>JABUBO010000005.1_pt1 | contig 107326 bp, 105 predicted proteins | sample 7240361 | NCBI WGS metagenome assembly JABUBO01 (sample SAMN07256346, study PRJNA390944) | subsurface metagenome | isolation source: Methane hydrate marine sediment | place: Pacific Ocean: Eastern North Pacific, ODP site
TAGCGAGATGCACAAAGCGGTTTGCTCCGATTGTGGTAAGGAATGTGAGGTTCCCTTCAAACCAACAGAAGGTCGACCGATTTACTGCAGAGAGTGCTTCCAGAAGCACCGATCAGAGAGAAGCGGCCCATCGCGCTATTAGATGGACAGGTTCTGGTGGCTTTTCTCGTTGGTCAGCGATAGCTTTTTTTATTTTTTTTATTTTTTTGATATCGAGATTAGGATTAATACTTTAAAACGCTTGTCACGATCGAAAGAAAACCCAGCACAATTTCAGTCCCCGCCTAACTTGGCGCCAAGCAAAATAAGAGGAGAGTAAAGCGAATTAAATCAGATTATCTCAGAAGAAATTTAAGTAAAGTGAGCAAGTCCTTAACGGGGCCCGTGGCGCAGATTGGCTAGCGCGTTCGGCTGATAGCCCATGAAGGCAGAAACCGGAAGGTCCGGGGTTCGAATCCCCGCGGGCCCACTATCAAAGGTAACGAGCTATGTCACTCAACGAGAAACTCCAGCGTCTCAGATCGATTATCCGAGACTGCGACGGTGCGGTAATCGCTTTTTCGGGCGGGGTCGACTCCTCGCTCGTCTGCGCGGTTGCCCACGAAGTGTTGGGAGAGCGAACCGTCGCGGTCACCGCTATTTCTCAGACGTACCCACCTAGAGAAGTTGAATGGGCCGAGAAAGCCGCCAGACATATCGGCATCAGGCACATGACCATCATCACGAACGAACTCGAGGACCCAAATTTCGCCACAAATCCGCCGGAAAGGTGCTACTGCTGTAAAAGTGAGTTGCTTCGAAAATTGGATGGGATCCGCAAGGAGTTGGGATTTGAGAAAATTTTTGATGGAACGAATTTCGATGATTTCTCCGACTACAGGCCGGGCATCCGCGCCCTCCGCGAGTTTGGGGTTCGGAGCCCGCTTGCGGAAGCCGGTCTGACGAAGGATGAGGTTAGGGAGCTGGCGGCCGAGTACGGTTTGCCAAATGCGGATAAACCGGCCAATCCATGCCTCGCCTCCAGGATACCCTTCGGTCAAGAAATAACGCCCGAAAAGCTCGAGCGGATAGCGAAGGGTGAACAGTTTCTGCGTTCGCTGGGCTTCCGAATCGTGCGTGTTCGAGATCATGGAGAGCTGGCGAGAGTTGAGGTGGGGGAGGATGAACTGTCTCGCGCGCGGAAACTTGAGGTTGAGATCGTGAAAACCCTTCGTGGGTTCGGTTACTCCTCCGTCGTCCTCGATTCCCAAGGTTATCGCGTGGGTGGCGCAAACCTTCTTTAAAGTTGAACACAAGCTATCAAAGAGAGTGGAAAATTGAAAGTTGAAGATACTCAAGTTACGGCGGCGATTGTCAAACGCTTTATGCGAGACTTCTTGGACCTCATTGAGCTCGATGTGGCCGTGGTCGGGGCTGGACCCTCTGGAATAACCGCCGCCCACTACTTGGCGAAAGGTGGGGCAAAAGTCGCAGTTTTTGAGCGCGAGCTTCACGTGGGTGGAGGTATTTGGGGTGGTGGAATTTTGTTTTCACGTATAACGATTCAGAAAACCGCTAAGAAAATACTAGAAGAGTTTGGGGTCAAGCTTCAACCCGCAAAGGATGGTTGCTATACCGCTGATTCGGTCGAGTGCGTGTCAAAGTGCACTGCTTCCGCCATCGATGCTGGCGCCAGGATAATGGTGGGGCTAATGGCAGAAGACGTCATGATACGAGAAAAGGACCGGGTGGCCGGCCTCGTGCTCAACTGGGGGGCTGTCAAAGCTGCTCACCTGCACGTTGACCCTTTGGGGATTGCTGCTCGGGTTGTCATTGATGCCACCGGCCACGAGGCTTCGATAGCGCGCGTGGTTGAACGGAAAATCCCCGGTGCTAAGTTCCCCACACGGACAGGCTGTGTAATCGGGGAGAAACCGCTTTGGGCCGATATAGGTGAGCGAGAAATCGTCCGAAATACACGGGAAATATATCCGGGTCTAATAGTGGCAGGCATGGCCGCCAATACAGTTTTCGGGTCGCCGAGAATGGGCCCGATTTTTGGGGGAATGTTCATAAGTGGCCGACGAGCGGCGGAAATCGCGCTAAAGATGCTTCGCAAAAAACGATAATAGCAACTAGTTTTGCGAGTACCGCTTGCACCTCATGAGGTATGAATGTAAATCTTCTTTGAATGTACGGACCTCCATGGTCTTCCTGAAGTTTTTTAGAATTGGCTCATTGACGTTGAGTTGATTGAAGAGTTCATCGACCTCGCCCGCGATGGCCCTCGTGCGCGGGTGCTTCGGCAACGCGTTACAAACACCTGCATGCCGTTCTTGCCAAATCCCGAGCTCTTTTGAGGTTTTTTCAATCTCCAGTTTATCGAATCCGAGTAAAGGTCTCAAGATCGGAATTTTCACACCATGTGAGGTTACCCCGAGATTGCTCAATGTTTGCGACGCTTTTTGTCCCAACGACTCACCGGTCACTATGCCTCCGGCCCCCTCTCGTTTGCAAACGAGTTCGGCGGCCTTGAACATGCTTTTTTTGCAGATCAAGCATGTGTATTCCCGGCGGCCAAGTTTTTCGATAATTGTCTTCAGAACCCCGGCCCAAGGGTAGAGGACGATTTTCTCAAATTTGGCCACTTTCTTGAGTTTTTTCAATGCGTTCATCGTGAGCCCCAACGTCCCCTCGCTCGTGTACGGGTAAGTGCAGAAATGAAGTGGCACGACATCGAACTTTTTCGCTGCAAGGGCGCACGCGACAGGAGAGTCTATTCCTCCCGAGACCAAGCAGACGACTCGCTCTTTCATCTAAACCACAGATGTTTTATCGACGTTTCAATAAAAAGAAGGATGTGTGCCGGGGTGGCCCAACCTGGAAAGGCGGCGGACTGCAGATCCGCTTTTTGCCGGTTCAAATCCGGCCCCCGGCTCTTCACGGCTTTTAACCAGAGATTTGAAGCCCCACCATTTTTTGTAGTTAGGTACCACACATAATAGGAATATTTAAATACGTGTGCCACCTAACTTGTTTCATGCCCTACGTGCAGGAAAAAATCATCAAGGGGAAGAAATACTTTTACCTCGCCAAAACCGTGCGGGTAGCAGGGACTTGGAAGAAATTCTCGGTTTACCTGGGGAAAGGAGATCTAGATAAAAAGCGTCTGAACAAATTGAAGAAAAAATATTCCAAAACTTTGGACCAGAAGGTTGCAGCATATCTCCGATTAGCTGACCCATTGTTCGATCTTCTCTCAAAAAAGCAGATAGGCGAGTTCGAAAAAATCAGGGCAGCATACAAAAAATTCCGCAGGGCGATGTCAGCCGAGGTCGAGAGGCGCTGGCACGAGTGGTTCCTGACAACTTTCACCTACAACACGAACGCTATCGAGGGATCAACGGTGGCATTGCTCGAAACCTCGATGATACTTTTCGACAAGCTGGCGCCGCCGGGCAAGACCATGCGGGAGGTGCGTGAGGTAGAAAATCACAGAAAAGCGTTTGACTGCGTGACAGCCCATCAAGGCGATATCAGCAGAAATTTCGTTTGCAGAGTGCATAAAATTTTGAGTTCCGGGATTCTTGAGCCAGCGGAGTCGGGTGCCTTCAGGAGGGTTCAGGTTTTCGTTCGCGGCGCAGAGGTCGTACCGCCGAAGCCCGAAGATGTCGAAAAACAGTTTAAGGAGATGATGTTGTGGTATCGGGGGAACAAGAAAAAGTATCACCCCGTGGTCGTCGCGGCTTGTATGCACACGACGTTCGAAGGTATTCATCCATTTGTCGATTACAATGGCCGTGCCGGTAGGCTGCTACTCAATTTCATTTTAATGCGGTACGGCTTTCCCCCGATAGCAATAACCTATCGGAGAAGGGCGGAGTACTACAAAGCCCTCCAGGCGGCTATAAATGGTAACCTGAAGCCATTCGTACAGTTGATTTACAGATACCTGAAAGAGACAAAATTGAAGTGAGCTGTACGATGGGGGTCCTTGTTGTCGTGAACGCTTGTTCGAACTGTCTCCTTGATAGATAATTCATATCTGCTGGTGGCCCGAACCAAAGGATGATTATACGGCCCCCGGCTCTAAAATTCTAGTAATTGGGTGCATGGGGCGGGTCACGCGGAAGAATTTTTGAGGCTCTATCTAAAAGTATTGATAGATCTGTTTGAACTCGGATCAAAAATAAGACCTTGACTTTAACGAGGATGAAGGTGTACTGCTTCCATCCAATAAGAAACTTTCTTTCTTAACAATTTATTAAGAGAAACATTCAAAATTTTGCTAAGGGGGGGGCTTAATGAATCCAAAGAAGGTATGGTCCGTTCAATGTGGAACATAAAAAGTTTCTCCAACGCGGCGGTTAAATAACATCGATTTTTCTTTTATTGTAATTGATAAGGGAATGGCGTGGCAAAGGTCGTTCTTTACTACCCGGAGATGCTGACGGAAACAAAAGTTCCGCCGTATTCCGTCTTATATCTCGCTTCGGCTTTACAGCGACGTGGGCATGACATCGTCGTGATTGATGCAAGATTTGAACGGAACCCTTTGGATAAATTGAATCAGGAATGCGCAGATGCGGCAGTAGTTTGCATCAGCGTTGGAATGAATTTTCAGGTTGTGACCGCGCTTCGTGCAAGTCAGGTAGCAAAACAGAGCGGTTGTACTGTGGTGTGGGGCGGGGTATATGCTACGTTCAACCACGAAATTCTCCTAAAACTGCCCTTTCTTGACTGTATCGTTCTGGGGGAAGGGGAGCGAAGCATCGTGGAGATCACCGATAACGGGATCGCCAATGCCTCGAACGTCGCTTATCGCACAAATGGAAAAGTCATAAAGCAAACTTCCGCCCCACCAGTTGACATAAACGATTACTCCCCCCTGCCTTATGACCTGATAGATATGCAGCGCTATGTCTCAAAATATAGGGGCATAAAACTCATCCATTTTACATCCAGTCGAGGCTGCCCGTTCAATTGTTTTTTCTGTTACTCACCACCATTTTGGAATCGCAAATGGAGGGGGCTCTCGGTTAAGAAAGTTCTAAAGGAGATCGACATACTTGCTGAAAGGACGGGAATCACTGGCGTTTACTTTCTGGATGATAACTTCTTGGCGAACTTGAGGCGCGCTAAATCTATAGCTGCTGGTCTGGCCCAGCGAGGTATCGTTTGGGCGTGTGAGGCCCGGGCGGATCGCCTCGATGATTCCCTCGTCCGGTTTATGAAGGAAACTGGATGCTATAAAGTAAGCATAGGAGCGGAAACCGGCAGCAAGCGATTGCTCGATGACCTCAACAAGCAGATTGCTGTCGAAGATATCCGACGAGCTGCTCGGCTATTGGGAAGACATGGGCTCCGATCGGAGTTCTATTTTATGATTGGCATCATCGGTGAGTGCGGTGAGGATTTAAAACAAACATTGGATCTTACCCGCTATGTCGAAAATACATGTGGCGCCGAAACCCTCGTTCGGGTGGCAATTCCATTTTTAGGAACGGAATACTTCAACAGGGTCAAAGGATACGGCTTCGGCAGAGTTAGCCTTCGGGCGGAGTGTTCTCTTTTCTGGGATCTCAATCCACCTTACCTCCCTTGGTTGACCGCGGAGCAAAATGAAAAAGTTCGAAACATCTCGGTGATAAGCCTCATTCGTTATCTGAAGGCGAACTACATCCGCGATATGGGAATCAAAAATCAGTTAGTCTATCGGATGTTGGCCCCAATAATTGAATATCGTTGGAAAAATCGAAAGTGGGAATGGCCGCTCGAATACGGGCTGTATCGGTGGCTGCGGAACCTAGAACACCAGAGGCGGATACAGGGGGAAATATCGAAAATAGAATCGGAGACTAATGTTAGGATATCCCAAATTGGGGCTGCATGAAAAATGTCGAACTTGAATTACAAAACTAACATAAAGGAAGCCTACTCTTACTCCCCCGAGCGACTGCGACAGAAGGGTTCTGTTGCATTCTTCAACCGGCATGAGGAGAGGGGGTTAGGCCAGCTCATGAACTTTTCCAAGTCCGATGTGGTACTCGATGCTGGGTGTGGCTACGGCCGGTGGACTATAAAACTAGCTCCGAAGGTGCGAAAGGTCGTGGCCGTGGATCTTTCGGAACCATTCTTAGCCGAATTGAGAGAACGTGGGTATCCTAACGTAGATGTCATCTGCGCTGATTTGGAGAGTTTAAACTTTAGGGAATATTTTGATGGTATAATATTTTCAGGTGCCCTTGAACACTTCAAGGACAAGAGGGCAATACTGGAGAAGTTGCGTCAGATACTGAAGCCCGGAGGGGGGATTTACATCTCGTGTTGGACATCGGATATGCTCACCCCACTCCGCATATTTCGACGGTGCGCCGAGGACGAAATGCGCGTTGGTGACCGTTCTTGGTACATAAAAGAACCATCACTCGAGGAAATGGCCCGCTACCTGAAGGAGGCAGACTACAAGCAGATTCATGTTAAATCTATCTATGGGAACACTCAAGACCTGTCTCCAAATACCGAAGAAGCTTATAATGATTACATACGTCGTCCGCGAGTCGTCAACGTTGTGAACATCGCGCGCGCTGAGAGGTAATGAGTTAGATGGGGGCGTCTATCTGAGTGGTGCCAGAGAACAAAATGGCAGGCTTTTTTTGGTAGGCGTCGGGCCAGGCGATCCCAGAGAGTTGACTTCTTGGGCCCGAGCAGCGATAGCCGGGTCTGACTTGATTATTGGGCTAAAACCAAGAATCGAGCTGGTGGGGGGGCTAATCGAGGGCAAGGAGGTAAAATTCACAGGAATATCGGAGGATGAGACGGGCTCTCTGACCGGCATCGAGCAGGAGGTCACATGGGCGGAGCTAGCCATTCAAGAGGCTAGGAAGGGAAAGACGGTTGCCCTATTATCCGCTGGCGATGCGGGCATCTACGGCATGGCTGGTCTGGTTTTTGAGGTGCTTCAGAAAAGTGAGGAAAAAATCGAGGTCGAGGTCGTCCCCGGTATCACCGCTCTGAACGCTGCTGCTGCTCGTCTAGGTGCACCGCTGATGCAGGATTTCGCGGTTGTGAGCCTGAGCGATTTGCTCACGCCGTGGGAAATAACCGCCAAAAGGCTAGAAGCCGCGGCCAGGAGCGACTTCGTGATAGTCCTGTACAATCCGCGGACGCAACACGAGCGCCGGTGTTGGCAGATTACAAAAGCACAGAAGATCCTCTCAAAGCACCGGCCGCCTTCCACACCCGTAGGACTCGTGAATAACATCGGGAGGGAGGATGAGAAAAAGATTCTCACGACGCTGGGGAGAATGCTTGAGCATGACATCGGTCTGTTAACCACCATCGTGATCGGAAACTCTTCGACCTTTGTGTACGGGGATCGGCTGGTCACTCCACGAGGGTACCATGGAGAATACAGCAATGGAAAGTGGAGCCGGTATTTGTGAGGAAGTGTAGAACCTCTAATTCAGTCCAAATCATGTCTTCTAATCTTCCCGCGGACTAGATTTTTAAATTTTGGAAAGCGAGCTGTATGACTTCTGGTAAAGCAGGATGTATATGCATCGCCTTTGTCAGTGGCTCAAAGGTTCCATCTGCGCAATTCATGACATTTGTGATTTCCTGTATCAGGATAGGCGCATGTGGCCCTACGATGTGGCCGCCCAGAATCTTTCTCGTATCCTTTTCGACTATTATTTTAACAAAACCTTCCTCGCCTATGATGGCACCCTTTGCCACATCCCCGTAGGAGGATTTGCCTACCAGAATTTGGTATCCTTTGTCCCTCGCCTGTTTCTCCGTTAGCCCCGCCGAGCCAATCTGGGGGTGGCTAAACACCGCATAAGGGACCGAGGAATAATCTACCCTTATTTTATCTTCTTTCGACCCGACGTTGGCATTGTGCCACGCAATCTTAGCCTCATAATTGGCAACATGGGTGAACATGTGCTTTCCTATGGCATCGCCAAATGCCCATATGCGATCTTTGCTTGTCTCAAGGAACTCGTTTACTTTCACGTATCCTTTTCTGTCCAGTTCTACGCCTGTTTTCTCAGGTTTGAGTAGGTCGGAATTGGAACGTCTGCCTGTAGCGACCAGCACAGCCTCGGACAAAAGTTCTTTGACTTGACCGCTTTCACGATCCTCGACAATGACTTTTTTCATTCCTGCAGACTTTTTTACTTCTTTCGCCACGGTGTTAGTAAGTATGTTAATCTTTTTTCCCATCTCTTTCATAAGCAGTTCCGATATCTCATGATCCACATTCGGCAACAGCTTCGGAGTCATCTCTATTATTGTAACTTTCGTCCCCATGGTAGCAAAGAAATGCCCAAACTCGACTCCGATATACCCCCCACCTGTGATTATCATGCTTTCTGGAAGCTCTTGCAACTCAAGAACCGTTTCATTGGTCAAAAAATCAATATCTTCTAAACCTTTTATCGGAGGTATGAATGGTCTAGAGCCCGAGGCTATGAAAATTTTTTTGGCTTTGATAATGTCGCCAGGAATCTTCATCGTATAATCTACAGTGAATTCTCCAACTCCATTGAACCATGTAATGTTATCTCTCGACTTCACCTCTTCTTCCCAATGTTTTTTGGAGGCCTCCCTCTTCCTGCGCATATCTTCCATGATTTTCTTGAAATCGATGCGGTCGACAGTTGCGTGTATACCTAATTTTTCAGAGTTTTTGATGAGCGTTAGTACATCTGCAGGATATATCAATCTCTTGGAAGGAACGCACCCAAGATTTACACAAGTTCCACCCATTGGGCCTGCATCTACCAATGCCACATCCCCACCATTTGCAGCCGCACTAAAAGCCAAGTTCAAACCAGAACCAGAACCTATTACTAATACATCATATGCTCTCATGTCTGCCAATCTATTTTTTTCTTGGAAGTTCTATAAGTTGTTTACGTGGGCTCCGAAAGTACTATAAAAATGTAAAGTAAAATATTCAATGTAAGTAAGCAAGGTTTTGATGTAAGGATGACTTTAGATTATGGAATTATTGGGAATTGTCAAACCGCGGCACTGATTTCTAGTAAGGGCAGCATAGACTGGTGCTGCTTTCCAAGGTTTGACTCACCTTCTGTTTTTGCCAAAATATTGGATAACCAAAAAGGAGGATCCTTTGAAATAGTGCCGACAAGCAAATACACAACCGAACAGACTTACGTTAAAAATACTAACGTGTTATCTACTACATTCAGGTCTCAGCATGGTGAATTTGAGGTTTTAGATTTCTTTCCATGCTATGTCAATCAGAGCAACGGGTTTGAGAGCTTCCAGGAAATACACCGGATAATTAAAGTGCATAAGGGCAATCCGGAGGTTAAATTCAAATTCGATCCGAGATTTAATTATGCAAGGGACAAGACAGATTTGTTTTTAAAAAATGGTGTTATATCGGCTGATAGCGAAAAGGAAAAATTATTTCTAAATACGAATTTGGATCCCGAGAAATTTATGTGGGCAAAAGCGATAGAGCTTGAGGGAGAATCATTTTTTATTTTATCTTACAATGATATCATCCACACTCGCTTGACCGATTCGAAAAAATTATTGGAACTAACCATTGACTTTTGGCACTCGGTTATCGAGAAAACAACCCTTCCAAGTGAGTACAAGGAGCAGGTGATCAGGTCCGTCCTCGTCTTAGAGCTGCTGAGGTATGAAAAATCTGGAGCGATTGTCGCCGCAGCCACCACTTCCCTTCCAGAAATAATTGGGGAAGGGAGGAACTGGGATTATAGATATTGTTGGCTTAGAGATGCCGCGCTCACGGTGGATGCGCTTACAAAAGTATGTCACTTTGATGAAACTAGGAAGTTTATAAAATGGCTGGTGGGATGTTGTAAAATATTGCAAACCATGCGTGGTGTAGAAGGAGAAACGAAACTTTCAGAGAAAATACTGAAACATCTCGATGGATACAAGGGATCCAAACCTGTAAGGATAGGTAACGACGCTTACAAGCAAACACAGAATGATGTGCCTGGGGAAGTTTTGGAATCTATCTACAAGTTCTATGTTGAATACGAATATGTGCGAGAAATGACTCCTGAGCAGTGGGCAAGTATGGTCCAGTGGGGAAATGCCGCGGCCAAGTTGTGGAAGAAGGAGGATCAAGGCATATGGGAGTTTAGGGAAAAGAAAGGCCACTATACCTTTTCCAAGCTATTGTGCTGGGTAGCTTTGGATAGGGGAGCGAAACTGGCGTTAAAGTGTGGAGATCCCCAACAGGCGGAAAAATGGAGAAAGATAGCGGAAGAAATAAGGGAAGACATTTTGCAGAATGGGTGGAATGAGAAGATAAAGGCGTTCACCCAAAAGTATGGCTCGGAAGATTTAGACGCAAGCCTCCTTTTAATCCCGCATTTCGGATTTTTACCTCCAGACCATCCTAAGGTTTTGTCTACGATAGATAGGATAGTCGAAAATTTGACAGAAGGGTGTTTAGTTTATAGGTATAAATCCGAGGATGACTTCGGAAAGCCCAAAAATGCATTTATTCCGTGCACGCTGTGGCTTGTGGAGTCAATGTACCTAGCGGGGAGAAAAGAGCGCGCGAGAGAGTTGTTTGAGGATTTACTGGGTCATTCTAACCACCTAGGATTGTTTTCGGAGGACATCAACCCCTATAGAAAAGAATTACTAGGCAACTTCCCCCAAACATATACACACATGGCTTTGATTAATGCAGCTGTCATGCTAAGTGAAGCAAGTATTAAAAAACCTGTTTGTAAAATAAGACTTGAATAGATCTGATAATATGAAAAAAATAAAAAAATGGTAAAAAAATGGAAATGGGCATTATCGGTTTGGGAAAAATGGGCGGCAATCTTGCCCTCCAGGCGATTGAAAAAAACATCTCCGTTGTCGGAAAAGACGTGAAAAGAAGACCTGAACTTGAGGAAAAAGGAGTCAAAGTTGTTGTTGACTATGAAAGCTTTGTTTCTCTCCTCCACCCCCCCAGAGTGATTTATCTTTCTCTCCCGGCAGGACGCACGATAGACGACGTTCTCCATGAGCTTATCCCGTATCTTGAGAAAGGCGATGTTGTCATGGATGGCGGAAACTCTTATTACCGCGATTCAATTCGAAGGGAAAAGGAGCTTTGGGAAAAAGGAATCTTCTTCTTGGACTGTGGAACCAGTGGTGGTCTGGAAGGGGCTCGAAAGGGGGCCTGCTTTATGGTCGGCGGCAAGGAAGAAGGGGTCAGGCTTGCGGAGCCAGTTTTGAAGGCCCTCGCAGTTGAAGGAGGCTATCTTCACGTCGGCCCTCCGGGGAGTGGGCACTTCGTGAAGTTAGTTCATAACGGGATAGAGTTCGGCATGCTCCAAGCTATAGGGGAAGGCGTCGCACTCATGCGAAACAGTGATTTCAAGCTGGATTTGGGCAAAATTTTCAAGAATTGGTCAAATGGATCAGTAATCAGGAGCTGGCTTGTGGAATTGATGGAGAAAGGATTGAGGGAGGAAAAAGAATTGGACGAGATCCCCAGCTACGTCGAGGATACGGGGGAAGTCAATTGGCTGGTCCAGGAGGCAATCGAGAGGGAGATCCCCATCCCCGTCATTACCCAGTCCGTAATAGAGTTGTTGAAATCCAGGGATAGTAAAAATGATTCGGCAAGGGCTGTTGCAATGATGAGGCACGGCTTCGGCGGGCATCCCTACGGCAAGGACGAGTACATCGCCAAGGAAAGGAAGATCAGCAGGCTCCATCCAATCTAGTCTTTGACAAGTACTACTCTGGCGGGCGCCCCGTCGCAGTTGATACGGAGAGGTAGGCCTATGAAAGTATACTCACCCTCGGGCGCTTCGGCGAGGTTGAGGCCCTCGAACAAGGTCAGGTTATTGATAAGCATCTCATGAACTTCGTCGTCCGCCCCCTGTTTTTTGACGCTCAGGTAATCAAAGCCAAGGGTTTTGACGCCAACCTTAACTAGGTATTCCGCGGCGTCCAACTTTACGTGGACGTAGCTGCGTCTGAACTTCTCATAACCCAGTTGTGAATTTCTAGTCTTCAAGAGCACTATGTCACCCTTTTTGATCTGGTGGCCCCCCAAATCCTTCCGGTGAATTTCATTCTCAACGTGGGTCAGGTCCAGCACCTTACATTTCCCATATAAACTGTTGAGGGGTAAGGCCTCCGCCCCGTCAGCGTCATTTTGGATGTGCAGCTTAGAATCAACGTGAGTACCAGTATGGCTTCCCAAAGTTATCAAGGATTCGTTGACTTTTTCCTTAGGTATCGACGAGTAACGTTGGATCGAAGGTTCGGGGTTGCCAGGGTATACGATCATTCCTTCCTTTATTGGCAGTGAGACATCGTAAAATTTAACCATCTTACCATCCCCATGAAATACGCTTAGCTAACTTCCGATGTTTTAAAATATCTTCATGCCAATATATAATCTGTAAAGAGAGAAACTTATGAAGGCAATTATTGCAAAACCTCCCGAGAAAAATTCGGTTAGGTTGGCCGAAATTCCAAAACCGATTATCAAAAAAGGGGAGGTCCTACTAAAAACTTTATGTTTAGGCATAGATGGAACAGATAGAGAAATTAATGAGGGAATCTACGGTACCCCTCCCAGAGGTTTTGACTACATTGTTTTGGGGCACGAAGCGTTGGCTAGAGTTCAGGAAATCGGCGAACAAGTTGAAGGTTTCTCTGAGGGAGATTTGGTGGTGCCAACTGTAAGAAGGCCCTGCGAGGAGAACTGCCTAAACTGTCGAAACGGCGAAACTGACATGTGCCTGACTGGGAATTATTTCGAACATGGGATATACAGGTTGCACGGCTTCGCTTCAGAGTACACGGTATCTGATGCAAATTTTCTCGTCAAGGTCCCCGAAGAATTAGGGGATGTCGCCGTTCTTTTAGAACCGTTGAGCATAGTTGAGAAGGCGATATCTCAGTCTTTCAAAATTCAAGAAAGAATGGCGTGGCAGCCCAAAAAGGCATTCGTAATAGGAGCCGGATCATTGGGTTTGTTAGCGACAGTGATTTTGCGTTTGAGAGGCCTTGAGGTCTATGCCGCAGACATAAAGGATAAGGGAAGCCTAAACGCGGAGATCGTTCGCAGCGTTGGAGCCAAATACGTCAATGTCCGAGAGAGCCCAATAAATACCTTGGGAGAAAAGTTTGACATACTACTTGAGGCTACTGGAAGGGTTGAGGCGGCCCTTGCAGCTTTGAATCTCTTCGGCCCCGACAGTGTCATGTGCGTTCTCGGCATCTATCGCGAAGAAAAGGCGTGCCAGGAATTTGGCAGGGTTTTGACTAACTTGGTCTTAGGGAATCGTCTGATATTCGGCTCAGTAAACTCAAACAAAAGCCATTTTGAAATGGGGATAAAAGACATGCTTGAGATTAAAAGTAAACACGAAAAAATCTTGGATAGACTGATTACCAAGAAACTGAATCTGGCAGATTTCGAGCAAGCTTTCAAAGTAGGGGGAGGAGATATAAAAAGTATAATCAGTTTTGGTTGAGGTTGGAAAAAATAAACAGGTTAATTGACATGGGCCAGATTTTGGAAGTTAATGCAGATAATTGGGAAAAGGAGATTTTGTGTTCTGACACTTTGACAATAGTTGATTATGAAAAGTGCCCCCAATTGTAAGATGTTGGAACTTGTATACGGCATAAAATATCTCCCTAGCCTAAACTTTTGAAAAGATTAGAAATGTTGCGATGGTTATCAACGTTCCCGCGACGAAGTAGATTGGCTTGCCCTCTTTTCCCATTGGTATCATGTCCCGCACCACAATGTAGAGAATAAAGCCCATCGCCACCGAGAAGACCAAAAACAATAGCGTCGTGTTCGCAATCAAAAGCAGGCCAATGAAAGTTCCAACTATGGGGCCCGCAGATTGTAATAGGCGATTTAGTCTGCTCCCTATTTTTTCGGTAATATGTCTTGAGGTCACAGAAAGAGCAAAAGCTCTGACAAAAAACGGAGCAATTAGAAAATAGGCAAGATTACCGTAAGTTTCAAAGAAAAGTGCGATGATGATGCCTAAGAGCAGTCCATAAGCTGCCAGCCCTGCCGCCTCAAAGTGCGTCTTATACTTGGCAAGTTCACTTTTGCCGGTTGCGTGTTGATACACGATTTTTTCCAACACATGGATAAGAATAAATCCTACCAAAAAAGCAACATAGACAAAATGGCCCAAATAAATTTCACCGGCCGTAACCTGCGGTAGTATTTCAAGGAAAAATACGCCAACAATAAGGCCTGCTCCGAAACTCAGAAGTTCAACATGGAAACGTTCGATATGTTCGGAGAATTTTTCACCCAGAAAATGAACAAAAGCTAACGCGAGTGCAACAGCGAGAGGAGCTAGATACATCTTAAGTTCTCCTAAATCTTGGCTGGGAATCGATGAAGCATCGGGTGTCGCTTCCGAAGAGATCTCCTCGCGCGGCAGCGAAGCCGCGACAGCCGCCGCAGCTTCCTTTGATGCTGCAAGTGCCGCACTTACCGTTGAAATCTCTTCGCCTCAACCTCTTCCCGGCTTCCGAAAACCAGGCCGCCTCTAGGTCGTCGATGGTTCCCATCTTCACTGGCGCACGCCGGCAGGGGTAGACGGAGCCGTCCACATCCACGCATAAAAGACAGATGAAGGCCCCGCAACCAGCCCGTTGCTCCACGAGTTCTGGGGAAATGGTACAGAAGGGCGGATCTTCAAGGAAGAGCTCCGTTTTTCCTTGCCAGTTCTTTGCGAATCGGTAAAGCTCAAATCGCTCTTCCGCGGTGATCGGCTCCAATCCTACGCCAGCCCCGATCTCAAGCAGCTCACCCAAGTTGAATTTGTCCACTCGCCCATCGAGTCCTCTGAAAAGTTCCCTGAGCCCCCTGAAGTTAACTTTGCTCACCGTTACGCTGACCGACACACGGAAACCAAGCTCCTTCGCATATTCAATAGCTTTCATCACCCGTTGAAATGTTCCCTCTCCTCGTATTGAATCGTTAATCTCCTCGGGCCCCTCGAGACTTATCTGCACGGCGTTGCAGCCCGCTTCCTGCACCTTTTTAGCTACCTCGCGGTCGAACAACAGCCCGTTCGTCAGAAGGAGGGGCTTGGCGCCGTTGTAGCAGCTTTCCCGAATGATATCAGGCAGATCCTTACGCAAAGTAGGTTCGCCACCCGAGATGTTCATTACGTGCTCCTTGAAGCCGAGCCGGTTTGAGAAGTTTATGACACGTCCTATCCAGGTCTTCAATGTTTCTGTGTCCGGCTGAGGACGGGGCCTGAAACGCGTATCGCCGACGTAGCAGTGAGCACATCGTAGGTTACACTCGTCCAATAGATGAATTTGAGAAACCATCGTCGTGGGCTCTGGGATTTCTGGCGCCCACGCTTCAAGGGGTACCATCATCGAAATAAAATAGGTTCGGAAGACTTTTACGATTTTCTAAAGAGCAACTTTTTCGTCGAGGTAAAAACATGGCTTCCACGCAATGGTTTGGAAAATAAACTTTAAACTTACAGAAAATACAATCTGCAGGGGTGTCTAATGCCCGACGTTGGCATCCATCAAAAGGGCGAGGTCGATTTGCTGATACTTCTTCGAAAATTGAAACGTGAACTCGGGGGGAATGCTGGTGCGGTAGGATGCTTCGTGGGCGTCGTCCGTGACACCTCGAAGGACGGGAAAAAGGTAAAGTACCTCCACTATGAGTGCGCGGAAGAAGCGATTAAAGAATTTCTTTACTCCGGCGCTGTTAACTTAAGGAACTTCAAATTTCGATTATTTGATATTTGAGTTCGCCCATTCCCAGTTTTTTTGCTGCACGCATCTGAATCGTGCTGTCTGTGTGGTTGATTCTACCAAGCCTGTCCGGACCATCCTCGGCCAGCGCGCCGGGCACCAATTCAGCCTTATCGATGAGATCGAGCGATGCCTTGTCAATTGCAACCGGATCCATTGAGGCGAGAATGCCTACATCGGCCACTATAGGGTTGCCAGCTTGAGCGGCGCAGTCGCAGAGCGGGGTAACATCCTGAATGACGTTGACGAAGCAAACTTTGCCATCGAATCTTTCCAAACCCGCCGCCGCCCCGTGTGCGAGGTAAACCTGTAAGCGATCGCTCGCGCCGTCCGGGATTCTCATAGCTTTGTTCGGGCAGTTAAAATAACAGAAATTGCAGTTCATGCACTTCTCAATATCTCTGTGTGCTTTTCCATCCTCGATTCGCATCGCCCCGTAGACGCAACTCTCCACACATTTGCCGCAACCACTGCACTTCTCCGCATTTATCTCCGCCAAGTCGGCCCGGTGTATGGCCGACTTTCCACTTTTGGTCAAACAACCCATTCCGACATTTTTGATTGCGCCGCCAAAGCCTGAGCCCATGTGCCCCTTTGCATGGGATACTACCACCATCGCATCCGCCTCGACTATGGATTGAGCAACTTCAACCTCGCCCAGATCACAGCCCTCAACCCGCCTACTTACGGGTCTTTTGGTGCCATCGTATCCGAGCAGACCATCCGCAATGATTATCGGCGCGCCCATTGATTCACCAGTAAAGCCGTTCGCTGCTGCCGTTTGAAGGTACTTCATAGCGGTCCATCTTGCGTGAGGGTAGAGGGTAGTCGTGTCGGTCACGAAAGGCATTCCGTGCACCGACTTTACAAGTTCTACAATCTTCTTCACGATTCCTGGTCTGAGGTGGGTCACGTTTCCGAGTTCGCCCATATGCACTTTGATAGCCACCAAGTCGCCTTTGCTCACGACTTGTGTCAGCGGCAGTTTTTGGAGGAGGGCCTCGATGCCTTCATAAATGTTTTTTGTGCGCCCCCGATAGTTGAAAAATAAAACTTCGGACATTTTATCGCCTTATTTAATCTGACACCAGGGATACTTAATATTGTGTGGAATGTTTGAGAGTTGAGGGAAATTGATGAACACGCGTACCGATTCAGCTACTTGCCCGAAATGCGGCTTTGAGTTTAGCAAGCTTTACGCTCGCGTGGTGTCGTGCAAAGGTTGCCCGATGTTTACTTCCAGTTGCTCTATTGGAAAAATAAAGTGTCCGAAATGTGGGCACGAATTTTCGGTTTAATCACATAATCATTTTTAGTCGCTCCACCTTACAAGGCTCCACTGATTGTTGCGTCGACCATCCGCTTGATATCCTCTTTTAAGACATCTGGAAGACCGAAGATGCTGACATCCATGAACCCCCGGATAATCAGCGATTCAGCCTCAGTCTCCGAGAAACCCCTTGCCATCAAGTACTGGATCTGCTCTTCCGCTATCTTTCCCACAGCAGCCTCATGTGAAAGTTCGGTCCCTTTCACATTCCCCACCAACTCCGGAATCGCGTGAATTAATGCTTCATCAGAGAGTAAAAGGCCCCTGCATTCAAGATGCGCCTTGCTGTCCTCGTGCTCTCCGACCAAGAGTCCACGGGCATTTATCTGTGCGTTGTCCGAGGCTATCACCCGCGTGATGATCTCCCCCCTGCTCCCTTTGCCTTGGAGGACCACTTTCGAGCCCACATCCAAATGGGAATTTTGGCTCCCGTGTAAGATTGTGTTGAACCTGACTCTCGAGTTAGCTCCCCTGCAGTAAGCAACCGGGTACATTTGAAGGCTTTTCACCGGTTTCATGCACACGTAATTGTTCACGAACGTTGCGCCATCGTCCAAGAGGGCCGCTGTTCTGGGTCGAACGTTGAAATTTTGGGCCCAGTTGTGAATCATGGTGAAAGTGAGCTTCGCGTTTTTCTTTACGTAAAATTCGGAAACGCCAACATGTAGACCGCTTTGGACGTTTGGATGGACCGTGCAGCCGGTGATTATCTGAGCTTCCGAGTTGGGTTCTGAGATTATCAAATTGTGAACGTTTTGATTGAAATTGTCTTTCGAGATGAAAAGGCATGCTTGCAGGGGAAGCGTGATTTTTTGGTTTTCTAATATTCGGATGAAATAGCCTTGATCCCATTTCAATTTGGCTAAAGCGGTGAATTTGTCGGTATCGGCGGTAACGATCTTCCACCAATATTCCTTGGCCCAGCGGTATTTTTTGAGGGCTTCTTTAGTGCTCATTATCTCGGCTTTTCCGCTGAAAGTTTCTCGAATTGTTTGAAGAATCGCAGAGTGATCTATTTGAAAATATGTGCCCGCTCTTTCCTTTTCCTCAGTGCTAATGCCAACGCTCAATGCCCTTTGGGCTATATCTCGGGGCAGCGTCGAAATCTTACATGCGGGCCAAGAGGAAGTTTCTCTTTTGAAAGTCCCCACATCCAGGTCAGGCCCAAACGCCGCTGGCTTCTCGATTGCCTTCAGCGCAGTCTTTTTACCTTGGGGCATCGCTCACACCACTTGTATCCTCTTTTCATGATTCGGTCGATAATCATGGTCGGCTTTCCAGAGCAAGCGACCGTTCCGTAAAACATCACATGGGCTTTGTCCACCTTTAGGTAGCGTAGGATGTGGCCGAGGTGGGTTATCAACAGGCCAGATCGCTTCTTGAGGAATTCGTTGATTGCCTTGCCTACAACCGCTAGGTTCTCAACGTCTACTCCTGAGTCGGGCTCATCGAATATCGCAAAATCTGGTCGTTGGGCGAGCAACTGTAAAATCTCCGTCCGCTTGAGCTCGCCTCCGGAGAATCCCAAATTCAAATCTCTGCCGAAAAAATCCACGGGGATGTTCGTGGTGCCTGCCAGCTTTATTTCATCGACTTTTCCCTTGGTGAGGTGTCGCAAAACATCGCCCAGTTTGACGCCTCTTATTTGCGGGGGGTTTTGGAAGGTCACCCCAATGCCTAGCTTCACGCGCTCATCCGTTGGCATGGTGGTGACGTCAGTGCCGTTGAACCGAATCTTGCCAGATAGAATGTGGCAGCTCGGGAAGCCCAAAATTGACGTTATCAGCGAGGTCTTCCCGGATCCGTTGGGGCCGAGCAAAACGTGGGTCTCCCCTTTGGGCACATCCAGGTTGACCCCTTCGAGCACCCGTTTTCCCGCGATTTCTACGGTTAGGTCCTCTATCCTCAGCATCTTCAAGGTCGCAACCCCGTTTTAACACTCTTCAGGATAACCTAAAAGTTTCTCATTGAGGCACGTTTATTAATCTTCACGATTTAAGGTGCACCGATGGACGACTTCACGTTTGGATTGCTCTATAGCGTTGTCGGAGCGGCCCTCCTAGGGGTCTTGCTATTCTTGTTAAGCCGAAAACTAGATTGGCGGCGTTACATACGGCCCGTAATTTATGGCTTCTTCTTTGGGGCGGGAGTCAGCGTACTTTTTGGAGGGGGGATCTTCGCCTTTTTGATAGGTGGTGCGGTTACCGGCTACTTGCTCGCTCGGGAGGTCAAGGGCTGGTTGAACCAATTTCGAGCGGGGGGGATGAACGGCATTTTAATTGTTTCCAGCCCTATCCTCGCGAACATGTTCCTCCTCTTCACACGAGGCATCTCGGATATTATAGTTACTCAAGCTGGGCCTGAAGAGGTATTATTATTGCTGTATGAGGACCTGTTTCTCTATGCATTTATGTTGGTGGCCATTGTCGGAATTGGCGCCGTGCTGGGGGGCGTGCTGCGCAAACTCTTAAAGCCTGCCGAACAAGATTTTACTGGTAGCGGGGTAGGGCAAGTAGCAGGGAAAACCTGACTACCCCGAAGCGTGGAGTGCCCGCCGGACGCGCAAAGCGCGGGCGAAGCTCATAAGGGTTCGTCCCTGTGGGGAGGGCGCTCTTGAGGGACCCGGAGACGTCTGTGGTGACACAGGCGCTGGAAGTCCGAGGTTCAAGAGGGGTTGGTTTTAAAAACCGCCCCGGAGTTTCCTCGCCCCGCTATCATCTGAATAATCCGCTCATTTTCGAGCCCTTTTCATAAATTAATTGATGGTGACCATTGGCGTGAATGTGGCAAAATTTCTGCTCTTCCGAGATTCGTGCTGGGGCTATTTGCAGCATTCAATAAATCGCTCCAGTGAACGGTCATAGGTCCGCTCTACCTCTTTTGGGAAGAAACAGGCGGGTAGTTCCCGCGTCCGCCAGTGATATCGGATACACTCACAACAGATGCCCTTTCGCGGACAAGGTTCATATGTGCAATTGCATCGCGTCTTATTCTCCCCCAAATTACAAATTCGTTTGGCCATTTGCTAACCTCCTTTTTTAAATTCAACTCTGGCTCCTCTAACTCTCTTGTAAATATTAGCTTTCACCCGCATCTCGGATCGCTTCGGCCAACTGAACGGCTTGAAGCGTTTCTTTCACATCGTGAGTCCGAACCACGCTGGCGCCGTTGAGCACAGCTATCGCAGTCGCGGCGAGCGAACCTATGAGACGATCGGCTGGGTCGGGTAGGTTAAGCACTTTGCCGATGAAAGTTTTCCTCGATATCCCGACGCAGATTGGGCGTTTTAACCCCTTCAACCTGCCGAGCTCAGATATGATTTTTAAATCAAAAAGAGTTGCAGCGGGGTAAGCTCGTTTCCCGCGCGGCTCTTTCGCGTGTTCACCCAGCCTTTCGAGCCTGGCTGGCCAATATCCAATCGCTGGGTCGAGGATGACTCTTTTGAGTTGGATGCCGCGTTCACGACATATGTGCAGGCTTTCCCTCAGGGCTTGACGGATCTCGTCGATTTTGTAGACATCTCCGGGGGCGCGCTTCGTCGCCATCAATACAGCTGAGCAACCAGCGCCGGCGATGATTTCAGCCATCTTGGGGTCCGATTTTAGCCCGCTGATATCGTTGATCACGGTCGCTCCGGCACTGATGGCCGCCTCTGCAACTTCCGCCCGTTGGGTGTCAGCCGAAATGGGGGCATCGAATTCGCGAGCCAGAGCTCTGATTATCGGGATCAACTCATGCGTTTCCCGTTCAGCAGAAATCGGTTTCGACCTAGGCCCCGTGCCCATCGCCCCTACATCGATGATTCGGGCGCCCTCCTCGATTGCTTTCGATGCTCTTGCAACGGCTTCTCGCTCGCTTCGAACTATTGAACCTTTATAAAAAGAGTCGGGGCTCAGGTTGAGGGAATAAATTATTGCCACGGGCCTACTGTCACCGACTTCCATCTTACCCAGCAGCGCTTCCGCCAAGTGTCCACGCTCGGCTAGAATTCGTGCAGCATGAATAAAGCTTTGATGTGAAAAGGAACAAAAAATCAGTTTTTTTCCCGTATAAAATGAATTTCTGGTGGCGGGGTATGCGGTGAAACATTCACACAAAACTTCACAAACTTTTAAACCTGACATTTACAATCGCTAACTGGGTTCAGGATGAAACAGTTTCGCCTTGCTCGCACTTTGTTAGTTGGGAGTGTCAAGATTCCGAGCGGTGTGATCACTCGAGGCGGTGAGGATGGTCAAAGTATTTAATGACCTCATAAACGAAGTGACCACCCCAGGTTACTGCATCAGCTGCGGGGCGTGCGTCGCCTCCTGCCCATTCGTGTGTCTCACGATGGAAGGGGGTATACCCGTTTTAAAGAAGGCGTGCGTGAACTGCGGCATATGCTACGGGGAGTGCCCGCAGGTGATTGATTCGAGGCAGCTCGAGCAAAAAATTTTTGGAAGAAAGGCTTCGGACGAGGAGGTGTTCGGTGTCTATCAACAAGCGCTTTCGATCGAGGCGAGGTCTTCCGACATCAAAGCGCGCGCCCAAGACGGCGGGGCGGTCACCGCACTTTTGGCATCACTTATTGAAGGCGGGTTCATCGATGGCGCAATCGTGATGGGTGTGGGCCCCCTGCCGTGGCAGCCCACCCCGAGGGTTGCGATGGCCCGCAATGAGCTCATCGAGTGCGCGGGCACGAAGTATGCAATGGGGCCGCTCTTCTTGGGGCTGCGGGATGCCGTCGACTTGCACTACTGCTCGCGCGTGGCGGTCGTCGGCACGCCCTGCCAAATCACAGCCTCACGCCGGATGCAGCTCTCGGAGCTGACCAACCGCCGCTTGGGTGGGACGATCGTGCTCCATTTAGGGTTATTCTGCGAGCACGCTTTTGAATATGAAAAATTTTTCAGAGGCATCATCCAGACGCAACTCCGCACACCCCTCCCCGAGGTTGTGAAGTTCGACATTAAACGGGGGCGGTTCATCATCTACCGCAGGCACAAACCAAGGCGCGAGCTTGCTCTAGAGGCGGTGCAACGGTACGTTTGCCAGTCGTGCAAAGTGTGCATGGACTTCGCGGCTGAACTTGCGGACATCTCGGTGGGTTCGGACGGGTCTCCCATCGGCAGGTCTACGGTGCTCATCCGGACGCAAACGGGCTCCGAGGCCTTCGATATTACCCGGAGGTTTAGGGAACTTGACGTGCTCGAGCTTGAGAAGGTCAAGCCCGGTATCGAAGCAATCAGAAAGACCTCGAAGGAGAAAAAGCTCAAGGCTGGGAGGGAGTTCCAGCGGATCAAGCTGCAGAGGAGACCCCTACCGGTATGGATGCAGAAAAAACCCCCAGCCCCTACGGAAGAGGAATCCTTGCAGCGGATAGCGCGGGCTCACAAACTTTAGCTATGTTGGTACTTTCTCCGACTAAGTGGGGGCGGAAAACCTAAAGGCATCCGTGTTGATTCTAGGGTGAAAATGGTGTTAGGCTTGATGCAATGCGGCTCCTCGTCAAATTGAAGTCGTTGAAGGATCAAGCGTATGATTTGAAATAGAATCGGACTAGTGTAGCCTTTATTTACTACCGCTTTCGTTCAACGGTCATCCGCCCGGCAGCCTTAGCTTAGTTATCCTCTCGGCGGCCCTCTCGACATCCCTCTTGCTTTTTGCTCCCGCACAAACGCCTTTTCCAGATACAAAGAGCAGAACCACAACCTTCGGGTCATCGAGCCTGAACACCAACCCAGGGAAAACCTCTGGCTCGTACTCAGCGTTCTCGAAATTCTTGGCGATATTCTCCAAGTCGAACCTCCTGTCGAAGTCGACGGAAGCAACGATGTTTTGAACCTTGATCTTGGGTTCTGATTTGATCTTGACACCGGACCTCTGGAGTTTTCTGGTCAGTTTTTTGATCGCGAGCTTGGCGTCTTTTATACTTTTGGCGCCGACGCAGTTCATCTTGCCGGAAGAGAATATCAGAAAAGATGCGCGGGGCACCTCCGACTTGTAAACTACGCCGGGGAAAACTTCGGGATCGTAATCAGTGCTGTCTATGGTTCTCGCCAGTTTTTCGAGGTTGAACTCGGTACCCTCGTATGTGACAGATACAACTACGTTCTGGATTTTGGTTTTCACCCTAGGCATGTTGACCGCATAATCAACTTACGCACCCTACTTTACTACTTTCGGTTCGGCCAAATATCTCGGGCGGGGCGGCACCCGCAAAGGTTATTGTGAGGTTTGCCATTGTTATTTGGTGCAGTTTGATGAAATACGAACTGAGGGGGGGCTACCCTCTAAGAAGGGAAGAATTCGACGAAAGGATGAGATGTGCGGAGAAATACCTCTTCAGCTTGGGGGTGGGCGACCCCGCCGAGGAGGTCGGCAGGATAAACGCGACCCTGTGTATAGCGAAGATACACTACATCCAAGAAAAGTTGGGGTACGGGCCGCGGGCGATGTTCATCGGTGCGCCGGACTTCACGTTTCAGACGTCCCCCAACAAATTTTACGCGTCGGTCCCCGAGGGAGGCAAGGTCATATGGGGGGACGGCTCGTACGACCTCATCCCCGGGGAGATGGAGTTCGACTTCTGTGGCATGCTGGTCGGCGCGGTGAAAGACGACCCCGATCTCGAGGGAATATTGGACGCCCTGCACGAAATGAAGGGAAAAGACCTCGAGGTCGACGGCAGGAAAATAGGGCTAAGAAACTTCAGCCCGGGTAGCCACTTCCTGAATTTGTATGGGGTTGAAAATCACGAGGCTCTGGATATGCCCAAAGCGGTCGCGGTTTTGCACACTTCTTCGGACGAAATGCGCGACCCTCTAGCCGACTTCGTTCGCGAAAGGGCCGAGGGGATGCGAACCCCCTTCGGTAAATCGTGCATCTTACAGGGCGATGACGCACGAGAATATGAGGAGCGTTGCAGGTATGCGAGCGACTTTTCTAGAAGAAAGCGGAAACTTCTCTTCGAGGAGATTTTCGGGGGGGGTGAGATAATAGCGAACCACAACCATTACGAACTGACCGGCCCCAACGAGGCGATCATCGGGTGCAACATCATCCGCGAGGAGGGGGAGGTTTTCGTGACAACGCTGGGCAACAGCCTGTCAGCGTACCTCGTCAAAGGCAAAATGAACATTTCCCCGGAAAAAATTAGGGAGATCGTATCGGGACCGATCGAAGGGTGGGCGTATGAGGAGCTGAGAAGGGCGAACATACTCCCTCACGGCGGGGGTCACAAGTTAAACGAAGTGGACGGCGTCGCCAAGGTCGTCCTCTACCCCGGTGGGAAGGTCATCATCCCGAAATGTGGGTCTAAAGATGGCACCAGCGCGTATGCGGACATGAAGGAGATCTCACGCGGCTATAGATCTGAAGCTATTTTGGACAGGGTCCGATCACTAGGGCTGGGGGATCACTTCGCGACCCTTCGGTTTATCTACGGCGTCAAAGTGGATTTGTGAGTAAATACGGGTGTGTGATGGTTTAGGAGGGCCAGCGATGCAAATTGCGGGTTTCGACATCGTCCAGCTGGTGGGGGCGGCGGTGGCCCTGTTGTCCACCTACGTGGTCGCCAAGGTCGTTTCGAGGGCCCTTGCGAAGACCTTCGAGAAGACGCCCTTTTCGGAGCAGATCGAGAGGGCCATCGTGAGGGTCTCGAAGTACGTAGTATACGTGGTGGGGTTATTTGTCGTGCTCTCCATCTTGGGCGTCGATCTCACCCCGGTGATCATCGGGCTGGGCGTGTTCAGCATAGCGATCAGCTTCGCCACGAGGGACATAATCCGGAACTTCGTCTCGGGCATCATAGTGCGGGGCGATAAGCCATTCAGGATAGGGGACAGGATCAAGATACGCGGGCACGAGGGGAGGGTCGTCAAAATAAGGATAAGGACCACAGTCATAGAGGCAGAGAACGGCGACGTGATCTGCATCCCCAACTCGCTCTTCATAACCAACCCTCTGGTGGTGAAACGGAAGGGGAAAAAGTCGTGAAATCCTCAAAAAAGACTCGTTTTTATAGAAAAACCGAACTGTCATTCCACTTATCGGAACAATGAAATGATTATATGGTCTTCTAGAGGGGCTGGGCAAATCCCAACGAGTAGTATAAAGCGGAGGGGCTTGATCGATATTTACGCTGACATACTGGATGCTATCGACGACGGGGCCTACAAGACCCACATTGTTTACAGGGCCAACCTGAACTTCGGCCGGTGCAAGCGATACATAGACGACTTGGCAAAAGGCGGGCTGGTGAAAGTACAGACCAGCTCTCCATCGAACTGGGCGATCACCGATCGGGGCCGCGAGTTCCTAAAGAAGCACGGGGGACAGAGGACTTCTCTCTTGATAGGATTCTCACCCCCGCGGGGCTCGCCCTTGTTTTCCCTTTCCTCTTGTCATACTCGATGAACCCGAATTCGGCTAGGAAGTCCAAGACCTTCCGCACCTTGGGCTCGGGGAGGGAGACTCTTTTCGCTACCTCGCCGACCCCGTGCGCCCTCCCGTCCTCGAATATGCAAAGCACATCGTCACCCATACCAAATTGATAAGGAAAAGCTGATTAATAGTGTAGTATTGAAAGATAATGAATTTCTATGTTTGAAGAAGAAGAATTCAAACTAATTATGAAGTGGCACAACTAAAGCAACGCCTTTGCAATCGATTGCACAGCCTTAGCCGGCTCGGGCCCCATCGGCGACCCTATCACCGTGCGGGTTATGCCGTGGCGTTTCAGTTCTTCGATGCGCGCGGCGAGTTCATCGACTGTGCCGCATACCGAGAATGCGTCTATCATGCGTTCGGTCACCGCCGCGCGGGCCTTTTTCAGCTCCCCGGCCCTGAGCAGGCGGCGGATCGACTCAACATCCTCGATCTCGATACCGTGACGCTCGAGCGATGCGTGGGGGGCGGACGAAGTCACGAACGAAACCACCCCACGAGTTACGTCCCTCGCTCTCTTCAAATCGCCACCAACCGACACGACCAGATACGCGACGAAATCGAATGTTTTAGAGGTCCTCCCGCTAGAGCGCAGTCCCCCCTCGATGTATTTGATGGATTCCTTGATGTCATCGGGGTGCGAGGCGTTGATGAGGGCTCCATCGGCGACCGAGCCCGCGAGCTCAAGCATGCGCCGCCGCCGCCCGCCGATGTAGATGGGAATCTTGTTCGCTGGCTTGAACCTGAGTCCCGCATTCCTGCACGAGAAGAGCTCTCCCTCGAAGCTCACGCGGTTCCCGGCGAGGAGTTCGCGTATGATGTGGACGGCCTCTCGCACCGCCGTGACTGGCTTCCGTTGCTCTATCCCCACCGTCGCGAGGAAGAACGGGTCACCCGCGGAAATCCCCAGCAGCGTTCGCCCGCGTGAAATTTCGTTGAGGGTCGCGACGGCAGCTGCGGTCACAGTGGGGTGAACTAGGTAGGGGTTCGTCACGCCCGGGCCCAGCTTCACTCGGCTTGTCTCGAGCGCGAGCTGGGTGAGCACGGGGTAGATGTGGCGATTGTGGTAGTGGTCGCAGACCCAGATCTGCTCGAAGCCGGAGCGCTCGACTAATCGGGCCAGCTTGACCAGGGCGTCCAGCTTCAGGTAAGGAACGAACTCAACACCGAATTTCATATCGACCCTCTTCGGATTTAAGGTGGACATGCTAAAATAATCCTCGGTGCGTCAGGTGCAGCTCATCGCGCTCAAGGGGTTGCCACTCGTGAAAAAGGGCGACGAGGTGGGGAAACTCATCGTGGGCGCGGCACAAAAACAGGGATTGCGCCTGGAGGACGGAGATGTCATCGTCGTCGCGCAGACGATAATTTCAAAGGCGGAGGGGAATGTTGTCGACCTGCGCGGGGTAAAGCCGAGCAAAAAGGCCGAACAAATAGCGGCACGACTCGACAAGGATTCACGCGAGGTCGAGGTGATTTTACAGCAATCCAGTGAAATCGTGCGGCTGGGGCACGTGATAATCTCGCGCACCAAGCACGGCTTCGTCTGCGCGAATGCCGGCGTCGACCACACGAATGTCGATCCGGAGCATGTCACGATTCTACCCGATGACCCTGATGCGAGCGCTGCCGGAATTCGGGATTTCATCAAACGCAAACTTGGCACGGAGGTCTCGGTAATCATATCCGACACTCAAGGGCGGGCATTCAGAATGGGCTGTGTTGGCGTTGCGGTTGGCGTCGCGGGGATGAATCCGCTCCTCGACCTGCGGGGCAAGCGAGACCTCCACGACAAAGAGCTCCGCGTGACGATAACTTCTCCCGCAGATGCGTTGGCTGCGGCGGCGGTCTCCGTCATGGGGGAGGCAAACGAGGGCACCCCTGTGGTCGTGGTTAAGGGGGCAATCTACGAGCGAGAAGACGGGAACGCGAGGAAGCTCGTGATGCCGCTGGAGCGGGATCTCTTCAGGTAATCATGAGTGCCGTGCTCTTCACTACCAAGCTGGCCGATTCGACCGCTCTAAGAAATCTAGCGTTTTCCGAGTGGAACTATTTCTCTTTTGTAAAGCGTGTTTATGAGAATGCCCGCTGAGCAATACCAAGCGGTAAGGGCGCAGAAAATCCCTTCATATCCTGCTATCGTTTTGATCAGTGGATTGAATTCCCCTGCCGCCAGAAGGAAAAACAAAATGGTCAAAGTCACGAAGACTGTTGTCACACCCCAAGAAATTCGCAGGGCGCCTACGGTGGCGTAGGCCGTGAATATCCCCCATGCGATGAGGAAAACAGCCATGCCCGCAGGCGGAACTTTTGGTATTGCTCCCGTAGTTTCCAAGAGGATCATTAGCGCCAAACCGATCCAGAACGCGCCGAATGAGGTGAAGCAGGTTCCGCCGAAGATATCTCCTCTTTTGAACTCCCACATCCCCGCGGCGAATTGCGCTAACCCTCCGTAGAAAAAGCCCATCGGGAAGACCATTCCCAAGCTTTCTGCGGGGATTATCCCTGCGTTTACCATGTTCAGGATGAAGGTTGTTAAGGCAAAGCCGCCCAAGCCCAGAGCCGCTGGGTTAGCCAAGTTCACCTTTTCAGCCACTGTTCCGCCTCCGTGAAGATTCGGTCAACGAAATAAATGTGCGCAAGTCTTTTTTAAGGTTTCCATTTTTCAATATCGCGTTTCGTTTTATTTTTAAACCTAAAGACAACATAGAATCCTCATGAGAGAGTTTGGAGGCTTTCGAGCGGGAGTCGTGATTCAATGCTCACAGTGCTTTCAGGCGGAACCGGCACGCCCAAACTTTTGCAAGGGCTAGCGCGCCTGGTTGGAAAGGGGAAACTTTCGGTCATCGTCAACACCGCTGAGGACGTCGAAGTCTCGGGACTCAACGTTTCCCCCGACCTCGACACCGTGATGTACACGCTGGCGGGCGTCGTGAACGAGGAGACCTGGCACGGCATCCGCGGGGACACCTTCGCGTGCCACGATATGCTGGGCCGGCTGGGCGAGCCCGAGCTGCTCAGGATAGGCGACCGGGATCGGGCGGTGAATCTTCGGCGGACGCTGGAGTTGAAGCAGGAGAAGCCACTCTCTGAGGTTACCCAAGAACTCTGCGAGCAGCTCGGGGTGCGGGCGAGAGTGCTCCCGATGTCGGACGACCGCATTCAAACGCGCGTCGATACTGAAGCGGGCACGCTCTCGTTTCATGAGTTCTGGGTCAGAAGGCGCGCTGCCGACAAGGTTAGGGATGTGAGCTTCGAAGGGGCGGAAGAAGCGAAGCCGGCGCCCGGAGTGCTCGAGGCGATCAAAACGGCGAAAGCAATCATAATCGGCCCCAGCAATCCCGTGACGAGCATAGGGCCCATCCTGGCGATCGAGGATATCCGGGAGGAGATCATCCGGAACAGGGAGCGCGTGGTGGCGGTGAGCCCGATCTTGGGCAACTCTGCGGTCAGCGGTCCGGCGGGGGAGCTGATGCGGGGGTTGGGCTACAGGGTGAGCCCTCTCGGCGTGGCGAAAATCTACCGGGGCATAATAGGCACTCTAGTCCTCGACTGGAGCGACAGGGGGCGCGCGCGGGCGGTTGAGGAGTTCGAGATCAATACCGCGTTCGCAGATTTGCTCATGCCGAATGTCGCATCGAGAGTAAGGCTCGCGCGCGAGGTGCTGGGGATAGCTAGGATTCGTTGATCGCGTCGAGCTCTTTCAATTTGTCAACACCCCTGTTTACAAGAAAACTACATCTTCATTTTCGTGAATGCTTAGAGAATGCCAAAAACTCTGTGTCAACACCCCTGTTGACAAAAAGCTAGGCTGAAAGCGTGGAGGCCGCGGATTGCCAATAAACGTTTTGAGGGCTGATAAAAAAGGGCTTCGGTTCAGGGGCGCTCGGGGGGTTGGAGAAGTGATTCCACCGGAAAGATTGAGGTCGAACCGATGGCTCACGCCCCGCCGAACGCCGCAAGTGATTTTGGGCGAGGGGATAAAATCTGTTGCGATCGGATGAACGTCAAGCGCCTGATTCTCACACCTGTAGACTTCCTAGCCCAGATTTGCTAACGTCAAAGAAAAAGCAGCGTCGCCCATTTCTTAACCTAACCGACGTAGTGTCGTATAAAGTTCACCCCGCACGATACCCCTCCCCGTCAACCAGCTCTCGAACGCGCCCCCTCACCTCTCTCGACATGAACCTCTCGTCCCTCACGTAGCGCGGGTAGATCGGCAATCTCTCTCTCGGCACAAACCCGGCCCCCTCGACTGCGGCCCGAAGCTCAGCGACGCTCGGCCACGGGTTCTCCGGGTTGATGAAATCGGACGTCACCGACGAGATGCCCCCCAGGTCGTTCACCCCCGCGAGCAGGAACGGGTTCAAATCCTGCACCAGGTTGGGCGGCACCTGGATGCTCATCTCGGGCATGAGTCCGCGCGCGACAGCGACCGTGTCCAGGAGTTCCGCATCGCTCGGCCTCGGGTGGTCCGCCATCGGTGTGTTGGGTTTCGGCTCGAAGGGCTGGATGATGATCTCCTGGATGTGGCCGTAGCGTTCGTGCAGCTTCCGGATGGCGAGCAGCGAGCGCTTTCGGTCTTTGAGGCTCTCGCCCACGCCGATGAGCAGCCCGGTCGTGAACGGGATTCGGAGTTTGCCCGCGGTTTCGATGACTTTGAGGCGGAGCTTCGGTTCCTTGCCCGGGCTCCTCAGATGCGCGGGAAGCTCGGCAGCGCACTCGAGCATCAGCCCCATGCTGGCGTTGTAGCGCCGCAGACGGTGTAGTTCCCGCTCCGCGAGCAGGCCAGCGTTGGTGTGGGGAAGCAGACCGAGCTCCAGAATGCGCTTGCAGAGGTCCACGAGGTAGTCGACGGTGTTCTCGTAGCCGAATTCCTCGAGCTTTTTCCTGGCCTCGATGTGGACTTCGGGCCGTTCGCCGAGCGTGAGCAGGGCCTCCGAGCAGTTTGCGGCTTTCGCCCGCTCGACAAGCTCAAAAACTTCATCAGGCGACATGAACCAAGCACCTTCGCATGGGTCACGCCTGAAGCCGCAGTAGTCGCAGCGGTTTCGGCACATGTTAGTGATCGGAAGGAAAACGTTGCGGGAGTAGCTGATTTCCTGTCCAAACCGGGGGCTGGAACTCAAACGAATACCATCATAAAGATGTGCTGCACTATAAATTTGTTTGATTCACGTGACGACTTGGGCCATCATCCCGGTCAAGCGCCTGAACGAAGCGAAGTCGAGCCTGAGCTCAGCGTTTACTCCAGAGCAACGGCAGCGGCTCGTGCTTTCCATGCTCGAGGACGTGCTCAACGCCGTCCATCAAGCGCCCTCCATCTTTAGCGCTATCGTCGTTTCACCTGACGAGAAGGTGCTGAGTTTTGCCCGCCTTCACGGCGCCGAGGGTGTCATTGAGCTGGGCTTGGGGCTGAACGAAGCTTTGAGGGTTGCGATTCGTCATTCGATTTCCAAGGGTGTGGACTCGGTGCTGATTTTGCCCGCCGACCTGCCGCTCCTGAAAAGCGCCGATGTTGAAAATATCATCGTGATGGCGTCTGCGCCCAAAGATGTCGTGATAGCCCCCTCGAAAGCCAGAGGCACCAATGCTCTCTTTCTACGACCACCCGACCTCATCAACCTCAGGTTCGGCGGGGAGAGTTTTCCCCTGCACGTGAAAGAAGCTTCTCAGGCCGGGGTGAAGCCGCGAATTTATCGCTCACCAACCACCGCCACGGACATAGACGAAGTAGCCGACCTCCTGAGCATTGAAACTCTGGGGCTTGGCACGCGAACGCACGAATTCCTGCGTTCGCTCGAATCACGATCGTAGCTACTTGTACCAGTCCAAGCTTTGCTCAACGTATGTGATGAATGAAGATAGAAATTCCTTGGTCTCGTCGCTCAAGCTGGTTCTGGCGATCAGCTCCTTTGCGGCCTTGGCGTGTCGCCTGGATTCATCCTTGGCGGCTCCGAGGGCTCCGCTCTTCCGGATTACCTCCCTCGCGGCTTCCAACTCTTCCCGCGTCAGGCTCTCCTTGCCGACGATCCCCTTCAGTGCCTCCAGCTCTTTCTCGCCGGCAAGCTTCATCGTCTGCACCACGTAGAGCGGCTTCTTTCCGTGTCTCAGGTCCCCGCCCGGCGGCCTCCCGTATTGCTCCTCGCTCGCGAACGTGTCTATGATGTCGTCCTGGATGTCGAATGCATAGCCAATGTGGGCCGCGGCTTCCTCCAGCAGATGGATGTCTTGCTCGGGGGCACCTCCCAGGATAGCTCCCGTGAGGATCGTGGTCTTGAAAAGCACAGCCGCCCGTCTCGAGGCCATCGTGCGCCACTCCTCTACATCGGGTGACTTGAATTCGAACAGCAGGTCCAGCACTTGACTCTCGTTTACCCCCCGATAGTCGTTCTCGAAAAGCTGCAGGACCTTCGAGGTTTTCTCTTGGGGAAAATTGGCGCCCCGGATGGTTTGTAACCCGAGCGCATACATCGCATTGCCGATGAAGATTGCCGCCCCCTCGCTGAATCTGTCGTCGTAGGCCTTGGAGAATAGCTTGTGAAATGTTTTGTCCCCCCTTCGAAGCTCGTCTTGGTCGACCAGGTCATCGTGGATTAAAATCGAGTGCCTGAACAACTCGACTCCGACGCAGATGTCCAAAATTTGGTCGCCCACCTCGCCCGCGTATCCTTTGTAGGTCAGGAGGGTGCTGCAGGAGGCGAGCCTCTTCCCCTTTCGAAGCACGTATTTGGCCACTTCGGAGTAGAGGTCTCCGATAAACGGGTGGTAGGTCCGCTTCTCCTCGACGAGTTTGGAGAAGAACTCATCCAACCTTTTGTCTATGAGTTTGCCATATTGATCCAGCAATTTTTCCCAAACCATTGGTCACTCACCAGCAATTGGGATTATCCACAACAGGTTTTAAGTTTTTGAACCTGTAAGTGCAGCTTTATTGCGTGAACAAAATTATAATGTCATAGAAAAGTTATATCATATCGGGTTTGGTGGTAAGAACGCTTGTAGTGGAAGTCAAAGACCTGGTGAAGAACTTCGGGCCCATCAAGGCTGTTAACGGCGCGTCCTTCAACGTGAGCGAGGGCGAGATATTTGGGCTGATAGGTCCGAATGCTGCTGGAAAGACGACCATTTTAAGAATAATCTCAACCCTCCTGCGTATAACTTCGGGCTCCGTGAATGTTTTCGGGTACGATGTGGCCGAAGAAGCGGACCGGGTCAGGCGGCTGATAAGCTACTTGCCCGAAGACGCCGGGGCATACAAAAACCTCACTGGCCGGGCATATCTTAATTTCATCGCCAGGTTTTTCGGCAGCGGCAGCGAAACAAAAAAAATCGTCGAGCGCGGGTTGGAGATAGCGGACCTCGGGGAAAGAATCGACGACAAGGTGGACACTTACAGCAAGGGCATGATTCGACGCCTTCTGGTGGGAAGGGCATTGATGATCGAGCCAAAGTTGGCCATCTTGGACGAGCCCACCTCTGGACTGGACGTGACAAACGCCCGGGAAATAAGGGAAATAATAAAAAAATTTGCAAAGAGGGGAACCACGGTTCTGCTCTCCTCGCACAACATGCTTGAGGTGGAATTTCTGTGCGAGCGGATAGCCCTGATAAACGAGGGAAAGATAGTTGAGGAGGGGAACGCTCCCGGGCTAAAAAAGAAATATCGGGCAGAAAATCTTGAGGAAGTTTTCACGAAGGTTGTTTCATGAGTGACCTGGGCAACATCATAAAGAAAGAAGTGAGGGAGCTGCTCACGCCCACCACCATAATCCCCGTGATAGCTATGGCGGTGGTTTTCGGTGGGATGGGGCATATGATTGGGGGCATAACTGAGGAGGCTAGGGAAAAACCCATCATGGGGATCATAGACGAGGACAACAGCCTCCTTTCCGAAATAATCACCGGAGTTCTCAACGAGCAGGCGAAAGTTGTCTACTTCTCCACGGATGGCGCCGATGTTTCGGAAGGATTGGAACAGGTGGAGGAAGAGGGCGGGACAGCGCTACTGATGGTACCTCCGGACTTCAGCGAAAGTATTTACGAAAACCACCCAGGGCAGATACGCATCCATTGGATAATGAAGGGGGCGGGAGTGATGGACTCCATACACTCCCAGACCGTAGATGTGCTGATTCAAGTTGTAAATCAGGAGATATCCAAGAAGCTGGTCGAAGAGGGAACCTCAATTGACCCGGGCATAGCCGTAAATCCAATCGCGAAAAGTGAGACGACAATTTTCAAGGGGAGAGAGATAGAGGGATTATCTCCTGGAGCGATAAGCGGGATGTTGGCTTCGCAGTCCGTAGTCCTCCCGATGATAATGATGCTAATTATAATAATAACAGGAAGCACGGTCATCACCTCAATGGGGATGGAAAAGGAAAACAAGACCTTGGAGACACTGCTCACCCTTCCCGTGAAAAGAAATTATATTGTGATCGGCAAAATTGTCGGAAGCGCCATCGTCGGGCTGGTGATGGCTGCCATTTATATGGTCGGGTTTGGGTACTACATGCAGTCCTTCCAATTCGCAGAAATAAACTTGGCGGATTTTGGGCTGGCGCTGGGGCTGCAGGACTACTTTTTGGTTGGGTTGTCCGTGTTCGTGGCTATCCTCGCGGGTTTGTCTCTATGCATGTTTCTTGGAACTTTCGCCAAGGACTTTAAAAGTGCGCAAACCCTCATACTCCCAGTAACGCTTCTCACCCTGATCCCCATGTTCATGATCATGTTCAAGGACTTCGACACCCTTCCAGCCGTCTTGAAAATCGCCCTGTTTGCCATACCATTTTCCCACCCGATGATGGCGATGAGAGCCCTGATGGTTGACGACTACCTGCTGGTGCTGAGCGGCATCGCGTACGTGGCGATATTTGCGGCGATTGTCGTGGTAGTGGTGGCTTGGATTTTCAGGAGCGATAGGCTGCTGACGGGGAGGATCAAAACGAGGAGGGGCAGGCGTTTAAGGGGATTTCTGGGCAAATTTGGCAGGTAGCTTCATCGGTTTTTCAACATTTTTCCTATTAAATGTCAAATTCAACAGCGCAAACACCATTTTTCTGCTATGTACATTTTTGTACGGTGAAGCTTTAAATAGTGCTCGGGGGATTTATTTACCGTGGTCAAGATGGCCCAAACGAAATTTATGCTCGATGAGGAGGAGATTCCCAAGGCGTGGTACAACATTCAGGCTGATCTCCCAACGCCTCTTGCTCCCCCGCTGAACCCCGCGACAAAGAAGCCAATAGGTCCTGAGGATCTAGCGCCGATCTTCCCGATGGAATTGATCAAGCAGGAAGTCAGCACCGAAAGATGGATTCCGATACCGGAGGAAGTTCGAGAGGTTTACAGACTCTGGCGACCCTCTCCTCTTTACCGTGCGGTGCGGCTCGAACGCGCTCTCAAGACCCCCGCCAAGATTTACTACAAGTGGGAAGGCGTTAGTCCGCCGGGTAGTCACAAGCCGAATACGGCGGTCGCTCAAGCTTATTTTAATATGAAGGAAGGGGTGGAGAGACTCGCAACCGAAACCGGCGCCGGACAGTGGGGAAGCGCGCTGGCTTTTGGTACTCGCCTCTTCGGGTTGAAGTGCACTGTCTACATGGTGCACGTGAGCTACGATCAGAAGCCCTACCGCCGCATCATGATGGAGAGCTGGGGAGCAGAGTGCATCCCGAGTCCGAGCGAGCGCACGGAGTACGGAAAGAAAGTGCTCAAGGAAGACCCGAAATGCCCGGGTAGCTTGGGGATAGCAATTTCAGAGGCGATAGAGGATGCCGCGAAGCACGAAGACACGAAGTACTCGCTCGGGAGTGTTCTCAACCACGTCCTGCTCCACCAGACCGTTGTTGGACTCGAGGCGAAAAAACAATTTGAACTCGCGGGTGATTACCCAGATGTCATGTTCGGTTGCGTTGGGGGCGGGAGCAACTTTTCAGGCGCTGTATTCCCGTTCCTCGCGGACAAGCTGACGGGGAAGAATCCAGAGCTAAAGGCTGTGGCGTGTGAGCCAAAAGCGTGCCCGACTCTGACGAAGGGCTTATACATGTACGATCACGGTGACACTGCCAGAATGACCCCCCTGATCATGATGTACACGCTCGGGCATGGGTTCATCCCGCCGCCAATCCATGCGGGCGGACTGCGATATCACGGCGATGCCCCCCTGCTTTGTAAACTCGTGAAAGAAAAAGTCGTCGATGCGACAGCCTACCACCAGAACGAGGTGTTTAAAGCAGCAATCACCTTCGCCCAAACAGAGGGCATCCTCGTGGCCCCGGAGACCGCACACTGCGTGAAAGGAGCGATTGATGAGGCGCTGCGGTGTAAGGAGACTGGCGAGGAAAAAATCATCTTCTTCGCGAACAGCGGGCACGGGCACTTCGACCTCGCTGCCTATGATTCCTACCTGCGCGGCAAGCTCATCGATTACGAATATTCTTCTGAATCAGTGAAGGAAGCTTTGAAGAAAGTGCCAAAGGTTTGAAGGGTGAGCGCTTGCCGGTAGCGTTCGTCCTCATAGACGCGGCCGTTGGGAAAGTCCGAAATATTTAACTATGGATTTTGAACTTCTAGCTCACTTTCCTAATTAATAGTGACACGTCAGTCCGCCCATCATCAGGATCATCGCCGAAGCTCAGACGATGTTATAACATCATCCGTGCCAATTTGATTTGTTAAATAGGGGAGGTATAATCCTTTCTAATGGATTTGCAAAAAATGCGCTAGTAGCCGAACATCTTCTCCGGCTTCGTTAGCTCAGGCGCTTTGATTGGCGGTAAGACTTTCGCGATGGCTCGGTCGGAATCATCCTGCTCGACCCGCTCCCGCCCCTCACGGATAGCAAACATGCCGGCCTCGGTGCAGATCGCCTTGATGTCTGCGCCGGTCGCCCGCTCGGTCCGTTTCGCAAGTTCCTTTACGCTCACATTTTTCGTGATGTTCATTCCCTTCGTGTGAATTTTGAAAATTGCAACTCGCGCGCGCTCGTTGGGCAGCGGGAAGTAAATGAGTCGATCGAAGCGCCCGGGGCGGAGCAACGCTGGGTCGAGTATGTCCGGACGGTTGGTCGCCGCTAGGAGCTTGACATCTCCTCGGGGGTCGAACCCATCCATCTCTGCCAGCAACTGCATGAGGGTGCGGTGGACCTCGCGATCTCCGCTCGTCGAGGTGTCGAGGCGGCGAGCCGCTATCGCGTCCAGCTCATCGATGAAGACGATTGAGGGCGCCTTCTCTTGGGCAAGCCCAAACATCTCGCGCACCATCCGGGCTCCCTCTCCTATGTATTTCTGCACGAGCTCTGAGCTTATCACGCGGATGAAAGTGGCGCGGGTTTCGTGGGCGACTGCTCGGGCAAGCAGGGTTTTCCCCGTCCCCGGGGTTCCGTAGAGGAGCACTCCCTTGGGTGGATCGATTCCCACCTTCTTGAAGAGTTCCGGTTTAATCATGGGAAGTTCAACACTTTCTCGAATCTCTTGAATTTGATCCTCCAGCCCGCCAACATCGCCATAGCTGACATCGGGCGCTTCCTCGATTTCCATCCCCAGCACGAGCGGGTCCTTCTTCGAGGGTAGCACCTCCATTATGTTGAAGTTACGCTGGTTGAGCGCGACCCGAGCTCCAGGCTTGAGCTGCTCAGGCTTAATGAACTGTGACGCGGTGACGACGAAATGTGGCCCAGCACTACTTCGCACTACTGCGCGCCCGTCTTCAAGTAGGTCGAGCAAAGTTGCGGAAATAAGTGGTGGCGTATGCATGTGATCGAACTCGGCACGGAGGCTTCGCAGCTCACGCTCGATCTTTAGATACTGAACCTCAAACGAGCGTTTTTCTTGCTCCAAATCACGGATTCGATGTTCCAAGCTGTGAATGTATTCCGTGACGTAGGTTTTGTCAAAATTGTTAGCCTTCGGTTCCTTAGGTTTTGCTGCGTTTGACAATTTTATCTCTCCTTGTGGATAACTCTGTTAAAGCGTAGGTTAAAAACTTTCAGTGGAAATGATGGTTCAAACATCAGCAGCTAGTTTTCAGAACTAAATGAAGGTGTTGATTAACAGAGGATTTATCAAACACCCTTACGAATTACGTAGATGCTCAGCACCACTACTACGATCACACATGCTATACTCAGGACGGGCAACAGCGTATCCCAGTCGATGAAAAATTCCGTTTCCTCTGGAAGTTTGCCGAGGGCGCGGATGACTTCGTTCGCGTTCTCGACGGACTGCTTCGCGTAGAGAATTTTTTGGGTTTCGTCGCTTGCGGTCTGCGCCTGCTCGAGGTTTTGTTGGGCTAGTTGGAGTCTCTCGCTGAGGTTCTCGCTAGGGCTATCGGCCAAAAGCTTCTCGGCGACTACAATTGCATACTCAGCAGCGTTGATGTACTCTTGTGCAGCGCCGGAGGCTGTGAGTATAAGCGAATTCACAGTTTCTTTGAATTCGGGCGAGGCACCGCGGTAGGCGAATGTCAAATTCGACTCACTTGAGTTCATCCCTCTTATGCCTCGTGTCAGGTGAATCGGGTTCAGCTTTACAAAGTGATCACCGGAAGTTTCAGCCCAAGTAGGGTCGGCTGGCTGCCACCCTTTGTTGGGCAGGTAAAATTCCACCCAAGCGTGTCCTCCGAGGTTATCCTTTGAGTAGCCCCACCCGTACATCGCGCGGGCGGGCAATCCAGCGGCGCGGGCTAGGGCGATGCTCAAGTCTGTGTACTCACTGCAGTCCCCAATGCGGTTCAGATATGCCCAGAGCGCACCGTGCCGGGTCGTCTGGGTTTGGTAGTTGAGTCGATTGACGACGAACTTAATAATTTTTTGTCCGGCAAGATATGCGTTTGTTTCCCCGTCCACCGCTGAAGTCGCCGCTTGCACAATCAACGGGTGATCGGACTCCCACTTATTGTCTGGCTCCAAATACGCGGTAAGCCAGGAGGCCTCCGACAGCTCCCCAACATCGTTCTCACTTATCCGGGGGTCGTAAACGTCGATTTCGTAGATCAGCTCGAGCTGGAGTTCCTTCGTGGCACCTGGCGATATTTCACCAACCTCAAAGACGCCGTGCCAGTTGTTCTCATTGTCGATGTACATTGTCTTCACCTGATAGCTTGACGACGCGAGCGCGGCGAACTGCCAGCTTGCTTCCTCGGTAAAGAGTATCATATTGAGCCGCATGTCGTCGATTTTGTCCGTGCTCTGGTTCGTCAGGCGCTCGGTCAACGTGAGCTTGTAATAGGTCGGTTGCGTGCAAAATTGCACCTCGAGTCCTTCGAAACTTCCTGGGGCGTCGATGCTGGTCTCATATCGAACGGTCGGGGGATCGCCCTCCAATATCTGTGCATCAGGGTTCGTCAAAAAAAGTTTCGAGCCAGCCAGCCCCTGAATTTCTACGATGTGTTTTTGATGGGAAAAATCCCGTGGACCTAGGATGATACCTCCAAATTTACCCTCATAGATAGGGCCCGCCCCTGAAACCAAATTGTCGGCGATATAGGAGATGTGATATGTCAGCCTCTTCCTGCCGCCGAGCTTGAAGCGAATCGTGATAGTGGTTTTTTCAGCGGTTTTTTCCACCTCATAATTATCTAAACTTTCAGCGTCACTCCAGACGTTGATGTCGTAAATCTCATCGGTTGCAATCTGAAGTTTGATCTCGTAGGTGTAGGTCCGAGTGGAAGAATTGTAAGCAACGTATTTTTCGTGTGCGTTGAGAGTTCTGTCTGCGTTAATAGTGTAGCTCAACTCCACCAACTCATAGTAAGTGCTTGACGGCTGCGCATTCGCCGGAGTTGCTGTGACCGCCAGGATAAGAAGCAAGAGCAGAGGTAGGCATTTTTTCAACTGATTCCCCCCTACTTTTTTTGATGTGTATACTATAGTTTAAATGATGCCATATGCGTGTCGTTCTCGTCGAACGCCGCTCGCCCGGCGAAATGTCCAGCTTGGAGGAGCTTGCCGCTTTAGCGCGAACGCTTAACTACGAGGTCGTCGGCGTGCTCGAGCAGGTACGGAAGCCAGACCCCGCTTACCTCATAGGTAAAGGCAAGGTTCAAGAGCTCGCAGGTTTGGTCCGCTCGAGTGGAGCTGACCGCGTCGTCTTTAACAACCAGCTCACCCCCTCGCAGGCCTACAAGCTCTCGCGGGTCGTGGGCGTCGAGGTCATCGATCGCTTCCAGCTCATCCTAGAAATATTCGCGATGCGTGCGGGATCACCCGAGGCGAAGCTTCAGGTTGAGTACGCGAGGCTGAGCTATGAGATGCCGAGAATTCGAGAACAGGTGCGAGCGCGCATGTCAGTCGAACAGCCAGGTTTGATGGGTGGGGGTGAGTACGAGGTGGATGTCCGCTACGATATGATCAAGCGGAAGCTCGTAAACCTGAGACGAAAACTCAAGTCGATCGCCAGCGTGCGGGAGCAGCGACGGAAGCTCAGGCACAGGAGGGGGTTCAAGCTTGTGGCGCTAGCGGGTTATACTAATACTGGCAAGTCAACGCTGCTCAACGCACTCACCGCTGCGAGCGCCGAGGTGGACGACATGCTTTTTACCACCCTAATGCCCCGCACCCGGGCGATGCGCGCGAGCCGAATGATTTTGCTGACTGACACCGTGGGTTTCATCGATGGCCTGCCTCCATGGCTGGTTGAGGCCTTCAAAGCAACGCTTGAGGAGATATACCTCGCCGACCTCGTGGTGCTCGTGCTCGATGTCGCTGAACCCTTGCCCGAGATCCTTCGGAAGTTTCGGGCGTCCCGCGAGGTGCTGGCGGAGTACCCCGTGAGGGTGGTCGCGGCCCTTAACAAGGTCGACCTCATCCCGCGCGAGGAACTCGAACGCAAGCTCAAGACCCTGAGCGACGTAACGATGTTTGCCATCCCCATCTCGGCGCTCAAACGCACCAACCTGAACTCACTCATCGAAATAATAAGGACGAACGTTTTCGGGAGTGGAAGGCCTGCTTGAAATAGTCGGTAAAACACTGTCTCCTGCTTGTGAGAACAATCAAAGTGCTGAAAATTATGCGTTTGATGCTTTTAATGTTGCAGCAGCGCATCAGCATCATTTGGAGTCGTTGTACCAGCCGTTTTCCTCAATAGGCTTTTTGGAAGCTCTGAACTTTGAAAAAAAGCTTTTTAGTGGAAGATTTAGAGTAATATCGAGTTACAAGGCAAGAAAACCGAAAAAACCGAATAAACAGCCACGGTTTACGCGTTTTCCGTACGTTAAGTACGTTAATTATATTTATAAGTTTTTAGAATAGTTTTAGAATAGGAATACAAATCTATCGGTGTGATAAAATGAGCAAGAAAGTTAGCAAAAATAAGAAAGTGATTAAAAAGAAAGTGGCTAAAAAACGCCCCAAAATAAAAAAGCAATCCAAGCAAAAACTGCTGAATGATGTTGTTTTAAAGGAGATTATCATCCGGATAGCTGGCGAGCGCGGGTATGAGATAGCGAAAGAGCTCATGGGGAACGAAATCGCAGACGAGGAGATAGCAAAGCGGATGGGCATCCGAGTGAACCTCGTACGGAAAGTCCTCTACGAGCTATACGAGAACCGCGTAGTGAGCTACCACAGGGTCCGGGACGAGCACAGCGGGTGGTACGTCTATTACTGGCGGATCGAGCCCGAGCGAGCGCGGGAGTACTTCAAACACAACAAGCGCTTACTCATACAAAAGCTCGAGGATCGGCTCGATACGGAGCGGAGCACGAGTTTCTTCAATTGCGGGAACGGAGACCTCAAGTTACCCTTTGAACTCGCGGCGGAGAACGATTTCAAGTGTCCCCGCTGTGGGGATAAGTTGGAACCCTATGACAACTCGGGTGTGGTTATTGCACTCGAGCGCCAAATCGAATCGCTCCGACATCATCTCGTGGAATATTAAGTTAGGATTAGACAATACCATCCACCGATAGGACACTTTTGATTTAAGTTGAATGCAAATATGCTAAAGAAAAAATCCCTTTTTCTTAGGCGATTGTTCTTTAAGTTTCCGATAGAGAAAGTAATAGCGAAAAACGACGGCAACTAGATGAGCTGGCGCTTATGAGAGTTTTGTTTGTGGAACCTCCCAAAGATTTTTGGTTTATTATGGGTGAATACCTCCCGCCTCCGCTGGGAATCTTACAGCTGGCGGCTTATCTTGAGAGCAAAAACAAAAATGTTGAAATCGAGGTGCTGGATTGTCAAGCAAAACGATTGGATTGGAAGGAACTTGAAAAATACATTGAATCGTTCCAACCAGATGTTGTGGCTCCTAACGCGCTCGCGACTTGCAACGCTTATACTGTCGTTAGAACCTTAGAATTGGCAAAAAAAGTTAATCCAAACATCTTAACGGTCGCTGGGGGCCAACACTTTACTGCTACCGCTCAAGAAAGCTTGGAGACATATCCGGAAATTGACGTGATTGTTCGTGGGGAGGGCGAACGAACATTTGTAGAATTGGTCCGAGCTTTAGGTGAGAAATCCTCTTTTTCTCGGATAAACGGCATTTCTTTTAGGCACAAAAAAAAAATCCTGCATAATCCGCCACGACCGTTAATCGAAAATCTGGATGATTTGCCATTTCCAGGCTATCGCTTCGTTGAGGATGTCGTAAATAAATACCATTTTAAAATGATGGCAGGTTCAAAAGCTGGATATGCTTTAATTGAGGGGTCGAGAGGATGTCCGCACCGCTGCACATTTTGCTCTCAGTGGAAACATTGGGCGGGGGTATGGAGAGGCAAGTCAACAAAGCGCATCGCAGACGAAATGGAGTTTTGTTACCAAAATTATGGAATTCGGTTTCTCTGGCTAACTGATGACAATTTTGGATTGGGTAAACACGCGAGCAACTTATGTGATGAGATCGTCAAGAGAGGAATTGCAGATGACATACTGTGGTTTATGCAAGTTAGATCTGACGACATTATCAAACATCAGGATATCTTACCCAAAATGCGAAAGGCGGGGAACCGGTGGGTGCTTGTAGGGGTAGAAAGCCACAGCTCAACCACTCTAGATGCATTCAAAAAGAGAATACGCCCTAAGGACACCAAAACTGCAATGAAATTGTTGAAAAAGAACGACATATTCGCCCAAGCAACTTTAATTATCGGAGAACGTAAAGACACGGCTGAATCGATTGCAGATCTTAGGGAGTTTGTAAATGACGTTGATCCCGATCTAGCAATTTTCATGATTCTAACACCTTTTCCGGGAACCGAGCTTTATGAAACGGCAAAACGAAATGGGTGGATAGAAGACAACAATTGGGCAAATTATGACATGGTGCATGCCATTATGCCCACGGAAACTCTGACTAGAAAAGAAGTGCAGGAAGAACTTTACAAATGCTATCGTAACTATTATGGTTCTCTTGGCAGACGATTCAAAGGTCTTTTCTCCAAGAACAAGTTAAAAAGGAAAACTTACAGGTACCTCGCCAATCAGGGTCTTTTGAGAGAGCTAAAAAACTTGTTCAGGTGAGTTATTTACCATGTCTCGCAATTTTATTCTAGCATTTTTTCTCGGCGTGTCATTATTTGGGCTGAGTGTTGTAGTAACACTGGCACTTTATCCGCCGCCTGTGCTGGAAAATTTCCCTTTGCGAAAACCACTGGTGGGCTCTATTTTTGGACTAATCTGCGTTTTTGGCATGCTCGCAGTAATTTTTCCAGGGTCGTGTTCTAGAATAATTGGTTTTAAGGGAGAAAAACAACAGGCTCCTCACGTCTTTTACACGGTCGGTAACTCCAAAGGAAAAAAGTTGACCCTGCGCGGACACCATCCTATGTGTAAAAATTTTTCTGCCCATGTAATTCAGACGGGCGGCAAGACTTTTTGTGCCGGTTGCTCCGGGCTGTTCTTGGGAGGTTTAGCAGCTTCTGTTGGAACCCTCCTGTATTTCTTCGGCAATTTGCACATCGGGCAGAACAGCCTTTTGCTGCTCTGGATAGGTGCAACTGGGGTGGTTCTTGGGTTGCTTCAGTTTTCATTGTTTAGCATTCCGCGGAGTTCAGTTCGTTGTTTTTTAAATGCCTTTTTTGCTTTTGGAGCATTTTTAGTTCTTGTTGGAACTGATGGGATAACGCAAAGCATTTTTGTCGATTTATTTTTGGTTGTTTTGATTATTTTCTGGATTTTTACTAGAGTATTACTCTCTCAATGGGGTCATGAAAGGATTTGCCGGCTATGCAAAGTAAGAAAGTGCGAATTCCGTGGATTTTAGAAAGACAAGACTAACGCTTACGACTTAACCCATAAACGGCGCCTGTAAGGATTAACACCCCAATGATAACTAGCACCAGCGGCCAGAGGGTTTCCCAAACGTCTATAGTCCACCCAAAAAATTGACCCATGACATACAGCAGCCCAACGATGATAATTACCGCACCAAGAAGTATGCCAAAAATCGCGCCACCTCGGGGAACTCCAAAACACTCTTCCACGTGTTGTTCTCTTCGTTTTCGCGGCCCAAAGCATGTTTCTGCTCTGCGTTCGATTACCTTCCCCACGGGTGGATATATGCTCTCTCCGCACTTGGCACATATTTTGGCGTCGTCTTTATTCTTAGCACCGCATTTAGAACAATAGACCAATATCATTCCACCTTTACAGTATTTTATTTAATTATGAACTATTAACTTTTTCCCAAAATGCGAATGCTATCGCACTTCTCACAGTCAGAAAAAGTAGGTGGGTTATAACACGCCGCTGTCATGTTAGAATCAGTATAGCACAAAAAATAAGTGGTATTGCCTATTCCTAATTTAGTGGGGATTTAGTTGTTTGGGCGCAGGGAAGCGCTTCGCGCGCTGCGCGAGGCGGGCTGTTCAAAGGAAGTTGTCCGGCACTCGCTTGCCGTCGAGCGGATTTCTCTAAGGCTTGCTCGGCGGATTCGTGCGAACGGGCATAAGCTCGACTTGAAGTTGGTAAGTTTAGGCGCGTTGCTGCACGACATCGGGCGGGCTCGAACGCACAGCATCAGGCATGGGGTTGAGGGGGCCAAGATCTTGCGAGGCCTTGGGTTAAGCAAATTTGCGCGGTTCGCCGAATGTCATTTGGGTGCCGGTATTCCAGCTGGAGAGGCGAGGGAGCTTGGGCTCCCAGCGCGAGATTTCATGCCCCGAACGCTTGAGGAGAAGGTTATCGTCTACGCGGATAAGCTGGTGATGGGGCGCAGCATGACATCGTACGAGCGGGCCCGCGATTGGTTCAAATCAGAACTCGGGCAAACGCACCCTGCGCTTGACCGCTTCAAGGCACTTCACGCAGATATTCAAAGGCTTCTAAAAAAACGTTAGAGGTGGGCCCGCCGAGACTCGAACTCGGGATCTCCACCTTTCTTGCCGAAATGGATGTAAGGGTGGCGTCTTAACCACTAGACCACGGGCCCAGTTGATTTTTTGTTCCACAGATAAAAGTGTAATCGCCTAGGGCCCTTGGACGATCATAATTATCTCGAGCACGACTAGAGCCACGATTATTGGATTAAACATTCATACCAATTGCTCGCGAAACCAAATCCCATTGAATAGTAATGCCCGAACGTAATGGCGCCGGGGGCGGGATTTGAACCCACAAGACGCTTACGCGTCACAGGGTTAGCAACCCTGCTCCGTACCAGGTTGGGACACCCCGGCAAGGCGACGAGCGCGCTCGAAGTTGACGCCTTCCCCACACGACGATTACTGGCCCCTAGCTCCATCCCGTTATCTGCCAGCGCTGATCGTCCTGCCTACCGCTGTTACCTTCCGGTCCTCACGGGATTCGACAGGTGAGGGCAGTTCTCCCCGGCCCTACGACCGAGGCCCTGCCGCCGCCAGCCCAGCAGGACAGGACTTCTACGCCGGAAACCAGGTCGACGCACGGTTCCAACGCCGTCCCCGAGCTTCGGCCCACCGTAAACCCCATTTGTGGCAAGAGGCAAGGGGTGGCTGCCCGCCTAGCTCGCCGCCATATTTAACTGGACTTTGGAGAAATAAGGGTTATCCATATGAAATCATTACGTAAATGATATTCTCGAAACCACCGGCTCCTCAGTTGAGCTAAGAACATAATATATAGCTATAAATGATTAAGCGCTACGTGCAGAAACTTTTTTCTTGGGGATAATTTGAGGTTTTTTAACCAACAAGCCCGCTAGCCCTACCGAAACAACCATTATTCCTATTATTCCATCTCTTAAAGTCTGTAGGAAATCGAACTTAAGAATAAAAGAAAAAATAGCCAATGCCGCAATAACGAAAACAAGACTTTCAATGTACATACTAATCGGTCCGGGGATTCACCACCTAACAAATCTAGTAAGCAGAGGATTATAAACGAGTTGAGTATAATTATTTTTGGTATCTCCGGAGGGTAACATGTCGTTACGTGAAAAACGAGTAAAATATCAAATTACTAGAGATGCTCCTCCCGCAATGGAATGGAGGAAATATGAACAATTGATTTGGGGCAAATGGAATAAGTTATTGTCCTCATCTACCGATGAAAGAGAGTTTCAAAAATTCTTAGAACAACATCCCTCTTTGCTTCCTGGGGCATTTGGTCGTCTAGGGGGCTCAGGGCACACTCCATTTCCTTCTGCTGTTATTACTAAACCTTTGTTGCCGGGAATTAGAACACAAGTACCAGATTTCCTTTGGATTGCCACAGATAGTGATACAACATATCCAACACTTATTGAATTAGAATCACCCGCAAAACTATGGTTTACTCGTAATGGTCAGCCGAGCGCCAAGCTTACAAAAGCTCGTAACCAACTTAATGATTGGAAAGTTTGGTTCTCAGAAAATAAATCAACCTTTAAAGAGTCCTATCACTTACCTAGTATCCTTCGAAGGCGGTTCCTAAGACCACACTATGTTCTTGTGTACGGACGCCGAGAGGAAGCGAGTAGGACAGAGAATATAACAAAGAAACGAAGTCAGCTAAAACGTGCAGATGAGGATCTGATGACTTATGATCGACTTGCGCCTGACCGCAAATATAGGAACCTTATGGTTGTTAAGGTAACTCCAGAAGGTTACGACGCCGCAGCTGTTCCACCTACATTAAAGCTTGGTCCTAGGTTGGTTAAACATCATCCAATTATTGCAAATAAAGATAGGGCAGTAGCAAATAATCCTTATATTTCAAAAGAACGGAAGAAGTTTCTCATTGAACGATTTCCCTACTGGGACAAGTGGGCGCGTAATGGAGCTAGGTATCGGTTTAGTCCAAGAGATGAAGAGTAAAGAGAATAAGATAATTAATGTTGTCCTATAAGCTATTCTCAAATGCGAGAAAGCAGCTTGCAACCCATTACCATTCTTAGTTTTTGAGCTATGTCTGAGATTGGGTTTTCAGATATTCCATCAGTTTTCTTATTTCCTCAGGTATTTCGTCTGAAGACATCCTTTCTGCAACATATCTTGCAATATCCACTTTCCAATATTTACGGATCTTTTGATTCCTCTCCAGAATCATTTTAATTTGTTGGCCACGAGGTTCCCGAGGATCTATATCCTTTTCTGTTATATCTAAGTCGAATAACTTATTGACCGCATCAGCGATTAAGTTGATGGGATAATAATCCTCAATACTACCTTTTTTAAGCACATAAAATCTCTCGGGCTTTATCTTCATTTCGCGTGTAAGTTCAATAACTAACCCTTCGCCATGCTTATCTAACAATATACGATAATCAACAGGAGCATACTTTACCAGTTCCAACCATATTCGCAAAAAATCCTTGATCCTTGGCACCCCTCCAGAGGATATGACGGCTGCTTTTTCCTCGATATCAAATTCAAGCTTTTCTGCAAATATAGGCAGGATTGCTTCTTTCTCTGTTCCTCCTTCAACAAATACTACAAAATCCTTCAGGTATATGTCGCTTGGAACAACTCCGAGTTCGGCCAGTATTAATCTAAGATCGTTTCTTTCCTCAATTCTTTTGGGTTGCGTTTCTTTGCCTTCTTTAATAAAAATCCAGTTGTTATTGATGTTAACTTTGTCAACGAATATTGGATCATGAGTTACAATTATAATTTGATTTTTTTTTCGATATGGTCTTAAAAAACTTGAAAAACGTCCTCGCTAGTTCAGGATGAAAATGGTTTTCGGGTTCCTCTATTCCCATCATTAGGTCCTCCTCTATAAGATGTCTAATCTGTAATATTTCTTGTTCTCCTCCTCCAATGTGAGACGCTGGCAAACGAAGGTCATAGTCTCGAATAAGTAGCTGATTAGGATTGGGTTCTAATTTCTTTAAAAAGAACCCCTCAACCTCTTGTCTAAATTGATCCCACTTAATCTCGTCAGCTCTTACTGTACTTATTGATATCGTCCTCAACGAATCTAAAATTGTAGGATCGATGAACGATGTACGTACCCCCGGTGTAGATTTAATGTTTCTCGTAGCTGGGATAAGCCGGAATCGACCTTTAATTTTATTTGTCATACTTGTTGTTATTTTTTGAAGGATATCGGCCGTGATGAGTGGAACAATCTGCGGAGCTTCTTCTGGTTTCGGAGGTCTTTCATTTAACCTATAACCTTTTTCTTTGGCCCATTCCCTAAAATTTAATCCTGAAGTTTCAGTAGACGACGGAATCGCTCTAGTAGCTACTAAGAAGTCTATTTGCGGGCTGCTAAAATATGCGATTTTTTTTAGAATATCGATAAGTAGTCTATCTCCACCTATATTCGTATGGGAATAACCGGGCGCGAAAAAATAGAGTTCATAATTAGTTATTTTAACTTCTGCTTGCAAAAATTTATTAATTTCATCTGGGGTGATTATTTTGTCATCTTTAATTAAGTGTAACCCAGCCCATTTTATAGATTCAGTTCTCCAACCACCCCTTATATCAATAATTCTGCATATTTCAAGTTTATAAAATTCTTGATATCCTTTCTTTTTGATTATCCGCAAAACATGTTGAGGCAATGGAAAAACATCTGAAATCTCTTCGTCACTTAAACTTAGCGTGAAGGTAAACTTAATCGGATTGCGAGTGTCCCTATTAAACCATAAGTAATCGTTTGAGCCCAAAGGAACACCTCCTCCAATTGGACTAAATTCACCAAAGAATTTGTTTAATGCTTCTAGGAAGAATGATTTACCCGATCCATTTTTCCCAATTATGATTGCCAAATCCCCTAATTCTAACTCAACTTTTCGTAGACAGCCATAATTTTCAACTTTAACTTTTGAAATCTTCATTTGATTCAAGTCTAGTTTTTCTTTTTAATCTATAAATACTTCCAATTTGCTTATCGCTTTCTCCAATAAACCACTCGTCTTACCGTCTCTGCAATACCCCGCTGTTGTCCTCGCGCACTGTAGATATCTCGAACCGAACCTTGGTCGAGAACAAAGGTTTCATCTTCTGTTGTAAACCCTTTTAGCGGTCTTATTCATGAGGGAGGTGCTGTCAAGTCCAGAGAAGATGTCATGAGCGGTTCCTGAGAGAATTCCTCTGGGTCTCGGCGCAGGTCTCGCTGGTTGCATAAAGTCTGGCCTACCATCAGGTATTGGTGCTGCCATAGTCCTCACAGATGGCTGCCTCACCGGTCCTGATACAGGTCTTGGCTGAGAAATCATTTGTCTTTGTGGGCGAATTATCCCCTCACTCACTGCGTGTCTCAACAATCCGCTTTAAGCTGTGGTGGGGTTCTCGGACTTTGCAAAGCTCCCAAAATTGCCCTCGGACTCGTACGGCGAGGCATAACTTACCCAATTTAAAATTACCATCCAAGTATTAGAAATTAATGGTGATTTTCTTCCTTTGCTTCAATACAAACTTTATTTTTCCTACCAAATTTTACAAAATAACCCCACCTAAATGTGCCAAAAGGCGCTTTGCGTCCGTTACTTTAAAATGTTCTGTAGTAGTAGGTTTAGAGTATGTATAGCATATAAGATAAACACTTAAAGGTAAGGTTATGAAACTTCATGAATTCATAAAAGAAAAGTTGAGAGAAGTTATAAAAGCGTATTGTGTTACCGGTTTCGCTAAATCCCGAAAAATGCCCTATTCCATTTCAGAAAAAGGCAAATTTTTAGGTATAGGCAAGAAGGGTTTGAGGTTGATTTATGAGACCGTTGATGAAATCATGAAAAGAAGAGAGGCAATAAAGAATAACTTTAGTCCTGAATTCATCGAAAACAAATTAATTAATGTAGTACTCTTGCGCTATTTCCATCCTTCAACGAACCTAAACAACGCACTTATTCAAGATGCAAGGAACTTATTGAGTTGTTTAAAGAAAGCTGAGCAAGAATGGGTTTTTTTCATACCAATTACTAATTTGACCATAATGTTGAGAAGGGGTTTTACATTAGGTAAGGTAAGGTTTTATGGGATGGACAAAAGCACAATGGAATATTTAGAATCAAAGTATAAAATGAGATTCGGTTTTGGAAATTCTCTTGATGATAGATATTCAAAGGTAATGAAAGAAATTAACACAACCACTTTTAGCACAGTAAAAATATCCGCAGGTGAAATTATCAAGGCTAGAGAGATGGCATTTGATAAAGTAGATGCTGCTCTAAACATTCTAAGATTATATGACCAGACAAGAAGGATAGGGATTTATGGCGAGGTTTTCTCACCGGTTAGAAATATTTATCACATAAATTTAACAACAAAAACTCGTGGTGAATCTATCTCAAGGATAGATTTCAGTCCCCCACTCATAATAGACGATTCCTACTTATCATACCTTTGGAAAGAAGGCTATTTCAATATTTTTAACAAGCTTCTAAAAAACAAGACCCCAACGCCTTTGGAAAGAAAAATACTAACATCAATTCACTGGTATGGCCTGGGCGTTAAAGACAGAAATAAATTGGATAAACTTGTTAAATTTACCATCGCGTTGGAATCAATTTTGTTGAAAGAAAGAGAACCAAAAAGATATCATCTAGCGGAAAGAGTGGCGTTTATACTTGGTAAAGACAAGTACGGAAAAAAATGGTTCCACGATAGAGTTTATAAATTATACGGGATTAGGAGTGAAATAGTGCATGAAGGGAGGAAAGAAATAAAAGAAGAAGATGTATATGACATGCATCGTATTGTAGAAAGTGTGCTCTTTTTTATGATTCAAAAACTCAATAAATTCACAACTCTGGACCATGTAATTGAATGGGTTAATGCACTAAAATTTAGTTGATATGTCGCATATTCCAATTTCATGGAGATTTGGGGATATCTATTCCTAGGGCTTTATCCCACAAATGGTTTTCGTAATGGTTTCAGCCTTTAAATAAGGGTTTTCCGCAGCCGCCTCAGGCCCAGTCCCTTTAGGAGTTCGCAGCTCTTGCAAATGTCTGCTGAGGTCTGCTCACCGCAGAGCTTGCATCTCCGCATTTCGAACTTTGGCGTCACGCGAGCAATATGTGGCTTTAGCCTTTCAAACATCCTCAAGATCATGAACTTTGAGTTTGGGTGATTCGTCTCGATCTCATTCAGAAAGTCGCGAATCTCTGTGTGGATACCGCTTGCATACGGGCAAACTCCCAGATGCACCTTTAGTCCGCGGAGCAAGGCGTAAAGGGCCACCTCCTTCTCCGGAATTTCGCGCAACGGTTTGATGCGTGGGACGAATCCTTTTTGCGGTGGATAGGTTGGTCCCAAGCGGTGGAGCTTGGAGAGGTCCGCTCGCACGTAGTTGAGCATGATCGCTTGGACCTCGTCGTCGAGATTGTGTGCGGTGGCGAGTTTGTCAGCCCCAATTTCGCGAGCAGCTTGGTTGAGAAGCGAACGCCGCATCACCCCACAGTAGGTGCAAGGGTTCAATCCAGTTTTTTTAAGTTTCGCCAATTTTACCATCTGGTCGAGCGTTGCACCGAACGCCAGTTTGAAGCTCACGACCACATGCTCGACACCCAAAGATTCCGCATTTTCCCGAGCCATTTGCACGCTTCGATTGCGGTATCCCTTTATGCCTTCGTCAATCGTTATCGCAACAAGCTCACAATTTTTCTGTTTGCAATATTCGGCAAGCAAGTGCATGAGAGCGATGCTATCCTTTCCCCCGGAAACCGCTAGCGCAACCCGCCCCCTCGGAGAAATCATCTTGTGCTCAGCGATCGCGCGCCGGAAGCGCTTTTCGACGCTTTTGATCAAGCACCTGTCACAGAGAAGCACGCCCGCGTAGCGGCGGTGGTAAGCCGCGCGCCGCCCACAAAAAGTACACTTGAGCACTCAACCACCTGTGACGATGGGCAAAATCTCGATGAGGTCACCATCGGAAAGGCGCTCCGCCTCAACCACTATCTTCCCGTTGCGTCTCACGACGACGGTCTCTCGGCTGTAGCCTAGTTTCTGCAGCAGGTCAGCAATGGTGGTGTGGGGGTCGAGTCGAATTTCTCGTTTGTGTTTCTTCCCGACTTGCTTTACTGTAACCTTGATGTGGGTCATTTCATCACGTGAACATGGGTACGAAGTTCACGATAATCAACGCCAACACGATGAACGAGAATATATAGCTCAAACGTTTGGCCGTTTGTTCGGAACTCGCTCGCTCAGTCACACCCTGCAAGATGTAACCTCCATCAAGCGGCACGAGTGGCAGGAGGTTGAACATCCCGATAGCGAAGTTGAGCAGAAACATCCACGTTAACACCGAAACCAATGGCCAAGGGATTAATGCATTGTCGGAGTATGGATGGAATAATGTACGCCCCATGATTCCGTATGATATTGCAGCGAAGGTAAAGAGGGGATCGGCAAAATTCGATCGTGGCAGAGCAGAAATTGTGGCCATCCCTATAAAACCACGATTTTCATTATCCTCGCGCGCAGTTGTGGTAAGAATAAATAGTCTCTCATCTGCCACAATACTGAAGTTTTCCCCGGGGCGTATATTATCTGTGAAGTCGTAGTAATCCTGCCAAGTATTCATCTCAATACCGTTAATCGAGAACAGGCGCATGCTAGCTTGTATGCCCACGTTTTCCGCTGAAGAGTTTTCGCCTGTTCCCAGAACGTAAACACCAGGACGTGGAACGACTACAATTAGGATGATAGCCAAACAAAGTAGTGCAAAAAGGATATTTGCGAACGACCCCGCGCCATACACTCGAAGACGTTGCAGGATGGGCGCTTTCTTCAGACGTTTTTCGTCGGGCTCAACAAATGCCCCTGGAATGATTATGAACACCATACCCCCCACTGATTTCGTTGGTATCCCCTGCGCTCGAAGCAGGAATCCATGTGAAAACTCGTGTACGAGGAGCAAGCTGAACATTGCTATCAAACCTTCCCAAAGTGGGATGGTCACTCCCGGTATCACAAGCCTCACGCCAGCGGCAGCGGCCCCTATTTTTGGTTGCGTGAGGATAACAACAGCATTTAATATGATGATTACAAACATGAACACCATAAGTCCGAATCCCACAACTGTGGCTGCGTTTCCAAAAATGCGCCATCCTCGCTTGTGAGAGCGGCCAACCCGGTCAATGAATTCTAAGCCACGTTTGGTGCGCCACATCAGCACTCCGGGGGAAATTGAGAAACCCCGCTTTTCGAGATGATATCGGCGCTTCGCTAGGATTATGAAGCCCCAGAATAGGAGCAGAGCTATAGCGATTAGCACCCATTCTATCATTTAAATCACTGTAGTCTATACCACCGACAAAGTTTAAACCTCTGTACTCAGCTCAATTGTTGGAGCATATGTTTTCGCTGGTGTTAACAACGGTGAAAAATCGTGCGGAAGCGAAGCGGCTTAGCGAGAAGTTGGTGTCGGAAAAGCTCGCGGCCTGCGTGAGTGCTCTGCCCGATGTAAATTCAACTTACAGATGGCGCGGGAAGCTTGAGCGAACGAGGGAAGTTCTACTCTTGATAAAAACCTCCAACAAAAAGCTCAATCGCTTAATTCCGCGCATCAAAGAATTGCACAGTTATGAGGTGCCCGAAATCTTGGTGGTTCCCATCGAGCGCGGGTCGCATGAATATTTAAAATGGATTGATGAAAGTTTGAGGTGATGCTGATGAATTTTTCAGGAAAAACCTTCGTGGTAGGCGGCCATGCCGTGGGGCTTTGATATGGTCAAGCCAGTTCACGCCGCCGATGTTGCCGAAGTTGTGTATAACGAAGAGCGCTGGCAACTTTTCAAGGGGCTACGAACGCGCGCGCTGGAATTGATGGAATCCTTAGTGAAGCGAGGGTTTAATCCAATCGTCCACGGGAGCGTCGCCCGAGGTGATGTCAGCAAAAGTAGCGATGTAGATGTTTTTCTCCCTTACGTCGTGCCATCCTACAAGATTGAGATAGCCCTTCACGAGGCCAAGTTCGAGCCGATGAAGCGGGAGATAGTCATGGCAACCCCTTGGCAGCTCCCAAAGGCACATATTTACATTGAAGAAGACCGTTCGATCACCTTCCCGCTTGTGGAGCCAAAAAAACTAGAGGCTGAGTTCTATTATTTCGGGGGGGCGGCTAGCCTCGCGCAGGTCAAGCAAACGGCTCGCGTACCGGGTGTCGACAAGCGCCTGATGTTGATCGAGCCTACACCACGAGGGCACATCGAAAGTCCAGTTATTGGTAGGGAAGCTGAGGTGGCGAAGCGGGTCAATGTTAGCTTGGGGATCGTTCGGGAGCGCGTGCAAGTCCTAACCCGTAGGGAAGATGTAGGCCATACCGGAATTTTCATTCAACGCGCACTTTTGCCGGATGAAAGCTTTGAGGAAGTTTTCAAGCGGTTGGTGGAGAGCCATCCGGAGATGAAAGTTCGACTCAAAAAGTAGCTTCCTTAAAGCGCGAGATGACGAACTCCTTATCAAGAACCGATATGAAGCTGCCTGCTCGGGGGCCGGACTCCCGACCCAGCAAGACGAGATAAATAGCTTTGAACAACTCGGGTGCTTTTAGACCGACTTTCTGGGCAAGTTCATAGATGTGGTTGTGAAGTTCGACCGGAGTGAAATCGCGCGAGGATATATCGGCGGCCAACTGCGTTAAACCCTGTTTCTGTTTTTGGGTGAGGCGCCGTGCAGCTTCGGCAGGCAGGGTTTCAGCAACTTTGAACCGCAAACGCTCGGGTGCATGTTTTGGCACCCAATTTTGAGCACAACTCAAGCGACGGAGGGCTAGTTTAATGTCAAATTCGCTTGGGTCCGTTAGCATTCCTTTGGAAGTTAAAACGTTGATTGCCTGCTTTTCATCTCGTATAACTTGGCTCAGCACCGCGGCAAACCTGAATGGCATACGTTGCACAGGTCGTTCTGGCGTTTCGTGAAGCTGGGAAAGCTGGTAGATGCGCTTGAGCTGTTCTCCCTTTCGGTCGCCAGCTTCCGCCATGCCGAAGTAAACTTGCTCCACGAGGTCGTACTCATCATAAAGGTCCAGCAGCGCTAGCCCAGGGTCGAACTCCTTGGCCTTCATAGGTTTACTCCTAAAGATGAAGTAGCGCAAAAGCTCAGGTTCGGCTATCTCCAGCCATTGGGGGAGTGTGAACACAACTCCTTTCGAAGAAGACATCTGCATGCCCTTGAGGCTGACCCATTCATAGGCCACGGGGTAAGGGGCGTTGTATTCGAAAACTTTTTTTGCGATTAGTTTACCCGTATCGTAACTTCCACCAACGACCGCATGATCCTTGCCGAAAGGCTCACAGGTGACGCCGAGCAACTTCCAGCGCGCGGGCCACTCCACCCGCCAAGTCAGTTTACCCTGGCCTTTGGTGAAATCGGCCTCACCCGCATAACCACAGCCGTCAATGTAGTCAGAGCCTTCGCACCTATAACTTACGTAGTTATCGTGCCAGCTGTACGATCGAGTAGTTGCAAGTTTACCGCATCGCTCGCACAATGCATCATAAGGTAGCCAGTCCTCAGGCAATGGTTTGGAACGGTATCGATTGAGGATCGCGCGAATCTTGTCGGCTTTTTCGAGAGCGATTCGAATTGGGTCCGCCATCTTCCCACTTCGATAAATCTCTGCACCCGAGTAAACCTTCACATCGACTCCGAAATCGTTGAGTGATTCGATGAATGGGCGGGCGAAGTAATCGACGAAGTTTTTGTACTTCGGGTCGGGCGAGGGGATATCGATGTAGGGCACGCCCAGGTACTGCTTATATCTTTCAGCCAATTCGCCCTCGTTCAGCGGCCAAGGTATCCGGCGCATGGGGTCGAAATCGTCGGCATACCAAAAAGCCCCCCCTTCACCCCCCAACTCCTCGAGCGCCCTTCTGACCCCATCGGCTATGAAGACATCATTGCAATGGCCGATGTGGATGTGGCCGGAAACGGAGATTCCGCTGGCGATAACGTGTTTTTTTCCCCGTTTGAGCAAGGTTTTTGCGACGCGGTCTATCCAGTGCATATAACCAAGTAGATTTAATATTGTACACGTAAAATGCTAGCGGGTGTGAGGTTGAGACCAGCCAAGCGTATGCAAGAAATCCCTCCCTCGAGTACGTTTAAAGTTCTGAGCTTCGCCAAGGAACTCGAGCGCCAAGGAAAGGATATCGTCCATATGGAGGTTGGCGAGCCAGATTTTGATACGCCGGCTCACATTAAGCGGGCCGCGGAGGAGGCCCTCGCGCGCGGGATGACAAAATATACATCGAGTGCCGGCCTGCCCGAGTTACGTGAAGCGATTGCGGAGCACTTAGCCACGAAGGACATTTCCACGGATGCAAAAAACGTGATAGTTACTCCGGGAGCGAAACACGCTATCTTCTGTGCCTTGGCCGCAACGCTTGACTCCGGAGACGAAGTGATAATTCCCAGCCCGTGTTGGACTTACGAAGCCATGGTGCGAATAGTCGGGGGTAAACCTGTGTTCATAGAGAGTAAACAATCTGATGAATTCAAGGTGAAGGTAGAACAGGTGCAAGAGGCGCTAACTGACAATACACGGATGATCTTGCTCAACTATCCTAACAACCCAACCGGTGCGGTCATGCAACAAAAAGATCTTCAGCCTATCATTGATCTTGCTATCGATCACGAGCTTTGGGTTTTGTCCGATGACATCTACGATTGCTTGGTGTACGAGGGAAAACACGTGAGCGTGATGTCGCTACCAAATACGGCTGAGCGCACGATTTACATCAACGGTTTTTCGAAAGCTTATGCGATGACAGGCTGGCGTCTGGGCTACGCGGTTGCGCCAGTCGAGTTGATTGCGGAGATTAACAAGATACAGCAGGCATCGACAACGTGCGCCGCGGGGTTTGTACAAGCCGCGGGCGTAGCGGCTCTGTGCGGTCCTCAGGATTGCGTTCGTGAGATGCGCGATGAATATCGAAAGCGTCGAGATGCGATCGTCAAGGGGCTAAACTCAATCGATGGATTTGAATGCACAAAACCTGCGGGTGCCTTCTACGTATTCCCCAGCATCAAAAAACCGGGAGTTTCATCCTTAGATTTTTGCGAATTCCTGTTGCGCGGGGCAGGCGTTGCCGCGGTGCCTGGCAGCGGCTTTGGCCCCTATGGCGAGGGGCATGTCCGTTTCAGCTATGCCACCTCAATCCGGAATATCCAACGGGCCATAAATCGGATAGACGATGCTTTCGCAAGACATTAGTTTAAATATCATGAAAAAAATTTATATTAGGGTGAAAAAAATGCCAAAGAGGATAATGATTGTTGATGACGAGCCCCACATTTGTGAAGCAGTAAAAATTACCCTAGAGGCCGAAGGATTTAAAGTACTGACCGCGTTAAGTGGGCCGGAATGTCTGGAGAAATTGAAAAGTGAATCGGTGGACATGCTCTTAATAGATTTCTTTATGCCGGAGATGAATGGTAGGGAATTATGTGCAAAAATCAGAAAAGAGCCCAGATTAATGTCGCTCCCGGTAGCATTTCTCACCGTTGCGCAATTTGGCGGGATAGGAAGGGAGAAGTTACGTAAATTGAATGTCGCAGATTACATATCAAAACCATTTGATAACGAAGAGTTGGTCAAGAGGGTAAAGAGAATCTGTAAGTAAATAGGGAAAATTGGAAAAGTTCAGGGTTACGGCTCTCAAGGTTATTTGTTTCACCTATTTTCAGAGAGGGGTAAAGAGAAGGAGTAGATGAGATATCGGCAGAGCGTAAAGAGTTAAAGAAATCGATTGAGGAGCAAAAGATAATGGGGGCATTTTCGTTTTTTGCTATTTAAGCACTTTTAAGCATGAGATTAAATTAATTTTGTAATAAATTAATATTAATTTTTAAAAATTTGTTTAAATTTGGGAAATAAGGAATAAAAACGTGTTTTGATTGAAGTTTTTTTCTGAGTTTGTTAGGGAAAAAAAAGTATTTAAAACATTAAAATATAACGAAATGCGTACAAAGGAGGGCAAAAGTATGAAAAAATTGTTCGGACTAGTTTTGACCGTAGTGCTTGTCGTTGGACTTGGCGCGTTTGCTGCTGTTGGGCCAACATCCGCTCAGACTCTAAGCTGGGATTTCCAGTGTCACACGCAAAGCCACCCATGGTTGGATCAATTAACTGATGATGAAATTCGCGCACAGTATGAGATGGTAAACGATGCATTCACAGCACACGGTCTAGCCACCCCAGAGCACACCTCGTATCCAGGCGGAAGAACTGACCATAAAGGCAGGGTCAAAGGAATAACCGCAGAGTACCGACTCAGTGGCAGAGTTGTGTGGGGTTACATGAGCACCTTCCCCATAGAAGACTGGTACACACTGAGAGCCGCGCAATTAAAAAGCAGGACTAAAATGAGTGACATTCAAGGATGGATAGACGACTGTGTGGCGGACAATGCGCTATTGGTCATATTGACTCACGATGTGAAAGCAGTCCCCACCAGTTATGGTTGCACGCCAGAAAAGCTTCACCAATCGTTGGACTACGCTCTTGGAAAAGAGAACGCTGGCTTGTTGGAGGTCGTGACGTTAACGGAGGCGTACGACTACTGGAGCACTGCACAGGAAGGCAAGGCAATGGTGGTATTCTCTTTCGATGACTGCTGGGTGACCGACTACGAAAACGTGTACCCGATGTTTAAAGACCACGGAGTGGCCGGCACGAGCTACCTCATCACTGGCGCCATGGAAAACGAGGCATGGGGCGACACGGCAGATCGTCTGACTTGGGCAATGGTAGACGACATGGTTAACTGGGTGTAAATTGGAGGTGAACAATTGGGGGGAGATACACTTTCCCCCCTTTTCTTTTTTTGGATTGTAAAATTTGATTTCAAGGAATAATAAGGCAAGAGAAATTGTTTAAAATTGGCCTAAATTAAGATCTAGGTTTATCTAGACCTCTTGGGTTTCAAGTTCTCAAATACAATCTCGCCACCGACAATCGTCTTCATTACATTTAAGTTTTTATCTAAAATCACAAGGTCCGCACGCTTTCCAACTTCGATGCTTCCGATTTCATCGTCGACTCTTATGTCCTTGGCGGGGTTTGCTGTCATCATGGTCACGGCGTCCTTAAGTGGTATCCCAAGTTTAAACACTAAATTGCGTAAGGCTTTATCTAAAGTTAAAGTGCTTCCAGCTAACGTACCATCGGGAAGCCTAGCTTCGCCATTCTTCACATGCAATTCATGTCTGTTTTTAAATACACCATCGGGCATATCTGTAGCCCGAATAGCATCCGTTACGAGGATAACTTTGTCTTTTGGCTTTAACTTGCAGACTAACCGGGTTATCGATGGATGCACATGAACAAAATCCACAATAAGCTCCACCGAAACTTTGGGATTTTCCAAAACAGCCCCCAAAATTCCCGGTTCTCTATGATGATACGCACGCATGGCATTAAACAAATGAGTAGCATGACTTGCTCCCGCCCTTATGCCGGCTAATGTTTCTTCGTATGTGGCGTTTGAATGACCAAGGGATACTGTAACGCCTAGTGAGGATGCATGTTTTATAAGTTCGATTGCTCCGGGTACTTCGGGAGCTATCGTTATCAACTTAATGGATTTTTTTGATGTATCCCAAAGTTCATCAAACTCATCTATGCTCGGCGTTCGTAAATCTTCGGCTATCATTGCGCCGGGTTTTTCTGGGCTTAGGAAAGGACCCTCCAAGTGTGCTCCAAGCGCTCTAGCATTGGATTTTTTACTAGCATTAATCGTTTTCAAAGCATTCTTTATGTGATCGAGAGGAGCCGTATCTGAAGTGGGACAAAAGGCAGTTACCCCATGATTTACTAATGATTTTCTCATCTTATCCATTGACCCAACCGTGGCGTCCATCACGTCTACGCCTGCGATCCCATGGATATGCACATCTATAAAACCGGGAACAATTATCGATTCGGAGAAATCTGAAGAAATTTTTTCATTTCCTCGCTCCCTGTGTTCCCGAACTTCTGTTATTATGCCGTTCTCTATCGTGATAACGCCATTTTTTATTTTTTTATAAGGGGTAAGTATCTCGTTAGCGGATAAGGAAAAAGACCTCAATTGATCATCCCCACAAAATCTACATGCGGTGGACTGCCGTGCCCATATTTCTTTACATATGAATTATTCATTTTCGCTCCGCTGGGCGTGTTAGAGCTTGCCCATAGTGGGTTTAAGTAATTTGTTTCCACTTTTATATCCTCATTGACAGTGGTTCCTGTTTATTAAAAATATTTCTACCAGAATTGCGTTTCCATTAGAGCTTATGGGGCGTAAATTGGACTCAAACTTTAAAATAAGTTTAATTTTATGTGCAAAAGACCCGCGGTGCACAAACTTTTTATAATCTAGACGGTAAACTACTGGGGAACTTGAATTCAGAGGGCAAATCATGACGGCTGATCAATACTTTGAAGGTATCAACGAGATTCTGAAAAAAATTCGTTCAACTCAATCCGAAAATATTAAAAAAGCCGCCCGGGTCATGGCGGATTCTATTGCACAGGGGGGAGTTGTTCACATGTTCGGTAGCGGACATTCAGTGATACCGGTCCTCGATATTTTCCCCCGCTATGGCAGCTATGTCGGCTTTCATCCGTTGATGGATCCGCGGCTGATGTGGTTCAATATAATCGGTCCAGGAGGAGTTCAGGAATTACTCTGGCTGGAGCGTCAAAAGGGCTACGCCAGCATACTTCTCAAACGTAACAAGCTTAAGGACAAAGATGTCATGTTGGTTTTCTCCCACGGGGGCGTCAATGCGGTGCCTGTGGAGATGGCACTCGGGGCCAAGAAAGCAGGTCTCTCCGTAATCGCGGTTACTTCGATGGAAAATCAGAAGAAAGTTTCCGCCACTCATCGCGGAAATAGGCTATGCGATATAGCGGATATCACGATTGACAATTGTGTGCCGCTGGAGGATGCACTGGTGAAAATAGACGGGCAGCGAGAGCCATTTGCGGCCGGCTCCACGGTGGCTGGAGTTGTCATCGCCATGGCTTTGGTGGCAGAAGTGGCAAAAATCCTAGTTGATAAAGGCGTGCCTCTAAAAGTTTTTGTCTCACCAAATGTCGAAGGAATACCCAAGACTCATAATGAAGAAGTGTTTGAAGCCTACAGAAAAATGATGAAGGAAAGGGAAGAATAAAATGGCAGATTTCTTCCCTATTTCTGTGTGGTACGGCGGGAGTAAGGCACGTGCGCCCATGCTCGCTCAACCCACCGAAGAAAGCTACAAAATCGCTCGGAGGGACATCGAGAACATAAAAAAACTCGGTTTTAACAGCATAAGATACTGGGTTGACTGGACAACCGTAGAGCCCAAGCCCGGAATTTGGAATTTGGACTTCATAGATCGTCTTATGGATTTGGCAGAGGAAAACGGGTTAAAGGTAATCATCCAGCTGTACCTAGACTCGGCACCCAACTGGATCGCTTCTCTCTATCCTGATTCACGCTTTCAAGCACAAAGCGGTGACGTGATCGACTCGCAGGCCTCACCGGGATTTTGTTGCGATCATCCGGATGTCAGAAAAGAAGCAGAACTCTTCATGCAAAAAGTGGCCGAGCGAGTGAAGGACCATCCAAATTTTTACGGCTGGGATGTTTGGAGTGAGCCGCATGTAGTCAGTTGGACTTGGCTCGACTGGCTTCCTAGAGCGGTTGGTTGGGTCTGTTATTGTCCTCATAGCCAGGAGCGATTTCGTCGTTGGTTGGAAAAATGTTACGGCGACATAAGTAACCTGAACAGAGCTTGGTATCGTGCCTATCGAGACTGGAATGAGGTAATTCCACCGAAGTATGTGACATTATCGACTTGGAGGGACCTTGTGGATTGGCAGCTCTTCAGCATAGAAAAGCTGGCAGAGGATTTGAAGTGGCGAGTCCAAACAGTAAAAAAAATCGATCCCGGTCATGTAGTTTCTAGCCACTCCGCCATTAGTTCAGTTTTCATCCCACCTCTAAATTGGTATGGTAGTCCAGATGATTGGGAGATGGCCAAGCAGGTTGATGTTTGGGGAACATCGCTCTACCCAAAGCACATCGGCGAAAGTATGCCGCTTGATTCCGCATGGCGTGGAGTAGCTTTAGATGCAACCCGATCTTCTTCCGACACTCAGGGAAAGGATTATTGGCTTGGGGAACTTCAGGGCGGAGATGGCGTAGAAGGAATTCGCTTTGGAGAACCGGTTACCCCCCAAGATGTACAAATGTGGGCTTGGAGCGCAATAGCCAGGGGGACAAAAGGTTTGAACTTCTATGCCTGGTACCCGATGAGCTGCGGGTATGAGACTTCGGGATTTGGCTTGATAAATTTGGATGGGAGCATAACAGAACGGGCTCGGGCAGCTGGAAAAGTTGCGAGGATCGTCAACCAAAACATGGATTTATTTTTAAACGCCAAGCCCCCACAGGCAGAAGTTGGTATCGTATACAACATCTATTCCTACATCATGCTGGCTTGTTCTAGGGAGCGAGCCGACGAGATTGTAAATATTGTATCTTCAGCATTAACAGGTATCTATCGTGCCCTATTGAAGGAGAACATCCCAGTAGATTTCATCCACATCAATGATTTTGCCAAGGGGGATTTGAAAAATTACAAACTCATCTTCATGCCGTTCTCCATCATGATGACATCTGAAATCGCTGAAGGTGTGAAGAAATTTGTCCGTCAGGGCGGGAAATTGGTGGCGGAAGTCCGACCCGGGTGGAGCGATGAAAAAGGACAATGTTCTGAGATGATACCGGGTCTTGGTCTGCACGAGGTTTTCGGTTGCAGGGAAAAATGGATACGCGAAAGGCAGAAGCCGAAACTGTGTGTAGAATCGGTGCAGGAGCTAATGCCCTCTTTAGCGGAAAAAATGGAGATCTCAGGATCGGTTTACGAGGAGGCCCTAGAGCCATTAAATGATACTGCAAAAATCTTAGCGCATTTTGAAGATGGTTCACCAGCAATGATAATTAACAGCTATGGCAAAGGCAAGGCGATGTTGATAGGCTCGTTGGTCAGTGGGGCATACGAGCTGGACAGGGGTGAAGAAAACGGTAAGTTCATAAAAGGCTTCTACAAATGGGCCGGCGTTAAACCTCTGGTGGAAATAGCCGGAAGCGACAAATCGGAAGGGCGGATTCTGGAGGGCCTAAGGTGCACGCTTTTGTTTGGCTTTAACCATGATAACAAAAAATCTAGTATAAGTTTTCGTCTTCGAGTCCCCGAAGGAAAATATAGGATTTTGGACCTATCCAGTCAGACAGAGGTAAATTGGAGCTACGACAATGGCCTCCGAATTGAGCGGGAGTTAGAACCACAAGAGGTCTGCGTGCTAAAGATCGAACAGGTTTGATTACTACCATGCCTTATCGCCTCTTTATCTGATGGTTTAAGGAGGCGGAACTTACCAGAAGAGCGAGAAACTCAACTGTTGCTAAATTCCAAAAAAGGAACTGTTGTTTTCAAGGAAATATCGGTTTAATAACTGCCTGCCATTTTTTACTCGTCAAAGCATCAAGCCTTACAATTCCCACCTTTTGGTCAAAACTTTCCTGCATCTCGTGATCATCAAGCCCCTGACATGGTTCCAGACAAATAAATTTGCGGCCCACTTCCGACCAGATGGCCAAAAAGGGAAAGTCCTCAAAATTGATTTTCACTCCCCTTTTGATTTTTGGGTTGTAAAACTCACAATTGCGGAGTTCCCTTTTTTCAATTTCTAACATGATTGTGCGTTCAAGCTCTTCTTCACTACAGCCAAAAGGGCCGGCTATGTCCAAATCTTCAGTTTCTCCGGTTAATCTACAATTCTCGTTGTTGAGGTGACGCCGATATTTCCCCTTTTTGAAAATTATCTGCCAATCCTCTTTTTTGCCCCCGAAGTCAGGAAAAGCCGTGCTAAAACCGGGATGCCAACCTAGGGAGAAAAAAATATCTCTCCCCTCTTCCATGTTGGTGACTTCAAACTCGGCAGATAGTTCATTCCCCTTCAACGAGTAAACGATATCCAACCTGAAATTGAAAGGGTAGTATCTTCTTGTCTCATCGTTTGCCTTGAGGCGGTAGTGGATATACGCACAGTTATCATTGTCGTGATCGACTGCTTCAAAAGTGGAATGACGAGCAAAACCGTGATTGCCCTGGCTGGTGATTTTTATATCGCCAAGCCAACTCTCATTGTTTTTAAGCCCTCCAACGTGAGGGAAAAGGACCGTAGCATGGTTTTTCCATCCCCCTTCTGGTGGAGGAAAATCGTTATTGTCGTTCCAAAGTAAAGGAAGTGTTCTTTTGTTTTCTTTGTCCCACACCCGGTAACTGATTACCTCAGCACCCAATCTTTTGATGACTACCTGAGAATTTTCCTTTTTGTTCATCAGTTTGTCAAATTTATCTTCTATTTCAACAGAATAATTTGACATTGCCATTTATTCCTCTCGTTTACTCATTTTGTTACTGCTTTGGCTTTCAATTTAGTATAATGAGGAATTTCCCCGACCAAGGGTCTTATGTAATCAAGAAATTCACTGGTAACGAAAAAACCGTCGCTAGAAATATAATTGTCCGGCATCGGTTTGGTTTTCATCGCCACCTCTTTCAAAGAGACCGTCCCCGTTTGGCATAGATAAGGATGATTACTCTTCCTTTCCAAGGTGACCATTACGCCAGATTTTCCTTCAACGGCCAATTTTACAGCTTGTGTGCCGACGAGATAAGCCTCCTCGCGATCTACTTCAACCATCCTATCTGCGCAGCACATCGGCAAAGATTCGGTGATCTGAAATTCCCCGCGCCAACCGAATTCAGAGGAGATTATTCTGTGTAGGATCATAGCTGCGGAGGTTCCACCCATCGCCCCAAATTCGATATTTCCGAATTTGTCCCTGATGACAGATCCTGAGATGGGGGTGCCGTCCTCCCAGGTGATTCCTTCGCCACATACTATGGATACAAAGCCGTATTTATCGTGAAATTTTTTGACCTCTACTAGGAATTTTTCCTTGTTCAACGGTCTCTCTGGAATTATGATAAGATGGGGTGCATCCGATTCTTTTTGCTTAGCAGCAGCCGCCGAGGCAGCAAGCCAGCCAGCATCCCTACCAATTGACTGATAGATAACAAACTGATCCACCTTTTGCATGTCTCTGGCTAAGACCCCCCCCTGTTTGACCGAAAGGACTGTAAATCTTGCCGCTGTTGGAAAGCCGGGAGCGTGGTCTGTGCCAAAAAGGTCGTTATCTACAGTTTTAGGGATGCCAACACAAACGATTTCATGTTCTTCTTTGGCGCAATATTCTTCAATCTTATGGATGGTATGCATGGTGTCATTACCGCCAATCATTAAAAAATATCTGATGTTGAATTTTTTAAGTATCTCCAAAATTCTGGGAAGATAATCCTCCTTGACCTTGTGACGGGAAGCTCCCAAAGCGGAAGAAGGGGTATCCAGCAGCCTTTCAATGGTCTCTTCATCCTCGTACCGGAGATCAATAATGTTTTTCTGCATGAACCCTTCGATGCCAAAACGCATTCCGTATATCCCTTTTATTTCTTCATGTTGTTTTGCCTCTTGAATTACACCACATAAACTAGCGTTAATTACGCAGGTCGGACCGCCAGACTGTCCTATTATTAAATTACCCTTCATGGTTGCCTCTTTTAATTATGGGGGCTATTTTTTATATTTTTTAAATATTTTCAAGTTTAGAAGCCGCTGCCTTGTCAATAATAAATGTACAGTTAGGGTGGGTCTGGAGTATCGACGCAGGTACCTCTTCTGTTACTGGCCCCTTAACTGACTTGGCAACAGCATCAGCCTTTCCCGCACCGCTTGCTAGGAGAATGATTTTCCTCGCTTCCATGATAGTGCCAGTCCCCATGGAGATGGCTTGGCGAGGCACTTCATCAATGGATTTGAAAAATCGCGCATTATCTTTTATCGTTTGCTCCGAGACTTTCACGACCCTAGTTCTAGAGTCGAATGGTGAACCCGGCTCATTGAATGCTATATGGCCGTTACTCCCTATGCCTAGAAGTTGGAGGTCAATTCCGCCAGACTTCTTAATGGCTTCCTCAAACTCCTTGCAAGTTTTCTGGAGGTCGTCTGATAGGCCATTCGGCACATGCGTATTCTCTATTTTGATGTTTACATGGTTGAAGAGGTTTTCATTCATGAAATATCGGTAGCTTTGGGGGTGGGTTGGTGGTAACCCAATATACTCGTCTAGGTTGAATGTCACAACCCTTGAGAAATCGAGTCCTTCCGCCCTGTGCATGCGGACGAGCTCGCGGTAGCAGCCAATGGGGGTGCTTCCGGTGGCCAATCCAAGAACCGAGTTCGGTTTGTTTCTTATGGCATCTGCGATGATCTCAGCCGCCCTCTTGCTGAGCTCATCATAGTCCTTTGTGGTGAAAACTTCAATCGGCATGTTGTTTCGACCCCCGTTTTCTTTTCCAAACCTCGTATAAATAAATCGTGCCCGATATTTAAATAAAGTTCTTTCGTAGAACACTCCCCATTCACAATAGTGGCAAGAGAGAGCATTGAGTTCTGGATACAAAATAAGAGAGTGGAAAAGTATAAGATACCCCCATCCAGTGCTGAAATTGGTTGTTAAGTGAAAAAACTGAAAGTTGGAGTTATCGGGGTCGGGTATCAAGGCCAAATGCACGCTGAATCTTACTCGAGGCTTGAGAAGGCCAATTATTAGCTATTTCTGATATCAACAAGGAAAAAGCTGAAAGTGTGGCTAAAAATAAATCGGCAGAATACTTTTCAATAATTTTGCTCAGGCACCTGTCTTTAGAAGCCTCTCGATCTCCTCAATCCTCTTAGCCACATTCTTCCCCAACTCGCCATTGGCTTGGGCGGGCACCGATTGGGGTTATGAGTTATTAAAAAATACAGGAGACTCGGAAGATTTCTCCATCGATAGGATTCTCATCCCAATGGGGCTCGCCCTCCTCCTCTCTTTTTCTGCAGGGGCAAGTGCCAACAATTGATGAACTCTTAATTGGTTTTCTCTCCGGGGCGGCCTTTCAGGTAAACGAGCAACATTTTCTCCCTCTCGTTCCATTTGGCTTTGACCCTTTTCCTTCCATTCACACCGGCTTGTCCCATGAGTGAGGTGCAGGAAACAAAAAATCCGTTCCCCTCTGCTTTTGAAATCAACCTCCGCTGTCCTTTCGCGACTGGCTTTATCCCTAGCAAGCTCATTTTGTCGTCTATGTACAGATCCGCTCCCTTGTATCCCTTGAAATGTCCAGCGGCCCAGGCAAATAAATCGATGCCTATTTTATCGATGGAAACTTCGTTTTGTGTTGATCTCCTGCGAATAGGCTCCCACTTCTTCAACTTTTCCATAAAATTTTCCAATGCTTTCACCTCCACTTTTTTTCGTAATTTATAACAATCTATTTTCTTTTCCCTCTTAAATATATTGGGAATGAATTATTACTAATTCGTGAACTTAAGTGATTTTGCCGCTACCAATTCCTAATTTTGTTCCGATATTTGTCGATTATTTTTCGGTTCTTTTCCATTCCTCCCGGCAGGTTTGCGCTCCAGAAAATAGGAGGTTCTTTCATTATTTTTGACAGGTTAGACGTGGCCTGAACCATAACTGCGTGCAGCAGGTAAGCACTCGTAATCGTAGATGTGGGTCCTAAACCTTGTCCCAATCCGGGTATTTTAACAGCAACGTCTCCTATTTCTCCACAGTTATCTAGAACCACATCTGCGACATCCATCAGTCTTTTACCGCTGGAATGTCGGGACGGAGCACTCTTGCTATATGTTTTAGAAGTTACCGCTACTATTTTGTTCTCCCTCTTTTTGGCTTCCATAGCAACTTCAATGGGGACAGGATTCCGACCTGAATTGGAGATGATAATAAATACGTCCTGAGGGTCCGAATCAACGTAATCTACAATAATTTTTCCAAATCCTTCTAGTCGTTCCATAGCGGAACTTTTAATGGCTTCGCGATATGCCATCAAAGATGGCTCAAGAATTGCAGAGACCGGGGCAAGAGTGCCCGCTCGGAAGAAAATCTCCTCAGCTAGAATGTGCGAGTGCCCTGTTCCGAAGGTACGGACCAACCCGTCGTTTTTAATGCACTCCGAAACTAATTCTGCAGCTTTCAGAATGTTTTCTTGTTGTGTTTTCCTTATCTTCATCAGTACTTTTTCTGTTTCGTCAAAGTAGGATTCATATAAATATTCGGTTCTCAAATTCTCACCCACACTCTTTTTATTCCTCACACTTTAAAATTTATGAAACAAAACGGAATCGAACTGGGGAGATATTGCCATGATTCACAATTCCGGCGAGACGGCAAATGAAAGGCCCAACATAATCGTACTTCTTAAGCAAGTCCCTGATATCGAGGAAGTAAAATTTGATACTGAAAAGGGGACGCTGGACAGAAGTTCAGCAAAAGCTGAGCCTAATCCTTTCGACCTAAACGCTCTGGAGGCGGGCGTCCAAATCAAGGAGGAATTAGGGTGCACGGTAACCGTGGTCAGCATGGGGCCTCCCCAAGCGGAATCAGCGCTGAGAGATGCCTTGGCTAGGGGGGCCGATAGAGCCATTTTGCTCACAGACAAGAAGTTTGGGGGCGCTGACACGTTGGCTACTTCCTATACTCTCGCTAGTGCCATTAAAAAATTAGGAAATTTTAATCTTATCATTTGCGGAGAAAAAACCGTTGATGGGGACACAGGTCAAGTAGGGCCTGAAGTCGCGGAACATCTGGGTATTCCGCATGTCGCTTATGTTTCTGAAATAAAAAAATGTGAAAAAGGGGGATTTGTCGTTGTATCGCAGAGGGGAGAATATCGTTACTTGACGGAACTTAAGCCCCTTGGGTTGATCACGGTGACAAAGGATATCAACGAACCCCGGCTCCCATCTTTACGGGATAAATTAAAAGCAAGAAAATCTGAAATTGAAATTTGGAGTGTGGAAGATCTCATAAACGGTGCTGACAGGAATAAATTTGGGATAACGGGGTCACCGACTAGCGTATACAAAATCACAATTCCGTCTGTAGAAGGTAGGAGAGGAAAAATTTTTAGGGGAACACCAGACGAAGCGGCGAAAAAGTTTGTGGAGGAACTAGAAAAAGTATTGAAGGTATGACAATGGGCGAATATAAAGGAGTAATGATTTTTGCGGAGCAGGAAGATGGAAAAATCCATCCAGTTTCATACGAGTTGTTGGGTAAAGGAAGAGATATTGCGGATAAGTTGGGCGTAAAACTTTCCTGCGTTTTACTGGGCTTTCAAATGAAAAATGAAGTTAATGAACTGATTTACCAGGGCGCGGATAAAATATTTTTGTATGACCACCCATCTCTTAAAGAATTTGATGTGATTCGTTATAAGCAGAATATAGTGAATTTGGTGAAGGAAGAAAATCCCGAGATATTCCTACTTGGGGCGACTCATCTCGGAAGGTCCTTGGGGCCGAGGATAGCAGTAGCATTAAAAACCGGATTGACGGCTGATTGCATTGATTTAAAGGTGGATGAAGAAGGAAATTTAATCCAGATTCGACCCGCATTTAGCGGCAATATCCTCGCCCACATAAAGACCAAAACAAGACCTCAGATGTCTACGGTTAGATATAAAGTAATGGAGAAGAGGGAGAGGGATCCAACCAGAAAAGGAGAAATAATAATGAAAGATGCGGAAGTTATAGAGAATAGCGGAATGAAGATCTTAAAGAAAGAAAAGGCAGGAGAAGTCAACATAACGGAAGCGGATATCATCGTCTCGGGTGGCAGAGGATTAAAAAAACCGGATGATTTTAAAATTCTGCATGAACTGGCGGATTTTTTAGGTGGAGTTGTTGGATCCAGTAGACCTTTAGTGGATGAGGGGTGGATAGGGAGAGAACATCAAGTTGGATTCAGCGGAAACACTGTTAAACCAAAGCTCTATTTTGCTTGTGGCATATCTGGCTCGCCTCAGCACTTAGCTGGCATGAGGGATTCCGATATAATTGTAGCGATAAACACGGACCCCTCGGCTCCAATATTTAAAGTGGCCGATTATGGTATAGTCGGAGATTTGTACGAGGTAGTACCTAAACTGGTTGATGTAATAAGAAAAAATAAAAACAAGGTGTTGAGTTGATAAAAGAAATTGAAAATAACCTGCGTGATATCGTGGGGGAAGATTGGGTTGTAACTAAGAGAGAACAGATGGAGGATTATTTGATAGATGAGACTGCCGCCTCTGTCAGACCCCAACCCGCTGCCGAGGTTGTTTTGGTAAAACCCGCAAACGCTCAAGAGATATCCAAAATCCTGAAACTCGCCAGTAAGAAAAAGATCCCAGTTTTTCCCAGGGGCGGAGGAACTGGGCTTGTAGGAGGAGCCATCCCTACTAAGGATGGCGTAATCCTCTCCACAGAGAGGATGGACAAAATTGAGATAGATAAGGAAAACATGATGGCAGTTGCCGAGGCCGGGGCAACACTTGAAAAGTTATTAAAATCAGCAGAGGAAGCTGACCTGCTCTTCCCACCGCACCCCGGAGATGAGGGAGCTCAGGTGGGGGGACTCGTGGTATGTAATGCGGGTGGAGCAAGAGCAGTGAAATACGGAATTATAAGAAATTACGTAAAAGGCGTCGAAGTCGTGCTTCCGACAGGTGAGATAGTGAATTTGGGAGGAAAGTTATTGAAAAATAATACCGGATATAATCTAATGCATTTGATGATTGGAAGCGAAGGAACGTTGGGTATAATAACCAAAGTGATTTTTCGGTTGTATCCAAAATTTGGGGCTACTGCAACCCTAATTGTGCCATATGATAACCGGCATGATGCGATAAACACAGTCCCAAAAATCCTCCAGAGGGGAATAATTCCCTTAGCTATAGAGTATGTGGAAAAGAACACGATAGAAAAATCGGCTGAACATCTGGGCAAAAAATGGCCATGTGAAGAGGGAAGTGCTTTTCTTATAGTAATAGTGGCGGGTACCGGGATAGATGAAGTATATTCAGAAAGCGAGAAAATATCAGCGATATGCCAGGAGAACAACTCCCTCGAGCCATTAATCGCCGAGTCAAGAGAAGAACAGGATAGAATCCTGGGCATAAGGAGTAATATCTACACCGCCTTAAAGCCCGAAATCGCCGATATCCTAGATGTAACGGTGCCACCGGCCAACATGGGAAAACTTATGGATGTGATAGACAAAATTGCTGAGAAATTTAACGCATATATCCCGACTTATGGGCATGCAGCGGATGGTAATTTACACTCGCATGTAATGGTAGAAAAAGGAAAGGGTCTAGGGCACGTTAAAAAGTTGAAGAGTGAAATTTATAACGCAGCTATCGATTTGGGCGGAATTATAACAGGTGAGCATGGGATAGGAAAAATTAGAATCGACGATCTCGGTCTTTGTTTGTCTGAAAAGGAAATACGGCTAATGGGAGGAATAAAGAAGCTCTTTGATCCGAATAATATTCTAAACCCTGTTAAATAAGAGATGAATTTTTTGGTCGGTGGGCTAAAGAACGCCCACGCCATTTCGGAATAAGTACCTAACCATGCGCGTATATGAATACCAGTTTGGCTGCCCCATACAATGAGGCGTCTGGCCCAAGCGACGAGGGCACTATCCCAATTTTTTTATCTTTAACTTTTTTGGCCAAGTAAGGCTGTGAATAAAGCCCCACGATTTCTTTTATGCGGTCCATCAGTAGGTCAGCGGATTGTCCCACTCCGCCCCCAATGACGACCACTTCCGGGGCGAAGGTGCTGATTAGGTTTGACACGACGATGCCTACGTATGTCGCGGTCTCTTGAACAATTTTCAAGGCAAGCGGGTCGCCATTCCTTGCGACCTCAAATACTAATTTAGAGGTTATGGCATCGATCTCATTATTCACTATATCCATCAACATCGTCTTGGATCCCTTGCGTATTTCTTCAATGGTTCTCTTAGCGATGCCCGTGCCAGAACAGAGGCTTTCAAAACACCCCTCGCCATAAATTTTATCCATGAAGTTGGGCCCAAGCAACATCCATCCTATTGAACCCGCAAGCCCAACTCCGTCGTACGGTTTTTCGTCGATAAGTATGCTGCTCCCCACGCCCGTCCCCAAAATGATGTAAATCGCATTTTTCGCCCCGCGTGCCGCACCCACCCATTGTTCTCCAAGCACTGGCGTAACGTGATCGTGCACTGCGAATATCGGGAGTGAAGTACCGAGATTTTTTTGTAGAAAGTTCTTTAGTGTCGAGCCTTGTATTTGTGGGATGTTCGATGACCATGCAATTTTGTCGTCATATTTTTCCACCAGTGTTGCGCATGCGATACCGATCCCCTTGATTTTTAACCCACTTGCTCTTGATTGATTTATCACTTTTTTGATTAGCTTTGCTATTTGAGATAACACCGCGCCTATTGTATTCTTCTTAGTGGTCGGCTCTTCGACGCGGAAAACAATTTTGCCCTTTAAACTCATCAGTGCTGAAGCAATTTTTGTACCACCGACATCAACTCCTATCGCATACGATTCGCTCGCTGGCTTCGTATTATTGTGAGGTGCCGCCCTTCTCGACCTCATAGAATCCCATTGTAATCAAGTTCGGCGTTAATTAAACTTTTACGGAAATAGCGCCGTTATAGGTCATTTTATTCAAAAATAGTAAAAAAATAACAAAATTTAAAGAGTTAAGATGCAACACAGCAACACTACCAAAAAGTTTAATACTTACTACTTTGACAACACAAAAATATGATAAGATTAGGCTTAGAAGTTTTTTTAAAGAGTAACGTAAGTTTAATTGAAGGTAAAAAAGTTGGTCTATTAACTAATCAAACTGGCGTTGACAACGAGCTTAACAGTATTATAGACTTATTTTACAATAATCCGAGAATTAAATTGACGGCTATTTTTGCTCCAGAGCATGGGATACGTAATGAACACCAAGCCGGAGTCGGCTTCCAATCTTATGTGGATAAGAGGTATAACATTCCGGTTTTTAGTCTTTATAGACCATCTGTAAAATATGTGTCACTAACTTCTAGAAATCTAGATAAACGCATGCGTCTTGGTGTATCTAGTGTGGGTAAATCACCTACATCTAAAATGATGGAGGCTATAGACGTATTAGTTTTTGACATACAGGATGTTGGTACACGAGTTTACACACATATCTGGACTATGGCGTTATGCATGAGAATATGCGCTAAAAAAGGTGTTTCTTTTATTGTTCTGGATAGACCAAACCCAATAAATGGTGTAACCATGGAGGGGTTTGTTCTCAAGTATCCAAAGAATAGTTCATTCATTGGATTATATCCTATACTTCTGAGGCATGGCATGACGGTTGGAGAGCTCGCTAGATTTTTTAATGGAGAATTTCTTGACGATATGGTGGACTCAAAAGCTATACCCATGGAGGGATGGAAGAGGGAAATGTGGTATAGTAACACTTCCTTGCCATGGATTATGCCTTCACCAAATATACCTACCTTAGATAGTGCTACAGTTTACCCTGGACAAGTACTTTTTGAGGGCACCAACGTCTCTGAAGGTAGAGGGACTACTAAACCATTTGAGATAACTGGGGCACCATGGATAGATGGCGTCAAATTGTCGAGAAAAATTAATGCTTACAAGTTTCCTGGAGTAAAGTGCAGAGAAGTGTGTTTTGTGCCATCATTTTCAAAATACAAGGGTAGGCTTTGTAGCGGTGTACAGATACATGTTACAGATAAAAGTAAGTACAAACCTTTTGAATTTGCGTTAAATTTAATCAAAACGATAATGGAAATGTATCCGGATCGATTTAGTTTTTATGAAAATTACTTTGATATGGTCGTGGGAAATTCAAAGGTGAGGGAGATGCTACTAAAAAATAAAGTCGATGAGATACTTCAAAGTTCTCAGGAAGACCTAGTCAAGTTTTCAGAACTAAGGAGAGAATATTTACTTTACAGCTAGAAAGTCATGGGGATGAGGAGGATAACGTGGAAAGTGGTATTCTTAAACTTCTTAGGTTATCTCCTTCAGCTCAGTCTGTAGACTATGTTAGAAGAAAAAAACAATTCCAGTTGCATAGACTTCTTACAGAACAACTCCATCCAAAAACTTGGGACCTGAGTTTCAAGATAAAATCTGATACTCTAGAAGGTTTAAGAAAAATACTGTCTGTGGATGAGGAAATATCCAACAAGATAATGGTACTTTCTAAAAAGCCTAAGCTGGTTATCCAAGCAGTAAACGCGGTTGCCAAGGCAATAGTTGAAGGCAAAAAAATCTACATTTATGGATGTGGTTCTACTGGAAGACTCGCAAAACAAATAGAAAGTGCGCTTTGGAAACCCTTTTGGAGACAGTTGAAGAGTAGCATGCTCTGGGAGAAACTAAAAAATTTCCTGCCGAGTGATATAGAAGAACATCTTATTGGGGCGATGACTGGAGGAGACAGAGCATTGGTAAGTGCTTTAGAAGGACTGGAGGATTTACAATTGATTGGATATCTTCAACTTATTGATAATAATATAAAAAAAGGTGACGTTCTCTTTGCGATAACGGAAGGGGGAGAAACCTCGTCCGTTATAGGGTTTATACAAGGGGGACTGAAATTGTATGGCAAAATAACCTCTCAAAAAAAGAATGAAATTAAAAAGAAACTTTATTTTATCTACAACAATCCAAATGAAGTTCTCAAATTGATAAAGCGTAGCAGAATAGTTTTAGAAAATAAGAGCATCACTAAGATTAATCTTGCCACAGGACCCCAAGCTATAGCTGGTTCAACTCGAGCGCAGGCCACTACGATAGACACTTATGTAATGGGTATAATAATTGAAGAGGCTATATATAAAGTTCTACGAGTTTTTTTGACAAAAGATGAACTTTCCCTCGTTGGCTTCAGAAATAGAACTCTATCACAGAGATTGAAAGATTTTGTACATATTCCGAAGACAATATTTAATCTAATAAACGACATCGCTCCATTTACTGAATTAGAGACGAAAACTTACAAAAATCACCATTTTTCAATCTACTTTGCTAAAAAAGCTTTGTTTCCAATTTTTATAGATGTAGCTGAAAGGAGCCCGACCTTTAAACTTGATCCATTAGATACTGTGAAAGTGCCGAGAAAGAGTTGGGTTCAAGTCTGGACACCAGTAACCGACTACCGGGAAGCATGGAAAGTGCTGCTAGAGCGTCGGTTTAAAGGCTTAAATCCTCCATTTTATAAAGCTCATGTTTCAAAAAAAGTTAGGGATAAATTCCTTCGACATACAGCACTTAACAGTCTCAACGAAGTGGGACAAAATCAGGAGGCTCTTTATGATTTTTCATTTTCTAAATATAACATAGAGAAGCATCCTCCCAGAAAAGGAGATTTAGGTGTGATGATATGTGTTGACGAAGAGATAGATGAGCTACTAAATCCTTCCTCATCCTTCAGGAGTTTCCTCTCACTCTGTAAAAAGAATGGATCTAACGTGGCTCTCCTTTTAATTACAGAAAAACAACGTGATGAACTCCTTGTGCTTTTAAGATCAAATATTGGGGACTTAGACCAAGATGACCACATCATAGTGCTCACGATGAGTAGAAAAGATGATCCTCTTAATCTCAGGAGACACATCGCTCTTAAAATGGTGCTTAACGCTCATTCCACAGCGGTAATGGCTAAACTTAGCAGAGTATTAGGAAATACTATGGTAAATGTTAATCCTACCAATCTTAAACTCATTGGTCGATCCACATTCTTGATTTTGAGCCATGTAAACGATATAGTAAGTCGGAACGAATGGAAAAACAAATATGGGAAGACAAAACCTATTAAATATGCTGATGCTAATGCGATTCTTTTTAGCGTCATGCGTTTTGTTAGAAAGTTAGAAAAAACTGGTCAAACTCCAGAAGTACCATTATGTATAATCAGGGTACTTGAAACACTACGACAAAAGAAGTGCATCAGCTGGGAGGAGACCTTTTTCATCTTGGAGAACGAAGGTTTTGAGAATTATCTTCAACGTGTGTTAAGTTCATAACAGGCGGATTTCATTTCTAATACTGTATTGTTAACAAAATATAACAGGGTGGATAGGCCAAAGAAAAGACCGCATGACTTGGGAAGAGATAGACAACATGAGACAGGGATTGTAGATATAAAACAGGGGGCCTACGTTCCCCCCTTTTCTTTTTTAACTCCCAGATTCAAGCCCATCCACATGCTGCTCTGAGCACTAAAGAATCTATTTTATGCCTTGATAAGCGGGATAACCTCTTTCGCGAAAAGCTTGTGAGTTTCTCGCTCGATGGTTTTGTCGAAGTATAAGATGAAGTAGGTTGCCCCGAGCTCCACGAATTTTTTGAGCTGCTCGGCGCATTGCTCAGGCGTTCCTACGATACTTTTCCGTAGGAATTGCTCCTTAGATATGGGTTCCCAAATTCCCTTCCCTCGATAGCTTTTGTTAAAACCCTCTTCGATGAGTTCCTGCACGAGTTGCCGAACTTCCGCTTCAGTTTCGCCTATTATCACTTCCGTATGAAAGCTCAGCTCGATTTCGTTTGGGTCCCTTTTAACACTAGCACAATGTTCTTTTAATATGCGGACTTTTCTTTCGAAGTCCTCTGGCGTTCCTCCCCCAAGGTTGTAGATATCTGCATGCTTTGCCACCACACGTAAGGTCAGCTTTTCCCCTCCTCCCCCGATCAGGATTGGGGGCCTCGGCTTTTGAACTGGTTTGGGATAGTTGATCGCTCCGTGAAGCTTGTAATACTTCCCTTCAAAATCTACCACGGGCTCGGTCCACATTCGTTTGATTATCTCGACCGCCTCATCGAGCATACCTATTCTTTTGGCCGCTCTTGGGAAATCGTAGCCGTAGCCGAGATACTCGTGCTCGTACCACCCGGCACCTATTCCAAAAATCAGCCTACCTCCCGAAATGACATCTAGTACCGAAGCCTGTTTTGCAAGCAAGGACGGGTTTCGATAAGAGTTGCAAGTCACGATTTGGCCCAGCTTCGCCTTATCCGTTTCTGCTGCTAGGGCCGCGAGGGTCATCCAGCATTCAAAAACCGACCGATTCTCAATCTTCGGCACCGTGTGGAAGTGATCGTAAAGCCATATCGAATCATATCCCTGGTGTTCAGCATCTCTTGCCGTTCGGACGATAGACTCGAACTGATCCTTAGGCGGAAGATCCTCGGGTAAATCCAACTTCCAGCCTTGAGGGACGGTCAAACCGAATTTTATTTGTTCCATTATCCCATCCTTTCTCCTTTCAAATCTTCAAAGTCGCTAAATTTAAGTTTGCTTATTTCACGTAGCGAAGACTCTTAATACTCAACTAGATTACTTAGTTTAGAGAATTGAAAAACTTTAAATTTCATTAGAGGGTGTTTAGCACTTGGTTTAACGAGGTGATATCTTTGGGCGGCGATGTTGAATCTGTCGAATGTGTTCTGAGGCATGGTAATCCAGAAGACGTGGAGATGGATCCCAGCCGCCTTAAGGAAGCAAGTGCATTCATCAAGAAGGCCATTTCCGAAAAAGCTTTTCCCGGTGCTGTTTTTTTGGTAGCACGTAACGGCACGGTAGTGGCACACGAAGCTTGCGGGGAGGCGGTATCTATACCCTCGGAACTCTCCAAACCTATGAAATTAGATACCATTTTCGATACCGGATCGGTGACCAAACCGGTAGCTACAGCAACATCCTTGATGATTCTACTCGAAAAAGGAAAGGTTTTACTGGACGACCCCGTAAACCTCTACATTCCAGAGTACACTGGAGAGGAGAAGGAAAAAACCACATTACACAATTTGTTAACACACACAGCCGGTATCCCCGATCCAATTCAGCTATATAAGAGGTGCAAAACCAGGGAAGATTTTCTAAGAGAAATATGTCATGTGGAACTGGAATGTCCTCCCGGCAGTAAGGTTATTTACAGTTGCTTAGGGTTTATCTTATTAGCTTTCATCGTAGAGAAAGTTGCAGGTGAGAGCCTAGCATCTTTTTCCAGAAGAGAAATCTTCTCACCCTTGGGGATGAAAGATACCCGCTTCAATCCTCCGGCAAAGTTGAGGGATAGAATCGCGGCGACCGAGAGATGTAGCTGGCGGGGGCGCATTCTCGTAGGTGAGGTCCACGACGAAAACGCTTTCGGCATGGGGGGAGTAAGTGGCAATGCCGGACTTTTCTCCACCGCCCAAGACCTCGCCATTTTCGGCCAAACGTTCCTCAATATGGGGGCGTATGCGCATAACAGAATCCTCAGCCCCGCGACCGTTGAGTTGATGACCAAGAACCACACGGTAGGACTGGAAGAGCCTAGGGGTTTAGGGTGGGGTCTCAAGGCTGAGAAAGGATCCCAAGCTGGCGAATTGTTGTCCCCCTTGACTTTCGGGCATACTGGTTTCCCAGGAGTTTCTCTGTGGGTCGACCCAGTAAACAAGCTTATCACGGTCCTTATGACGAATAGGGTTCATCCTACGAGGGAGAACGAAGCAATCCTTCGGGTCAGACCGCTATTCCATAACATCATTGCTTCCTCAATCATTGGCTAGGGGGTCGGGTGGTGCCCCAATGCTAGTGGTTGGGCTGATGTCGAGTACTTTTACAGAAAAGTTGCTTTCAATCTTACAACTCCCATTTTTCATGGAGTGGCGGCACGCTCGCAACTAGATTCTTTGTGTATGGATGTTTTGGATTGAAGATGACCTTTTCGACCCGACCACTCTCAACTATCTCCCCCTTCCTCATTATCGCTATCCTATCGCCGATGAAATATGCCTGCGCCAGATCGTGCGTTATGAACAATACCGACATTTTCTCGTTTTTCTTCAATCGTAAGAGTTCGTTCAGGACCGCGACACGGGTCGACGCGTCTATCATGCTTGTCAACTCGTCGGCCACCAACAAATCAGAACCGATGATCAGAGCTCTCGCGATTAGGATTCGCTGCATCTGTCCTCCGCTCAATTGATGGGGATATCTCCCTAGGATTTCATCTGGATTCATCCCAATCGTTTTTAGAGTAGACCTGATGATCTTCTTTCTTTCATCCTTGGAAGGAGAATTATCGAGGAGGTCAAATGCGTCGTTTAGAGGTTTATCGACGTTATAAAAGAAGTTAAATGACGAGTAGGGGTCCTGAAAAACAGCCTGTACTTTTCTCCAGTAAACTCGTTTATCATATGAAAAAACATCCTTGCCATTGAGAAGAACTTTACCGCTGCTTGGTTTAATTAATCTCAAAATTATATTGCCCACGGTGGTCTTGCCGCTACCGCTTTCGCCCACTAGGCAAAATATCTCACCTTTTTTCATGTCAAATGATACTTTTTTTGCGCCTATTACTTCAGCTGTCCGGACGTAGCCTGAGGTGTAGAGCTTTGTTAAATTTTTGACCTCCAAAAGCGTGTTTTTCTTCATTTCGATCGACCCCTGCTGTAAAGCCAGCACTTAACACTTCTGCCTTTTTTCTCGATAGTTGGAGGCTCCGTAGATCTGCATATCTCCGTGCATTTTTCGCACCGATTATGAAATCTGCATCCAGGCGGAGGATTTCTCAGATCGGGAACTACCCCCGGTATACTCGTCAACGATTTATTCTTTGTTTGCCGTTCGAGAGGCAACAGGGAATCCATCAGCGCGCGAGTATAAGGGTGAAGAGGGTTATTTATGACCTCGTCCATCTTTCCACTTTCCACGAATTTTCCACCGTACATGATTATAATCCGATCGCACAGTTGATTCAGGGCGGACAAATCGTGGGATATACACATAAGACTTTTTATTATCCCCTTTCTTTGTATCTCGATCATCAGTTCTATCATTCGTTTCTGAGAGGTCACATCGAGGGCTGAGGTGGGTTCATCCGTAATCAAAAGTTTCGGATTTGCCAGCGTTGATATTGCCGTGATAGCTCTTTGCGTCATGCCTCCACTGAGTTCGTGCGGATAAACATCGAGAACATGCTTATCTAGGCCCAACCTCTCGAAATGGTCGGCCGCCATTTCGCGGGCTTCATTGGCGGAGTGTTTTCGCCCAGTACGTTCTTTTAACATGTCCGCAATGAACTCCCTGACTTTTTTAACTGGATTTAGAGAATTTAACATAGCTTGAGGCACATAGGATATGAGTTTACATTTAACATCTTTTCTTAATTTTTCGGGGGAAATCTTCCAGACATCAAAACCATCGACTTTGACTTCACCACCCTCATAATGCAATAGGGGCGTTGTAGTACCGGTGACAAGTTGCGCGAAGGTAGATTTCCCGCACCCAGATTCACCAGCGATACCAATTCTTTCGCCCTCACTGATCTTAAGTGAAACACCATCCACAGCATGGACGACGCCAAACGTGCCTCTGTAGTAGCCTTTGAGGTCTTTGACTTGGAGAAGAGTTTTATTCATTTTTTCAGATTCCTCCCCTCATGTTTTTAGTTATCATGATAAACAATCCCCAAGTAAATTTATCACTCCGTCCGCACCTTAGGGTTCAATACGTCATCGATAACCGAAGTAAGCATCATAAGAGTTCCAGTGAACATGACTATAACGAGCCCGGGGGGGATGAAGTACCACCATGCGCCCAGTCTGATCATGTCCCACTCGATAACAAGTCGAAGCATCTTTCCTAATGTGAAACCCGTAGTGGGCCCCAAACCTATCACACTGATACTAGACTCCATTACCACGGCCCAGCCGGTGGCCATAATAAACACCAAAAAAACGTATGCCAGCATATTCGGCAAGATTTCTTTTACCACTATTGTAAAATCGCTTTTCCCGGAAATTCGAGCTAAATCCACGAATTTTCTCTCCCTCAAACTTAGAACTTGAGATCTCATATTTCTCGCCATCCAAGGCCATGAGAATAGTGCTATCAATATCGCGACTGTGACTAGGCTTCTGCCCGTAAGAAGCGAGGCCATGACTATCAAAATAACTAACTGGGGGAGAACCAGGAATATATTTGTAACAAGATTCGCTCCTTCGTCTATCAATCCTTTTTTATACGCAAGGATCCCCCCCATTGAAATTGCAATTACCAGTGCGAGTGACCCAGCAAGAGCGCCCACAAAGAGTGAATCACGAATGCCCACGCAAAGTTGGGCAAAAACATCTCTACCACCCACGTCGGTGCCCAATAAGAATCTAAATGATGGAGGTTCCCACGTGTCACCTGCAAGCCATTCTGACGGATCTCCGGTGACAAATGGACCTATAATTCCAAGAGCGAGGATGGCAAGGACGATGGCTAAACAGATTTTAAATTTCCGATTTTTCGCGAGTAGTTCCATTCTGGTAGGCATAGCTAATCACCCACATAGCCCGTCCTGATACGCGGGTCTATAAAGCCGTAAAGTATGTCTATCAAAAAGTTACCAATCAACACCACAAGCACTGTGAACACAAAAATGCCTTGCATTAGGGGATAATCTATGGCATGTACGGAGTTAAACATTAGAGTTCCCAGTCCTGGCCACCCAAAAACATATTCAACCAGCAGGCTCTGCCCCACAAGGGCACCGAAATATGCTGGAACTCCAGTAATCAGGGGTAGAATAGCATTTCTCTGCGCATACTTTCTTAATTTACTTTTTGTAAAGCCCATCTGTTCGGAGTAATATACGTAATCCGATCCCCTCTCGTAAATCGTCATTGCCCTCATGCCCATAGCCCAACCACCTATACCCGCAATGAACAGAGAGAGAAATGGTAGAACCCAGTGGTATGCCACATCTAGGAAAAATGAAAGGCTAAAAGAAGGTATCACATACGGAGAATACCCCCCGTAAATAGGAAACAATTTTAAGTTAACCGCAAAGGCGAACACGAGAAGCAATCCAAACCAATAATAGGGCGACGAATTCAGGTACACCGCGAAGGTATAAAAGGCGTGGAGAAACCTACTTTTGGAAAATGCGATCCTAGCCCCGAGAGAATTGCCAACTATGACTGTAAGTATTAACACGGGGATGATAAGGGATAACGTCCAAACTAAAGCTCTTCCAACTAAGGATCCTACGCTCCGCATGTTGTAAGCAATTGAGGGCCCGAAATTCATGGTTAGAACTCTGTTCCAAAAGAGACCGTACTGATCGATGAGAGGCTTATCTAACCCAAATAATGCAATATATTGCTCACGCAGGGCTGCTAATCTGGTAACATCATGAGTTTGTGACAGCCGAGTGATCATCAGGTCCACAGGATTTGAGGCCATAAAATAAGGAAGAATAAACAGAAGGGTAAACGAAAGGAAAATAGCAACGAGCAAAAAAATTAGTTTCTTGGTGAGAAACCTAGCAAATGGTCTTTTGGCAAACGGTTTTTCAATCGGGGCTAACAGTTTTTTAATGCCCATGGTTTTCCCCATTTTTTCATTTATTTTACATACTTTTAAAGTTTATAGACGAAATTAAGTCTTTATCTTAATAATATTGACTAAAAGTCCACAACCTTTAAATAACGAAGAAATGAGTATCGAGTGTGTTAACAAAAAAGGAGGTAATAAAATGGAAAAAATGAAATTGGCCACTTTACTTAGTATTCCGCTGATATTAGTAAGTCTAACGGTAACTGCTATTAGCACTGTTCAGGCCCAACAAGAGTTCCCGAGGGAAGACACAGTGGCTATGGGCGGTGACGACTCGTACTGTGGTCTAGGCTTTAATCCCTACAGCCCCACGATGAACAGATTCTCGGGCCTAGTGTATATGCCACTGTTTTGGTACAGTTATCACACGGGTATACTAGAACCGTGGTTGGCCGAAAGTTTTGAGTGGTCCAGCGATGGATCGACGTGTATAGTCAACATTCAACCCACGGCTACCTGGCGCGATGGTACACCGGTAACTGCAGATGATGTTGTATTCTCCTTCAATACACTCGGTACGTTGGATCCCGACGTTGTAGAGTCAATAACAGCCGCTGATGATGAAACCGTACACTTTAATGCGGCACCTGGCAACGAGCGTAACGTCATGGTTCCCAGTGCCCTGCCCACTACGCCGATACTTCCCAAAGCAAGATGGGAACCAATCTTGGCTGAATATGGAGACACAATTGCAGAGTTTATGAACGAGGACATTGCAGATATAAACGGCGCGGGCCCGTATACGCCATATCTTATAGAGCCTACTAGAAACGTGTTTGAAAGAGTCGATGATTGGTGGGGCAACGATATATTTGACCAACCAGCGCCGGAATACGTTATGGTGTTAGTATTTATTGGCCCTGGGCCGCAGCAAAGCGCTTTCGATGAGGGGACAATAGACTGGAGCGATGGCTTCTTAGCTGGCTCCTACCAATACGTCATGACCCACGACGATGTAGAGACTTGGGATAAAATGAACCCAGATGGTCATATCTTCTGCACAGCTGGTCCCGCATTCATGGTTCCGAACATTGCGAGCACGGAGCACCCCGAACTCGGTGAGCCTTGGCTAAGACAGGCTGTAGCGTATGCCATCGACCTAGATCGAATAATTTATGTGTGCCAAGAAGGACTTACCCCGCCGGCATCCGCATCGTACATTAAGCCCGACACAGCATTAGGAGACCTATACATTGATTCCGACTTAATAGTAGAAACATATGGAGCAGAAATCATTCCACATGACACAGAAAGGGCGATAGAAATCTTACAGGAGCACTGCACAGGAAGCGTTGAGGAAGGCTGGACTTGGAACGGGAACCCGATAGGTCCATGGAATATGAACACTATTACGGGCTGGAGCGACACCAATATGATGACTGAGATGGTCTGTGATAGTCTCGCAGATATCGGAATAGAAGCGATATACAACGTACAGGATTGGGGTGTCGTGGTGGACGGCTGGCTGGCACAGGACTTCGATTGGTCGGACTTTACTTGGGCAGCCGGATTCCCATCCATCGGACCTGCGTATCCTGTTAATGCCTACGCCGCCTTGTTTGCGGGAGAACCAGCGTCGCCGGGGAACTGCGGTTACTCCGCATCTCCAAACTACGACGAGGTCAGTGCATTGATCGACGAGATGTGGACCGTGCCAATCGGAAGTGATGAATCAATAGCACTAGCTAAGGAAATACAAGCGATAGTCATTCCAGAACTTCCGTACATACCGCTCTACACCCAGATCACATGGAGCAGATATCATACAACCTACTGGACTAACTGGCCTAGCGTTGATAACCCAGGTCCGGGAACCACGTGCACATGGGCAGAACAACACCTCCCGCAGATAATAATGGGTATTGAGTCAACAGAGGCACCAGCAGAATTCGTCTGTGATGCGTGTGGAGCGACATTCGATACCTCAGAGGCACTAATCGCGCATATAGCCGCTGAGCATCCAAGTGCAGAATTTGTCTGCGACACGTGCGGAGCGATATTCGACACCCAAGAGCTACTGGACGCCCATATGGAAGCTGAGCATCCGGCAGAAGAAATACCTTGGACTTACATAGGCATCGGAATCGTAGTCCTCGTAGTAATAGCACTTTTGGCTGCGAAGCGGGTATAGAAAAGCAAGGGGAGGAACAACCTCCCTCTTTTTTTATTTTTTTCTAAACTATTTACACAGGTATCGGAATTTTGTGAGTTACTTCTATGAGCTGTCCTTAACGAATTTCTCGCTTTTTTGCCTTTCTTTTCCCCCAGCTAATCTCCATATTCCCAAGATGAAGTTAAACATTGGGACTTCCCTCTGATACCGCCTGTACGCGTTCCCCCATTTTAGCACGTTAAATTCGTCTTCCCCCTTAGCATCGTAGTAAAAACCGATGAAAAAAAGAACGTTGCCTATTATCGAAAGGACGGTAAAGGGGATCCCCCCACTAAGGACAATCGTGACAAAAAGGAGGATCAGTGCGAACGGGAGTTCTTCTGGGTGTCTCATGATCTTGTACGGGCCTTCCCTGATGAAGATTACAGTTTCGCGCCTGTCGCTGGTGCCCCCCTTCTTCTTTCTTAAATGTGATGCGTACCTGCCTACAGTAAAGAGGGTAATGAAAAATGCAAATACCAAAATCTTCACTATTAACGGAAAATCTATCGAAGGTAGCCGGGCGAAGGAACTCAATTCTCCCCATCCCGTTTGCTTTGCTATAAAGGGGAGGACGCAAAGAGCGGTTCCGAGTATCGCCAAAAGAGGGGAGATCAAGTGGTATTTGAATTTATATGAACCCCGTTTATACTGTACGTAGCGAAGCCCTCTTCTCAATACCTCTTTCTTTGCCCCTTCCGGTTTGAGCTCTCCTCGTTTCGCTTTCTCGGCTAGGTCCTTTACCAGACCTTCCTTTTTTTCTTTCGCCATCCTACATCAATCCCTCTTCTTTCCCCAAAATCTATGAACTTTCGATGAAATTAAACTTAAATCCCCTCAAAACACTTTTAGGGATAAGGATTTCCACAGTCTTTAACCGGCGGTACTTGATAAAAAGGCAAAGCCATTATTAGCGATTAACTGCTTGTATCATCGGGGAAAGTGATCCTTTTTGTGGATATGCTTGTAGGTTTCATTCTTTCACCTCTGGATTTTCACCTTCCTCCGGTCTATATTAAAGGTTTAAGGAGGTGATACCTTTGGATAACGACGATGAAGCTGAGGCCAAAAACTCTAGAATGTCTGTCGAATGTGTTCTGAGGCATTGTAATCCAGAGGACGTAGAGATGGATCCCAGCCGCCTTAGGCGAGCAAGTGCATTCATCAAGAAGGCCCGTTTTACCCAGCTCCCCCGTGCCCTCCAGGACCGGATTATAATAAGGACAGAGCACATGATATGAAGGGATAGCAGTTGGCTAGGCGGATATTGCTGAGGTTCGAACGCGGCGGGAGCGTGACCGCAACATTACTGGAAGACAGGGCGCCCAGAACGTGCAGAGCGGTTTTGGCTTCTTTGCCGGTCGAGAACAAGGTGGTTCACGCCATGTGGGCGGGGGAGGAAATATTTTTTAACGAATTTCCCATTTCTGGGAGGCTGGAGTATGAAAACTCAACCAACGAAGTGAAACCGGGAGACGTTGCGGTCATATCCCCGCAGGCCCTGCCCTCGTTGGGCAAAAGACATACCGCCTTCTGCATATTTTACGGAAAGAGCCGGCCCCGAAAGTCTGTCGATCAAACGGTCGACGTCAATGTCTTCGCCGAGATAGGGGAAGTTGAAAAGATCGCTGATATAGGAAAAAGGATAAGGATGGGTGGACAGGAGAAAATACGGATAGAGGAATTCTTATAGAACCCTATAGTGAAGATTATACCAGGAGGTTAGTATGATGAGTGAAGAAAAAGGTGCTTTTGCTTGGGATTCTTCTAATCCTAATTGGCAATTATGGATGGAGAAGGGAATATTTGGAAGTAGACCAGAGCCACCGTTCGAAGATGAAGAAATGCTAAAACAGGTCTGGGGTAGAAAGTGGGGGGTATCAGACGAGGTAGGTATATTAAGAGTGGTTTTAGTTCACAGACCAAGAGAGGAGGAATTTAAATTTGTTACTGCGGACAGTCCTTACGATGAAAAAGTAGGATGGAGATATGATCCAGAAGGTAATTGGCTTTGGCCCGGTAAGGATTTACCTGATGTACCTAAAATGCAAGAAGAACATGATAGGTTAGTCGAGATCATGCGAAATGAGGGAATTGAAGTAATAAATCTGGAAGAGACGGTATCCCCGGGTAGTCATGTTATGGCTTGTATGAGTAGAGATTATGCTGTTGCTGTTAAAGGTGGAGTAATAATATGCCGGATGGCCCAGAAATATAGAAGAGGAGAAGAAAGTCTTGTAGCTAAGAAAATAGCATCTTTAGGAGTGCCGATACTACGTACCATACATGGCACAGGAGTTTTTGAAGGGGGCAATTTTGCGCTTCTTAATGAGGAAAATGCAGTTGTAGGGCGCAGTGCTGCAACAAACGAGGAGGGAGCACGACAAGTTGAAGAAGTACTAAGGGTTCTCGGAATAAATTTGATCCGGATGGACATTCCAGACCATCAGACTCACATCGATGGCTTTTTAGGTATGATTGGAAAAAACTTAGCTTTAGTCAATCCCTACGTGCCATATAGTTTCCGTGAAAAGTTGAAGGAGTTGGGGATCAAAATCATCCCAACTGGCGCAGGTGTTTTCGACGTGAATGTATTAGTCCTTAGACCAGGGAAGATTGTTGCATCACATATATCAAGTAAGACCACGAAGACCCTTGAGAAACAAGGGATCAAAGTGATCAAACATGATATGCTGGAGTTAGAGAAAGCTCAGGGAGGACCACGCTGTGCGACTTGTCCGTTAATAAGAGATCTTGCTTAAGTGAGTCATTAATTAATTCAAGATTTCTTTACAAAGTTTGCCAGAAAGCCTCATTCCTTGCGGGTGGTGATGAAGGACGGGGGTTATCAGAGAGTTTCACCCCCTGATCCTTGCTTTTCAGGATGCCTCGCCTCTTATGGACAGGGAGGATATTATATCTATGCCAAAGAGAAGAACTATAATCGTCCGATTTTTTCTGCAATCCCCCTATTAAGGATAAAAAGCGGGTTGGGGGGCAGGCCCTTCAATATTTTTGCCGTTTCTTCCGCTGCGATCACCGACATATCGTGAAATGCCCCCCCGTGAAGGCTGCCATGTGCGGTTTGATTACCGTATTTTCGAATGTAAGAAGAGGGGAACTCGGGTCTGGTGGTTCCACCTCAAACACCTCGGTTTCGAAAGCGTGAATTTTTCCGCTCTTTAAAAACTTAACACGCGCCATTTCGTCTATAACCCCCCGATGTGTTGACGAGTATAACGGAGTTCTTCATGAGCCCCAACTCTCTTTCACTGATCAGATGGTGAGTTCCGCTTGTCAATGGGACGTGAACCGATATGACATCCGACATTCTGAAGAGCTCTTCAAACCCCACTTTTCTGAACTTCCCCCCCGTTCCACGACATACGGGTCATAGTATTTGACATTCATCCCGATACTAGATGCGATCTCTGCGACTCTTCGACTTATCTTCCCGAACCCAATTATCCCAAGGGTTTTTCCTTTGAGTTCTATCACTCTTTCGATCAATTTGTTTCGAAACTGCCAGTTGCCTCTTCTAGTCTCCCGATCGGCAGCCTGCAACATTTTGCTACAAGCAGCGGGGGCTCGATTTAGCTGGAACGTTGGCTGAGCGCCTAACCAAAGCGTGGAGCAAGGGCTAAATACGCACAAATCCAAATGAAACACAGATGAAAAGGGCTAAATACGCACAAATCCAAATGAAACACAGATGAAAAATGCTGAAAGAGATTGCAGATAGAAAACCTAGACTGGAGGGATCAATTGAAAATTTTTGTAGATTATGTCGGATATGAAAGGGCCGGCAAAAAGAGAGCGGTGACTGAGGCACCGGAGGATTCAGGGTTAACGAAGTTCAGTCTCGTAGATGAAGATAGCGGGAAGGCTGTTTTCAAAGGAAAGATACATCGCGCTGGACACGTAGATAGTTGGAAGGACTGGAATTTCTGGACCTTGGACTTTTCGGACTTTGAGGGTACTGGTTTTTTCTATATTTTGATAAATGCGGGGGAGAAAGAATACCGCTCAAGATCGTTCGAAATTGCTGAAAATATTCTACAGAAAAAAACTTTATCAGACATCCTATTTTACTTTAAATCTCAGCGGTGTTCCGGTAAGTACGACAGGGCGGACCACAGCGTGCAATTCGTTGGGTCAAGGAAAGACCGGGTGGATGTGCACGGTGGCTGGTACGATGCTGCCGGGGATGTAAGTAAACACCTTAGCCACCTCAATCGCTATATGAACACCCAGCAGACGCCCCTTGTTGTGTGGGGATTGATCGATTCCCTAGAAAGATTGCTGGGGTACAAGCATCCCCTCGGTGGAAATTTGAAGGTTCGTTTGATTGAAGAGGCCCTCTATGGAGCAGATTTTCTGATGCGCATACTGGACAAGGAGGGTTACTTTTACCTGAGTGTATTTGACGAACAGTTCAAGAGAACCGGTCCGAGGGAGATATGCGCACTTATAAGCTGGGGGCCTATTTCCTATAAAAAAACTGATAAGTACAAGGTGGGCTACAGACAGGGGGGTGGCGTTGCAATCGCCGCGCTGGCGAGGGCAAGTACCTTGGGAGAGTCCTCTGATTACAAAAGTGAGGAATACTTGGAAGGAGCTATTAGAGCTTTTGATCACCTGGAAGAAAAAAATATTGAGTATCTGCCAGATGGGAAAGAAAATATTATAGATGATTATTGCGCGTTGTTAGCGACATCAGAATTGTTTAACGCCACAGGAGAAGAGAGATTCGTTCGGGCTGCTAGAAGACGGGCCCGATCTCTCTTGGATAGGCTATCTTCAGATTCTAATTACTCGGGTTGGTGGAGGGCGGATGACAAGGGGGAGCGGCCATATTACCATGCCGCTGAGGCGGGCTTCCCCGTTGCATCGCTGATCAGATTTCTGGAAGTCGACAAAGATTCACCGTTGAGAGAGGAGGTGTTAGAGAAAATCAGAGCTTCTCTGGAATTTGAACTGAAGATTACGGAAGAGGTTGTGAATCCATTTGGGTATGCAAGGCAGTATGTGAAACCTGTATTCAAGAAACCACGCTCATCCTTTTTCATGCCGCACGAAAACGAGTCCGGTTACTGGTGGCAGGGGGAAAACGGGCGCATCGCCTCGTTAGCTACCGCGGCATACCTGGCAAGCGTCCTTTTCAAAGGGGATGAGGCCTTTTCTGAGAAGTTGGAGGAGTACGCCAGAAACCAGTTGAACTGGGTACTTGGACTGAATCCTTTTGATGTTTGCATGCTCCACGGCTTCGGTAGAAATCCCCCAGATTTCCGTCCGAGATTTCAAAATGCCCCAGGCGGTATCGTTAACGGCATAACGGCCGGTTTTCACGATGAAAGGGATATAGATTTTCTACCGGAATCTATAAACTATAAATTAAAGAATTCTTACAAATATGCCTGGCGATGGGCCGAACAGTGGATTGTTCATGCGATTTGGTTTTTCGTGGCGGTGTGTTCGAGAGAAAAAGTTTAGAAGTCCCTTCTCGAAACACGGCGGATTTTCCAAACACAAATCGGCGAGGGGTTTTAGATTGTTTTTCACCTCTGGATTTTCACCTTCCTCCACTCTAGCTACTAATTTTTATGAGTGAATCTTATTAAATTTAACAAGACTACCATAGGATTGAAAGAAATATAGCACTTTGACAACAGGTTTAAGGAGGTGATACCTTTGGATAGCGAAGGCGGAGCTGAAGCCGAAAACCCTAGGGATGAAATCAAGCTTATCGTCAGGTGTGACGATTTGGGCTTTTGTCACAGCGCCAATTTAGCTTTTGAAAAAGTGTATAAGGAGGGCATTTTGACCTCAGCCGAGATAATGGTTACACCCCCTTGGTTCAATGAAGCAGTTAAGATAGCCAGAAAAAATTCAAAGCTTGATCTAGGATTGCACTTGGTTCTGACCAGCGAATGGCAGTTTTACTCGTGGGGGCCAATACTGCCAGTAACTGAGGTGCCCAGTTTAGTTGATAACGAGGGTCATTTCTTCTCGTCTAAGCGTTCCTTTTCGGCGGCTAGACCAAAGCTGGCTGAAGTCGAAAAAGAGCTTAGGGCTCAAATCGAACTGGCGTTGAAAAAAGGTTTAAATATCTCACATTTGTCTACCCACATGTACGCGGCAAAATTTACCCCGGAGCTGAAAGCGATTACGAAGAAACTTTCCGCGGAGTATAAATTACCCATCTCTGGCGATGTGGGAGAAAAACGTGGCGAATGGTTCCCTACCTATGATGTTTCACCTCTAAAGAAAGAACAGGTTTTAGCAGGTGTTCTTAAGAAACTCACTCCTGGCCTCTGGATGATTGGCAACCATCCGGGGCTGGATACCCCTGAAATGAGAGCGATGAAAACGGTGGATTCTGGTGAACTTAAACATGTGGCCGTTCACCGAGCTGCAGAAACCAAGGCTTTAACCAGCAAAAGAATTAAACGAATAATAAAAAATAGAAAAATAAAATTGGTAAGTTACCGTGATATACTGGGCTGAGAATCGCGTTGAGTCTTCATGGCGTCTTGACGAGCCGATGGTGGCACTTTTACACTTATTTTGAAAATTCAGATGTAAAAACATACTTTTTCGTGACTGATTTCTCAAATTTCAAAACAGTCCTACATAGTCGCCAAGGATATCCCTGTAAACACGACGATCATACCTAGGATTGCCCTTTTGGTGGGCCTCTCCCTCAGGAACAATATGCTAAAGATAAAGGCAAGCGGTACCAAGGCTCCAACCACAGGGGAGAGTGCGCTCGCCTTTTCGATTTTCAGCGCATGTTGCCACAGAATTTGTCCCACGAACAGGCCGGAGATACCGGATAGAATGCTAAACCCTACACCCCTCCCGTTGAAGTTTACCCTCTTCTTAGCGCGGTGAGCGAACATCGCGATATTGCAAGCTGCCGACGCGGAAACTGTTCCCACAAGGAGAAATATTGCCGGCGACATTCCTCCGCTAAGACCGTATTTATTCAAGACAATCGCGATACCCCACATAACGCCTACTAGAAGAGCCAGGAGGAGTTTTGGATTCCAACGTCTCGACTTGCTCGGTCCTTCCGTGGGCGCCAGAAAATATGATCCGAGGAGCACCAAGACAACTGATAAAAAGATTGTGGACTTCGCTTCCTCGCCCAAGAGCAGCACCGCAGCTAAAACCCCCCACAAGGGCTGGGTATTGCTAATAGGCGCAATCCTGTGGACGGCTTCTCTCTGCATTAAATAGTAGAACAACATGGGCGCCGCGGACCATCCAATCACCCCAGTAAGGGCTGCCACTAATATCAGCTCTGCTCGGACATAGCCCAAGCCTTCCGTCGACAGAAGATACAGGATGACCAGTACTAAAGCGAATGATGTTCTAACTGCATTGAGAACGGGCACCTCCACACTCTTCAAAGCTAGCTTTCCAGCTATCTGGGACAGACCCCAGCAGATGGTCGCTCCAAAAGCAAGTGCAAAAGCTAACGGAATCATGTTAATACTCGCGATAGTTTGGTTTATCAACCTTTATGTGAAACAGGATGTCGGTCGCTCTATATTATTTTTCTCTGACCCCTCTAAAGAATATTCCCGATACTAGCGCAAACACTGAAGCAATGGCGAACATAACCGGCAACCCCCATGCATCCGAAGTAAATCCACCGATAAGGGAGCCGATGATACCACCTATAGACCACAGCCAGATTGTGAATAAATTCTGTCCTGTAACCCATTTATCTCGTGGCACAATTTCCGAAACTAAAGTAGAAGAACCGGTAATCAAGGGAGCCCATGCGAATGGTGTGAGTAATGAATGTATCAATAAAAGTAGAACGGGATTTGAAGTCAACAAAACAAGGAAAAAGAGCAGACTGTACACCGCTGCGGAGAAAATGAGTAAAGGTTTTCTTGCACCGATTTTATCGGATAGTTTCCCCGCGTAAAGAAACACCGGGATCTCTAGGATGGCAGGAAACGTGAAAGCGAGGCCTATAAGTATGGGCGAGGCTCCGGAGGACTCCAGATAAATGGGAAAGAACCGCGAAGCCGCATTTATCGCCGCAAATAGGGGGAGGGAAGCCAAGAGAAGGATTACCATTTTCTTATTCGTTAAGAGTTCGCGTATTGGGGCAAAATAGCTCGTGATAATGCGTGGTCGCACCGAGCTGCGTGCAGATGTTTTGGGGAACCCCTCAATTTCTCTAGGTTCTGGAACTCGAAGATAAACGATTGTCGCGACGACGAACAACAGGCTTGCTAAATAAAAAACCGCCGTTATCCCAAAAACCCAGGCCGCAACACCTGCGAGCGCGGTCGCGATGGCCCATCCAACGGATCCCCATATCGCGAAACCTGAATAGGCTGTGGCTCTCCCGCGATAATCGGACAATCTAAACAAACTCGTTACTATCAATCCTTCCGCCATAGGAATGAAAAGAGCCTTGAACACCCCCAAAATGAGAAACCCTTCGAACGAGTATAACAGTGTAATTGCAAATGTGAACAATGCCATTAGAATGGACGACTGTATTAAAAAAGGTTTTCTTCTTCCGATAGCGTCGGAAAAGGAGCTCCACATGATACTCATAAAGATCCCGATTATCATCGGGATCGCCATTATTATCCCCACCTGCGCCAGGGAAATACCGCGTTCTACAAGATAAACCGGAAAGAAGACCGAAAAGGCACCCCATCCAGCTATATACAAAAAATAAAACAATTTAATGGGTTTAATGTCTCGGTCCCTCTCGGAATCATGTACTTTTAATTCTGTCATCTAAGCCTCCAAGTCCATTTTATATTAGTGAATAAGGGTATTGTTAGCTTAACAATAAGCGTTCGAGTATCCAAAAGTGAAATAAACGCCTAAGTTAACAACACTATCGATAGGATGCCGCTGCCTAAAGTAGGATTAATCACGTTATCCTTACCAAGAGAGAGACGAGATCTGGCTGAAAATTTTCATTTAGCTGCTATTGATAGCTTAAAGAACGCAGGACTTGATGTGGTTCATCATAAGGATATTTCATTGAGTACTGAGGAGACTGTTTCAGTCGCGAAAGAACTTAGAGATAAAGGAGCGGACTGTTTGATTTATCTTATTGGGACTTGGGTATATCCCCCAACGATTGTCACAGCGACACAGGAGGTCAGAATGCCGTTCGTATTATGGGCAATGGCAGACCCGCAGTCCTTTTCGCTGGTGGGGGGTGGGATAGTTCATGGATCTCTGGATGAGATTGGTATTAAACACAAGTTCGTATATGGACTGCCCGACGATCAAGAAGCACTAAAAAGCATCGTTTCGTATGCAAGAGCGGCAATGGTTGTAAACAAGCTTAAAGGTTCGAATTTTGGCCTCATCGGTGGGCGTTCGATGGGCATGTATACAGCGATGGTGGACATGGCACAGGTCAAGCGCATATTCGGGGTGGAGATAGAACACGTTGATCAATATCAGTTGTGGTTATTAGCAACTCAGATTTCAGATGAGGAAGCGCGCGAATTTTATGAAAAGATAAAGAAGGAATACGGTAGAATAGAACCGCCAGACGAGATAATGATGAAATCGATTAAGTTGTACATGGCTCTTAAAAAAATAGTTCATGAGAAGAAATTCGATTTCATAGGCGTGAAATGCCAACCTGAGATGATCGACAACTATGTTTCATGTTGCTTGGGCATCTCCTTGCTTAATGACGATGGGATAGTAACCGCTTGTGAGGCAGATATAAACGCTGCATTGACCATGCAAATCATGCATACACTCGCCGATGGCCCGGTACTTTTCGCAGATGTGAACCATCTCGATATGGAACAAGGAGTTTTGAGGCTGGTAAACTGTGGGACCGCCGCAACCACGCTTGCTAGAGATAAAAAAGATGTGGACTGGGGACTACAATATGAATACATGGGCAAAAAGCGTGGAGCGACAACGGTGTTCTGCTGCAGGAAAGGAAAGGTAACTTTGGCAAGGCTTAGTAGGGTGGGCGGGGCATATGTAATGCAGATAGCATCAGGGGAATCATTCGAACAATCTAAAGAGAAGTTCAAGGAGGCAAGGGGAAAATGGCCCCACGCTTTCATTAAACTCGATGGGGACCCAAAGGAATTTTTACAGAACATAAGATCGAATCATTTGCATATGGCGTATGGGAATTTTAAATCAGAACTTTTGGATTTCTGTGAGATTTTGGGAATAAAACCTATCCTGACCTAAAGAAGTTAATAGTGAATCTTATGGATATGCTCGCATTTGCACTTGTGTTGGCCGCAACCTTTTGCTGGGGTGCAGATCAAACGATTGGCAAGTTAGCTTTGAGGCGGGTGGACGTGTCGGTCTTTAACGCCATCAGACCAACTTTCATTGCGCCTTTGATTATTCTATTTGCTTTATCGACCAATAGTTTGAGCTATCCAGGACTGTTTTTAACCGTGATAGCAATTCTCATCGGAGTAATTTCTTGGTGCGGAGCATGCGAGTTGTACTTTTATTTATTGAACAAGGTTGCCGTCCACAGAATTTTACCTATCGGCAATTCCTATCCCGTATGGGGAGTTTTCGCCGCAGTTTTGTTTTTGGGCGAGGAAGTGATGCTTCTCATTTTTGTATCGGCTGCCTTGGTGATTCTCGGAGCATACTTTTTGGTACTGAAAGGAAAGGAAACAGACCATTTGAAAGGAATGGTGCCTCTGGCTTTGTTGGTGGCGATAATATGGGGGGCCATGATTGTCCCTAGTAAATTTTGCCTTAATGAAGGCATGACAGTGGGTACACTTCTCACGATTGAGGTGATCTCCGCAGCTGTGGCCTGCAATATCGCAATGGGCATCCGTCAGATTAGGGCCGGTATAAAGTTCGATAAAAAAGGGGTGTGGCTGAGCCTTCTCTCTGGCGTCTTCGGTTTTTTCATCGGACATCTTCTGTTTTTGAGTGCCTTGGGGATGGAAAAAGCAAGCGTGCTGTCACCAATCACTGGCGCTGTAATACCCTTCGGCTTCCTGCTCAGTATTCTTCTCGTTAGAGAACGACCCTCTAAAAAAGCGATTTGTGGAATGGCCATCGTGTTCGCGGGAGTGTTCTTAGCGACTATTTAGAATGGGTTCTACACATCCCGAATCTAAGCAATTCGAGATATGCTGAATGCATCCTTACCTAAAAGAAAGTGAAGCCGTTATTCGCGATTAGCTGCTTGTACCAATAGGCACTCTTCTTCGAAGCACGCTTCAGAGTTCGGTAGTCTACGTGGACGAGACTGAAGCGTTTGTTATATCCTTCAGCCCATTCGAAGTTGTCCATGATGCTCCAGACGAATTTTTTATTCACACTTGTAAGTGATTTACTTTTCTGGATATTGTGTTTTCTAAAAACTTCAACAGCCTTCCTTCAACACCGCAAATGCAACACCCTCAGATTCAACAGAACCGTTTTGGGGATAGTTTATTAAATTTAGGGACTCAAGTGCACGCGGTGAGCAATTGAGGGTCCTGTTGATCCACTCAGATTTCTTGGAGTTCGAGGTGAAGCAGCGCACACCCGTGGCGGAGGAGGTGCCGGCCGAGCAGCGCTCGGGTCGCCTTGAAGAGGTGCTAGTGGTCTTTACAGCCGCAGAGGAGGAGGACGGAAGTAACATCGAAGGGGTATCGAAGAGCGCCGCCCAGGAAATCGCGGAGGTCGCTCGAAAGGTCGAAGCAAAAAGGGTTGCTCTCTACCCATATGCTCACCTCAGTTCCTCGCTCGCACCCCCAAAGGTCGCCATCAAACTGCTCGACGCCACCCGCGACACGCTGCGCGAGCTGGGTTTGGAGGTCCACCGCCTGCCCTTCGGCTGGTACAAAGCGTTCAAGCTCAGCTGCAAGGGGCACCCGCTCTCCGAACTTTCACGGACGATAACCGCTGAAGCCATGGAAGCCGAGGCCCGAGTCCCGGAGGCCGTCCCAAGCAAACGAATAATCCTCACCCCCGATGGAGAGGAGCACGAGCTCGACCTCTCGAACATCGAGGCCTGCAAACCCCTCGTGGAAAATCCCTCGCTCCGTCAGTTCGTGTTCAGCGAGGAGCTCGGACGCAAGCCTGGGAAGGAGCCCGCCCACATCAAGCTGATGCGGCGCTTGGAGCTGGTCGACTACGAGCCCGCAAGCGACGCCGGACACTTCCGCTTCTATCCGAAAGGGGCGCTCATCAAGGGGCTGCTAGAAGAGTTGGCAATCCAGCTCGCGGACGAACTCGGGGCCAGCAAGATCGAGACTCCCGTGCTCTACCGCGCTGACGAGCCGGACATCGCAGAGCAGGCCGCGCGCTTCTACCAGAAGGATTACAAGATCAAGTTCCCGAACCGAACGCTCCTCCTCCGGTTCGCAGGGGATTTCGGGTTGTTCAAGATGATGAAAAATACAGTGATGAGCTACCGCCAGATGCCGGTGCGGATATTCGAGCTCTCGCCCTCGTATCGGCTGGAGCAGAGCGGGGAGTGCGTGGGGCTCAAGCGCCTCCGAGCCTTCACCATGCCCGACATACATTGCTTCTGCCGCGACCTGAAGCAGGGAATGAAGGAGTACGAGCAGCTCTTCAAAATCTATGCCAGAACGACCAAGTCGATGGAGGTAGATTATGTTGTGGCGTTTCGCACCATCGAGGAGTTCTACCGACAAAACAAGTCCTTCTTCGTACGGCTGCTCAAGCTCGTCAAGCGCCCGGCCCTCATCGAGCTGCTATCAGAGCGCAAGCATTACTGGGTGCTCAAGCACGAGTTTCAGGTGATCGACTCGGTCGGGGGCAATGCTCAGCTCGCGACAGTGCAGCTCGACCTCGAGGACTCCGAGCGCTACGGCATCCGGTACGTGGATGAGCGCGGAGAAAAGAAAGGTTGTATAATTTTACACTCCTCGATGGGCTCGATCGAGCGGTGGATGTACGCGACGCTGGAGGAAGCGGCAAAGGCACAAAAGACTGGGAAGGCCCCAAGCTTGCCGCTCTGGCTCTCGCCAACCCAAGTCAGAATTATCCCGCTGGCCGACCGCCACATCAAATCTTGTAAGCGAATCGCGGATACTCTGGAAAAGGCTCGTGTCCGCGTCGATATCGATGACCGATCCGAGTCCGTTTCGAAGAAGGTGCGGGACGCCGAGCGCGAATGGATTAATTTCATCGTCGTGCTTGGGGACAAAGAACTGAAAAGGAAAAAAATACCTGTGAGGGTCCGGGGGAAGAAGGCGCTCAAACCGATGACCGTTAAGAGCTTATCCACCGAGGTCGCCAAAAAGACCAAGGGCATGCCTTTCAGACCTCTGGTCCTGCCAAGATTGCTCTCGATGCGCCCGATATTCGTCGGAAGCTGAAATCCTCCCTGAGTCGTGGACGAATGAGACGGCGGGGATTTTTTACAGGGTTGGGGTTCAACGTCATCGTGCTCGGGATCGCCAGCTTGCTCACTGACGTAAGCACCGAGATGATGCTGCCTCTCTTCCCCATCTTTACTGTCCAGGTTCTCGGCGCTGCTCCGGCCGTGCTGGGGCTCATCGAGGGGCTGGCGGAGAGCGCGGCGAGCCTTCTCAAAGTTTTCTCGGGATGGTGGTCGGACCGCATCGGCAAGCGGAAGCCCTTGATCGTCGGAGGTTACTGGCTCTCCACAGTCGCCAAACCATTCCTCGCCCTTGCCAGCACATGGGCCCATGCGCTCGGGGTGCGGTTTATGGATCGAGTTGGAAAGGGCATCAGGACCTCTCCCCGGGATGCTCTGCTCGCAGACTCATGCGCACCAAACATTAGGGGAAAAGCATTCGGATTTCACCGTGCCCTCGACACGATCGGCGCGATTTTGGGCCCGGCGTTCGCGTTCCTGCTCCTGCTCTTCCTTGGATTCAGAGACATCTTCCTGCTCGCCTCGATTCCAGCAATACTAGCGGTCGTCGTCCTCGTGTTCTTCGCACGTGAGGTGAGGAGAAAGCGGGCCCCCAAGCTATCATTTAAGGCTGGCCTTGGCCCGCTCAGCTCAAGTTTCAGGCGCTACCTCGCAGTTGTTACTTTATTCTCGCTAGGGAACCTAAGCTGGGCATTTCTGATCCTCCGAGCCTCTGAGCTTGGGCTAGGGACCGGGCAGGTGGTGCTTCTCTACATGTTCTTCAACGTGGTCTATGCTTTGGTCTCGCTTCCAGCTGGCATGCTGTCCGACCGCATAGGGAGGCGTCCTGTGATCGCCTCGGGCTATTGTATTTTCGGCTTCACTTCCGTGGGGTTGGCTTTGGCAACCAGCGCATGGCAAGCACTACCGTTGTTCGCATTCTACGGTGTTTTTATGGGCTTAGTTGTGGGAGTTCAACGCGCTTATGTCGCCGACTTGATCGCCCCACGACTTTGGGGGACTGCGATGGGCGCCTTCCATACCGCTACCGGATTGGCCTTATTTCCAGCCAGTGTCATCGCGGGAGTGCTTTGGCAAGTTATCGGTTCATGGGCTGCATTCGCTTTCGCTGCGGTGCTTTCGTTCGTGGCAGCGTTGCTTATGATAACAGCATTGAAGCCCTCGCATGCAGAAACCAAAGCATCAATCAGGTAAACGAGCTACTCAAAGACCAAAAGTTCTTCCCCGCAGCACCGCCCCTTATTTTCGAACTCAATCCCTGATTCCCGCCTCGACTATCTGGAATGTCGCGCTCTCCGGAGGCAGTCCGGGGTGGTCTACGAGCTTGGCGACCCTAGTGTTCGCCTTGCTCTTCCGCAGGTAGATCCGCGCGGTCATCGCATGCCCTAGCACGTGTCCTCCGATGGGCCTGGTCGGGTCACCGAAGAGCATATCAGGCCTCGCCATCACTTGGTTCGTCACGAAAACCGCGAGATCGTTCAGCTCCGAAATCTTGTGCAGCGCCGCAATGTGACGTCCCAGCTTCTGCTGCCGCTCAGCAAGCGCACCCCGCCCGCAGTACTCGGTCCGGAAGAGAGAGGTGAGCGAGTCTATCACGACGAGTTTCACATCTCCCTCTTTTGCCATCTCTTGGATTTTCTCGGCCAGAAGCATCTGGTGATCGGTCGTGCGCGCTCGAGCGATGTAAATGTTCTCGAATACTACCTCAGGGTCTAGCCCTACTGCACGCGCCATGTGCTCAATGCGCTCGGGCCTGAATGTATTTTCGGTGTCGATGTAGAGAGCTTTTCCATTTAACCCTCCCTGTTCTGGCGGGAGCTGTACGTTGACGCAGAGCTGGTGGGCCAGTTGGCTTTTCCCAGACCCAAATTCTCCGAATACCTCGGTCAAACCTTGAGTCTCGACTCCCCCGCCGATCATCTTGTCTAGTGCGGGGCTCCCCGTCCAGATGTGCCCGAGGTGCTTCCGCCGTTCCATCACCTCGCTCGCTTTTTCATATCCCATGTTCACTGCATCGCGGGCAGCATTTATCACCTTCACCGCCACTCGCATCCCCACCTCAGCGGCTTCCATCAACTCGCTCGTGGTGGATACTGCTAGGCGCTCCAAAGAATCGTAGCCAGCCGAGTGAAGTTTCTCCGCAATCGCCGGCCCGACTCCTTCAAGTTCCTTAAGTTCAATCAATCGACCACCTCCGTGCGTCTCTCTTGCCCATGATTTTTAAGTGATTTTAGGAGAGAGAGGTCACCGAAAGTAATTTATAAAGCTTATAAATCCAAATCCCCTCAACTAAAATAAGAGGGTCTTGGGGTTAGATGAGGGTTCTAGGTCTGAACATGCCGCTGATTAAACCCGGCGATGACCTGTCGGCGATGATAGCGAGAGCGACTGAGCAGGTTGGCGGTCTTCGGGACGAAGATATCATCGTGATCTCCTCGAAGGTCGTCGCAACTGTGCAGGGACGCGTGCGAGAACTCGCAAGGGTCCGTCCATCGGCGCGCGCTAAGAAAATTGCGGCGAAGAGCGGTCAGGACCCGGAGTTTGTCGAGCTCGTGCTGCGCGAGGCGGGCAGCGTGCTCAACATTTCGAAGAACGTTATTCTAACATTGAAAAGTGGGGTAATTTGCGCGAACGCTGGGGTGGATAACTCAAATGTCCCACCCGGCCATGTCGTGCTCATGCCTACAAACCCAAACCGAGTCGCGAGGGAACTGCAGCGAGCGATCGAGCAGAGGACGAACGCTAGGGTTGGCGTAATCATCACCGACAGCAATGTCAAGCCCCTTCGCTTAGGAACCGTTGGTCAAGCGATAGGGGTAACAGGATTGGAACCTGTCGTAGATTGCCGGGGACAGCACGACCTCTACGGCAAGCCGCTCCGCATAACATTTCGGGCGCTCGCGGACCAGCTTGCCACAGCGGCACAGGCCGTAATGGGTGAGGCCGCCGAGGGGGTCCCCGTCGTAGTAGTGCGGGGGGCTGGGGTCGAATTCGTCGAAAAGCCGAAGCGCTCACCGAAGATTTCGCCCAAGCAGTGCATCTACTTCAACGGCTTGAAGCTTTCGAAGAAATCTTAGTGGTGGGCCCGCGGGAACCCATATTTAATTGGATGTGGGTCTATCTCAAAAAGGTTTGTATCAAGCACGATACCCCCGCCCATAAATTTGTTTTTAAGTTTTAAGTTTTTGTTCATGTAGATCCTGTTCAATTGTATGTTCATGCAGGATTCTGAAAGCTGATAAAACATCGCTCGCCGCCTACTTCACTTTTTAATTTCTTCATACCTCCAACTATCTGAGAATGGTACAATTTACTTACATAAATGTTTTTCGAGTTTTTCGAATTTTTTTGGAAAGTTTTGAACTAAAAACCGTTCTTTTTTACACAAATTTGCTTTTTTCAAAACTCTTTTCGAACTACGTGGGGGCGTCACAGCAGGGCGAATTAAAAATTACTGAAAACAACAACTGCCCATTTTGCAACCCAAAACGTAGGATCGATGTCGAAACAAAACTCAATGCATGTGAAAAACATAAATGGGTCAGCAAGGCATGGTATGAAAACAGATTCAAAAATGAATAGAAGATGAGTGAGGCTCCGATAAAGCTATAGTTTTGGGCTAAGATGGGAAATTTCTACCAAATAGACTAAAGCTGATTTTACACATGAGGGTCTAAAACTTTCATCTTACCACCATTTGTGAGTACCCCGGACATATAGAATTTGGTCTGAGTTCAAGTCCTAATTGGGGTCATGGGGTAGAATTATTATGTTTTCACCTTCCAACCCCTTACCCGCTCGATTTTCCTTCGACCCAACGCCTGAATGTACTCGACCTCTACACCCTCGCGAACCTCACCGCGGAGTGCCATGGAGACAGGAAGCTCGAATGTCTCATAAGTCGTCAAATCCATGAGCTGGGCGTTGTTCGCCACGACCGCGAGCACCTGGGCGCTGCCCCGCTCGATTATCGGCACCATCACCTTGGCGCTGGCAGGGCGAATCATGCTTCGCTTCTGGGAGTCGAAAATGCCTATCGCGCCGACCTTCACCTCCGCGTGCCCATTCTTCTTGGGCGCTGAGGAGAAGAAGCCCACGATGCGGCAGGGCTCGTCGTCGATAATTACAAAGCGCCCCTCCTTGAGCTTGTCCATCTCGGTCATCTCCCTCGTTGGATCACCCCCATGACATTCTCCCCTCAAATACTGCGCCAGCTCCATCGGCTCCTTCCTAACAGCCGTTCTTATCTTTTAAGCGCTGATAATAAATCGGTTTCGGACCATTATGGACCACCCGGGGGCTAGAGGCATGGAAGGATTACTGGCAACTATCTTAGTATAATTACGACACATTTTCTTTAGCCACGTTCTCCACAGTGGTTTGAATTTCCTACGAGCTTGACGATGGGCTGGGTCGGCTTTATTTGGAAAAATGTCGTGTGCAATCTCTTGTATCACATCATCCGCCTTGCGGCAGAACCTAAAATGGCCTGTACCGCAGCGATGCCACCACCGATCCATGCTTATGCAATTCCTCAAGCACCCTTTCGTCGGTGATGAACTCCACTTCCGCCGAGGTGTGCTCCGCCTCTTCGATCATTCGGATTATCCGCTCATCCTCCTCAGGGGTCGCGGCATAGTAGTCCGATGCGATCAAAATCGTCTCCACCGCCCCGCTTTCGAGGGCCCGCTGGATCTCCCGATTTTCGGTCAGGGCCAGCCCCTTCGGCATTCGTTCCCTCACGCGGGATAGCTGCCTCGATTCCACCGCCTTCCTGTGTTTATCCAACTGGTCAACGAGCATGGCATCTATCTCCTCGTCGCTGCTGGAAAAATCGAGCCCCTTTACGAGGACAGCTTTATCGGCGAGCTCTTTAATCAGGTGCCCCCGTGCAAAATCTTTTTTCGCATTGCCCGATCCAGCGAGAATTATCCGCTCGATGGACTTGAGGTCAAATCTTCCGAGATATTCCTGAACCCTGTTGAGGTGATTCCGTACCTGCGTTTCCCTTATCCTTGAGAATCTTTTCTGGCTCCAACCTCCCTTGTGATGTTTCGCCCCCACGTAGCTCTTGATCCGCTTTTGTCGTTGAACCTCCCCGCCTTTGTATAATTTTAAAAGGGCTTTTTTCTGGTCGAGCAAAATCAGAAGCATATCATACTGTATCTCCAAGATGTCGTGGAGTGGTTCAAAAAAAGGTTTGGCATCGACCACGTAAACCGGAGGAACATCACCCGAGGTAATCAAGTGTTTTAGGACAACCTCTCCGGCCCTCCATCCGAACATACAGATGCTGCCCACGGACCCCCTGAGCGAATCCAGCTCCCTTTCGATCGCCGTTTCGACTTCCTCCACCTCTGGGACTCTTTCCGTCTCCTCAAGAATCCGGATCACTCGATCGATCTCCCGGGGTGGTGTATATACTGAAACCACTGGGGGAACATACGCAGTTTTGAGTTCGTTAACAAACCGATTGACTTTATACCATTCTTTTGGGGGGAGCACGTCTTTCATAAATGAGAGATAGGTTATCATCCTACTTAACAATTAATCGTGGATAACTGATTTCCACACTTTACCGCGCTCTGCCTGGAAAGCACGGTTCATTGCGCTTGGTAAGGGGGAAGGGATTTGAACCCCCGAATCCCATCCTTCTTTTTGATAATCTGTAACAACCATTTCATACATTGTAGCACGAAATGGACCGACTGAAAGGGGCATCAATATGCCGATTACTACCCCGCTTCCGTCAATATATACAAGGCATAAAGCTAATCGTGGTAAAACACCGTAAACGCCGGAAAACTTAACTCATCATTTTCCTCTTTTTTTGAGTGCGGACACTAAACCTGCTACCTCGCCCAGTGGCGTCCCCGCTTGGGTGGGGGTGACGACGATGAGGTTCTTCTCCCTGGCGACTTCAATCAGCATCTGTAGTTCTCTCAGCCTCATACCAGCGGGATTTTTCTCGTACAGTTTTGCGGCCTCGGCCATCTTGGCAGCGGCTTGGGCCTCTCCTAAAGCCATAATCACTCTAGACCTCCTCTCTCGCTCGGCCTCTGCCTGTTTGGCGATCGCGCGCATCATTTCAGCCGGTATTGTGACGTCCCTTATGGTGACCGCGGTTACCTTCATGCCCCATGGATCTGTAGCCGCGTCCAAAGACTTCTGAATACTTTTACTGAGGTCTTCTCTCTGGGTCAACAGAGCATCCAAATCTATTTTGCCGAGGACATCTCTGAGCGTGGTCTGGGCCAACAAACTTGTGGCAGTGAGGTAATGCGCAACTTTCATGATCGCGTCCGAGGGGTTAAAGACGCGCACGTAAACCACCGCATCCACATCGACACTTACGTTGTCCTTGGTCACAATTCGCTGCTTTGGAACGTCCAAGGTTATGACGCGGAGATCTACCTTGGCGAGACTGTCAATTCCAGGCACGATGAAAAAAAGTCCGGGCCCCTTGATGCCGACGAACCTGCCCAGCCTGAATTTCACCGCCCGCTCGTACTCCCGCAGGATCTTTATCGCGGACACCAGAAATAGGGCGACGATGAAAACTATGGAAATGATTAACCATTCCAACCACGTCAAAGGTTCACCGAACTTTATTCTAGGTGCCAGTATTTAAAACACTTTTTTTGGAGCGTGTTTTAAGCTTTGAAAGCGGCGGCGCGCTCACGAAATGAAAAAGCGGGGGGCTTAACCGTAATTCAGTAGATGACAGTAAAAAAATAGCTTCAATCCTTAAGCGGGTTTCCTCTTCTTTCAAAGAAAATGAGGGGAGCCAGTTCGCGAAATCAAACTTGTATCCTCTAAAGATGGCTTCATCGTCGCCGGCCCAGCAGGAATACCGCCACGTTCCAGAAGACAAAGAATGTGATAGCAACGGTGATTGCGAGGCTTGCGCTTTCTACCAAGTCGCCCATGTATCGTCTACACCGGCCGAAGTTCGGGTTTGTCCTGTGAGTTTTGCAGGCCCCGTCAGCGATAGGCTTTGCACATAAACTAGTTTCTGCACATAAATTAATAATCAGCGGGCCCCGACCCAGACCGCGTCTCGAATAACTTAATTTTTTATTTACATACTGAGCGGGCAATAGGTCTTGATGTGGCTCTGCATGGAAAAGTTATCGAAACAACATTCTATCCTTGGTTAACTGTGAGGCACCCTTCTCAGAATGGCCTAGTGGGCGAGTTGTTCATTAGATCAAGCTCAAGGAGAGGATACTTCCGTGCTTTATTCCCGTCTTAGAACAGCGCCGAGGTCGACCGTGTCTGGGAGGTGACGCCCGGGGTCTTCGCCAACCCCGTGACCTACGTGCTCTCATGCAAGTGGGGCCTGGTCAACAAGAGGGATGTCGACGACTTCCTGGAGGTGCTGAGGTGGAGCAAGGAGTTCGGGGTCGACACGCCCAAGGGGAGGCAGGTGAAACAGGGCGTGATAGGGATATTCGCGGCGGGCTCGTTCAACCCGAAGGAGGGGGTGAAGCTGAGTGACGGGGCCCAGGTGAGCCTGGCCACCTACGCGAACCGGATGAACATCCAGCTCCTGAAGGCGGCCGACTTCAACCAGAGGCTGCACGAGCGGGGGTGCCCGAAAGCCACGACCGTCCAGAAGATCTGCAAGGTGGCCAAGGGCGAGGGGGAGGTCAGGGGGATGCTGGACGCGACCTGGGAGGAGCCCAAGAAGGGCGAAGGAATTTTGGGCAAGGCCATGGAGGGGAACAAAGACATATACAAGTTCGAGAGGACGCTCGAGGAAAGCCGATAGCGTTCCAACCCAAAAGGGAGCGGGCCGGACGGTACTCACATGCAAAAGGGTTCGGGTCCAGCCGTTTAGTCGCATTTTCTACGGGTTCTCCCCGGATGACCCGCCACAGCTTCTTTTTATTTACTTACTAATGTAGGCTGTCCGTTCTAAGTAGATTGTAAGTTAATTTTTATGGGTAGTTCACTTGAACCACGCCGCGTCCACGAGAACTAGCTTCTCGCCCTTGTCTACTCTGTATCCAAAGCGATGGCGACCGATTCGAAGGCGGTAGTCGAACTCAGCCCCCTTCCAAGGAGCGACATCCACTCCCGACCTCGACGTGAACGGATTCATTGCGAGTTCCCGAAGGGCGGCGGCACAGCGCTCCGCATCCTTGAGCGCGTCCCGCTTGAGCTTCACGAGATACCTCGATGCTTCGGGGTGGAGCCGAGCTTCATAGCCCAAGCTTCTCAAGAATCTCTTCGAGGGGGGCGTACTCATCCTCTCTCATCTCCTTAAGCTCGGAGAGAGTTGGAGGCTTGCGGGGCAGTGTCTCTTCGAGCAGGCGGTTGACGAGCCTGTCGTAACTCTCCCGTTCGAGACGGTACCGTTCGAGGCGTCGCTTGGTTTCGGGTTTCAGGGCGATGGTTGTGTGTTTCTCCATTGCAGCTCACCGTTTATAACTGTCTTATAGAATACTTATAACTCTATACACTTTCGCTTCCTCACGCAACCTCAATACGTCTCCGCAGAGGACCCGGAAGAAACGGGTCATCATGTCAGATATGTATTGACTCTTATTCTTGTATTTATTGAATAAAGTAAGGAATTTAGTCGCCACGGTATTCATCTCAACCAGTAGCGACAATGATTCTAAGGAATAGGTGGTGGGGGGAAATTCGATCGGTTTACCTTGAGCGATATGGAAAATACATCGATTTTATAGGAAGGGAGAAGAACCACGGTAAAATTGTGTTGGCCATTGAAGTCGATCGGGGGCATCGGGCACAGAGGAGTTGGGATAAATTAGTGAATATCAATGCCGATAATAAAATATGGATCTACGTAACAGATCCCGAACGCGCGTCCGCCCATTTTGATGAGGCCAAAAAAGCGATTCGCAGATTTCTTCGATTTCGTGGTGTGGAAGCAACTAAGTTTGGCAAATTCAAGGCCGCTAAAACATTGAAACCAGCCTGCACAAGACCAAGAGACGTTCCCCCGGCACCGCTGAATAGGTCAATTGCGGTTAGGTCTCTGATCATTATTTAACCCTTACAGGCATAGGCGTTGCTTGGGCTTTTGCACAAATCACAAGTGCGGGAATAGATTTTGTTGAAAGCCTATAGATCAATAGCACTTCAAGGTGGAAAATTCATTTAGAATGTCTGATTAAGCACCCGTAGATTTGCGCTGTCGTATATGCGCTTCAATCGTTCGGGGCTGAAATCCGTGTAGTGCCACGCTAAGACCGACCTCGGACTCGACGGCAAAAACGCGCCAAAAACCAAGCAGATTAGCAACGCTTTTTCTTCCCCGGTTTCTTCTTCGACTTTTTCTTCTTTCGCATCATAGATTTCACCATTGGAACATGTTCTGAGAAGATAAAAGACTTTACCATAAGTTCATCACCATGGATTCAACAACCTCGTCGATTTTCGCGCACCTTTACACGAGAACCTTCAACCCAGCGCCATCGTAAATCCGCTTCAATCGTTCGGGACTGAAATCGGTGTAATGCCTTGCTAACGATATTTACCAGAACCTGAGCGACCATTCCATTAAAATAGTTGGTTTGTGATTTGCATTCAACAAGCCGC
>JABUBO010000006.1_pt1 | contig 97059 bp, 107 predicted proteins | sample 7240361 | NCBI WGS metagenome assembly JABUBO01 (sample SAMN07256346, study PRJNA390944) | subsurface metagenome | isolation source: Methane hydrate marine sediment | place: Pacific Ocean: Eastern North Pacific, ODP site
ACCCAATCGTGAATCATCTTGCGGACGACCTCGCTGCGGTTGCTACCGTAGCCGGTGCTAATGAGGTCGTCTATAACCTTGAGGTAAATACCATCGACAAAAACTCGCACTTCGGCTTTTTTTTGGACCATCATTCAGCCCCCATTTACCATCCAGCTACAATCCATCTATAATCCAGCTGATATTTAAGGGTTTCGAATGGGGGTTCTGTAAACTCTGCGGGGTCTGATTTTGTGGATTTCAAATTGAACAAATAAGATCGAATAATTCAAAACAAGGGATGAATGTTTAATTAAGGTAAGTTAACAATTCTTAACGTGGTTAGAATGAACAAAGTGTTATTTTTATTAGGAATTATACTGGCATTAATAGCTGCTGGGCTAATGTTTGAGGGCAGTATTTTAGGAGAGCGCACAACTGGTGTGGCAATAGTCATTGGTATCGTCGGAATAGGCCTAATAGCCACATCAAAAAAATCCTAAGCACGTCAGATGGTCTGGGGGTCGGCGCGGCGAAGAAAGCCCGCTAACCGCAAGAGATTGGTGATGGAACATTAAAAGTACGTCAATGGGATTCTATTAACTTATTGGGGTTCTGTTAACTAAGTAGGTTTGAGAAATTATAAAAAATTAATTTCGAACAGTTCGTTGTTTTTTAGTGATGATGATCAAGTTTTTATTTGAGTTGCTATTTTGTTTCCAAACTCCTTGCATTTAGGGAGTTCTTCCTCCAGAATTGGGCCCTTCATCCCTTGAACTTTTATTGATAACCCTGGGGCCACCAGCTTCAATCCTGGAACCTTTTCGTTTATTTTCTTCTCCATTTTCTTCGCCGCTTTTTCGAAGTTTCCCCCCATATATGTATCAAAAACAGCTGCCGATTTACCCTTCAAGTTGAGTTTCCCAAGCTTATCGATAAACTTCTTGACACCTCTGGTTGGTCCGTCTAAATGATTCGGAGAACCCACCAAAATCGCGTCATAATCGGGGATCTCGTTGAGGTCAACTTTTTTGAGTTCACTGAGGACTGTTTCTATCCCTTTAACTTTTTTCAGCCCTTCTATGATTGTTTCCGCTACAAGTTTAGTGTTACCGTACTTTGATTCATAAACGACAATAACTTTCGCCAATACACTTACCTCTTACATTAAAATTTTGCATTACAGATATAATAACATTCTCATTGAATTTAAACCCAATTTTGTGTTTAAACAATAAAAATTTTGCGTAAAAAAGATATTTTTTGTGTTAAAAGGGTATTTTTTTGTGTTAAAGGGTAAAAATTTATAATCTTGAACATTACAATACTAATCTGCTGGATGTGCGGGGAGAGGGGCTTTTTGCGCCGAAGCAGGTTTGAAATTATCGGGGAAATTCTTTCTCTTGCCACAAATGGTGCGAGGAAAACCTCGATCGTTTATCGTGCCAATTTAAACTTTAATGTTGTCAACAAGTACTTGAATTTACTCATTCAAGAGGGCTTGATAAGTCCCGCTGCAGGCTCAACGGGGAAATTTAAAATCACGAAGAAGGGACTTGAGTTCCTAGAGGCATATAAAAACTTGAAGACTGTGGCGAAGAACCTATAGGCGACGCTTCCGTTTCTCGACTGGCAATGTGAGAAAATTAGCGCCCGAGTCAGTTATTTGCACACTTTTTATGATGAGGCCGGTTTGTTTGAGGAAATCCAAGACCTTCTCCAACTTGTCATCGTGCAAGTCGACCGCATCCGCGACCTCCTTAACATTGCGCGGCTTGCCCGTCTTCAAAAATTCCAAAATCTTATCGGCGACATCGGCGCCCGTACGTCTAGTTAGCGCTTGTTTACGTGCCATTCTGCTCGACCAACCTGATCTCTTTCCAAATTTCACCACGTATTCACAGTTATAACGAAGGTATATATATAAATTAATCCCATAGAAATTGAATTTCTATACCTCATTACTGAGTTGAGTTTCTGAACAGAAAATAGATGTGGTTGAGCGGTAAATCTAAATAGTTACAAAACCATATTTTTATTGGAGTAATGTTTGGCGGGCTCGAAAATGGGTGGAGCCAAGAAATTTTGGAAGGTAGCCGAAAAAAGCAAATTGTTTCGGCCGACGAGAAATTTTTGGAAAGCGGCCAAAACGAGCAAATTGTTTCGGCTGAAGAGAACAAGTCTTATAATCTTACTTGCTTTTTTCGTACTATTAAGTTTGACCGCAATAATGGGCGTATCATCTGCGCATTCGCTTCCCGTCGAAGAGGAGAATGTTATCACATTATCCAGATATCGACACGTGTGTGAATATGATTACATCGCTGGTCTCAAGCCTAATGAAATCTACGAAAATCGATTAACACTGAGTCTTGGTGAGGGAACTCTCTACCTCAACATAGTCGAGAACGTCGCGATCACTTTTCATTGCACGTTTATTTGTGATCACCCAGCTAGCATCACAACCGAATATTTGGTAGGCATGGATCTGGAATCACCTGGAAAATGGATAAAACACCTCACCATGGCCCCGCAGAACTCGGTCAGCTCTAACGGGGAGAGGTTGGAGTTCTCGACCGAACTTTTCATCACCACCACCTGGTTCGAGGAGCTAAAGGCGGTAATCGACGCCGAGACCGGGACCTCGTCATCTACGTACAACCTGAGGGTTAAACCCGAAATCCATACGGTAGCTGAGACTGACGTGGGGACCATCGACGAATCCCTCGTCCCGGAGTTGGTGATGAGCTTCAATTACGGGGGCGACGAAGGTAACCAAATTGTGATGAGCGGCTTGGAGAATGATATCCCGGGCGCAATTCAAAGGACCGAAACGACTTATCATGGAGAGGTTTTGGCCTACAGGAACATCTTTTACGTGGTGTCCGCAGTGGCGTTCGTGGGCTTAATTGGCACGGCATGGGGTTTTATGAGAACTAGATCCAAGAGCCCCGAGAAACTGGTGGAGAAAATCATCGAACCATTCAAAGAAGTCGTCGTAGAGGTGGCTGAGGAACCATCGTATAAGAAGCAGAGGGCAACAATAGCGATGAAGTCCCTAGAAGATCTAGTCTCCTTGGCTGAGAGTCTGGGCGGCAAGCCTGTCCTTTACTTGAAAAAACCTCCACACATTCCGGGTGCGGAGCAGACACACACCTTCTATGTGCTCGACGGCATGACAAGATATGAATACAGTTTCAAGTTGTCGGGCAAGTCAAATCCAAATGCCTGAAATATCAGTTTGTTACTGAACTGAGTTTCTAAATAACATTTCTGAACCCGATTTCTTAATCCCTTATTCCTGCTCAGGGGAAAAATTTACGCGTGCCAATGGAGGCGCTCGTGTTATGACTTTGGGACACGTTAAACAAGCCGAGTTCGGGGGACTAAAAAAAAGGGAGCCCCCGTTAAAGGGAGGCGAAAGCCGACCGATGATAGCCCGAGAAAAAGAAAGGTGATGGAAGATGAAGAAAGCTATGGGAATGCTCGTTTCCTTGATGGTCGCACTCTCAATGACGGGAGTGGCTGTGGCTCACTGGAGCGACGAGATCTACGTCGAAGGCACGGTGGAGATGGGTAGCGTAACCGTAGGATGGTACTCCGTAGAATGCTGGGAAGACGATGAGCCATGCGGCAAAGATGTGGGAAGCATAGATTGCTGGCTGGAGGACGAGGAAACAGACGTCCACACGGAGAAGACCATCTATAAGACGCTTGTCATCGTGATCTCCAACGTATACCCGTGCTGGATGGGCCACGTAGAAGCTGCTATAAATAATGCGGGGACCATACCAGTAGACCTAGTAGATATTATAATCGAAGGAGAACTGCCGCCGGAGGATGAGGTCAACATCGATGTTTGGTGTGATTGGCCCGATTACCCACAACTCGATCCTTGCAATACTGCTATGATACGCGCAGACATCCACGTGAAACAGAATGCACCGGAATGCACAACATATGAGTGCACCGTTACACTGGTCTTCAACCAATGGGGCTGTGAAGAGTAGGCGAACCAACGCCACACTTTTTCAACGAGGGGATAAAGTATGCGTGCATCCGAAAAAATAATTGCATTACCAGTACTGATATTGATAACACTTTCAATGACCGGAGTTGCGTTCGCCCACTGGAGTGACGAGATCTACGTCGAAGGCACGGTGGAGATGGGTAGTTGCACCCTGGCATTTGATTGGTTTGAACCCCCGATTTGCACCGAGTTCCACGAGGAGTATCCAGATGGTTCGTTAGTAGAGGGAGAGCTTTGTGGTAAAGATGTGGGACACTCGGAATGCTGGTACGAAGATGTGATAGAAGATCCCCACACGGATAAGTGGGGGTATGAGACGATGATCGTCGAGATCCACAACGCTTACCCATGCTATCGGGTCCACTGTGTTTTCGTTGTTCGCAACATCGGGACCATACCAATCACCATAATGGGGTACACCGCAACAGACCCAGATGGAATGCTTACATGGGATCCTGATTTGGAAGCTCTTGTAGACGGTGAAGGTAACCCAGTAATACATATATGGCACACGAACCTCGTGGGAGAACAAATTGACCCGTGCAATACTGAGAAGGCAGAATTCGACTTCCACATTGCGCAGGACGCAGAAGAGTGCCATACCTACCGCTTCGAGATTGAGTTAGTCTACAACCAGTGGGAACACATGGAATAAAGAAATCCAGCGAATAACCTCCAATTTCCCTTTTTTTCTTTTTTTTACTCTAATACCGTTCCAAAAAATCAAGAAGGAAAGGTTGGGTGGAAGGTTGCGTGATGAGGACGCGCCGAAAGCCTCCGGATCTAAGGTGGAGGATAGGCATGTCACGTAAAGTAATCTTCATCTTAATCATGCTTTTAGCCATATACGGGCTCTTAAGCAATTTCCACCCCGGCGGGCTGATGGCCTATATCTTTCCCTCAGCTTGCTGGGGCCTCCTAGCCCTCGCGACGGTATGGGCTTGCGGCCTCCGAAGGATAAGGTCATGGTTCGACAAGCGAGTGACCATCGTAGCAGCGCTCGTGGCGATCTTCTACATAATCATCTACATGGACATCGGCCTTTTCACGGGCTTTGGAAGGAGCCCCTTATCGTTCACGCCCGGGGCTCTGATGGTCAACTTAATTTTGGTTTCATCAACCCTTCTCGGAATGGAACTCTCTAGGGCATACATCATAAAAAGTTTTGGAAGGCGGAGGCCGTTTCTGACAATCGGGGTGGTAACCCTCCTGTACTCCTTCATAAGTGTATCCATAATCGGACTCCTGAGCTTTAGTGACCCCTTGGCGTTAACTAAATTTTTGGGTACCGGACTCCTGCCAGTCATCGCGGTAAACCTTCTGGCTTCTTACCTCGCCTTCATAGGCGGACCTATCGCCTCTCTAGCCTATCGCGCTCCACTTATGGCTATGATGTGGTTTTCGCCCATTCTGCCGAACCTCTCTTGGGGTACTGAAGCCCTTTTAGGCGTTATGGCCCCAATCATGAGCTTCTTGGTGATCAATCAGTTCATCCCCACGGCCACCCTGAGGAGATCGGGCATACCTGTCGAGACCAAGGGGCTCGGTAGGAACAGGAGATCTTCCCTGCGGGGCTGGATGATAGCGTCCGTCCTCTGCGTCCTAGTAGTGTGGACCTCAACAGGACTCCTAGGGATCCAGCCGACCACGGTGATAAGTGGGAGCATGAAGCCGACCATGGATGTCGGGGACATAGCGATCGTCCTAGATGCGCCAGCCGACTCGGTCCAGACAGGGGACATCATCCAGTTCTGGAGGGACGGGGAGATGGTCATCCATCGAGTGGTCGAATTCAGCGACGAAGGAACCGGAAAGCTCTTCGTGACAAAAGGTGATGCCAACCGAGAGCCGGACGCAGCGCCCGTGTACCCAAGCCAGGTGAGGGGCAAGGTTGTCCTGAACATACCTAAGGTGGGGTGGGCTGTTATAGCCGTCAAGGGCTTCTTCAGCGGCGTGTGGTCGATCTTTTCGGCTAATCCCGTGCTGATAGTGCTGGCAATCATGTCAGGGGCTTTCATCTTCTACGTATTTCGCTCTCACAAAAATCGGTCGGTCAAGAGGTGGAGGAGGAAAGGTCTGGGCGGCCAAAAGTTCATCATCCCTCTCAGCTCGGTTTTGATAGTGATGGCGATAACCGGGTTCGCCTACTCCCATTGGAGCGACGACATCTACATGAGCGGCACCGTGAAAACGGGCCATTGGCGCACCATAATAGATTCTTACAAAGTCCTCAGCCCGTACGATGATGACCTCATTGAAGATCAACTATCGCCCAACAATCGCACACTTTTGATTTCATCCGATAACGTTTTTTCAAGCTGGTACGTCTGGGTCGGATTGAAAATTCACAATCCCGGGGCCCAGGCGGTTTTGGTAAAGGAGCCCATTTATGCATTCCACCCAAATAATGCTGAGGATAACTTCGAAATAGAAACGTATTTCTATGGCCCCTACCGCACTGGGAAAGAGATCCCGGAAAATGTTTGGCAAAAAGCTCGTTATTGGAACCTCCCAGCTGATGATAATCGCGAGCCCCCAATACGTGCCGATCATTGTGAGCACGTATTCGTTTGGATAAAGCTGCATAGTGTCGATAATCTCGGAGCGGTTCAAATATCCATCACGGTAACCAACGAACTGGCGTTTTATAATTAAGTCCAATTTGGGGGTATCAAATGGTGGAAAAAAAAGAACTTTTGGGGAATGCCAGAAAAATCGTTGAAAAAAGGGCATCCAAGCTGAATCAGACACGAAAGGGACTCAAGCGCCGAGTTTGGGACCTCCAGCAGTCCCAGCTGATACTAATGCGCAGGAAGAAGCTATTGGCCAAGCTGAAGGATGAGCTTGAGAATATAAAACAAGAAAATCTGGAACAAATGCTGAAAGCATTAGAAGCACATTAAACTTGTCAAGCAAAGAAAATTCATGAAAATGATACAAAAATAGAAGATCACATCAATTACTAATTCATCTTGAAGTTTCTTGAGCTTGGCGAGCAATTTGTTGAAAAATGAGGGAAATTTGGATTTACCCTTTCAAATAAATTATCCAGTTTTGTAAACGATATCCTTTTCCGCCCTGCCCTTCCTGATCTCATGAAGTCCCTCGCTGGCTAAGCGCGCCGCTAGCTCAGCGGTTAGAGCAGCTCCTACGCCTGCCTTGAGATCGATCCCCACTTCACGCTTGACCTCAGAGAAGACGGACGTCAACTCGCTTAGATTTAGGCCGTTTGATGGGGCCATGAAGTTGTCTCCACCTGTGTAAAACACCAGCGCATTCCGCCGTACCAGCGCCGACATGAGCGAGAGGTAAGTTCGTTGGAGCAAGAGGTGAGTATCGTAGATAGGCTTGCTGTCTGTGAACAGCGCTGAATGGTTTACATCCATGTGGGCGAGTTGCACCCAATCTTCATCGGGTGAATCCACACAAGTGCCAACAAGCGCTTCACTCCGCTCGGCCGACCTGCTGCTCCCAGCGTGCTGTAGGGTAATGGTCGCCTGAACTTGCGCCTCGTAGGGGGTGGAGGCTGTGCCCACGCTCATGCTCACCGTCACCGGAAATTTTTCGTTCACAGCTTTTTGGATGGCGCGATGTTCATCGAGTGAAATTCCATTCGTGATCACTAGCATGTTGTCGAGCCTCGTCTGGAACGCTAGACCCTTATGAGAAGCAAACTGCCGTTCAAGCTCCGCAAATAGCTCAGCCTGTAGCGTTTGTAACTCTGCCTCCCCGCGGGGCTCTGGCGTGACCGTCCACGGACCGTAATTGTCAATCTGCACTAGCGTCAGTTGGATTTTCTTCATGCACACCCTCTGATTTTATTGCCCGAAAGTGTAAATAAAAGTTGAGATTATGCGCGTGTACTGCGAAACCTATGGCTGCACGATGAACCGGGGAGACGCCGAACTCATGTTAGGACAGCTCGCTGCTGCTGGGCACGAAGTGGTCCCGAGCCCGGCCAAAGCTGACGCCATAATTGTCAACACATGTGCTGTAAAAGGGACAACTTACCGGAGAATGCTGCGCCGCTTGAGGGAACTTCGGAACTCGAACGGGAAGCGCGTAGTCGTGGCTGGCTGCCTGCCACTCATAGATTTGGCCTCGATTGAACAGATTGGGGTTTTTGCCGGCATCGTCTCATGTCGGTCCGTTGGTGAAATAGCTGGGGTCTTCGAACGCATAGCGCGTGAAGAACAAAATGTTCGAACACTCAAACAAGCCCCTTGCGAAAAGCCGACCATGCCCAAGCTTCGCTCGAGCGAGGTGAGCGCGATAGTAGCGATTTGCGAGGGCTGCACCTCGAACTGCAGCTACTGCTCGGTCAAATTCGCACGGGGTAAACTACACAGCTTCGATGCTCAATCGATCCTCAGCGAGGTGGAGGCTACAATCAATGCTGGCTATCGCGAAATCTTGCTCACAGCCCAAGACACAGCCGCCTACGGCTTGGACACTGGGGCAAACCTACCTGAACTGCTCAATTCAATCACCTCGCTCGAAGACAAGTTTAAAATCCGCATCGGGATGATGAACCCGCGAAACGTGAAACCGATTTTACCCGAACTCCTTGATGCCTATGATAACGAGAAAATTTACAAATTTTTACACTTGCCCGTGCAGAGCGGAGATGATGGTGTGCTCGAAGCGATGCGCAGGGGGTACACCGTCGAGAATTTCATGAAAATTGTGGACGCTTTTCGGGAACGCTTCGAAGATCTCTACCTCACCACCGATGTTATCGTTGGCTTTCCCGGAGAGGGCGAACGAGAGTTCATGCACACGTGTGAATTGATTGAGAAAGCGAGGCCGGACAAGGTGAACCTCACGCGCTTCTCGCCCATGCCCGCTACCGATGCGGCGCGAATGCCTCAGGTAAATGGGCGAGAGATGGCTGGGAGGTCGAGGCTACTGAGCGCCAAATGCTGTGCAATCGGTCACGAGCAGAACAAGCGCTACATCGGGCGGGTCGTCGAAGGACTGGTAACTGGGCCGGGGAAGAAAGGAGGCCACACAGTGAGGCTCCCGAACTACAAGCCAGCCATAATAAACAACGCCGGGCCCGGTGAATTCGTCAATGTGAAAATAATCGAAGCTCGCCCAACTTACTTGCTGGGGGTGAAAACATGAAGGTGCCATGCGCGCTCACCATTGCGGGCTCGGACTCGAGTGGCGGGGCGGGAGTGCAAGCTGACCTTAAAACATTTGCCGCTTTGGGTGTCCATGGGCTCTGCGTCGTGACCGCAATTACAGCACAGAACACGCGGGGCGTCGACGCGACTTTCGAGTTGCCCCCAGAATTCGTAACTCAGCAGCTCGATACAATCATGCGCGACTTCGAGGTCGAGTGGGCGAAAACCGGAATGTTGAGCAATGTGGGCATCATCCGAGCCGTGAAGGCTGGGGCGAAGCGATATAGGCTTCATCTCATCGTCGACCCAGTGATGGTTTCTGCCACCGGAGCTCCGCTCCTGCGCGAGGATGCTCTCGAAGCACTTACCAAGCTGTTGGCGCGCGCGGAACTCGTCACCCCAAATGTGCCCGAAGCCGAGAGGCTCGCTGGATTCAAAATTAGGTCAAAAGCCGACATGCGTAGGGCTGCCCGGACAATCTCCAAGCTAGGCCCACAAGCTGTTCTCGTCAAGGGAGGGCACCTGAAAGGGCGGGAGGTCGTCGATGTGCTCTACGCCGGTAGGAAATTCAAGGAATTCAAAAGTCCACGAGTTACTAGCCAGCCGACGCATGGTACGGGTTGCTCGTTCGCATCCGCGATAACAGCGGAGCTCGCAAAGAGGGCCAATTTACACGAAGCGATCTCCAATGCAAGAGAATTCATCGAAGGCGCAATTGAAAACAGGTTGAAGGTCGGAAAAGGCGTCATGCCCGTCAACCAGATGGCGGCGCTGTTCTTGAGCGCGGAAAAGGGCCGTGCGCTGGAAGAGGTGTGGCAGGCCGCTCAGCTCCTCGCAGAAGATCCAGAATTCGTCAAGCTTCTACCCGAGGTCGGCTCGAACATCGCGATGGCCCTGCCCGGTGCGGAGAAAACCTCGGATGTGGTTGGGCTCTCCGGTAGAATCGTGAGAGTTGGTGACCGTGCGCGCCTGACGGGTTTTCCCAAGCTCGGCGGTTCTAAACATGTCGCAAATCTCGTGCTCACCGCGATGGGTTACGATCGCAGGATTAGAGCTGGTCTGAACATCCGGTTTTCCGAAGGCATCTTACGTTTGTGTAAAAAACTCGGGCTAAGCGTGAGCGAGTTCGATCGAAGCAGAGAACCCCGCGACGTCAAGACAATGGTGTGGGGAACTGAGCGAGCAATCAAGAAAATTGGAAAAGTGCCTCAAGTAATTTTCGACCGAGGCGCCCCCGGGAAGGAAGCGATGATAAGGCTACTGGGGGATTCGCCCATCGAGGTGGCGAAGCTCGCTTTGCGCGTGGCGAGGAGCTTCGACTAGCTCGAGAAAGCTTTTTTAGACGGGCCGACAAAGCCAAGCGAGCGGAGGAATAAAATGGGGCGAGTAAGATCAACGTACATCAAGCGCGCTGCACGAGAGTTGATCAAGCGTTACCCCGATAAATTCTCGACTGACTTCAAACAGAATTGCCTTGCGCTTGACGAGCTCGCGATCCTGAAGAGCAAATTTCTCCGCAACCGAATCGCAGGATATTTAAGTACCTTACTAAAACAGAAAAAAGAGGTATAAACTTGCCTCCAATTGTTGACACAAACAAGTGTAAGGGTGCGGCTACCTGTGCAGAGGTCTGCCCGGTGGACGTTATCGATATAGTTGAGGGAAAAGCTGTGGTCGCACGTGCTGACGCATGCATCGAGTGCCGAGCATGTGAGGCTGCCTGCCCCAACAGCGCGATAAGCTTCCCATAAACTTTCAAGGAAGCTGGCTCCAGTAGGCTCTCAACATTTATTTTGTAACGTGATAACTGTCTATATTGACGAACGCTCTATTTCATATAACCAATTTTTTAACCTTCGTAGTTTTTATGTTAGTCTTTCTTATATTTCTATTGGAGGTTGACAGATGAGAAATAGAGGAATCAGCTCTGTGATCCTACTAATGGTTGTTATCGCCATTATTTTTATCGCAGCTGGTTACTTCTCTTTAACGCGAAAATCTGGAGAAGAATTGCCAGTATATCCCGGGGCCGCCCCCTCTGAAATTCCTGAGTCTGGATTATTCTCAGGAGAATTACTCTCAGATTTTGTATCTCACGGAATCTCAGTTTCGGCATACACAACTGGAACGAGCCCCAACGAGGTTTTGGACTGGTATAGATCTGAAATGTCAAATCGTGGATGGACGAAGATTTTAGACAACGCTGTTTTTGATAATTGCCATCTCCTCTCATTCCAAAGAGAAAACGAAGGGGCAGGAGTATTCGAAAATAGAGGCACTTTGATACTTTTTCATGGGACGCTTGAACAGTTCCAAGCAATCGCGGAAGAGTGGTATAAGGAGAAGCAAGCTCTCCCCTCCCCGATGTTATCTGCTGCTCCAGCAGCCAGCGACGGCACCATATGCATATATGTCCAAACGGGATCACTTCCTGCAAGTGAACGGGAGTATTCAGTGAGCCAGACCGAGGGGAGCTACAGTTGGGTGACTGGAACCGAAGAACTTAGCTCGCCATACGTCACGTTGGGAACCTTCACACAAGGAATCTACTATGTGAGTTTAAGACATATACCGACTGGACACATTTATTTCACCGATGTGGAGGTAATAATTTCGTGATAAGTGAGAACATGAGTGGAGTTACATCGCCAGAGCTGGGCGGTGCATTTCATTGGAATTTTGGATTTCCATAAAAAAAAAAGTGCCATGCATAGGTCTGCGCCCTCATCGCTAGCTGGACACATTAGAACTTTTCAGCTGATATGTACCACCAGGCTGAACACCTCGCCGAAGCTTGGTGCTTACACCCGTGGCCATGCAACGGGATCTTCTAGTCCCAAGCTGTAGGTCATCCAGCAACCCATGTCACCACAGGTTGCCGTGACGGAGTCACCGATAACCAAGAGTGCCTATTTTCGAGAATCGCTTCGGCCTTAGATGCTTTCAGGCCTTATCGACTGGCGCGTGGCTGCCCGGCTATGCCCTGTCGAACAACCGGTAAACTAGAGGCGCCGGCATCCTGTTCCTCTCGTACTAAGGACACCTTCCCCTCAGGCACCCAACACCCCCGAAAGATAGCATCCGACCTGTCTCACGACGGTCTAAACCCATCTCACGTTCCCCTTTAATGGGCGAACAACCCTACCCTTGGCCGCTGCTGCACGGCCAGGATGGGAAGAAACGACATCGAGGTAGCAAACCGCGGGGTCGATAGGAGCTCTCGCCCGCGACAACTCTGTTATCCCCGGGGTACCTTTTCTGTCATCTCGAGCCCTCACCAATAAGGACATCGAGGTTCGCTAGGCCAGGATTTCTCCTCTGCAAGCCTTGGTAGTGAGCTAACAGTCAGGCCGGCTTTTGGCCTTGCCCTCCACGGCGGATTTCTGACCCGCCTGAGCCGACCTTTGGGCGCCCTCGCTATCTTTTCGAGGGCCTGCCGCCCCAGCGAAACTGCCCACCTGTCGTTGTCTCGCTCGCGCGGTTAGAAACGCAGTCACAAGAGGGCGGTGTTACATTGACGCCTCCACCGAGCCCTGAGGCCCGGCTTCTGAGGCTCCCGCCTACGCTCTGCACCCGCAGCCGCGCTTCAACGACAGACTGCAGTAAAGGTCCACGGGGTCTTCGTTTCCCTTCGGGGATCCCCTGCATGTTCGCAGGCTAGTGGGTTCACCGGGTTCCAGGCTGGGACAGTGGGGGGCTCGTTGATTCCTTCATGCAAGCCGCCAATTAAGCGGCAAGGTATTACGCTACCTTAAGAGGGTTATAGTTACCCCCGCCGTTTAGCGGCGCTTCTACCCGTTGAATCGGGCGTTCACGTACCGCCACTGGGCAGAATTCACTTACTGTACTCAAGCTTTCGCTCTCGCAGTAAGCTACGTTTTTATTAAACAGTCGACCCCCCCTGGTCTCTGCGACCTGCCTCTCGCGAGGCAGGCACCCCTTCTACCGAAGCTACGGGGCCAACTTGCCGAATTCCCTAGCCTGATGTCTCCCGATACGCCTTAGGCTTCTCACCTAGGGGCACCTGTGTCGGATCTAGGTACGGTCACCCAGGGTCCCATTTCCCAGCTCCCTTTTCACGGGCTCCAGAGATCAGCCGAACCCACCTAACGGCAGGCTATTCCCGCCTTCGTCCAGTTCTCTCCATTACGGAACTCCCTGGACTTGAGCGATTAAATGAAGCGACAACCTCACTCGACCTACCCCAAAGCGTCAGAAGCTGAGCTTGCGTTACCGCAGGTACCTGGGTGGTCCCGGAATATTAACCGGATTCCCTTTCGATGGTCTCTGGTTAAGGACCACCTTAGGACCGACTAACCCTCAACTGACGATCATTGTCGAGGAACCCGAGCCCCTTCGGCGGCTGGGATTCTCACCCAGCTGTGCTGCTACTACCACCAGGATCCTCATTCCGACGCGGTCCACCCGAGCTCACGCCCGAGCTTCCGCCCACGCCGGACGCCTCCCTACCGGATCAGCCTACTCAACTTCGGCTGCCCCGAGGTATCGGCAGCCGGCTTAGCCCCGTGTATCTTCGGGGCCCCCACCCTCGACGGGTCCGCTGTTACGCGTTGTTTAAAGGATGGCTGCTTCTGAGCCTACCTTCCCGCTGTCTGAGGACGAGGACGCCCTTTAAGGTTAACACTTAGCCGGCATTTAGGGGCCTTAACCCCGGTTTGGGTTTTTCCCCTCTCGGAGCGGGAGCTTACCCCCCGCATCCCGTCTCCAGCGGTCTTCGACGCCGACAGCTTTGGAGTTCGACAGACAAACCGGGGGTTTCCCCCCATATCTCATCAATCGGTGCTCTACACCATCGGCTGCCTCGCGCTGGGCCTGACTGCGACCAGCTTCGGGAGGAACCAGCTGTCACCGGGCTTGATTGGTCTTTCGCCACTAGCCCAAGGTTATCCAACCGAATTGCACATCAAGACTGGTTCGGCCCTCCACCAAGCAAAGCTCGGCTTCAGCCTACCCCGGACTAGATCGCCCCGGTTTCGGGTCTCACCGCCGTGACTCCGGGCGCTATTCACACCCAGTCCCTCACCCTTTCGGGTTGCGGACCTTTCGCTTTCGCTTTGGCTCCGGAGTTGAACTCCTTAGCCTCGCCACGACAATGAACTCCCTGGCCCGTGATTCTAGACGGACGGTACGACTCTGATCCTCTCCCCTCGTACCACCGCCTCGCGACGGCTTCCTTCGGGGAGAATCAACTCTTTTAGGCCGTACCCAACAATCGCCATCTGGTTTTAGGCTCTTTTCACCCCCCTTCCGGGGTGCTTTTCGGCTTTCCCTCGCGGTACTGCGTTCACTATCGGTCTCGAGTCGTGTTTAGGGTTGGGAGTTGATGCCTCCCAGCTTCGGACACCATTTCCAAGGCATCCTATTCAGGATACTTCCCCTCGTACCCTGCGCAGTTACGCCTACGGGGCTCTCACCCTCTAAAGCGCAGTTTTCCAACTGCTTCAGCTTTCCGCGCGAGAGATTGGAGGAAGTCCTACAACTCCACATCCCCAGTGGCTCTCACCACCAGGTTCGGTTTGCCCTATACCGGTTTCGCTCGCCGTTACTCCCGGCATCGCATTTGCTTTCTTCTCCTCCCGGTACTAAGATGTTTCAATTCCCGGGGTTCCCACTCGCTGCCGCGAGCGACGGGGGTTACCCCCCGCCAAGAAGTCTCATTCAGCAATCTCGGGTTCAAAGGCTGCTTGCACCTCACCCAAGCGTTTCGCCGCTTGCCGCGACCTTCCTCGGCGCTCGAGCCGAGCCATTCCCCAGACGGCTTAGCCTAAGTTCCTTTTGTACCCAGCTAGCACTATGGGCGCGACCTATGCATAGCAATCATCACTGACAAGAAATATTTGCCAGCTTTCGCCCTTAACTGACGAGACGTCTTCGCCAGTCGCATCTCAGCATAGTTATTTTGGGCTAAGTAGGTTAAAAATCCTTCGCAATTTCCGAGCGTTGAACAAAAGTGGACCTGCCGGGACTCGAACCCGGGACCTTCGGCTTGCAAAGCCGACGCTCTACCACTGAGCTACAGGCCCTCACGGTTAAAGTCGGTGGGTAAGTCCAATAAGATTTGCGGAAGAAAAAACAACTGCAAATCTCAAATTTTCCTAAAAAAATAAAAAATCCCTAAATTTACTATGTATTTAAATCGCTCCATGAACAAAGAAAATTGGGTGAAAGAATCAAAAAGTTGTTTGTTAGCCTTTCGCTGTGTGCGATAATGGTCCTACTGATATCGACGACCTGCGTAGAAGCACAACAGCTGCCCGAAATACAATCCACTGAGGAGACTGATGAACAGATACCCGGATTACCATCCATCGAGAACATGGATTTAGATATCACCCTAGAACTGCTTCCTGACGCGCGCTGTCACGTTACGGCTAGCGCTGAAACTCAATTTGAAGGTATGGGGTGGGGCGAGCTTCCGATAACCAGCGGAAGCGTGGAACTCGAGATATCTTCTCCGAGCTCTGGACAACTCAAATTAGATGTGGATGCAAGCGCGACACTCTCCGAATCAGGAATAGATGAGATACCTGATGACATCAGCACGATGAACACCGAGATGATCAACAACCTTCTATCAGGAATTGAGGGGCAATCTCTCTCTGAGCTTCTTTCTACAGTATTGCCAACGGCCCCAGAGGAAGACATAGTAATCGAAGAACTCAGATGTACAAAGTTTTCATGGAACGAACCCACGATAGAAGTGGGCCTGACCACTACTCTTTCCGGAAGCGTGTTCGACGACCAGATGCTGCTAGATGAATTGCCAATAACTGTAAATGTATCAATCGATATATCTGGAGCTTCTACAAACGTGAGTATAGATGTTAACAGCGAAACTGTCGAATTCACCCTTGAGATCAACCTCACCACTGGAGACACCACCACGACGATGGAGCTGACGCTCGATGGATACTTCAAACTGCCGGTGGTCGATGATCAAGTGCAGTGGGGATTCGAGTTGCCAGAAATTGTCCCGACAACCTTGGGTGGATCGTTCGAGCAATATGACACCGACTTCACATTGAAGGTTCCAGAAAATGCGTCCGTAAGCGGGTTGCCTCTGGGTTACTCCCAAACGGGCGACACTTACACTTGGTCCGGCGGTAACGCGGCGGAAGCACTAAATACGGTATTGACTGGGGACGCACAGCCTAACATTGTCTATGGGTACGAAGCTCCTCCTTCTGAGTTCCCATGGCTAACGGTTGGCATTTTGGTCGTGGTAATCGTCGCCATCGCCGCCGCAGTTGTTGTACTACGCAGAAGATAGCTCAAAAATGGGGTCGGGCCCCCAAATTTTGCTTAAAAAATAGAAAGGTTCGGTACCCCTAAAACAACAAAGGAGGTGATCGAGCCGCAGGTTCCCCTACGGCTACCTTGTTACGACTTAGCCCCTCTTGCAGAACTCGGATTCGAGCAGTCCAACTTGAACTGACCTCATCCGGACCCCACTCGAGTGGCTTGACGGGCGGTGTGTGCAAGGAGCAGGGACGCATTCACCGCGCGGTGTTGGCACGCGATTACTAGGGATTCCAGCTTCACGAGGGCGAGTTACAGCCCTCGATCCGAACCGAGCGCAGGTTTAGGGGCTTGGCTCCCCCTTACGGGGTTGCATCTCATTGTCCTGCGCATTGTAACCCGCGTGTAGCCCAGGGGATTCGGGGCATACTGACCTACCGTCGCCCTCTCCTTCCTCTGACTTAGCGCCAGCGGTCCCCCTAGAGTGCCCGGCTTCCCACCGATGGCAACTAGGGGCGAGGATCTCGCTCGTTGCCTGACTTAACAGGACGCCTCACGGTACGAGCTGACGATGGCCATGCACCACCTCTCAGCTAGTCCAGCAAAGTCGTCAACCTGGCCTTCAACCAACTGTCGCCCCTGGTGAGTTGTCCGGCGTTGAATCCAATTGAACCGCAGGTTCCACCCCTTGTGGTGCTCCCCCGCCAATTTCTTTAAGTTTCAGCCTTGCGGCCGTACTTCCCAGGCGGCGGGCTTAACGGCTTCCCTCCGGCACATAGCGCCCTCAAGGAGCGCTAGACACCTGGCCCGCATGCTTTACAGCTAGGACTACCGGGGTATCTAATCCCGTTCGCTCCCCTAGCCTTCGCCCCTCACCGTCAGATCCGTTCTGGTCGGACGCCTTCGCCACTGGTGGTCCCCCCAGGATTACAGCATTTCACCGCTACCCCAAGAGTACCTCCGACCTCTCCCGGTCTCAAGACCAACAGTATCCTTTGCACGCCGAACCGTTGGGCGGCCCGATTTCACAAAGGACTTGCTGATCCGGCTACGAGCGCTTTAGGCCCAATAATCGCGGCCACCACTTGGGCTGCTGGTGTTACCGCGGCGGCTGGCACCAGTCTTACCCAGCCCTTATTCCGGAAGCTTATTGGACTTCCGAAAAGCCGTCGATCAAAAGACCAACGGCACTTGGGGTTCCCCCGTCACGCTTGCGCGCATTGCGGAGTTTTCGCGCCTGCTGCGCCCCGTAGGGCCTGGGGCCTTGTCTCAGTCCCCATCTCCAGGCTCCGACTCCCATCGCCCGTACCCGTCGTAGGTTTGGTGGTCCGTCACACCACCAACAGCCTGATAGGCCGCAGTCCCATCCTCGGGCGCCGGAGCTTTGAGCGAAGAAGCATCCCAGCATCCCTCACCTATCGGGGATTATCGCCAGTTTCCCGGCGTTGTCCCCGTCCCAAGGGTAGGTTGACTACGTGTTACTGAGCCGTGTGCGGGGCCACGATCTTGCGACCGCGCCCTCCGCTCGCATGGCTTAGCCGAACCCCAATAGCAGTGACCTCCGGCAGAATCGACCGGAGTTAAAACAGCCACAAAGTCTCGAAATTGGCTTGGGTACCGAACCTATCTCGGACCCGAGCTCCTCCAGTAACCTGGTTTGTTCGGATCCACATTGCTGAATCCACACCAAGAATACAGTCTCTCATCACGGGACTATGCACGCTAGTCCCTTGTTCCGACCGACGCCGTTCACACTACGGTGTGGACCGTACTAAATTGTGGCTCTGTTCCTACTTAAAAGTTACTCAGGCAATTTAATATTCGAAATGGAAGTTTCATTTACAAACGCGTATTTTCAGTCATCGAAAGGACTAAAAACCTCGGGCGTAAGTTAATGGCGAGGTGGCCCAGATGAGAAGATTGTCCGAGATTTATGGCACGCGCATCTATAGTGATCGAGCGCACTTTGTTGGAACAATTGAAGATGCGGTAATCGATGATAAAGAGGGCACGGTGGTGGGATTGGTCTTCGGGCGTAAGGAAGGGAAAACGATCTCTATCCCCTACAACAGCATCATGGCGATCGGCGACATCGTGCTCGTCTATAGCAAGAAGGCCGAGCAAGCGAGCGCATAGACATGATAGTGGAATTCGGCGGAAAAAGACCCCGCATCCACAAAACTGCTTTCGTTCACCCTACCGCCACGGTCATCGGCGATGTAACTTTGGGAGAGCACTCAAGCGTGTGGCCGGGAGCGGTCGTGCGAGCGGATTTTGGACGCATTAGAATCGGTCGATATACATGCATCCAAGACAACGCCGTCGTGCACCTAGCCGACATTTACGAGAGCAATAAGGCGAGGTATTTATCCGTCAAGATTGGCAACTATGTCATCGTCGGGCACAACGCGCTGTTGCACGGGTGTACCGTCGAGGACAACTGCATTGTGGGTGCTGGATCGATTGTCTTCAATGGGGCTAGGGTTAGGAAGGGCTCACTCGTGGGAATCGGCGCGGTCGTGATTCACGATGTGAAGGTGCCGCCGCGCACAATCATGGTTGGAATCCCTGCTAGGCCGCTCCGCGCGCTCACCAACGATGAATTCAAGCGCATTCGTGTACAAGCGGAAAATTACGCCAAACTCGCGAAAAAATATCTCTGCTGAGTTTTTCCACTACATTCGTTTAAGCTTCAGAATGCTTTACAAAGTTTATGTCAAAACGTCATCGCTGGTTCAACCGCTAAATTGGGATTAACGTCGTCTCAAGCCGATTGTAAGTAGGATATTCTTCAACCAGCGCAAATTTCAATTCAGGCTCAAGCCCTGCAATTTTTTCCGCGACGTGCCAGTGCAGCTCAATCCGGTGCTTCTGTTTGTCGACGATAATGAGTTCAGCTGGGATTCCATAACGAGCAATTAAAAGTCTACGGGTGGCGGCCAGCTTTCTCAGCGGCAGCCCCCGGATTACTCCCTTGATGAGCAAACCATCCTTCGTGATTTCCTCGTGCGGCCTCGCGACGTTCAGGGCCCTGCGCCTCAACCGATTGCGGAGTTGCACGGCGTCCTTGAGCGCGCTCGGACAATAATGGACGTTCAAACGAGTGTTCTTGGCAGCCCACTTAAGGATCCTTCGCGCTATCTCATCGCTGCCCTTGACCGCCACTGATTCGTCCGACTTGACCTCAAAGCCCCGGGTCTTGAGCTCTGTGAAGTTCGTGTCGGAAAATTCTAGCTCGTTCAAATTGACAAACTCGCAGCCGACCCTATCAAGACCGCGAAATAACGAAATGGTTCGCGCATATGCATTGGGGGTGGCTGGAATCTCCACGCCTGCATGAAGCCCGACATTCAGAGCCAGCTTGACGGGTTTGGGCGACCAGGTGTGAAACCTGATCTCATCGAGCCCGGCCTGTCTCAATTTGCACAGCTGCCCCTCCGAGAGTTCACCGCCGCAATACATGTGGATATGGTGACGTTTGCCGAATTTGCGCTTGAGCAGCCGCAGGTATTTCAGGACGCGCTCAAACCGCAGCGATGGGTCGCCGCCTGTTATGCCCGTGCCCAACGCATCAATCAGCGCGGCTTCCTCAACGATATCCCTCGTCGACCTTACTGGACGCTCGTTCGCATAAATCACATCGCGACCTCTCCGCTTCTCGGAAATGGGGCAGTAATAGCAGCCGCGTGTGCACAATCCCGTCACAAAGAGTACGAGCTTCGCTCCCCTGACGCAGAGCTGGCAGCCACGCGGCATCTTGCCGAGCAGCAGGGAATTTGCCGGCGTTCGGGTTATTCTGCGGGGGTTATTTTTTCGGGAGTTCATAAATTTAATATCCTCTCTTCTAGGTTACCTATTTTTCCCATATCGGGGCCTCGGTCCTGACCTGGTTCATTAACTCGGGAAGGACTTTGAAGACATCATCATGCCCGTGGGCCACCACCAAGACGTAGATAGCACTCCCCGGGGGGCGATTTAGTTGACGACATGGTGAATCATCACGCGCCAAATATTGGGCCGTTTCTCGATGTCCGCCGCTATTTGCTCTAATTTTTTGACCGCACTTGGACTGACAACGAATGAACTTCTCTCCCTCTTCCGAAAGGCCCCGCACTACGCCTACGAAGCAACCAATCGTCTCCACGTTTTCTCCAATACCCCACCTCAACTTAAACAAATCGGCGGACTTCACCATTGGAATGGATATCTATGCCTGGTACGGACGCACAACAAGATGACCGAGTCTTCTTTCAAGCGTGAAAGTTTGGGGCTCAAACTTTTTATGCAAAGGTGCGGAGTTAGCTTGAGGCTGATTTGATGGGCAAGGTAAAAACACAAGTTCAAAATATCGTGCTTTCGGTAACTTATGCTGGCGTCAAGTTCGACCTTGAGAAACTGACTAAATCGCTGGACAGAGCACGCTATGACCCCGAAGTTTTCCCAGGGATAGCCTATAAGTCAGGGGACCCCCACGCATCCTTCCTAATATTTTCGTCTGGCAAGATGAACTGCGTTGGCGCCAAAAGCATGCACGATGCGAAGCTTGCAATAAAGATGCTGACAAAAAAACTTCGAAAATCTGGCACAAAAATAAAATCCGATCCGATTGTCAAAGTTCAAAACATCGTCGCATCCTTCGATTTTGGGCGCGAATTTGATCTTGAATGGATTGCACGGACTTTCGAAAACACGGAATATGAGCCAGAGGTATTCCCCGGACTTGTATTTCGGCTCAACGAACCCAAAGTCGTGGTGCTCCTCTTCGTGTCTGGGAAAGGTGTCTGCGCTGGCGCGAAACGTATGAATGATATTAAAACAGCTGCTGTGAAAATAACCAAACTTCTCAAGCGGCGCTGATGGCGAGAATAGCCAGCCTCTTTTTTAATTTTTAACTTACGTCATCTATAGAACTATTCGATGCTATGGCGAGAACCATCATCGTACGTTACAATGAGATAGCGCTGAAGAGCGAACCTGTACGCAGGCGGTTCGAATGGCAGTTAATCAAGAACATTAAATTGTCCCTTAAAGGTTTAGATTACGAACTCCGAAGAGAACGAGGTAGGATATTTATCGACACCCGCAGACCAAACGCCGCGACAAAGCGCCTGGCCAAGATTCCGGGTATAGCCTCCGTCAGCCCATCGCTTAGGACAAACGCGACCATCGATTCAATCATCTCAGTTGTGGTGGGGAAAGCAAAGAAGATCCTCTCTCCGGGCATGACCTTCGCCATTCGGACCACGAGGGTTGGAAAACACCTATTTTCCAGTAGGGATGTAAATGTGAGCGCCGGTTCTGCGGTCCTAGCTGAAGTGAATGGCGTCCACGTGAACCTCTCGAGGCCCGAATGTAGGATATTTATCGAGATTCGCGGGATGGATGCCTACGTGTTCACGAAAACCGTGGATGGGGTCAATGGACTACCCGTAGGCACCCAAGGCTGCGTCGTCGCACTTTTCTCGGGAAGCCTGAACAGCTCCGTTTCCTCCTACCTCACGATGAAGCGTGGCTGCGTACTTCACCCGATATTTTTTGATCCTCGACCCCACGCCGACGGTCAAACACGAAAACTTGCGGTCGATACAGCGAGAAGGCTTGCGGACTTTTACCCCAAGCTCGAGTTGCGAATCTTCCCTTATGGTAAAATCTTCCACACAATAACCGAAGGAACAGCAAAAAACTTGGCGAACTTGCTCTGCAAGCGAGCAATGGTTCGGGCGGCCGGGGTTATCGCCGGACAAGTATGGGGAACGGCGATCGTGGGAGATGAAGACCTAAAACAAATTGCCGAAGGAAAAGTGAAAAACCTCCGCGTAATCGACGATGCCTGCGAGTTGCCGATCCTCAGACCGCTTGCAGGAATGCTCAAAGACGATATCGAAAAAATCGCCCGTCATAAAGGAATTTTTGGCCCGTCCACGCATGCGACAAATCTATATCCTCCACCATCCCATCCCACCACCCTGAAGCTCGAGGAGGTGCGTGAAATCGAGAAGAACCTGAACATTAATACCCTCATAGGGTCAGCGCTCCCGCGGGTTAAAATCATCAAGTTGAGGCGAAGCGCATGGACATAATCGTCCGACCCACAGAAAGGCTCTCCGGGGAAATCGAGCCGCAGCCGTCTAAACTGCACACCCAATTCGCTAGCGCGCTGGCTTTGCTCGCGGAAGGTAAAAGCGTGATCGAGCATCCGCTCCGCGTGAAGGATTCCTACGTGATGCTCCAAGTTGCTGAAGCGATGGGTGCTACAGTAAAGCGAACCCAAGACCGCTGGTCCATTTGGGGGGTCAACGGCAACCTGAAACCCGCCCAAAATGTCATCGACGCGAAGAACTCTGGAACCGCGCTAAGTCTGCTTACCCCGATTGCGGCCCTAGCGCCTATGATAACTGTGCTTAATGGTGACACTCAACTACGATCCCGCTCGATGCCCGTGCTGTTGAAATCACTTCTCCGCCTAGGTGCAGATGTCCATTCGACAAAAGAAGATAACAGCCCCCCCTTCGTCATTTTCGGCGGGAAACTCAAGGGTGGGATAGTGCAACTCGGCGAGGTAAGTGCGCGCTACCTGCCTGCCCTCCTCCTGCCCTGCCCATACGCAGAAAAACGGGTAGAACTCTCCTTCAGACAAAATCAGAAAAATCCCCAGCTTGAGCCCATCCTCGAACTGATGAAAAAGGCTGGTGTGGAGGTTAGTCCAAGGGGGAAGAAGATTCTGATACCGAACCGGCCTTACCATGCGTTCAGCTTTAGAGTGCCACAGGAACTCGCAACGGCGGCTGCCTTCATTGTTGCTGCTGCCATGACGGATTCTAAACTCAAACTCCGCGGCGTGAAAAGCGTGGTTGGCCGAGACGTTGCATTTTTAGAGGTCTTGAAGATGGCGGGCTTGAGAGTGCAAGCGCCCAAAAAAAGTTTCGTCGTGGAGGGCAAACAGAACCCCCGCGCTGCCAAACTGAACCTTTCCCGTGTGCCGGAACTTCTGCCGATAATCGCTGTGCTCGCATGTAAGGCCAAGGGTAAAACGCTGCTCTGGAATGCTGGTGAGGCGAGAACCATGAAATCAGACCGTGTTTCAGCCACATCCCGAGAACTGCGTCGGATGGGGGCGAAGGTACTCGAACGCCACGACGGCTTACTGATCCAGGGGGCAACCAAGCTCAAGGGGTGCGAAGTTGATGGACACGAAGACTATGCGATCGTCGCAGCCTTGGTCGTGGCGGGGCTTCTAGCCGAAGGTGAAATAAAGATAAAAAATGGGGCCGCAGCGCTTAGAACTTCGTGCTCCCGTTTCACCTCAACTTTCCAGAAATTGGGGGCAGATATCAAATACGCGGTTTAGCGGGCGAAATTATTTTCGGACCCATAGCTTAGCAAGAGGCAGATGAGCGATCAGCTCAACATCGAATTCATCGTAATCATATCAGGCCTACCCATCACCATTTCAACACACTTTACGCAAGCAACGAGCGCATCCAAACATTATGCGCCTGTGAGTGCCAAAATGAAACGCCAGTAAATGTCCCCGTAGAAAATCGCGATGACCACTCCCAGCCCGAGCGCGGGAGCAAATGGTATGCCCTTCTTGAGTTTTATATAGTTCTTCAGCTTTCGCTCGCGAACGAGGCGCTTGAGCACCCCGACTTGGTATCGCGTGAGGCCAGCCGCACGCCTGGGATTGGCGTAGAGGCGATCGTAATGTAATCTCCTAAATTTTGAACTCCAACGCTCGACCTTGCCGTCTTTCTCGTAAATTGTCTCGGCTGGAATCATGCCCTCTTTGAGTTCCGTGATTTTGACTTGCTCATAAAGCATGCCTCGCCCGCGAATGCGACAGATCACCGCGTAAACGAGCAGGATCGGCAGGATGGCAATGACCGAGTTAAACAAAATCGTGATGGGAAATGGATAGGGCACGTTTACGACATAGGGCGCGGAATAAAATGGTAGCAGAGCTCCTAAAGCCGTGAAGAGTTTTACATCGCCCCCCGCCCAGCCACCCATGAGCCACATTACGTAGCCGATCGCAAAGGCTATTGCCGCCCCGAGCGCCCCGGAGATAGTCGTCCAGAGGTCCCAGCGCCAAATACCGAGGAGCACGTAAAAAACGATGCCGACCCCGATGAGCGGAAATGTGAGCCGGTTGGGGATGATCCGCTTCCGTAGGTCCGTGTAGTTGGCTATGCAGACCGCTACGAGAGCGATTACAGCTGGTATGAACACGAGCTCGAACACTCAATCACCCTACCTCACTTTTGTTTGATAAATAAGAACTTTTTCACCCCCAATTACAAAATACTCGACTAGCAAAACTACGCGGAGACATCGGGGTTAAACTTATAAGTGAAAAGCAATCTCAAGGATTCAATAGGTGATTGAATGAGCACACTAGGAGGTAAGCCTGTTCTCGTGCTACCTGAGGGCGCACGAAGAGTGGTTGGCCGTGATGCCCAGCGCATGAACATTATGGCAGCCCGCGTGATAGCTGAAGCTGTCCGCACGACGCTTGGGCCACGGGGAATGGACAAAATGTTAGTTGATAGTTTGGGCGACGTCGTGATTACGAACGACGGAGTTACGATTCTTAAGGAGATGGAAGTCGAACACCCGGCAGCGAAAATGATGGTCGAAGTGGCGAAGACGCAGGACGATGAAGTTGGGGATGGAACGACCACAGCTGTGATAGTTGCTGGCGAACTCTTGCACGAAGCAGAGCGCTTACTCGACCAAGCCATCCACCCGACGGTAATTGCTTCCGGCTATCGAATGGCCGCCGAGAAATCCCAAGAGATATTGAATGAACTCGCCGATGAAGTGACGATTGAGAAGGAGGAGCTCCTCAAGCAGACGGCGATGACCGCAATGACCGGAAAGAAAGCGGAGAGCGCGAGAGAGAAGCTCGCCAGCCTCGCCGTAAGGGCTGTGAAGCAAATAGCGGACAAAACGGATGGGGGGTACATCATTGACATAGATTACATCGGCATTGAGAAGAAGCCCGGAGAGAGCACTGAAGATTCTCAACTTATCCAAGGAGTGATTCTTGACAAAGAGCGCGTCCATCCAGGAATGCCAAAGCAGGTGAAAAATGCCACGATCGTCTTGCTCGACTGCGCCCTTGAGATAAAGAAGACCGAAACCGATGCCGAAATCAGGGTCACGAGGCCCGACCAACTCCGCGCGTTTTTGGATGAGGAAGAGAGCATGCTCAAAAAGATGGTCGATCAAATCGTTGCCAGTGGCGCGAACGTCGTTATATGCCAGAAGGGGATTGACGACATCGCACAGCACTATCTATCGAAAGTAGGTATTTACGCAATCCGACGGGCCAAAAAATCAGATATGGTGAAATTAGCCCGTGCAACGGGAGGTAAAGTCGTCACAACCATCGAGGATCTAACTAGCGCTGACCTCGGCAAAGCTGGATTAATCGAGGAACGGAAGATAGGAGATGACAAGATGACCTTCGTGGAGGGCTGTAAGAATCCGAAGGCAGTAAGCCTGCTAGTGCGCGGTGGCACCGAGCATGTGGTCGACGAGATCGAGCGCGCCGTGCACGATGCAATCAGCGTAGTCTCCTCAGCAATCGAAGACGGTAAGATTGTCACAGGTGGTGGAGCGCCCGAGATTGAACTAGCCAAGCGATTGAGGAGGTACGCGGAAACTGTTGGCGGACGTGAAGCACTTGCAGTCAACGGATTTGCAAACGCCATCGAGGCAATCCCCCGAACCTTGGCCGAGAACGCGGGGCTAGACAGCATAGATATGCTTGTGGAGTTGCGCGCCAAGCATGAAAGCCCGAACGGGAAAAACTTCGGAATCGAAGTCTACAAGGGTGAAGTCACGAATATGGTGGAAATAGGGGTTATCGAACCTCTGCGCACAAAGACTCAAGCGATAAAATCGGCGGGTGAAGCTGCGATAATGATTCTCCGAATCGACGATGTGATATCTGCATCCAAGAGGGAGATGCCGCCACCGGGAGGGCCTCCTCCTGGAGCAGGGGAAATGGGCGAGGAGTAAACGTTAACAGAGAATACTAGCTACAAGCGCTGCCCCATGTTTTTCGACAACTTGTCCGGTTGAGATTGTGATTTCATTCCATGCGGGGGCGGTGCGACATTTTTTCCAGTAACATGCCCTCTATTTCTATTGGCGGCTGCCGCTTAGCAATCGCTAAAGCTTCGTCGAGCTTCGTTTCGTGCTCCGCGTAAATTTCCAGAAGTGGCTCATCCTTATTGATCCTCCGCCCTTCTTTGAGGATAACCCTCAACCCGGCGCCTTTGTTGCGCGGAGCGCCTGCAGCGCGGGCTATTTCATTTATGCTTTTATTATCGATATGTGTCACGTATCCGGTGGAAGGAGCAAGCACTACCTCCTTTTTATCCCCAATCGGAATTTCCTCTGGCTTGATCTTCGAGTTGCCTCCCTGAGCCTCGATAATCTCACACATCTTTTGGTGAGCCTTGCCAGATTTCAAAATATCAAGCGCCATCTGTCGCCCCATACCGGGACTAGCTGTTCCACCTAGCTCGAGCATTATGCCCGCCAAGCTCGTTGCTTTTTCGACCAAGCTCCCCGGTCCGTTGCCGCGTAAAGTCTCAAGCGCCTCCTTAGCCTCGAGGGCGGGACCGACCGCGTAGCCCACGGGCTGACCACCATAAGTTACGGCCACTTCAACTTGGACATTGAGCCGATGTCCCAGCTCCATAAAATCATGCGCCAAGCTTCGTGCTTGATCTACAGCCTCAACTTTTGCGCCATGCCCAGTCGGAATGTCAATTAATATGCGGTCGATGCCTACCGCCAGCTTCTTTGACATCACGCTCGCGAGTAACTGGCAGCGGGGGTCCAGCCTGAGCATCCGCTCTGTGTTGATTATAATATCGTCTGCCGGGGCCAACCTAACCGCGCCACCCCATGCCAAGACTGCGCCAACTCGTTCGACGATCCGCTTGATCTCATTTAGATCGAGTGTCACGTTGGCAAGGACATTCATCACATCGGCTGTTCCCGCCGCGCTGGTTATCGCTCGACTACTCGTCTTCGGCACCGTCAAGCCTGCAGCGGCCACAATCGGGACGGTGACCAAGGCATACTTGTTGCCCGGGACACCCCCTATGCTGTGAACATCGAGCACCGGACTGATATCGAGTTCCAGTTTATCACCCGTGTCAACCATTCGCTGCGTCAACGCAACGATTTCGCTTGTTGTCATCCCACGGATGTACTCCGCGACGACGAATGCCGCCATCTCTATCGAGTTCAGTTTGCCCGCAACGATATCATCAACCACTGTGTAAACTTCCTCAGCTGCTAGTTGCTCTCCCGCTATCTTTTTCCTGATGAAATCAACCGATTGTGGGTTAGAGGCAAGTGTGACGGAGAGAACATCTCCGGGCTTGAGACCAAGGGCCTCAGTGACCTCGATGAAAGTCCCAATCTCTCCCCGCTGCACCATTCTTTTCGTAGAATTGGCGATGGCTATCAATGTGGCTCCTGGAGTAGTCAACTTCACACGGTCGCCTGCAAAGTGTCCGAGCTCTTCTGCATCTTGTTCATGGAGCACGACGATTTTCCGCCCGGTTTCCATGTCGAGCGGCTTGGTCTTCAAGTTCAAGTACCTCATGCTGTCAGGAGATTCTATTTGCAATTCGTTGGATTTAAAGATTCTCCAGATGAGCATCCTGGAATCATCGAGATTAATGAGCTAAACGTGCGGCCGCTTTCAAGATTTTTCCAAACTGGTCGAGTTCCCGTAACATTTTTTGTTGATCTTTCAGATTTTTGGTAATCAGGTTAATGAACGCACTACCGACTATTGCCCCATCTGCCCCGGCCATTATGACACCTTTAACATGTTCAGGATTTGATATCCCGAATCCAACAGCAATTGGCACCCGTGAGATTTTTCGAACATCGGCTATCAATGGTTTTACTGATTCGGAAAGTTGTGTTCGAGCTCCCGTCACCCCAAGCAGGGAAACCACATAAAGAAAACCACTCGATAAATCACAAATGCGCTTAAGGCGCTCGGGAGTCGTTGTAGGCGCAACCAAGAGGATCAAATCGGCCCCATACTTTCTCGTCGCCTCCAGAACTTCGCTCGCTTCCTCTGCAGGTAAGTCCGGAATTATGATGCCATCCATCCCCGCAGCTGTAAAATCCCGCACGAACTTATCTACGCCCCATTTGAACACTATGTTGTAATAGGTCAACACAACCAGCGGAACCTCGCTCGTGCAACGGATTTGACTGATTATCTCACGCACAGTTTCGGGAGTCGTGCCCGCTTTCAATGCTCTGTCGGCCGCCTCTTGAATCGTGGGTCCGTCCGCGATTGGGTCAGAAAAGGGTATCCCAAGCTCAATGATGTCTGCGTGCCTGGTGAGTGTCTGAACTATTTGCGGCGTCAGCTCCGGCTTCGGGTACCCCGCGGTCACGAATGCGATCAGCGCGCCCTCACGTTTGCTCCTGAGCTCCTCAAACTTCGCACTAATCCGGCTCAAACTTTGACCTCCATCTCTTTCGCTGCCATCTCCACATCCTTGTCCCCGCGCCCCGAAAGATTAATCACTACTACCTTTCCCTTGAACTTTGAAGGCATTTTTTTCAAGTAAGCGATAGCGTGTGCCGACTCGAGTGCTGGCAGAATTCCCTCGGTCTCAGAGAGCAATTTAAACGCGCCCATGGCCTCTTCGTCTGTAACACTATCATAATGGATGCGCCCCCGAAGCTTCATGAACGCGTGCTCAGGACCAACCCCCGGGTAATCTAGCCCGGCGGAAATGCTGTGAGTTGGTAAAATCTGCCCGAATTTATCCTGCATCACTAAGCTATGGGATCCATGGAGTATGCCTTTGGACCCGCTACAAAGCGGCGCTGCATGCTTTCCAGTCTTGAGTCCCTTACCCCCTGCTTCAACACCATAAAATTCGACTGGGTCGTCAAGAAAATCGTAGAAGATTCCAATCGAGTTGCTCCCGCCGCCCACGCATGCAACGATAGCATCGGGCAAACGTTTTTCAGCATTTAATATTTGTTCTTTGGTCTCCTTCCCAATCACCCGTTGGAAATCTCGCACAATCATCGGATATGGGTGGGGCCCAACCACCGAGCCTAACAAGTAGTGAGTAGTTTGGACATTGGCCGTCCAGTCGCGGAGGGCCTCGTTGACGGCATCCTTCAGCGTGCACGAACCACTCTTGACGGGGATTACTCTTGCCCCAAGTAACCGCATTCGAAATACGTTGAGCTTTTGACGCTCCATGTCCACGGTGCCCATGTAGATGTCGCATTTTAGCCCGAGCATCGCGGCAGCTGTAGCGGTAGCGACCCCGTGCTGCCCCGCCCCAGTTTCGGCAATTACGCGGGTTTTGCCAATGTATTTTGCGAGGAGAGCTTGACCCAGCGTGTTATTAATTTTGTGCGCGCCGGTCATGGCAAGATCTTCACGCTTGAGATAAACTTTCATCCCAACAAGCTTTGACAAATTTTTCGCGAGGTATAGCGGTGTCGGGCGCCCCGCATACTCCCGGAGGTAATAATCGAGCTCGCGTTTGAATTTTGGATCATACTTCAATTTTTTGTAAGCTGCTTCGAGTTCTTCTAGCGCTGGCATAATCGTCTCTGGTACGAACTGCCCGCCGAAGCCGTCAAATTTTCCTTTCACCGGAAACTTGTTTACGTACTTCATTTTATGCTCCCCTCGCGGCTTCGATGAACTCGCGCATAAGCCTCGCATCTTTTTTACCTGGGCTAGACTCAACTCCTGTGGAAACATCTACTCCATAAGGCTGCACTAACCTAATCGCTTCTTTAACGTTGGAAGGATTAAGTCCCCCTGCTAAAAACATTGGTTTACCCACAACATCACGAATTCGGAGGCTTAAGCTCCAATCGTGAGTGAGGCCGGTACCGCCCCCACTCGGCCCCTTTGTATCGAGCATTAAAAAATCGGCTACCCTGGCTGCCTCGATAGCCCGACTCATTATTTCCTGATGGCCCTCGACTTTCTGAGATATCGAAATAACCGAAATCAACTTTATACCAAGACGTTTTCTGAGTTTGAGGAGCTCGTCTGTTGGAAAAGTGAGATGAATCTGGATGTAATCGGGCCTCAACTCCCGCGCTATTCTCTCAACTTCGCCTAGATTTTTCGGCATGGCTACTGCAACTTTTTCAACACCCTCTGATGCTGCAGCTAAGATTTGTTTCGCTTGCTCAACCGTCACTCTTCGGGGTGATCTGGGTATCTCGACAATTGTCCCGACCATGTCTACGCCCAGCGTGCAGGCAACTCTCACGTCCTCAGTATTCGTGAAACCACATATTTTGACCTTCACCATGAGTTCACCTCGCATTCACGAACGATCGCACCTGTTGTTCGATATTTCTCGACTTCATTAAAGAAGTGCCCACAAGCACAGCATCAGCGCCAGCATCGAGCACAAATTTAATATCGTTCGGCATGTACATCCCGCTCTCGCTCACAAGCACCACCTTATCAGGCACGAGAGGAGCAAGCCTAGCCGTGCGGGTGATGTTGACTTGCATGGTCTTTAAGTCACGGTTGTTTATCCCCATAAGCTCAGCGCCAGCGGCAGACGCAAATTTCACCCGTTCCTCCTCATCAACTTCAACGAAACTTTCCATCCCAAGCTCGCGCGTTAAATCAATGAAGCGCTTGAGGTCCTCCCCTAAAACTCCAGCTATCAACAAGACTGCGTCCGCACCAAGCTCAACCGACTGGTATAGCTGGTACTCGTCAACGATGAAATCTTTTCGCAGGACCGGCACGTCAACAGCTTTACGTATCCTTAGTAGGTAGCTTAAGTCGCCCTTGAAATATTTTGGCTCCGTTAGCACGGAAATAGCGATGCCCCCCCCTCTGACCATCGCGCGTGAAGCTTCAAACACATCAAGGTCAAGGTTGATATCGCCCATTGAAGGTGAAGCCCGTTTTATCTCCCCAATCAAGGGCACTTTAGGTGCGCTTTCGATAGCCTTGCGCAGGCTCCGCTTGGGCGACCTATCGATTTTCATTTTTGAGATTGGCTTGGCTTTGGCCTGCTTCTTGACGCGGACTCGAGCGTCTTCTACAATTTTCGCCAAAATGTTCAAATCGTAGCCTCCAACGCTTTTAATTTGTCCAAGCTGCCGCCCGTTGCTTCGATGAGTTGAACGAGTTTTTTGTAAGCACTACCGGAATCGATGGCATCTATGGCGACAGCTATTCCTTCGTGCAGATCGTGGGCCTTGCCCCCCACAACGATAGCAGCTGCCGCGTTCAACAGCACGATGTCTCTCCGCGGTCCCTTTTCGCCGCGCAGCACCTCAAGCAACATCCGAGCATTTTCAGCCAAGTTCTTCCCTGCGATAGCTTCGGAGCGAGTTCGCGCGAGGCCGAAGTCTTCGGGCGATATCGTATAGGTACTCACTTTGCTGTCTTCGATCTCTGAGATTTGTGTCTCTCCTAAGGTGGACACCTCGTCTATTCCGTCCAACCCGTAAACAACCATTGCTCGCTTGCAGCCTAGGCGCGTGAGCACTTGGGCGAGCTTCTCGGTCAGCGCCCCATCGTAAACCCCCATCACCTGCCCTTGGGCGCTCGCAGGGTTTGTCAGGGGGCCGAGAATGTTAAAAATAGTTCGAATGCCCATCTCGCGGCGCGGACCTATCGCGTGCTTCATAGCACCATGAAATCGTGGAGCAAACATGAATCCTACCCCAATCGTCTCGATGCAGCGCTGGACCTCGCCCGGCGGGAGGTCTATCTGCACCCCCATGGCTTCAACAACATCGGCACTCCCGGCCTTGCTGGTCACCGAGCGGTTGCCGTGCTTAGCTATTCTAATCCCCGCTCCCGCAGCGACAAACATCGCAGCTGTGCTTATATTGAATGTTTTAACTTTATCACCGCCAGTGCCGCAGGTATCGACCAAGATGCTGTCCACCTTTGGGGTTATCCGGGCCGCGAACTCACGCATAACCCGGGCGAACGCCGTAATCTCCCCAATCGTTTCGCCCTTCATGCGAAGCGCGGTTAGGAATGAGCTTATCTGCGCCTGGGTCGCCCCACCTGACATGATGCACTTCATTGCCGCCTCGGCTTCAGCTTCGGTCAAGTTCTCTCTGCCTACCACTTTCGATATGGCGTGTTTCATGGACTCCAATTTATCACCCGCTTTATGCCTTCGCGACACCTATCGCTTTAAGGAGCGCCTGCCCCTTGTTCTCGGTTTCGTAGAACTCCAGCTCGGGGACGGATCTGGATACGACCCCGGCGCCAACCTGTGCGTAGGCTTTACCATCCTCGACAACAATAGTCCGGATAGCTATTGCGAAGTCCATGTTGTGCCTGTAATCAAAATAGCCGACGCCGCCCGCATATATCCCCCTACGCGTCGGTTCGAGTCCTTCGATGATCTCCATCGCCCTGAATCTCGGAGCCCCAACCACCGTGCCAGCGGGGAAGTTGGCTCTTAGCGCGTCAAACTCGTCTTTGTCCTCCCGTAGCGCCCCGACTACGGTTGAAACGATGTGCATGACGTGACTGTACTTATTTATTGTCATGAAATTTTTGACCTTCACCGAGCCCACTTTTGCGACTTTGCTTATGTCTTCACGGCCCAGATGTACGAGCATCGTATGCTCTTCGCGCTCTTTTCTGTCGCTTAATAACTCTCGCTTGATTTTCCTATCCTCTTTAACGCTCCGCCCCCGACGCCTGGTTCCGCCTATTGGCCTAGTCATTACCTCCCCTTTCTCGACCCTGACCAATGTCTCGGGACTGGAGCCGATTACCTTCCGCCGCCCAAAGTCTAAGTAGTACATGTAGGGCGACGGGTTTATTTTGTGGAGAGCGAGGTACGCCGAGTAGGGGTCCCCTTTTAACTTAGTTTCCATGCGTCTCGAAAGCACGAGTTGCAGCACATCGCTTGAATCGATATATTCTCGAACCCGCCTAACAGCGGATATGAACTCGCCCCGAGTCATGTTTGATGTTACGTCCGTCTTCAGCTCTACATCTGTCTGCAGGCGTGGAAGTTGTTTCGCCTTGCTAAGCTGCTTCACTTTACTTTTAATCTCTTTTAATGAGTCTGCATACACCACCTCCGGGTTCGAATTTTCCAAGATGAAAGCGTTGGAGCACACGAACGTCTTTTTCTCCGCGTGATCAAACACCACTGTATTTTTAGCGAGCATGAATTCAGCATCGGGATGCCGCAAGTCATCGTCCGCCCTTTTTCCGATATCGACGAGACGCCTGATCGCATCATAAGCGAAGTAGCCCACAGGCCCGCAGATGAACCTTGGGCAATTGATTATCGGTACCGATAACTGGCCCACCAAAAAAGTTCTCTTCACAATTTCGATTGAATCCATGTCTTGGCCTTTCTTCCTGATGTTTTTCTTGGCCATCTCCTTTAGCTGCTTATTTCCTCCAAGCTCCATCCGCCCATCCTTTACTTTCAGCGTAAGGAGCGGATCGGTTCCGATGAAGCTGTACCTCGCCCGCTTGCCCATGCCCTCAGCTGACTCGAGCAAGTAGGAGGGACGACTGTTCCTCATGTTAAGATAAACCTTTGCGGGATTGGTGCAACCCTCGATGGTCACCACTATCGGAAACAAGCATGGTCTGCCGAACTCATTGACAAATTTCTCAATCTCTTGGATGTTAGACGCCAAGCTCCCACCCTCACCGATGACTTACCCTTTTTTGTTTCATGCACTATTTAAGGCTTTAGTGTACATTTTTGTACTAAGTTAAAAAAATCCTAAAAATGTTTTCCTCTTTATAAACGACCCCCGTTCAAAGCTTTGGCGGGAAACGAACCACGCAAAAAACGCACGGTATGCACGTTCCCCCACCAATCAAAAGCTGGAGGTGAGAAGATGGCGGAGGAAATCCGAGATGAAACTCGAAGGATCTCGACCTTGAGAATCGTCGCGAAGCGAGAGGGCAAGGAGCCTTACACGGCCAACATCCCTGTAAAAGGGGACATTGTTTCGCTTGTCATCCCCAACGGGTACGTCAACTGGCCGAAGGGCAAACCATACCCAGACTCGGTTCGGGTGACTATCGACGAAACGCGGAGCCTGTGGGTGAACTTCGGCGCCTCGAGGGAGCACGGCTTCTATACCTCGTTGAGGATTGGCGAGGCTAAGAAGCAGGAGTAAATTGGTGACGCTGGGCCTGAGGCATTTCCTATGAGGGTTTAGCGTTACAATTTTCCCCTACATAAAAAAACCTCCGCCTAAAAGCTAGGCGGGAATTATGAAAAATAAGCACAAAATTCAGCAGTCAAATACTTATACAGGCCCTATACAAGTTATACATGGTGAGGGATTGTCGACCGTTAAGGCGCGAAGGTACGTTTACCCCGTCGACCTCAGCGACAGTGTAGGTGATTTGGGTATAATCATAGAGAAACTCGGAGTTTCAAAGGCCGAGGCGATGAGGGAAGCGATCAAGCACTATGCTGAGTACCTTCGAGGGCTGGAAGTCGTCACCTACCGTGAGATAAGCAAAAAACAGGCAAAGAGTGAAATCCGGAAGTACCTGAAGGGCAAGGACCGTGTGGGCGCGGACGAAATAAGCGACGCCCTTCGCATTGACATGACGCTTGTCAACGAGGTCTTGTTAGAGCTCTGGCAGGAGGGTTGGGTTGAACCGGAATGACGTGATTAGGGGCGAGAAAATACGGTGTATCGGCCGGCGGGTTTCGAAGCCTCGGCTGATCCAGTGGACATCCCGGCACCGGGCGATCGAGATCTTCGTCGAAGGCAGGCCAGCCATCGCTGAAGTGACGAAAACCTGGAGAGTCTTGAAAGGCTAACTCTCATCTTTTCTCATACTGTATTTCACCAACCTTTGAGCGCCAGTTCGCCGCACCGAAGCTCGATAATAGAACAAGCACTATCAAACCACATACGAGGAAGGCTTTCTCCTCCGCATGATCTTACTTCCGCCCAGCAAAATACCGGTTTATCCCGTTAATCATCGCCTCGACACTCGCTATGACCACATCCTCCCGCACTCCCTTCGCGATGTAGAGGTTGCCCTTTTCATCTCCGAGCTTCACCGTGACCTCAGCCAGCGCGTCGCTCCCCCCGGTGATCGCGTCGAGGTGGTACTCCTTCAGCTTAAGCGCTGAAATTTCTTTCATGACGTTGCGAATCGCGGCAATCGCGGCGTCCACCGGGCCAACGCCAGTCGCAGAACCCACTCGCTCCTCGCCCCGTACGACTACCCGTACCGAAGCAGTTGGAATTATAGTGATCCCGGTGGTGACGGTCACCTCTTTTAGCTCAACCACCTTCTCTTCCGGAGGCAGTGTACCAAGCACACTCTCTGCTATCGCTCTTAGGTCGATGTCGGTCACGCGCTTGCCCTTGTCCCCGAGTTTCTTGACTCGCTCGGTAATCTCAGTCAACTGCACCTTGGTCGCCTTCACTCCGATGGTTCTGAGTTGTTTTTCAACCGAGTGCCTTCCGGTAAGCTTGCCCAGGGCCAAGCGGCGATGATGCCCGACCAGCTCCGGCGAAATAGGCTCATAAGTGCCAGGGAACTCAAGCACTCCGTGGGCGTGGATACCGGAAACATGGGCAAATGCGTTGTCCCCTACGATTGCCTTGTTCGGCGGTACTGGAATACCCGTCATGCGCTCGAGCAAATCGGACGTTTCAACAAGTAGCTTAGTCCGAATCTTCGGTTTGATCCCGTAAAGTACCCGAAACGCTATGACAATCTCCTCAAGCGATGCATTGCCTGCGCGTTCGCCTATCCCATTAACCGCTACTTGCACCTGTTCCGCCCCTGCCTCAACTGCAGCAAGCGAATTGGCCACCGCCAGCCCGAGATCGTCGTGGCAGTGTACGCTTATTGGCACCTTTATAATCGGCTTCAGCTGGCTTATGAGGTAGTTCATGCCCCCCGGAGTGATTACACCCACCGTATCCGGGACGTTGATACGGTCCACTCCAACATCTATGACCGCTTGATAGATTTGTTTAAGGAAAGTTAGATCGGTTCGTGTAGCATCCATGGCCGAAAATTCTACGACGACACCGTGGTCCTTGGCGTATTCAACATACTCAACCGCCAGCTGAAGTACCTGCCCGCGAGTCATCTTGAGCATATGTTTTAGGTGCAAGTCCGACGTGCTGATAAACACATGAACGCAATCTACATCACACCCAAGTGCTGCGTCCACATCCTCTTTGATTGGCCTTGCGAGCCCACAAATCTCAGCATTCAATCCAGCTTTCGCGATCGCAGCCACAGCTTTTCTCTCGCCATCGGATGATGCTGGAGTACCGGCTTCAATCGTGTCAACGCCCAGCTTGTCCAGCTGTCGCGCTATCAGTATTTTTTGGTCCGGGGTGAAGGAAACACCAGGTGTCTGTTCACCATCCCTAAGCGTTGTGTCAAATATCCTGACCTGCTTCGGCAGCTTGGTCTTTTTGACCGCTCGCTGGATGAAATCGCTGACGAAAGCTTCCTTACGCATACAGCTCCCTCAACAACTAATGTAGGGCATTAAATAATAACACTGCCCAATATAGCACGAGGTTGTAACATGGCAAAACGCAGGGTAAAAGTGCTCGATACAACGCTGCGCGATGGAGAACAAACCCCAGGCGTGGCTTTGGCGCCCGAGCAGAAACTGGAGATAGCCCGCGCTCTCGACGACCTTGGCGTCGACATTATAGAAGCAGGAGCGGCGATAACCTCAGATGGCGAACGTCAAGCGATAAAACTCATCTCGAATGCTGGCTTGGATGCGGAGATATGCAGCTTTGTCCGGGCCCTTCGAAGCGACGTGGATGCCGCGCTCGCATGCGACGTCAACAGCATACACCTCGTTGTTCCCACATCTGATATTCACCTAAAGCACAAACTGAAAAAAAGCAGACAAGAGGTAAAGCGAATATCTCTCGACGCTGCAAGTTATGCCCTCGACCACGGGCTGGTGGTGGAATTCTCCGCTGAGGACGCTACCCGCACCGATCCGGCGTTCCTGCGCGAACTCCTTTCGGCAGCAGTCAAGGAAGGGGTACATCGGGTCTGCGTATGCGATACCGTGGGCGTGCTCACCCCTGAAAGGGCGAATGAGCTTTTCTCCAAACTCACGAATGTCGTGAAAGTGCCCGTTGCTGCCCACTGCCACGATGATTTCGGCATGGGGACTGCGAACACGCTCGCCGCGGTCAAAGCTGGAGCCCAAGAAGTCCATGTGACAGTTAACGGCTTGGGTGAGCGTGGAGGAAATGCCGCGCTTGAAGAGGTTGTGCTCGCGCTCGCTCACTTCCACGAAATCAAAACTGGAGTCAAGCTGAACAAGCTTTACAGCATCTCCAAACTTGTGGAGCGTAACACGGGACTGCCAGTATCGCCGACGAAAGCCGTGGTTGGAGAGAACGCCTTCACGCACGAAGCGGGCATCCACACCCACGGCGTGCTTGCCTATCCACCAACCTACGAACCGATCTCGCCTGAAGTGGTGGGACACCATCGAAAACTTGTATTCGGAAAGCACGTCGGCTCTCATGCGATTGAGAGCGAACTCAAACGGATGCGCCTAAAACCAACAAAGAAACAGGTCCAAGAGATTTTCGAGCAGGTCAAGCAACTGGGTGATCGGGGAAAGCTAGTCACAGACACCGAGCTGCGCGCGATAATAGACGCGGTGATAGGGCGCACGCTTGAGGAAGTGGTTAAGCTTGACGAACTGACCGTGGTGAGCGGCAATAAAGTAACCCCGACTGCTTCGGTTCGGGTAAAATTTGAGGACAAAGAAGTGGTCGAATCAGGAGTAGGAGTCGGCCCGGTCGACGCCGCGATGGATGCAATTCGAAAGGTTGTCGAGGGCATGTCAAACATCCGATTGCAGGAGTACCATGTCGACGCGATCTCTGGGGGAACTGATGCTGTTGTGGATGTCGTAGTCAAGCTAACGGATGGTCGGCGCATAGTAACAGCTCGGGGCACGCGCGGGGACATCATCATGGCAAGTGTTCAAGCAATGTTGAACGGAGTAAACCGACTGCTCTGGGATCGAAAGCTCGGAGGCGCCTGATGCCCAAGCGTAAGAAGTTGACCCCGGGGGAGGAAATCGCGCGAATTCGAATGCCTTCCCCAGACGAAGTTTTAGGTGTTGTTGAACAAATGTTTGGCTTTAACCACCTGCGCGTCAGGTGCAAGGATGGGCACGTGCGCGTCTGTCGCATTCGGGGCAAAATCCGCAAGCGGCTATGGGTTCGAGAGAACGACTTGGTAGTTATCCGCCCTTGGTCGGTGCAGAGCGAGAAGAAGGGAGATGTCATCTACCGCTACACCCGAACGCAGGTCGGATGGCTGAGGAGAAAGGGCATCTGGGACTAGGGGACATCGTTTGCCAGCCGATTTTGAAGCCTTCCTTCGCAAGCTTGAGCGCCGCAAACCCGAACGTCTTGAGAAAGACTCCGAAACCTATAAGATAATGGCAAGCGTCTTCGACAGTTCGACCCTGCTGACGCTCTACCACATGATAAATCAAGGAATCTTCGACATCTTTTACGGCGCTGTTTCCACAGGCAAGGAGGCAAATATTTTTTGCGCGCTCGACAAGCAGGGCAACTACGTCGCGACCAAAATTTACCGAATTGCCACCACCAACTTCAAAAATATGTACCGCTACATAGCCGGAGATCCGCGATTTCGCCGCATCCAGCACGAGCGAAGGCATATAATCTACGCTTGGGTTTCGCGCGAGTTCAAAAATTTGCAGCGAGCCCACGAAGCAGGTGTCGAGGTACCGAAGCCGATCGGTTTCGAAAAAAATGTGCTCGCGATGGAGTTCGTGGGCGAGGAGGGAGTGCCCTACCCCCGCATGAAGGATGTCCCACCAAAGGAACCACGGCAGGTATTCGAGAGGTTGTTTGAGGCGATCAAGACACTATACCACAAGGCCGAGCTCATTCATGCCGATTTCAGCGAGTACAATGTGATGCTGACTCCAGAACCTGTACTCATTGATTTTTCGATGGCGACGGATATTGCGAACCCGATGAGCGATGAGCTGTTAATGCGCGACCTGAGCCAACTCGTGCGTTATTTCCGCAAGCTTGGCCTGAAAACACCTGAACCGGCCAAACTATTTTCTGAGATTAAGGGTGAGTGAAACGAGCGTCCACCGCAACGTTTTTGTGTATACACGAAAAAAACTCTTGGATGCTGAGGGGGTCGTCCTCTCCGGATGGCAAATCCGGGAGTGTACAAAAATGGTTAAAATCTTTGCCCAAGATAATCTGAGCCCGTGTTAGGTGCAAGTGATGTACGCCCGACTGCCGAAGGAACGCATAGGTGTCGCGATAGGCCCAAGGGGCGAGGTGAAGCAGGAGATCGAGCGCCGTACGGGCACGCAGCTAACTCTTGATAGCGAGACCGGAGAGGTGCGGATTGAACCCGGTGAAGATCCCCTCGGAGCGCTTAAAGCGAGGGAAGTGATTCATGCCATCGCTCGCGGCTTCAGCTCTGAGCGGGCTTTCCGGTTGTTCCAAGACGACCAGTTTCTCGAGATAATCGACATCCGGGACTTCGCCGGGCGTTCGGAGAGCGCGCTCGTCCGACTCAAGGGACGGGCGATAGGGGAGCGTGGAAAAACAAGACAAATTCTGGAGGAAACAACGGACGCCCATGTGTCGATTTACGGCAAGACCATCGCGCTCATCGGGACTGCGGAGCAATTGGCTGTTGCGCGAGAAGCGATTCAGATATTGCTTGGAGGAGCCAAACATTCATCAGTTTACCGGTTCCTCGAGCGAAAGCGCAGAGAAATGAAAAGAACATTCATCGAGCGAAGACGAATCTCCTAAAACGCAAACCTTTTAGACTTGAAGGAGGAAAATCTATAAAAATTAGGTGAAATCGAGAAATATTGACAAAAGGGGGACTTTTGAGATAAATAAGCCAGAAACACTTATAATACAGTAAAATATAGGTTATGGGGTGGCCTAATTGAAAACTATGGCAGAAGAACTCTTCAAAGAGTTCAGGGAGCATAGCGTTAGCGAGTTTTTCCGAAAAAATGCTGCGATGCTGGGTTACACGGGCAAGATTCGCTCGCTCACCACGATCATCCACGAAGGCGTCACCAACGCAATCGATGCGGCTGAGGAGACGGGTGTACTCCCAAAGATAGTTGTGATCATCAAGCGATTCGACGAAGAACCCGAACATTTCCGAGTGATAATCGAAGACAACGCTTCCGGCATCCCCGAGGAGTTCATTCCCAACGTGTTTGGCAAGATGCTCGCTGGAACCAAGTTGCATCGATATATTCAATCAAGAGGACAGCAAGGAATTGGAGTTTCGGGCAGCGTGATGTTCGGGCAAATCACGAGCGGCAAGCCAGCAACGGTGATTACCTCGACTGGGAACGGTGAGATTATCCGTGCAGATGTGATGATTGATGTTAACCGAAACGAGGGTAAGATAACGAACATCGAGAAGCACAAGGGGAAGTGGCGCGGCACACGGGTCGAGGTAGAGGTGAAAGATGTCACTTACATGCGTTCTCGCTATGGCCCATTCAACTACCTGCGGATGACTGCCATCGCGAACCCCCATGTTCATATAACCTTCGTTGAGCCCGATGGAACGCTCACCATTTTGGAACCCGCCACCGACAAGGTTCCCGATCGTCCCAAACCCATGCCGCTCCACCCGCGGGGCATAATGTCCGACGATTTGCTAATCCTCGCGAAACACACAAAAGGCCGGAACGTTGTCAGCTTCCTCTCGGCAGAACTATCGCGAGTCAGCAAGCGAAAGGCTGAAGAGGTATGCCAGCTGGCCAACATCCCCCTTAACAAGAAGCCTTCCGAGTTGACGTGGGAAGAGGCTGAGCGCATAGTTTCCGCTTTCAAACAGGTCAAGCTGTACGCACCGTCCACATCTGGGCTACGGCCTATAGGGGCAGCCGACATCGAGAGCGGCATGCGGCAAATCCTGAACCCTGAGTTCGTCCACGCAATCAATCGTCCCCCTAAAGTATACCGCGGTGGTTTACCCTTCATAGTCGAGACCGGTATCGCATATGGTGGAAGTGCTGGCAAGACGACAGATCGAAAGGGTGAGAATGAAGAAGACGAAGCCGGGATAGAATTGATGCGGTTCGCTAACCGCGCGCCTCTCATCTTCGACCAGGGCGGGTGTGCGATAACCACGGCTATGCGGAACATCGATTGGCGCCGCTATGGGGTCGACCCAGCGACGGCCCAATTAACCCTTTTCGTGAACGTCGCCTCGGCCTACGTTCCCTACACATCGGCGGGCAAGCAGTCGATAGCTGATGAGCCGGAGGTCTTGGATGAGATAAAAACAGCGATTATGGGGGTTGCGCGCGAGCTCAGGAGGTTCCTCCACCGGAAGATAAAAATCAAGGAGCAACAGGAGCGGGCAGGGGTGTTTGAGCAGTACCTGCCGATAATTGCCAAAAAGGCTGCGAAGATAGCAAACGAGAAGGAACCAGATATTAAACCTTTATTGAAAAAGGTAAGTGGTGTCGATAATGCCGAAGAAGAAAGTTAAAATGACGCGGGGGCGGGGACGCCGGCAGCAGGCGTCAAGTAAGCTCACCGAGATGGGCCAGGATGTAGTGAATGATATTAAAAAGGCTCACCCGCCCAAGTTAAAGATTCCCTCGCGAAGCACCTCTAACATCATCTATGACGAGGCCCACCGGTATTTCGTGCTCGGACCGCGCTGGGGGGTGCGCTCAGCAGGGAGCATGAAACAGGTGAAGAAATTCGCCCAGCTTTTGTGCACAGCCGATTTCGCGAAGGAACTCATCAAACACGGAAAATTTGCGACCCTCAGGGAGATGTACTATACCGCCGAGGGTTGGGATGTCGGGCCCTTCTACGACCAAGGGGAATCCGACGCAATCATAGAGGACCTCGAGGCGTCCTTCGGTCTCAAGCGCGAGGATTTAGGCTTGACGCCCGAAGAAGATGGAGCGGCAGTCTATGGTAAGCTGGTGGTCAACGAAGATGGAGTTGTAATAGACGCGACCAAGGCAGGGCGCGCAGGGTACACCATCCCACCGACCATAGACGATATTGAATTCCTCAAGTGCAAGGCGAAGCGAGTGATTGCGGTCGAAACCATGGGCATGTATCACCGCCTCGTGCAGGAGCGAGCGTGGAAGAAGTTCGATGCGCTGATAGTTGGGCTCAAGGGACAGGCAGCTCGTGCGACTAGGCGGTTCCTCAAGCGGGCAAACGAGGAGCTGGGACTACCGGTATACCTAAACTGCGACGGAGACCCCTTCGGCTTCCATATCGCAATGGTGATCATCTCGGGCAGCGCGAAGCTTGCCTACATCAACCACGAGCTAGCGGTTCCCGACGCGAAGTACTTGGGGGTCACGGCGAGCGATATCGTCAACTACAAGCTCCCAACTGACAAACTGCGCGAGCTCGACGTCGCGCGCCTAAAGCAGTTGCTCAAGGACCCGCGCTACAACACCAAGTTCTGGCAATCCGAGATCAAGAAGATGCTCGAGCTCGGGAGAAAGGCGGAGCAGCAGGCTTTCGCGAAGTACGGCCTAGCGTATGTGGTCAAGGAGTACATGCCTGCGAAGCTCAAGGAAGTTGAAGAACAGGAATTTCTAGGTAGATAGTACAATCATTGAGTCTTGGTAAATGTTAGGTTCGCTAGGAGCATGGCAAGATGGAATCAGATCGTAAATTTGCCGTCGAGCTGGCCACGCGAGCAGGGAAAGCGTTGGCCGCCCACTTCCGGAAGGATCGGGAGCTGCTTGATCTCCGGAAAACAGTCAAAGAGATCACCACGAAGTACGACAAGGAATCAGATAAGATGATTGCCAAGGCCCTCTCGGAAAAATACCCGGCTTACAATGTCTGGACCGAGGAGAGTGGGGTTATCAATAGAGGCTCCGAATACACTTGGATAGCCGACCCGCTCGATGGAACGGTGAATTTCGCCTCAAACAACCCCCTCTTCTGTGTGACCCTCGCTCTCTTGAGAAAAAACGAGCCCATCTTGGGAGTGACCTATGCCCCGATCATCGACGAGCTCTACGTCGCGGAGAGCGGTAAGGGTGCTTTCTTGAATAGAGAGAGGATTTCGGTCTCCACCACTGAGAAGCTGGAGGAGTGTTACGCCTACTTCTGTGAAGGAGGAGACAAAAACAGGCTTAGGACGGGCAAGATAAACGGCGCGATTTACCCAAAGGTGAGGGACCTCCGAAAGCTGGGCTCGGCTGGCTTGGAGGCCGCATGGGTCGCCTGCGGGAGGGGAGACGCCTACGTCACCACGAAGATTGAACCTTGGGATGTCGCTGCCGGCGTGCTGTTGGTTCGAGAAGCTGGGGGCAAGGTCACCGATTTCAGGGGCGGAGCATGGAAGACTGAGCGGTCCGACCTAGTCTTTTCCAACGGAAGGGTTCACGAGAGCATCCTAGAACTCGTCCGCGACCTGTGAAAATCGCTTAGCGGAAAAATGAAGTTAAAGCTAGATGTAAACACCCCTGTTGACAAGAAAACTAAATCTTCATTTTCGTGGGTGCTCACAGGCATTCCAACAACTTTGTCAACACCCCTGTTGACAAGAAATGTGTTTGTGGTTTAGGTTCCAGCCGCAGTTTTTTATCCAACGTCACCAACTTACACGTGAACGATTTGAGGAATCAAAGATGGAAAAAATCACGACGACCGTCATCCGCGAGATGAAAGACCGCGGCGAACGCGTGGTCATGGTGGCGGCCTATGACTATCCAACCGCACGCATGGTAGACGAGGCGGGGGAGGACGCAGTCTTGGTCGGGGACTCGTTAGCCAACGTCATGCTTGGCTATAAGGACACACTTGCCGTCTCCATGGACGAGATGATTCACCACACCAAAGCAGTGGCGAGGGCGGTGAAGCGCGCCCTAGTGGTCGGGGACATGCCATTTATGTCATACCAAGCAAGCGTGGAGGATGCGATTCGGAACGCCGGCCGCTTCATAAAGGAGGGCCACGCGGAAGCTGTGAAGGTGGAAGGCGGTCGCGGCATGATCAATAAAGTTAAAGCCATAATCCAGTCAGGTATCCCCGTCATGGGACACCTAGGCCTGACTCCCCAGTGGATCCATCAGTTCGGCGGTTTTAAGGTTCGCGGAAAGACCAAGTCCACCGCGCACGCTATCCTCGAGGACGCGCGAAGGTTGGAGCAGGCGGGGGTATTCAGCCTGGTGCTCGAGTGCATCCCCTGGCAGCTGGCGAAGCTCATCACCGAAAAGATCGAGGTCCCCACGATAGGGATTGGTGCGGGGCCCTACTGTGACGGCCAAGTGCTCGTGATCCACGATTTGCTTGGCTTAACTGGCCCCCGCGTACCGAAGTTCGTCAAGCGCTACACCAAGCTCGACGATGTGGTGATGAAAGCACTGAGGGATTTTAGGCGGGAAGTTAAGACTGGCAAGTTCCCGAAATTGGAGCACAGCTATGAGATGCCGCGCGAGGAGGCGCGAAAGCTACTCACCGAATTCAAGCGCAAACGACGAGTTAGACACCAAATAACTACGTTTAAATAGCCCGTGAATTCAAATAAATCAACAAACCGGAGGTGTATAAATGGCTTACATCGTGAAGTCCACTGTTAGGGGCTTGATTAAAGGCATGCGAGCAAGCGACGGTTTCTTTAAAGAACTGGATGCGCTGATAAAGCGAAGGTGCAAGAGAGCTGTAGAAAGAGCAAAAGGGAACGGAAGGAAGACTTTAAGAGGGATAGATGTTTAAAACATCGATCTTTTATTTTTTAATATCGTCCCTCTTTTTTTAATTTTTTAATTAGCCTTTTACCCGCTCAATTTTTCTTCTATCTAACGCCTGGATGTACTCGACCTCGACGCCTTCGAGAACCTCACCGCGGAGAACCATTGGGATATGAAGCTCAAATGTTTCATAAGTCGTCAAATCCATGAGCTGGGCGTTGTTCGCTATGACCGCAAGCACTTGGGCACCACTCCGCTTGATTATCGGCACCCCCACCTTGGCGCTAGTAGGGCGAACTATGCTTCGCTTCTGCGAGTCGAAAATGCCGATCGCGTCGACCTTCGCCTTCGCGTGTCCATGCTTCCCAGGAGCTGAAGTGGAGAAACCCACGATGCGGCAGGGCTCGCCATCGATGATCACGAAGCGTCCCTCTTTGAGCTTGCTTATCTCGGTCATCTCCTTCGCCACTGAAACACCTCTTGATTATCTTTTAGCTCACACTTAAAAATTTGGTGCCGCCTGAACCTGTAACGTTAAATCCTCGGAGGGAAAACTTGAGCTGGTGAAAACTTGCGGATAGGAATAATCGCTCGCCCGGAGCTCCCCGAAGCCCTGAAGCTCGCGCGAAGGGTGCTGAGGCTCTTGACCAAGGAAGAGGTTCTGCTCGAGCGGGGACTTGCGAGGAAACTCGGCAAACGTGGAGCGACTATGCGGGCGTTTCAAAAAGCGGATGCCATTGTTACAATCGGTGGCGACGGAACAGTTTTATTCGCTCAGCGACAAGCACCAGAAACCCCGATACTTGGCATAAATCTGGGAGAGAGAGGCTTTCTGGCAGATGTCAAACCAAACGAAGCTCAGCGGGCACTCCGAATGCTAGCCATGGGGAAACTGTCAATCGTCGAGCGAGAAAAGTTGGTCGGGGAAGCTGCGGGTAAACAACTGCCCGATGTGCTGAACGATGTAGTGTTGTGCCCCGCCAAAGCTGGGAAGACCCTTACGCTGAGGGTATCCGTCGATGGCAAGACAGTCATGGACGTGCAAGGGGACGGCGTCATCGTGGCGACTCCTACCGGAAGCACTGCCTACGCCCTAGCCGCTGGCGGTCCTGTTGTCGACCCGCGCCTCAAGGTTTTTGTGGTGGTGCCCATATGCCCATCCCACCTCAAACCTAACCCGCTGGTAGTGCCCATCAACAGCCGTATCGAGATAGAACCCACCAGACCGGGACGCGGGGCATTTGTAATCGTGGACGGCCAAATTGCGGCCAAACTTGCGCCTGGAGAAAAAGCCAAATTCCATCGCTCCGATAATCCAGCACGTTTCTTCGAGTGGGGTGAGTTTTACCGCAAGGTGAGGGAGAAGCTGTAGGTGCCGCGCAAGGTCTATGTTTTGGACACCTCCGCCGTGATAGCGGGATTTGTGCCCGGATTGGCTAAGGCGGAACAGGCGACCGTGCAGGAGGTGCTGGAGGAAGCCAGCGACTTGTGCTCGAAGCTCGAACTCGAGACGGCAGTGGCTGCAGGCAAGGTAAGGGTTGTTGACCCTGCTAGGGAGACCTTGGAAGAGGTCGGGAAAAGGGTCGCCCAAACCGGAGATTTAGTCTCAGCAGTGGATATCAAGCTGCTCGCGCTTGCGCTGGACCTAAAGCGGTCAGGTGAGGAGCCGGAACTCGTGACCGACGATTACGCCATCCAGAATTTGGCGAGTTTGTTCGATATTCCTTACCAGCGCATCGTCATGCCGGGGATAAAGGAGGTGCTGCGCTGGGAGATGGTCTGCCCCGCCTGCAACCGCAGATATACACCGACGACTTCCCAATGCGAGGTATGCGGCTCTATTCTGGTCCGAAAGCCCAGAAGATGAAGTTTTAAGACGTCCCGTCGAAATACCGTAGGAAGGTGGGGGCTGTGGAAGAAATCCTGATGATTGGCATCTCGCCGATTGGTGGGGGGAAGGAAAAAGAAGCCCTCAAGATTCTCAGAGAAAATGCGAAAGCCGTTGTAAAAACCGTGAAGAAATTTGAAGAAATGACCAACGCCCTTTTCTCCGAACGTGACGTGAAAAAAGCGCAGACCCTTGGTAGGCAAGTTTCCGAGCTAGAGACGAAAGCAGACGTGGGCAGGAGGAAGTTCGCTAGTTGTCTCAGCAAAGGGGCATTTTTACCCGCATTCAGGGGCGACTTAGCGAGGTTGGCGGAACAAGTCGACAACGTGGCCGATGCTGCCGAAGAGGTAACGCGCTCGGTTTTGCTGAGGGAGAAGCTTCTCGATACCCTCACAAAGGCGGAAAGAAGGCAAAGGAAGGCGAAAGTCATTCGGGATGGCCTAATCAAGATAGCCGGACTAGCCACGCGGACGACGGAAGTTTTAAAATCCTCGATCGATGCCTTGGCGTCGGACATCGACACCGCAACCGCGAGGGCGAATGAAGCCGACAAGCTGGAACATGCCTCCGACATCGTGGAACAATCGCTTCTTGCAGATGTCTTTGAGTACGAAAAGCTACTTGATCCCATCAGCGTGCTTCAGTTGAACAATCTCATCCGCGGAATAGGCGATATCTCCAACCGCGCCGAGGATGCGAGCGACGTGATATCGATCGTCGCGTACACGCTCAGAGCATAACTTTCATCTCTATTTTCACACCGCCAAGAACAACCATCCGAGTAGGAACGAGAACACGCATGTGATGGCTGGAGTCAAGGCCCAAGCCACCCCTATATGGCCAATTTTTCTCCCGCTCACGGCAGCCGCACCTTTCACAAGCCCTGCTCCGGCCACAGCCCCAACAATAGCTTGCGTTGTGGACACGGGTATCCCAAACTGTACGAATGACCAGACCGTGAGGGCCGCCCCCAACTGAGCAGCGAAAGCGGTCAAGGCGTCGAGCCTGGTTATTCCCGTACCCACCGTATGCATCACCTTGCGGCTGTAAGTCAACACGCCGACTGCCAAAGCGACCCCGCCGAACAGTCCGATAAGCATCATGAGTCTGAAATCCAGTCCACCTCCTCCAAAAAACGCGTAAACCGCTCCGGTGGACGCGCCTACATCGTTGGCGCCGAGAGCGTAGGCGGCAGACGCGCTAGCCACAATGACGAGGATTGTCAGGACTTGGTTGAGCAATACGATATTCTTTATTTTCCGCAGCGGTGGACCCAAGGCTTTTAACAAGATGAAAGCGAGGAGGGCGGCGATGAACGGGTTCAGCACCCAAGCGATGGCGATAGTGCCGAGCACGCCGAATTGAACGCTCGCGCCGATGCCCGGTTGTGTGTAAGATATCAGCAATCCCGCCCCGATGACCGCACCCACCATGGACTGAGAAGTGGAAACAGGTAGGCCCCGCGTGGTGGCTATCGTGACCCATACCCCGGCAGCAAGCAGGGCGGCAATTGCGGCTTGGGGAATGTTGGAAAGAGGATTTACGCCGCCCGACCCGATCACGATGGCCTCTCCCACGGTTTTCATATTCTTCCAACCCTCGAGAACCGCGCCCAAGAGGACAAATAGTATCACGATTACGATTGCGCGGCGATGGGACAAAATCCGCCCACCAACTGCTGCCCCTACGCAATTGGCGGAATCATTCGCGCCGATGTTCCAGGCTACGTAAAAGCCAGCAAGCAGCGCAACTACCGCGATAAGCTCGATCAATCGTCCACCTGAGCCGAGTTAACCGCGCATGTTAAAATAGTGAGCTATAACTCTAAAATTTCCGCGCTTAGTTCGGCCAAATCGAGCATCGCAACCGTCAGGCGCCCGCTCAGATAGCCGCAGACCTCGCCCGGGTTGACGAGCAGCGTCTTGCCCTCACGAACCTCGGCGCGATGGGTGTGCCCCCGGACAACCACGTCAAAGGTGCCCGACTTCAAGATGGCCTCGACGATATCCTCATGGGTGCCGTGCAACAGCGCTATTTTCCGTCCGTCCAGTTCCAGCGCCGCGAAGTTCCCAAGCGGCTTCACATCCATTTCGCCGAACTTGACGCGTACGAGCTCCCGGTCACCTTCGTTGTTTCCCCAGACGTAGTGCAGCTTGGCCTTCAGCTTCACGAATTTCGGGGCCACGAAGGGCGAGACCAAGTCGCCTGCGTGTAAGACGTGCTCGACTCCAGCCCGGTTGAAGAAATCTATCGCTCGCTCCACCGCGTCGATCCTATCGTGCGTGTCGGCCATTAACCCAACTTTCACCTAACCACCTCCGTCGCTATTTGTCGTGCAGGTAAAATTGTTTTGATGAATTCGAGTACTACCGCGCCGGCTCGCTCGATGTTCGCCAGCTCAACCCGCTCGGGGGTGTCCTCAAGCGTGTGAATGTGGGGATACCCGATCGTCTTAGCGTTGGGCAAAGCGAACGCCCTCGCGATGAAGTTGCCGAGCTTATCTTTTTCCAGAGTGTTGATCGAGAAAGTCGTCGCCCGCATCTTGGCCCGCACGAATGGGATGTGGTCGTACCCGGCGAGCGCCGCCCACCAAAACTTCGGATTTAAACCAACACTTTTCATACAGTTCGCGAGCCGTTCGTTGAGCTCAGGCGAAGTTCTCCTCCTTCGAAAGACGCCGTTGCCCTCGATGAGGTAAGCCTGCGAGCCGGCCCCGACCATATCCAGATTAAGCACCATCGTATCTTTAGGCAGCGTTTTGCTCGCCACGAGCTTGCGCGCGCCCACGAGCCCTTGCTCCTCCGCCCCGAGCGCGACAAACGTTAGCCTAGCATCGGCGGGTGGGGATTCTGCGGCCACGCGCGCTGCTTCCAGCATTACCATAACCCCTGAAGCGTTGTCATCGGCGCCAGGCGAGACGCGCCGGCCGCTCGCTGCAACAAATATGCCGACGCAAACGGGCATGAAAACAAACGCGAGCATCCCCCATAAAATCGACCATGCTGATAGCAAACCGAACGCCCTGAGAGCGAGGGCGAGGGTGATGAAGACGAGGGCCGGCGCGAAGGTGAACTTAACGAACAGGTGCAGCCCGTAGCTCACCATGCAGGGCGCCGAGTCATAGTGGGCGGTTATCGCGGCACCCTTCTTCGACTCCCGCGCCCCAAGAGCGCCGATGATGTTCTGGCTCTTCCGCTTGGGCATGAGCCAGCCGAGCGAGCGCCAGACCACGAGCGCCAGAGCCCAGACAAGCAGGGAGGGTTCGGGTGGGAGGAAAAGAAGTGTGATGAAGGCTGCGGCGAGGATGCACGCGGTGACTTTGGCCCGAGCGGCGCGGTCTACGAACTCGAACTCCTGCACCCGTGTCTTGAGCCCGTAGCTCTCGAACTGCTTTCGGACGTAATCCGCAGCCATGCCGTCGCCTCGCGTGCCGGCCAACCGAGGCCCGATCTCGTAGGCCAGCTTGTCGAGGTGCTCGAACGCGCGACGGGGTTCGAATTCTGCCATCGGCTTCCCCGCTTTAACTAGGTACAAAGATTAATATCTTCAACTCAAGATTTTCATCTGCGGGGGTAGCCAAGCCAGGTCAAAGGCGCCAGTCGCGAAAGGGCGAAACTCAAGATCTGGTCTCGAAGGGGTTCGGGGGTTCGAATCCCCTCCCCCGCACCATAGGTTTTCAGGGTCAATCCGGGCATTTTCTACGGAGTTTCCACGAAAAACACCCAGAATTTTGCTGGAAAATTTTTGGAGATAAAAAGCGGCTCAACCTCCGGATTTGTGAGTACAAATTCAATTTAAAATTCATAATACCGCACCACCCTGGTACCGTTAACTTGCCCTTCTTTATTTAAAATTAAAATTATTCTAAACCAATAGCAAACTTTTTCCTTTATGAATGCATTTCCTCGACATGCGTCAGGGCTTTTTCTTTTGTTTCAAAATAGACAGACTTTCCCGCTTCGTGGCATATACAACATATCCATCTGCTCATACCGCTCGGTGGATATACACTTACCGGCTTTCCACCTAGAATGCGGGAGAGTTCCGTAGCGTCCTTGTGTGCCCCCTTACCTTCGTATTTGATGCTGAATTTATTAACTATAAAAATTTAAAACTATGGATTAAGTTACTACCATCTCTTACCCTGGAGTTTAATTCGGGCGCTTATCATCCCTCCATGGGCACCCCTATCTTTACCAAACTCAGCTTTCTCAGCCCTTTCAAGTGGCTCTATCGCTCTTTTATCGCCTATTTTTCCGAGAGCCCACGCTGCCAACTGCCTAACACGGCTATGTTGGTCCATCAGAGCCCCAATAAGGGGTTTCACCGCTCTTTTATTATCCATGTCCCCAAGAATTCCTGCCGCATTAAGTCGAACATGCACTTCTTCATCCTTCAGAGCTTGAATGAAGGGTTCCACCGGTAGAAGTTCTACTGCCATTTCAGTCTTTGCTCCAGCAAACCTTCTAAAAACCCCAACTACTACATGTCGAACATTTTTATTTTCATCTTTTAAAGCTTGAATGAGGGGTTCCACAGCCAGTTCCCCTATCTTTTCAAGAATATTCAAAAGGGCCATCTCTACGTGATATGTGACCTTTGTATCTTCTTCAACTTTCAGTAACTGAATTAGGGGTTCTAATGCCGGTTCTCCTATTTTTCCAAGGGCCCTTCCAGCGTGATCTCGAACATAGTCATTTACATCTTTGAGTCCCTGAATAAGGGGCTGCACAGCTCTTTTATCGCCTATCTCTCCCAAGGCCCTCGCTGCTTTCCATCGAAGATCGAGATTTTCATGCATCAGAGCCTTAATCAAACCCTCAACGTCCTTTTTAGCCTTCAGCTTCTCCACGTTCGGCTTGAATAAACCAAACAGGCTCATATGGACTCCAATCACTATAGCTGCATGCGTCTTTATTTAACTTAAGCAAGCGCACTTTGAGCCTCGTGGTAAACCAATGCTCCATAGGAACTACGAGGCAATCTGGGCATTTTCTGAGGAGGTTTTCCGGAAATCTTGTGGAGGTACAAATCTGGATCCAAACCCCTAATATCGCACCACCTTGGCTTCTTCCATAATTTTATTCAACTTGTCTTGAGGCAAATCTGTCATTTTTTTCAGGCGCTCAAATCCGTAGTTGAGCAGGTCCTTTGTCAACATTATCCCGACTTGAAAAAATCGATCCTTCGCAAATCCCTTGACAGATCTCAAAATTGTAATAGGATAAAGTTTCTTTTCCTCTATCATCCTCTCCAAGCTCTCCTCTCGTGGGTATCTCCAGCTCATGATTTTCAAGCCGGCGCATTTTGCATACTTCCTTGCCGCAATCGTTAATTTGGTATTGCAGACCAGCCAGGCTTGGTCAAAATCATCGCCTAAATCCAAGAATCTCGCGTGGGTGTACAGGGCAACTTTCAAATCAGTGTATATCCCAAGGGCGTTGTGGTACTTGCACTCCACCATACAACGTTTGTCGTCCTTTTCCGCGACGATGTCAATCTCGTGGTCAACACATTTGCCCCGGATGACCTTCCCCACCTTGGTTTTGTAGCCGTAATTTTGAAGCAACCCAGCGACGAACTTTTCAAAGGGGAAACCGGTGGGGCCGAGGGACATGATTGCCCTCTTCAAGTCGTATCTGATGGCAGCTTTCGGTTCCTCTTTGAGCAGTTTGAGGGTGAGGTTTAGGACTTCTCTGGTAGCTATCCCGTCGTAGGCCCTCTTCTCGACTTCTTTCGCGATCTTATCGGCCAGCTCTCTTGATGCCCCCGCCCTCAGGCAGGTTTTCCTGACCTTTTCGACATCGAGTTCTTCTTTTTCGCCCGATGCCTTTATCACGTACATTTCGACACTCATTGATTACGATTTCACGCAAATGGATAAACTTTTCGCAACAGGTGTGAAAATAACTAAAATTCAGGACGCTTGAATTCAGCAGATGATAGATGTATTTACAATAGAGGTGCAAATCTGGGTTCAAACTCCTAATACCACACCATCCTTTTAAAGCGTGTTACATAAACAGTAACATTTTTATGTTTCCCGACCGATAATAAGCAAGGGAAAAAATGAGACTTAGAAACTATGATAGGGGCTCGGGCAACATCGTGGAGGCAATCATAGGGGCAATTATCGTGGTACCACTTTTATTGATCATTTGCATCTATCTCCTTTCAACCATCTTTCCAGCATTGCAATCAGCCGCTCCAAATGAAACCGCAGCCGAAGTTATCCGAAATACGGAGAATACGGGTTACCTTGCGCTGGCACTACTGTCATTGGGTGGTGGCACCGCATTGTTTTTGGCTGCTTTGCTGAAAAAAGTATCAAATTAAGGGTATGTAATGGTTAATCTATACCGAAGAGGGAGAATAGCCGAAAAGCTTGGAAGATCCGTTCAGCAAATAAGTAGTAACATTATTCGACTCCAAAATGTAGGTCTTATAAAAGAGGCCAGAAAGGGTAAGGAAAAATATTACCTTAAGATGAGGTGATTTGAATGGATGAAAAACAACTGAAAGAACTAACAAATAGGCTAGACAAGTTAATCCACATTGTTGCGATTTCAAGTTTAAAAGACCTAACAACTACAGAAAAAATAATTCTCCTTGACAAATCGGGATTCGCACCAAAAGAGATAGCAGAGATAATAGGAACTAAACCAAATGTTGTCCGTGTTAGACTTTCGGAAATTAGAAAAAGGAGGTGATGAAGTGAGCAATAAAAAAAATAAAGAAAATAAAGAATTGAAAGAAATAGTAAAGAAGTTAGATATCATACTTGTGATTCTTTTTGCTAGGGCTGGCCTAGGGAAAGAAGAAGTTGCAGATGTGTTAGGGGTGAGCGGGAAAACTATAACACGAATGGTGCCCTTCCACAAAATTAAACCCAGAGTTGGTCAGTAATGGGAAAACGAGGATTAGATCCGAGAATACTGGAGGTGTTAAAGAGAAACACGCGCAGTAGAATCTCGGAGAGCGCGATCCCTGTGGCTCTTTCGAGGATAAGGAACAAAATGCCATTCTTGACACTTAACGCAGCTGCTGAAATCTTTGCTAGGAAAAGAAAATTCAGTGTTGCAAGATATCTCAAAGAAGTTGATAGGGAATCATTGAAGTCAGTAGAGATCGTCAAAGTTTCAATACAACAACCAAGCAGTAAGAAAAGAATATTCGAAATAGTTAGATATAACACTGATAATAAGTGGCTAAAGGCGCACCTCGATGAAATAAACAAAACGTATACGTACGGCTGCTACACTTCAACGTTTGTAATGTGTAGGAAAGTATTGGAGAACCTGATAATCTATCATATATTGAGAAAGAAGTACCCTGATAGAAATAGAGACCACCGAGAAAAATATTATAATCTCAGCAGAAACAGGTTTCATGATTTCAGTGTACTACTTAAAAATCTGAGAGAGAGCAGTAAGGATTTTGGCACCGAGAGAGGTTTAGTAAAGCGCATTTGCCAGTTGACGGACGCATTCAAGGAGACGGCCAATGAAATGACTCACTCTCTCTACCATGTTGCCATCAAGAAGGAAATTGACAATTTGTGCTTCCAACAAATATTGGATTTGATTAAAGAGTTAGAACAGAAGTTATGAATATACCGAATATGAGATGTTTGCGATAGGCATCTCAAAGAATAAATTGGCTAGATTTTGAGGAGACCTTATGGAAAAATCTTGGATAGTACAAATCTGGGTTCAAACTCCTAATACCGCACCACCTTTGATGACTTACCCAGTTGAAGCTTCCAATTTCCGCTGCACGGATTACTCTGTCTTTCAAATTCTAAGCATCCAAAAAGTAAAGCACACAGATTACCGATTTCGCTCAGATAATTTGGCTCTATATTTTCTTATCATTTCGGCTATATCAAAGGCCCAATATTTTTCACGGGATTGCCAGTAATTGTCGTTCGTAAGGTTCAGAATGGCTCTTACAATACCAACTGCAGTCCATCTCCCACCTTCTTCTTTAAATACATCCTTCTCCATGAGCGGCAAAATATCTTTAACTCTTTCGAAGGCTTCCACAAGCACTCTTATAGATACATTAAATTTTATAATTTCATCTAGCAAATTGCTCGTGTCTCCAATCGACTTATTTCTATCTTGAAAATAGAAGTCGAGAAAGGCGTGGAGACTATCTAAATTCATCTGTTGACTAACGTCGAAGCGACCACTCTTTTTCGCTTCTTCGGATACTAGATCTTCTCTATATTCTTCTTTTTCTTTTCGCAAAGCGTCGAATTGTTCGTCGGCTATCTCGACTAGCGCACTTAGCTGATATAACCTGCGTTTAAACTGGTGTGGGACATGCTCTTTCTTCTTATATGCAAGTTTGTGTTCAATATCAGCCCATGCATGCATGAGGATTGTACGCACTTGCACCTCAGCTTTTAGACCTTCTAGGCCACGATAGTTGGGCGCCGTTAGCCAATCATGCTTTGCCTTCAGAACGAAATGCAGCGAACGATATCCAAATTTGTCAGGTTCTAGTAAATCTGCTTTGTCTATTGACTCTTCAATGTCAAATTCGCTGTTTATTATTCGAGATATTTTCTCCAAATCCGAAGGGTAAGAACATATAATTCTCAGGCCACATATGTCTTCTATTTCTTTTAATGGATCCTCGTAGCCCTTTCTTTGTATCTTATCCCATAAGGAGTTAAAATCCTTGATTCTATAATTGATATTAAGCACATCAATGCCTGCATCATCGAGGAAAGTCCTGAGAGCTTCTTGAAGATTTTTTGCTAACCTTAAATATTTTGGATGGACTTTTGCATATTCTCTACTTAGAGCTACCTTATCAAATTGTTTTTTTGGCATTGCTATCCCTATGTAAAATCAAGTTTTAGGGTAAAAAGATTTTTGAACCATTATTACGTCAAATTTTTGTACTTATTGTACATCTTGAAGCGGATCGGCTTGATTTGAGGAGATTTTCCAAACCTAAAACTTCAACTTACAACGCTTTTTCGTAACAGCGATCGCACCTTAGCCTTTATTACCGTTCTTGTACTATGACCACAATAGTATCGATTTGAGAAATAGACTCACAATCTTTTATTGCGGCTTTGCTCACCTAACCCCCAGCTCTTTTCGCTTTGGATCCACTTCTATTCTCAACAAATCTCCTAACTTGAAGGGAAACGCTGAATCCCTAGCGACCTCAGTTGGCACATAGATGAAGAACTTGTCGTAAACCTGCTTCCCCGTCTTGGTAGGGCGGTTGATTAGCCTACCCTCACCTTTTAGCACCAATTTGCCGTCCCTCATTGGCATCACAACCACTTAACTCTGGACGCCGCGCATGGTCAAAATTTCCCTCTTATAAACAACCTCCTCGCAAAGCCTAGGCGGGTGACTTGAAGTCGATAAAATCTGTATTTGGGAAAGATGTCGTCCTGGATTCATCGACCGTCAAACAAGTTTTGAGAAGACACCCAGAAATGGCGAAACTGCGGGACCTGAAGGAGAGCATCTCGCTCGCGGTTGCCTGCCCGGACTTCGTCTTCGGGGGGAAGTACGGGAAAAACATCGCCGCGAGGAAAATTGAAGCTGAAGCCTTAGAGGGCAGGTGGATGATGGTGCCCTACGAAGAAGGTGGCAGGGTGAAGACGGCATTTATAGTTTCGAATGTCGAGAAGGTCAAGAAGGTCGTGCTATGGAAGCGGTGATAAAGGACGCGCGGGACATCGACATCTTCTGCGATAGAGACCACGATGCCCTTTACATCAGTTTTGGGAAGGTCCAAGAGGCAGACGACTCCGAGCTGACCGACAACGATGTGGTGGTCAGGTACAGAAAAGGCAGGATAATCGGCGTCACGGTGCTCGAGTTCTCCAAACGGCCCCCCGCCAAAATATGGGAAGGGCCAGCGAGAGCTTCAGCCACCGCTTGAAGGCTTATTCAGTTGGAGTTCGAAGTGCGAACCCTCTCCCCTGCATCATAGCTTGAATCTACCAGATTTGGGCCCCATGTACTTAACTACCGGGTCTGGGATTGTGAAGGAACCGTCTCCCCCTCTCGAGATTTTGCCGATCTATTAGAAATCGTGACGATAGCGGGGGCTTACGATTACTGGAGCACTACCACAGAGGGCAAGCGGTACAAAATAAAGTAATGGGGGGAAAACGCCATATCGCCCCCTATTTTTGATCTTGATAATTCGCACATGGTAAAATTTGCACTGACCCGCATAAATTTTGCTAGCGATTGCTGCTCTTTTTAGCTCTTCTCTTCTCAGGCCGGTTTCCGAGTTAATGGCGGGCCCGTCGGGATTTGAACCCGAGCCACAAGCTCCGCAGGCTTGTGTCCTCTCCGGGTGCTTGGCGCACTATCCAGGCTAGACTACGGGCCCATTTAGACATACGTGGGTGTTCAAATAAAACGTCGCGCAGCGGCGGCAGGCAAAAGCGTTAAAGCTGGTTCGACAAAAAAGGATGGGGTTCAATATGGCAGCGGTATGTACCTCATGCAATCGCGAAGTAGCTCAGAGTGAGCGGGCAACGAGTTTTCCATGCCCGAGCTGCGGCTCCGTAGAAATCTGGCGCTGCTCTAAGTGCCGACGCCTCAGGAACCCCTACCGCTGTCCGAGCTGTGGCTTCACGGGACCCTGAGGTGTTCGAATGGGCGAGGTAGCAGTCACTCTTAGGTTGATGCCGGAGAGCCCGGAGGTAAATCTGACCAGCCTTGAGGCCGCGATAAAGGAGCACGTTAAGGTTCACTCGATCTCCCGCGAGCCGGTTGCCTTTGGACTCGAAGCGCTTCAGATTGTCGCGGTCATTCCGGACGCGGCTGGTGGGACTGATCCGCTCGAAAGGGAACTCTCGAGCCTGCCGGGTGTTGGCAACGTTCAGGTAACCAATTTGACTCGATTGTTGTAATTTTCTCGCTTACAGGCAAAACCTGCATCGTTAACCCTTTAGGCGCCATTAGTCACATTTTATGGGCGACAAGATGCTGAAAAATTCAGCCGAGCGAGCAACGTTAGTTTCAGTAATCACGACCACAGTGGTTGGGGCTGTCGAGCTCTGGGCAGCTATCCTTTTCGGGAGCCTCGCTTTTTTCGCAGCCGGTATAGATGCACTCTCCGACACAGCTACCTCAGTAGGTGTCTTCGCTGGACTGCGCGTTTCCAAGCGCCCCCCCGACCGAACCCACCCATATGGGCATGCTCAGGCCGAAACCCTCGCCTCAGTCCTGCTGGCAGCGGTTCTCATCTTCGCCGGCGCGCGGGTGGCATATTTGGCAATAGAGAAAATTCACCTGGGGTTGGTCGTCAATGCAACGCCCGAACTCTTCTTGTTAGCTGGTCTGACCCTCGTGATTTTCGGCGCCTTGGCGAAATACAAGATTCGCACAGGCAAGCGAGTCAACAGCTTATCACTCGTCGCGGATGGCTACCACACGCTTACAGACTCCGTTTCCTCAGCAGCAATCATAGTTGGACTGGTGGGAGTGAGGTTAGGCTACGCGTGGGCCGACCCCGTGGTTGCACTGGTGATATCGGCGATCATTCTCCGATGGGGGCTCGGCATCGGGCGTAATGCTCTAAATATTTTGATGGAAGCGAGTCCAAGTCCGAAAGTTTTGGCCGAAATAAATCGAATTACCACTAGTGTACCGGGGGTGCTGGGATGCCACCGATGTCGTGCCCGCAGGGTGGGATCTCGCATATTCGCAGATGTGCACATTTACGTTGACCCCAAGATGAAAATCGATAAAGCGCACGAAGTAGCGACACAAGTTGAGCACAATTTAAAAACACGAATAGCCGACTTAACCTCGGTAGTCGTGCACGTGGAACCAGCTAAGAGGCGTACGCATGGCAAAAAGCGTTGAGGAAGTTCGGGCGGAGATCCCGTTCCTGCGCACGGGCATCATCTATTTGGACAATGCTGCAACGACACCCACACCTAAACCCGTTCTCGACGCAATGCTCGAGTACTTCTGCGATTACAGCGCGAACGTTGGGAGAGGATTATACAGCGCAGCCAAGCGGACAACCGTGGAATTTGAAAGAACCCGCGAGAAAATAGCTAGGGTGATCAACGCAAAGCCCGAGGAAATCGCTTACACAAAGAATACAACTGAGGCGATAAACATCGTCGCTCAGGGTCTGAAGCTGCGAAAAGGGGACAAGGTTGTGACAACGGTGCTCGAGCACCACTCGAATCTACTCCCCTGGCAGCGCCTCGAACGTCAGGGAGTCGAGCTCGAGCTCGTCCCGGTATCGCGCGAATGCTTGATCGACCCAGCTGCAATCGAGGCAGCAATCGATGACAAAACTCGCATTGTGACTACCCATCATGTTTCAAACGTGGTCGGGAGCATCCAGCCGGTGGAGGAAATCTGCAAGCTTGCCCAAGAACGTGATGTATTTTCCCTCGTCGATGCCGCCCAATCGGTTGGACACATGCCCCTCGACGTTCGAAAGTTAGGTTGTGATTTCCTAGTCGCGCCTGGGCACAAGGGGCTACTGGGGCCTCAAGGCACTGGCTTCCTCTACGCTCGTGAAGCTCTTCTAGCCGAGCTCGAACCGCTCTTGGTTGGAGGGGGTGTCGTCAAGCAGGTTGAAGAACACAAATACGATTTAATCAAACCGCCCCAAATTTTCGACGCTGGGACTCCCAACATTCCGGGCATCATTGGATTGGGCCGTGCGTGCGAGTACGTGCTTGAGATAGGTATCGAGCGAATTGCCGAACGCGAGCGGAAGCTGACCGAGCAAATGCTGAAGATCGCGGATATCGAGCACATCGAGGTTTATGGTCCCCACAACGTCGAACAACGGAGAAGCGTCGTGAGTTTCAACATCAACGGTTTGGGGCACCATGATGTCGCATCGATGCTGGACGAGCTCGCTCAGATAGCGGTTCGCTCGGGGCATCAATGCGCTCAGCCGACCATGTGCCACCTAGGCGTTGACGGAATCGTGCGCGCATCGTTGCACTATTACAATCTGGAGCAGGAGATCGAACGGTTCACAGCTACGCTTGAGCAGATTGCACGCGAGTTTGGTAGCTAAAGCTCCATAAATCTCCCATATAGAACAGCTACGCCAACCCAAGACCAATCCCTTGGGGAACCATTAAAATCAAAAAAGGAAAATAATGGGGGATTGCGTTCTACCCCCATTACTTTATTTTTACGCCACTATGGTACCGTTATACTGTCACTATTCTCGACGTTTGCGTTGGGGTCGTATATCCATCCGTCCTTAGTGATATCGTCTACAACGAAAGTGAACATTGTCCCACTCGGGGCTTTCTTTACTGTGTCGGACTGCAGCGTTACCTGACCATTGCCATCGGTTGGTCCAGAATCGGAATCGCTGGTCGCATTTTCCCAGTGACCATACACCGTGGCACTTGGAACTGGGGCATTCTCATTGTCGACAACAGTCACCGTTGCTTCTGCATGTGTAAAAGCACCTTGAATTATTAGTGACATTTCGATGTTGTCGACGTGCATCATCGGTAGCGCCTCTGCTAGTGTTTTAAAGCTGTACTCAGAACTTTCGGAAGAGTTGTTGCTTGGATCTGTGCTCTTGACGACGTAGTAGTAAGTCGTGTTTTCCATCAGATCGGTGAGTCCGATGCTGTGTGACGTTACATAAGCCGAGTCGTATTTGTTATCCGTGTAACTTCCTGGTAACGTTCCATACTTGACCAAGCTGTCCGCGATTTCATCCGTGTCCCACGTGATGATTGCTGAATTATTCGTTATGGATGAAGCGGTGACATTCTCTATGGTGGGCGGCGTTGTATCCGGAACCAGAGCGATCTCTTCCGTCACCACATTCCATCCCTCTATTTTCAAGTATGGATCTTTTCCATCTAGGTACTCCTGACTGAAAGTTGCGGTTATTTCCTTATTCTCTCCCGGAATCATGCTGAAGTAATTAGAACTCCAGTAAGTTGGCAACACTTCCAACCCTTGGGAGCCCTTAATTACACTGGGGTTAACAAAGAAGGCGAGATCACTCGCTGGGTTCTCCAGTGTTGCATGAAGGGTGTACTCTCCAGCGTTATTCTCTAATGTAGCCGACACGTTTAGGTCCACGGACGGGAGGTCCATCAAGTCGGTGAAGTTAGCCCTTGTATCGCCCTTGGTCGATAGCCAATAAAAGTTGGAACTTACTAATTCACCCAAGCTGTTTTTCAGTTCAAGCTTTAGGAAGTAGACTGGGGTTAGACCTCCTATCGAAGGAATTGTGAAGACAAAATTGCTGCTGTCCGGTCCAACATCTATTGCTGCCGTGTTAGAATATTTCTCTGTCATGTCAAAGTTGTAAACCTTCGCGCTGACCGTCAAATTTGAAAAGCTTTCGTAGTAACTGTTGAGAACATAGATTGACCCATCATCATAAGCGTACATGACGTGCAGTGGCTCGCATGCCTGCTGAGCGCCGTAGAAAGCACCATTAGGTCTCAGGTAATAATCGTAAAGTTGCCAGTATAGCGTGGGCCAAGCAGAATTGTATTGCCAGAATATAACTCCGGCTGCTTTATACCTATTTCTAGCAAATGCCTCGAACATAGCACGGACGGCTTCTTTTTGCAACACCTGCGATTTTACACAATATTCTTCTACTCCAGTTGGTTTCCCGTAACGAGAATTCAAAGCCCTTCTCATCGGTGGATAAAATTTCGAGTGTAGACGTATATCCCAAGAATCGCTAATCGGCCATAGGTCACTTTCAGGCATCATCTTGCGCATACTTTCTATGGGAGCGATTTGTTCACCACTAGGACCGCATTCACAATTAAATTCTAGTTTTCCGTACCACCAAGAAGGCGGTTCGTAAGCGTATACGGCGGGCCAAGGACCCATGTAATATCCTGTACACCCAGCGATAGTACTACACGCATCTGTCGCAGAGGACTGGTAAGGCCTTGTTCCATCATAAGTATCGAGAACACTTATGTACCTGCTTTCGATATTGGACGGGGGATAAAAGTCACTCCCGTACAGCCAAGTGAAAACGCAGGGGTGATTTCTTAAACGAATTATTTCGTCCCTCCAGCTCCACTCAGCAATATCAGCATGGTGGTCGGTCCAACTGCCCCATTCCTCCCATGAGCAACAGCAGCACAATCCTACCTGGGTCATTATCCCGTACTTGTCGCACAAATCGTACAGGTAATCTGATCCTCGTATCCCTTCCATGCGAAGTGCGTTGAGATTCATAAGTTTAGCATATTTGACTTCTATTTCATCCCTCTCAGGCGAAGGTTGCAACATCATATCTTCCATATATCCTCCGCCCCGTATCACTATGTTTTCACCATTGACCTGGAAAACCCGGGTCTTTTTAGAGTCAAAAAGGTTCATCCAAGAAGAGATCTCGCGGACGCCAAAGCGAACGTTTTCAGTATCTGACAGCACTCCATCCACCTTAGCGTCTAGTTTCAGATCGTACAACTGCTGAGTGCCAACGTTGTTAGGCCACCATAAGCGGGGATTTGAAATGTCTAATGTATACGTTACCAATTTAGTTTCACTCGGAGCAAGCGAAAACGCTTTGGAAAACTGGATTACTCCAGGTCCGCCCTCCGAGGTTCCTCCCTCAATCAGATTATTGACATTCTCGATCGTGCCTTCTAAAGTTCCATTTACCGACCCGACACTCGTATTGGTCAATTCGGCAGAAATCGTCAGATGCGCCACATCCAGAGAAGGTAGGTCCAAGTCCGTAATCACATGAGGATGCCTCATTTCCACAGAGTCACTCGTGGTAATCTTAACATCATACCAGATCCCCGCGGCTTTGTCTGGAGGAGTTGGATTCCAGTCCACCCAAGTGATTGTAAGATCCATGCCATCTTTCGGAGTAATTATTTCGAACGCCAAACAATTATTTTCTCCGGGTAATGCATAATCAGTAATATCAAGCTTAAACAACCTGTACGCACCCTCTATTGTACTGGAGTCAGCTATCAGGTGCCCATTGAGCCAGACATTTGCCTTGTAGTTTATGCTGTGGAGGTGCAACCAAATATTCTTCCCTGTATAATCGGCCGGTAATTCAAACACGGTACGGAACCACCACGGAACCGCGAAAGGGCTGCCGGCTGGCATATCTGAAGTGCCCCACCACCCCGCGCGATATCCGGGAATAGATTCTATATTTGTACCATAGTATGGGTCAGGATAAACACCATTCCTGACCAACGCTGCTAAAATCGTGGTAGGGGCAGTAGTGGGGTACCAACCACTCGGAGAAAAACTAAGAGTGGATATAACCTCTCCATTCTCCGTCACGTTGTCAGATGTTTGGATTGCCCATCCCTCTCTTAGAAACAGCGTATTGTCGTCACTTGCGCCTGATGCGGCAACACTCGTGCTTCCAGTTGTGAGCATGTCCAACGCAAAAACGGATGTAACCAAAACAGCGACTATAAAAAGAGCTTCAATTCTCTCCAACTTTTTTTTAACTCTCATTTTATTCTTTCATTCCTTAAAACTGGTTAAAAACCTCCACAAGTGAGGTTATCCATCCTACCTTGCTTCATAACCATGTAATTGATATGTAACTTTGTGATATAAAAAGATTGCGGCTCTGAACGGGCTCTATTTCGTGATTTTACACCAAATATGATAGTTTTTGTAAAAATGAGCGAAAATTGGGCTTAATTTGTATGGTTTTTTATGATTTTTAACGCCAAAAACAAAAGGCTGGCCCGGTTCCCTTGGCGGATTGGCTTCAGGGTCTCGAATGAAGAACACTTGAAAAAAGATGGCCGAGTGGATAAAAGAGAACCTCGACGAAATCGCTCCGCAGAACAGCGAGGTATTCAGGGACCGCCTCTCGCCGTCCAGGCAACCGCGCTCTCACAAAAAATCGGGCATCAAACGGTTCTGACTACGTGCGCTTCTTGAGCATCCTTAAGACTACTCTTTGGAGTGTTTCTGTCAAAGCTGAATCAAACCTGTTTCCTTCTCCGTCTTGAGCACAACGAGCGTTCGAGTACTACTCACTCCCGGGATCTTGTCTATCTCGTGCAGGATTTCATTCAGCTTAAGGGTGTCGTCAGTAATCAACTTCACGAAGAGGTCATGCTCCCCCGCGACCTCGTGAATCTCGAGCACCTCGGGGCGCTGGCTCAGCCGGGCTATCACCCCCCTACAAGTGCCGGGGGAGGTCGAGATGCCCATGAAAGCTTTGAGCTTCTTGCCTACTACCTGCGGGTCGACCACTGCCACGAATTTTTGAATCGTGCCCACATCAACGAGCTTTTTGACGCGCTTGTGGATACCCGAGGAACTAATGCCCAACCGCTTGGCAAGCTTGGCGTAGGACGTTTTCGCATCTCCCTGTAATAGGTTAAGCAACTTTCGGTCGATTTTGTCGAGTTCCATAATTTTCACTTTTCCAGCCTCTACAGAGTCTCGGTATAGAGTATTTAGTGGATAATATTTAAATATTTCGGTGCTTTGGAAATAATTTTTCCTTTTAGCTTGAATTAGTAAAATTTATATACGAAAATACACCAGTTTAAGTGGGAAATGTATGGAGAAGTTTACTGAAGCAAAAGGGGCGCTTGAGCGACTTGGCGCACAAGGTAAGTTCACCTTTAGATGGAACTCCATGTGGAAACGGTATATCATGAGCAAACAGCTCTATGGGGGCAAAATATGATCTCGAAACGAGTCAACGAGATGCTAAGCTCGCGGATTTCTTACCCGTTTGCCCGCAAATACTCCATCGAGGGGGGAAAGGCCGTTAACCTCGCCTCCAACGAGAGTCCTTACGGCCCTTCGCCACGCGTATTCCGGGCACTTGAACGATCGTCAGCGCGTATCGGATCGTATCCAGACCCTCGGGCTTCGAAGCTTAAGCTGGCGATAAGCCGCTACATTGGCGTTGAGCGGGAATGTGTGGCGGTCGGAAATGGTTCAGATGAAATCTTTGATTTAATTTGCAAAGCTTTCGTCGACCCTGGGGATGAGGCGTTAATTCCCCTGCCGACTTTCAGCATGTACGAAATTGCTTGTCGCATAAATGGCGGGACGCCAAAGTTCATTGAACTGCCAAATTTCGAATGGCGGACTGCAGAACTTGCACGTGAGATGGGCGCCGTAAAATTGGCTTTCATGGGCAGGCCAAATAATCCCACTGGAAACAGCATAAGCATTCAAGGGTTAAATGAGCTGCTCAAGATGGGAAAGTTGGTTGTTGTGGACGAGGCATACGTTGAGTTTGCTGGTTATTCTATAGCAAAACAAGCCCCGAAAAAAGAGAATCTACTCGTGTTGCGAACGTTTTCTAAAGCGTTTGGACTCGCTGGTCTGCGCGTCGGGTATGCTGTGGGGGATCCAAAATTGATAGAAATACTCGAGATGATTCGTGCGCCCTTTAGCATAAACACTCTAGCGCAAGCCGCGGCGATAGAGGCTCTGCGCGATAAGCGATATCTGCGTAAAGTAGTCACCAAGGTGCGGAAGGGGCGCGCTTATTTGTGCTGTGAGCTATCAAACCTTGGGATGCGCGTGTTGCCATCGGATGCCAACTTCCTTATGGTTGATGTATCACCTTTGAAAACAGATGCACCCCAGATATGTGAATTTCTAGCCAAACGTAACATCCTAATACGAAATCTCTCTAATTTTCGAGGGGTCGGAGCACGGTGGGTTAGGGTAACCGTCGGCACCCGACCGCAAAATGAAAAACTCGTGCAAACGCTGAAAAAATTTAAAGGAGGGAGAAAATGAGTGTGAAAATTGCCGTACCGAAGGGACACCTAGAAGAAACAACCGTCAAGTTACTCCAAGATGCGGGTATTGGGGTAACAAGTAGGAATGAGCGCCAACTTTTCGTACGAACGAGTGACCCAGAAATTGAACTGGTCTTCGTGCGGGCCGAAGATATCCCAGATTTTGTTGCGAAGGGAGCTACTGACCTTGGCATCACCGGTTATGACATTATGTGTGAAAGTGGCGGTGATGTCATCGAACTGTTAAATCTCTCTTATGGTTTTACAAGAATGGTAGTAGCTTCGCGCGAGGAGTCTGACATCAAGTCCCTCCGAAAAATAAAAGCAGGTATGCGGATAGCCACGGAATTTCCAAACATTACCAAACGTTACTTCGCAGAGAAGGGAATCAAAATTGAGTTAGTTCGTCTAACGGGAGCAGCTGAAATAGCACCGCTAATAGGCGTTGCAGACTTGATCGTTGATGTGGCCAGTACAGGTACAACGTTGCGTGCGCATGGATTGAGAGTCATCACCACCATCCTCGAGAGCTCAGCACGGCTAATAGCGAATAAACAGAGCCTGCAGAAGAAGCGAGCTAAAATTGATGACATCGTCACAGCCATGAACAGCGTAGTAAGGGCAAGGGGGAAGAAATTGATGGTAATGAACGTGCCTGAGGCTAAGCTAGAAGAAATTAAGCGATTGATGCCGGGGATGGCAGGCCCAACTGTGTCTCGCGTTGAGGCAACGAAACCGATGCTGTCTGTCCAAGCCGTTGTGGATGAGGCCGAGGTTTACAAATTAGTGAAACTTATCAAGCGAGCTGGCGCGCGGGATATTTTGGTCCTGCCAATCGAGCGAGTTTTGCCGTGAAAAATTTCACAGGGGTGTAAGGTTGCTGGTGATTCCGAGCGTCGACATCAGGCAGGGGCAATGCGTCCAGTTAGTTGGGGGTAAGCCCGAGACCGAACGGGTTTACGGTGGCCCAGTCGAGCTAGCGCAGCGATGGGTGGCGGAGGGTGCAAGCTACTTACATGTAATCGATCTAGATGCGGCGATGGGCGTGGGCAATAACTTCAAGCGCATAGCGGAGATACTCGCGAACGTTCGGGTTGGTGTCCAAGTAGGGGGGGGGATTCGAACCCGCAAGCGCGCATGCGAACTCCTCGGCATCGGTGTGAGCCGCGTGATATTGGGCACCGCCGCGGTGAAGAACCCAGAATTGGTGCGGGAGCTAGTTGGGCTCGCGGGCGGTAGCCGGGTCATGGTGGCGCTGGACTCTCGCTCTGGCAAAGTGACAATCGAGGGCTGGCAGAAGCAGACGGAAAAATCAATGCTCGACCTAGCGCTAGAGTTCGAGCGCATGGGAGTTGGTACCTTCCTCTTCACAAATGTAGATATCGAAGGAAGAATGACGGGCATTGATGTTCGAGCTATCCGAGAACTCACAAAGGTGGTCAAAGTGCCGGTGTTTGTAGCTGGCGGTGTGTCCTCGCTCGAAGACGTGATTCTGGCCAAAGATGCTGGCGCAGCGGGTTTGGTGGTCGGGATGGCATTATACGAGGACAAGTTCACGTTAAAGCAGGCGATGGGGGTGAGCCAATGAGGGTGAGCAAAGTCAGACGGAAAACGAAGGAAACGGAGATCGAGGTCGAGCTAAACCTAGATGGATTGGGCAAGGCAAAAATCAATACAGAAATAAAATTCCTCAACCATCTACTCGCGAGCTTTGCTAAACACGGCTGTTTCGACCTCAAGCTTCGTGCACGAGGAGATTTCAAGCACCACATCGCCGAAGATGCAATGATCGCTCTAGGCGAGGCCATCGAGCGGGCTCTCGGTAAGAAGGTGGGCATTGAGCGGATGGGCGATGCGATAGTACCAATGGACGATGCTTTAGTACTCGCTGCGGTCGACCTCAGCGGGCGAGCTTTTCCAGACATCGAGGCGAAGTTTGCGAAGCGGAAGCTGGACGATTTAAACAGCGATATGATCGAGCACATGCTTCAGGCGCTTGCGACGAATGGAAAGTTCAACCTGCACGTGAAGGTTCTGCGCGGCAAGAACGACCACCACAAGGCGGAGGCCATTTTCAAGGCGCTTGGAGTAGCGATAGCGGAAGCCGTGAGCAAGAGACCTCGTGCAAAAGGAGTACCAAGCACGAAGGGGGTCATCTAGTGTACAAAAGGATCCTACCCTGCCTCGACACAAGATGGGGTAAACTCGTCAAGGGTGTACACTTCGAAAACATAAAAGACGTGGGCGACCCCGCGGAGTTTGCAAAGCGCTATGAGGAACAAGGCGCGGATGAGCTCGTTTTTCTCGACATCGCCGCAACTCCCGAAGGCAAACCAACTTTGATCGAAGCGGTTCGAAGGGTGGCTGAGCAAATTTCGATTCCCCTAGTAGTGGGAGGAGGAATACGAAGCGTTGAAGACGCTAGGGCAATCTTGGACGCAGGCGCAAGCAAAGTATCCGTAAATACCGCCGCAGTCAGGAACCCAAATCTCCTACAAAAACTTTCGCGAGAATTCGGAAAGAAAAGCGTAGTTAACGCAATCGATGGAAAATGCGTCGGAAAAGAAAAGTGGGAGGTTTACATTAGTGGCGGGACGAAACCTACAGGCATTGACATGATTGAGTGGGCAAAGCAAGTCGAGTCACTTGGCGCGGGCGAAATCCTTTACACAGGGATCAATACCGATGGCACGCGAGAGGGCTACGACCTCGAGGGAACACGAGCGATAGTCGAAGCGATCAACATACCGGTCATCGCTTCTGGCGGCGCAGGCAAACTTGAGGATATCTACGATGTATTAACCATCGCTCGAGCAGATGCCGCGTTAGCCGCAAGCATCTTTCACTTCGGCGTCTACACAGTCGAACAAGTCAAACGCTACCTGCGAGAACGTGGCGTGGCGGTAAGGATATAATTGGTGTTTATGATGTTGAAAATCGTTCGTCTTTGGGAATGCTCGCGAGCGGAACGTGGGAAACTACTCAAGCGCTCTGAACTTGATGTTTCCTCAGTCATGCTTAAAGCGACCAAAATCGTGGCCGATGTGCGGGACCAAGGGGACAAAGCCCTCCTCAAATACACTAAGAAACTCGACGGAGTCAAGCTTGATCGAAAACAGCTTCCTGTTAGTAGACGAGAGATCAATGCCGCTTACAAACAAGTCGATGTGAGAACAATAAAGGCAATCAAATGCGCGGCGGCGGCGATCGAGAAATTTCACCGCAGGCAGCTTCCACGTGAGTGGTCCACAAAGCTCCAGCCAGGCATTAGGGCCGGGCAACTCGTGCGCCCCTTAACGAAGGTGGGAATTTATATCCCTGGCGGATTGGCGAGCTACCCTTCAAGCGCGCTCATGGCTGCAATCCCGGCGAAAATTGCTGGAGTCGAGCAAATAATCGCATGTACACCACCCAAGAAAGACGGCAGAGTCAACGCGGCCGTGCTAGTAGCTGCTGATGTGGCAGGTGTCGATGCAGTCTTCAAGGTTGGCGGCGCTCAGGCGATAGCAGCGATGGCATATGGCACTACGACGATTCCAAAGGTCGATAAGATAGTCGGGCCGGGCAACATCTATGTGGTGGCGGCTAAGCAAGTGGTCGCACCAAATGTCGACGTAGATTTTGCTGCAGGTCCAAGCGAGGTTTTAATCATCACAGATGCTTCAGCAAATCCAATGTACATCGCGGCGGATATGCTGGCGCAGGCTGAGCATGACCCAGCGGCGGCGGCGGTGCTCGTAACGACATCTTTGCAACTCGCGTCAAGGGTTTGCAAGTCTCTTGAGAAAATGTTTGAAGAAAGTCCGCGGGCGGAAATTGCACGACGCGCCCTCAGCAAGTATGGGCAAGCGATAGTAACGGCCAATCTTCAACAAGCAATAGAATTCTCGAACGACTATGCGCCTGAACACCTCGAGCTAATGGTAAAGCGCCCAAAACAAATTCTAAAACAGGTAAAAAACGCGGGCGCAATTTTTATCGGGCCTTACTCGCCAGTAGCAGCGGGTGATTTTGCGGTGGGGCCCAATCACATCCTTCCCACGGGTAGTGCAGCTCGCAGGCGCTCGGGTCTTTCGGTGTTGGACTTCGTCAGACTGCCTACGGTGCAGGAACTCACGAAGCGTGGCTTGAGACAGGTAGCTGCAGTTGCGGAACGACTCGCAGAAGTGGAAGGCCTCCCGGGACACGCTCAAAGCATCAAGAAGAGGTTGAAGGAAGGGTGAAGATGGGAACCGAGATTTTGGATGAAGTTTTCACCGTGATCGAAGACCGTCGGGACAACCCGAAACGGGGCTCCTACGTGTCGGGCCTGCTGGAAAAGGGCGAGACCAAAGTAATCGAGAAGTTCGAAGAGGAGGCCGGTGAACTCAGCGTTGCGGCGAAAGGTGATGAAAAGGCAAATACAATACATGAGGCAGCCGATGTAGTATTTCACTTGATGGTACTTCTAGCCGCGAAAGGCGTTCGGCTAGACGAGGTCATGGAAGAGCTTAGGCGAAGGCGGCGGTGATCGTTTTGAAGTTAACTCCAGCTAGAGCTCGAGCGATTGCAAAAGTCCTCACGTTTAAGGATGGCTTTATCACAGCTGTGGCACGAGATTTTGGAACAAAACAGGTGCTAATGGTGGCGCAACAGAACAGGCAAGCAGTATTGAAAACTCTGACGACGGGCTTGATGCACTACTGGAGTCGATCGAGGCGAAAACTATGGCTGAAGGGCGAGCAATCAAAGAATTATCAACGGGTTCGTGATGTATGGATCGATTGCGATGGCGATGCCTTGATTTTCGATGTCGAGCAGGTGGGCGCCGCATGCCACAAGGGATATTACTCATGCTTCTACCGCAAGCTCAAGCAGGGCAAGCTCGTGCGAGTGCTCAAGCAAAAGTTCAAACCCGAGAAAGTTTATGACCAATCCAAGCCAGATGAATGATTCGCATGTCTGAATGGCAGGTTGGTGTCGCATTTGTTCGCGGGCTCAACATGTTTAAAGTTAGACGGGTAAAAGCAGAGAAAATCTTTAAAGCGTTAAAGCGAGCTGAGAACAAAAGCGTGCGTTTCATTGGGATGTACAAAACTGATGATATCATTTTTGTGAAGAGGCGAAAGGTGCCGTATGCAGCGGCGAGCTCAATCATCGAGCGAGAACTTTCCAAGCTTTTTAAGGAGCGAATCTATGTGACGAGCCGATCTCTGAGAAGCATCAGGGGGGTTATCGGGCGCGCGCAAGAGGCTAAAACACGTAAACTTCAGGCGAATTGATGAGTATATCTAGAAGAACGCTCGAAGCTTTCAGGCGGAGTTCCTCAGCGATATCTCTTGTCATCGCCTTGGGTCTGCTCGTGATGACCCTGAGCATGGGCTACCACATTTTTGCGTATAAATCATCTGAGTTTCTAGAGCGACCGGATGTGCAGGAGTATGAGAACGCAATTGAGAACGTCGCGCAGATGGATGAGTGGACACTAACGAAGTTTTATTGGTCAAACAACTTGAGGATAACAAGTTTCTACATCGTTTGGACCCCAATTTACCTCAGCTTTCATTCACTGATGTTTAATGAGTACGTAATTGGCATGAATCTCGCATATTGGTACCACGCTTACGGCGCGGAGATATTTTTAATATTTTTGTCAGGCATCTTCTTTCACGGCGTGCTTGAACTTACCGGGATTTTCATTGTCGTAGCAATCACCCTGCGAGTAGCTTGGAATCTCTGGAAAGGTATGGGTCACATGATGAGAGCGAGAAAGGGAAAAAAGTGGCCGCGGGAACTTTCGAAGAGTGAAAAGCGGAAAATCCGGAAATATAAACGCAAAGTCAAGGAATTGTTGGTGGATTTTCTTGTGCTCGCATCATTCGGGGCATTTTTGATATTTCTCGCGGCACCCGTCGAGGCCTACATATCCCCCTCGTTTATGGCGGCATTTGTTGGAGCACTGCCGCTAGCCATAACTTTTCTGGTGATTATTGCCTTCTTCTACCTCTCTATCTTTGTTTGGGGTCTAGGGGCGATGAAAAGGGATATTAGAACGGTGTATGGTGATGTTAAGCTCGCTTTCAAGCGCAAGTGGCGACCAACCCATCTTTCGCTTCTGATGTTTGTGCTATTCTTTTTCATTATGATAATCAGCCTATTGGTTTGAGCGTTTAAACGTGAGCAGTAACAAAGGAAAGGTTGAAAAGGCAGTAGAGAATTAGAATAACGGAAAGTTTCAGGAGAGGAAGAATGAAGTACATCGTCATAGTCGGGGACGGGATGGCAGACTACCCCCTCAAAAAACTGGGTGGTAAGACACCTTTAGAGGTCGCCGACAAGCCGAACATGGATTCTATCGCATCCAAAGGAAAAATGGGAATTTTAAAAACAGTCCCTGATGGCATGGTTCCAGGTTCAGATGTGGCGAATCTCTCCATTTTGGGCTACGACCCTAGAAAATATTACACTGGGAGAGGACCCTTGGAAGCGGGCAGTATGGGGGTTAAGCTCGGGGACGAGGATACCGCTTTTAGGTGTAATTTAATCACCGAGAAAGACGGAAGGGTTTTCGATTATTCTTCTGGGCACATTTCTACCGAGGAAGCCAGAGAATTGATCGAAGAAATGAAAACATTCAAACTTGGGGAGTTTTACATAGGTGTTAGCTATAGGCATCTATTTGTTATGAGGAACTGCAACCCAAAAATCCAAACTTCCCCCCCACATGACATCGGTGGAAAGCTCATCTCAGATCATTTGATAAAACCCCGGGATAGCGAAATAGCGCAGAAGCTCAACCAATTCATAATGGCGTCCAAGGGTGTTCTCTCGAAACATCCAGTAAATATCGCGAGGGTTAAACAGGGAAAAAATCCAGCAAATATGATATGGTTATGGAGTAATGGGAAAAAGCCAAAGCTGGAGAAAATGAAAGATAAATATGGACTTAGAGCAGCGCTGATTTCTGCTGTCCCACTGATAAACGGCATCGGAATTTACACAGGGATGGAAATCATCAACGTGCCCGGCGTAACTGGGTATTACGATACAAATTACGAAGGAAAAGCTGACTATGCGCTCAAGGCACTCGAGAGCAACGACTTCGTTTACGTACATGTGGAGGCACCGGACGAGGCCGGGCATGAGGGAAACTTAGAGACGAAAATAAAAACAATTGAAGATTTGGACAAGAGATTGGTGGGCAGGATTTTGGATGGGGCAGGGGAATGCAAAATAGCCATATTACCAGACCATCCGACCCCAATCAAAGTCCGAATGCATGTACCTGATCCCATTCCATTCGCGATTTATGCTCCTCACTTAAGTGGGGATAAGCTCAGATTTGACGAATCTTCAGCTAAAATGGGCTCGCTAGGGTTCATCGTTGGGGAGGAGTTCATGAGGTTGCTCCTCACCATCTAAAACGAATCATCAACCGTCTTTCAGGACTTGCTTTTTACCGCTTCTGATATCGCCTCAGCCATTTCTCTCGTACCCACAGCTGAGGGATCACGGGGGTCCTCCTTCATGTCGTAGGTTACGTACTTGCCCTCAGCGATTACCTTGGCTACGGCACCTTCCAGTTTTTGCGCAGCGCCTTCTTCCCCCAAATAGCGCAACATCATTACCACTGAAAGAATCGTGGCCGTAGGGTTCACCTTGTTCAGTCCAGCATATTTTGGGGCGCTGCCATGCGTCGGTTCAAAAACAGCTATTTTGTCACCGATGTTTCCTCCGGGCGCAACGCCTAGCCCACCAACCAAGCCGGCACAGAGATCAGAAATTATATCTCCGTACAAATTTGGTGCCACTATCACATCGTATAATGTAGGCTTCTGCACGAGCTGCATACACATGTTGTCAACAATCCGATCCTCAAATGCTATCTCGGGAAACTCCTGCGCTATCTTGCGAGCAGCCTCCAGAAAAATGCCATCCGAATATTTCATTATGTTAGCTTTGTGCACGGCTGTAACTTTTTTACGCCCATTTTTCCGTGCGTATGTGAAAGCGAAACGCACGATTCGCTCGGAAGCAAAGTGAGAGATCGGCTTTAAACTTATCCCCGCATCACGCCCTATTTCTACTTTTTTCTTTTCCCTCACAAACTTGATAAATTCCTCTGTTTCTGGGAGTCCCTCAGCAAATTCTATCCCCGCGTAGAGGTCTTCAGTGTTCTCCCTCACGATCACGAGGTCGATGTTAGCATATTTCGAGCGCACCCCCGGATACCACTTACAAGGTCTCAGGCATGCGTACAGATCGAGCGCCTTCCTCATGGCTACATTTACGCTACGGAATCCGGAGCCTACGGGCGTGGTTATCGGTCCTTTCAGGGCAACTCTATTCTTACGGATAGACTGGAGGACTTCTTCAGGCAGAGGGGTACCATACTTTTCTATGACCTTCGCCCCAGCTTCCATCTCTTCCCATTGGATTGGGACACCTGTGGCCTTGATGCACTTTTTCGCCGCGTCAATTACCTCTGGGCCTACCCCGTCACCAGGGATTAAAGTGACTGTATGCATACGACGCCTACCTTATTTTAAAGCCGGCCTTCTGCGCGTACTGCTTGAATTCATCGTTTCTTATCGGATATCTCCTCTCCCCTGTAATGAATTTATTTTTAAGAAGTTCTACAATCTCTGCTAGCCTAGGATCGTCTTCCTCAATTTTTTGGCCCGTCAATTCTTCCAGTTTGAGTCTTACGCCATGTTTTCCCGATCTCTTCCCGACCACTATCATTCGCTTCTGACCGACGAGTTCCGGCGGAAATGGCTCGTAGGTCAGCGGGAGAGCCATCAGCCCATGGATGTGTATCCCCGACTCGTGGGCGAATGCGGCATCACCAACTATCGCCTTGTTCAGGGGCAGTTGATACTTGAGAGACGAAGCGAGAAAAATTGCCAGCTCCCGAAAGGGCTGCAGGTTCCACTTCTTGATATCGTAGTGCATGTAGCAGTTCAGGATGATTTTTTCTGTTTCAGCATTTCCAGCTCGATCCCCAATACCAAGGAAAGTGGTGCTCGCGTACACTTTGTCAAACAAACCAGACGCTGCCCTGATCGCAGCCATCGTGTTCTCGACCGCGTTGCCAAAGTCATCGTGCGCATGTATTTCCACGTTTGGAATCTTTGTATCCTTCTTTATTTGCTGAATCTTGGCTGGTATTCCATTCGGCAGAGAGGCAGAAGGATCGGATAGACCGCATCCGATGGTATCGCATATCCGGTAAACACTCGCCCCGGCATCGGCCACGGCATTTATGAAGACCTTCTCGAAAGTCCAATCAGCTCTGGTGCTGTCCTCGCCATGGACGAATACCGTGAGTCCATGATCGACTGCGTATGCTACTGTGTCGACCACTCTTTCGATGAGCTCCTGAAGCGATTTATCAGTCCACTTCTCGAAGTGTATGTATGAGACCGGGTGAGAAACACCAACTTGCTTGAAGTCGAACTTCAGCGCTAGGTCGACATCAGCCCTAGTCGCCCTGCACCAAGCAGCCAGCATTTTTTCGAGTCCCTCATCCTGCATGAGTTTTATCGCTTCCTGGTCAGAATTTGTATAAGTGAGCACCTCTAGTCTCTCCACGCCCGTGTCTCTGAGCATGCATGCTATGCGACAGGTATCTGTAGGGCGTGGGCTAACGAGTCCCGCCATCTGCAACCCCTCCCTCAAGGTGGTGTCATCTACAACCACATCGAGATTGAGTGGGTGCGGTTTGTATACTACCTTCCTTAGCTTTTCCCACTTCTCAGGGTCGAACTCCAGTGGGGAGAAACCTCTTATTTCCCCCAACTGTTCCCTTTTGGCCTTTTCCATCTTATCGAAATTCATATTTAACCCTGCTTTTTTGGATTTTTACATATATAAAGTTTTTCTTTACATAAGTAAAGTACTAAAAATTGGGGGTTGGAAGCGTCTAGCGGACCCCAGACCTTCAACGTGAATCCTTCCAGGACTCCCGAGTTGTCCCTCTACTTCAAATTTGACACCGATGATTTGCTCAACAAGTGAGATGTTTGTGAGGGTGTGCGAAGTCAATTCGGTGCTGGTTATATCTGAACTGCCATCTGCGAGCGCCATGTATGGGATGAGCTGATCTGTGAGATAGCGATCGACCGCACAACCTGTGTCCAGCTGCCTAGCTAAGTTCTCAGCTGCCCCCCGACCCACCTGCTCGGCCGGTTTCCCAAGCCTCCCCAAGGAGCTGGCCCCCAAGATTGCGCCGCGTTCTGTCTCAGCCCACAGCACGATTCCAGCTCCGGGGCCGAGGTGAGGATCACGCGCTGGCTCATAGGATTCGGCTTTGATGTCGACCTTGGAGTAGCCAGCTTTGATCAGCACCATGCTTGCTGCGTGAGCCATGCGAGTTGCGATGTGGGCCGGTAAGCGAACGCAGTGAGCCACGCCAGCGATGCGAACCACCTTTCCAAGGTCCGTTAACTTGAGCGCTTGCAGCTTTTCGACGGGTTCTATGTGGGCGCGCACGATCCCTCCGCCTCGTGGATAGTGGCCCCTGCGAACGCATTCGGCCTCACCCCGATAGCCCATCTTACACAGTGTGGGCAGAGTGACATTTTTTAGAAAGTCAATATGTGGTGCTAGTGGATTGTCAGTCCCGCCGGTGATTTCAACTTCCACAGGCTTGCGCGCAAAAGCTGCGGCTGGCATCAAGATTTGCAGAATTAGTGTGGTGCTGCCCGCGGTTCCTATGTCGACTCGATACTTGCCTCCCTCTATGGTAGTGGGCTTGAATTTGAGTTCCTTCGAGTGAAGTCCCAGCCCTTCAACTCGAGCGCTCGTTAGTTCAGCAAGAGCTTTGACGCCGTGCATATGTTGGGGCTGGAGCCCTGGCTTGGTTCGTTTGGCGCGAATATTGAAAATGTGAATAGGGCGTTGACTAACCGCGCTCAGCGCTAGAGCGGTGCGGAGTACTGCTCCTCCGCCCTCTCCGATTGAACCATCAACCTCAATCATCAGCAGAAGTTAGGTCCTCCAGATATAAGAATTGAAAACGATAATTGTTCGATCGCATGTCAGAATTTCAATCCCGCGTTCTGAAGTTGGTTTCGATGGTTCCGCGAGGTAAGGTGACGACTTACAAGGAGCTAGCTCTAGCCCTAGGCAGACCTCGTGCTTGCAGGGCGGTGGGGAATGCTTTGGCAAGAAACCCTAATCCAGTAATGATCCCTTGTCATCGCGTGGTGAGGTCGGATGGCAAAATTGGAGGTTACAAATTTGGCGAAAGGAAGAAGGCGAAACTGCTCTCAATGGAGGGGGTTATAATTAAAAATAGAAAGGTCGATCTCCAAAATTTTCTTGCAAAACTATCAAAAAGTCCTGTACGCCATTTTCGTTAAAATTGATGTTGCGCCGGTGTTCAGGTCGATAACTGATAACACCTAAGTTTTTGTTTTACCGACGTACCTGTAGATGCGGCTTGGCTTACCCCTACCACCGCGCCCGTTCGCCGCGAGTCTCGTCTGCTCGGTCGGCTGTACCAACCCTTGCTCAACCAGTTTCTGAACCGTGCGCCAAATAGTGATTTTTGACGTTTTTGTCAGCTTTATGAGTTCGGGGATGGTGAACTCTTCCAGCTTCATTATATGTCCCACTATCTCCACATCTCTTACTGTCATGTCGTGGAGACCGTGCTCCAGCAACGTTGATGTTGCGCTACCCCGCATCTCTTGGTACCCCACCCAAACAGCAAAGACCATAACCCCCATCGCGATACCGATGCTCGTTGCGATCGGCCAGGCATTGACCGGCTTTGTCTCCGTGGTCGTCGTGTTGGAAAACATAACCGGTTCCTCGGTTTCTTGTGCCTGTTCATAGAGATCTGTTGGCACGCTTATCTTAGATACCGGGGGGCTAAACCCTTCAGATGCTGGAAGGCCTTTTTCCGAATCAGGGGCACGGCCACCACGGTACTTTAGAATCACCTTGTTTGCAAAAAGTTCTGCATTCTCTACATCATATCGTACATCGTCTATGGACACCTGTTGTCCAAAGTTCTCGATAATTACAGTTTGGGTTGAGGTGATGACGTATCCTTCACCATAGAAATGGTCAAGGACAACGTAGGACGTTATAGTAGCCGCTCCCAGCACCACCAAAGCCATCATCACGCCGAAGAAACGGCCGCGCATACCCAGCACCGCATAAAGTATCGTTTTTGAAACTTAATAAATTATGTTTCTTTTATGAAACTTAATTTAAATTCAAGATTTGACCATTTTTAATTGGTGAAACAAATTGAAGCGCCGAATTTTGCCTTCGTGGAGATATTTGGTTGAGGAAAAAAGAGCTGAATTACCGTTAGTGACGATTATCCTAATTACGGCTACTCTAGCAACTTTGGCCATTCCAATTTTCATCACCACGCTGGGGCCGGGCCAAGTTTCTGGATATCAACTAAAAAAATTTTCATCTTATGGGGAACTGGAATATTTTGTGAGGACCAATGTTAGCAATTACGTATATTACGAATCTTTTCTTAATCGAAATGTTTCTATACCGCTTCCAGCATCAAGCAAAAGTTACGGTCGTGGCGACGAAACTGGGGTAGACTATTCCACAACAAATATCCAAGTAGAAGGTGTCGATGAAGCGGACATCGTGAAAAGCGATGGAAAATACATTTATGTCGTTTCCGGGAACAAGGTGGTCATCATCGACGCATACCCCGCCGAAGGTGCTAGAATCCTTTCTGAAATAGAGACTAACGAGAGTCCGATCGAGCTATTCATAAATGGAGACAAACTTGTCGTGTTGGGTCGGGCTTTTGTCAAAGTTTACGATGTTTCAAATAGGGAGAACCCTCTACTAACGAGAGATGTTTCTTTCGATGGCCAATATTTCGATTCGAGAATGGTGGGGAGCCACGTTTATGTAATAATAAATTCACCAGCGATTTATGATAATAAAATATATCTGCCAAACATTTCTTCCAATGGCAATACCAAAACAGTCCCAGCGACTGAAATTTACTATTTTGAAAATACTCACGATTATTCGTACGGGTTCACGACCATAATGGCGATAAATACGCAAGATGATGGGGCAGAGATAAAAAGTGAAACTTTTCTCATCGGTGCAACCCAGAACATTTTCGTTTCCTCAAACAACATTTACATAACCTACACAGATTACTGCGTATATCCGCTGATGGAGCGCTCAAATGAAACAAGCGATCCGGAGACGGAAACAACAATTATTCATAAAATATCCATAGCTGATGGAACAATCGAGTACAAATCAGAGGGGGAGGTCCCAGGGCATGTCTTGAATCAATTTTCAATGGACGAATACCAGGAACATTTCAGAATAGCGACGACGACAGGGTGGATGGGCCAGAGCAACGTTTACGTGCTTGACGGGAATCTCGATATCGTCGGAAGGCTGGAGGGGCTCGCTCCTGGGGAGAGGATTTATTCTGCAAGATTCATTGGCAGTAGGGCGTACCTAGTAACTTTCAAAAAAGTTGACCCTCTGTTTGTGATAGATATGGAGGACCCAAACAATCCAAGAGTTCTTGGAGAGTTGAAAATACCGGGGTACTCCGATTATCTACACCCCTACGATGAAACTCACTTGATTGGCGTGGGCAAGGACGCCGTGGACATGGGATCTTTCGCGTGGTATCAAGGCGTGAAGATAGCCCTCTTCGACGTGAGCGACCCAGAAAACCCAATAGAAATATCGAAATACATGATAGGTGACAGAGGAACCGATTCCTACGCCTTGCAAGATCACAAGGCATTTTTGTTCAGCAGGTCAAAGAATCTCCTCGTGCTGCCCATCTTGCTCGCGGAAATAAACGAAGAGAGTTATCCGGGAGAAATACCCCCTGATGCTTATGGGGAATATGTCTGGCAGGGCGCCTACGTATTTGATATCTCTTTAGATGATGGGTTTGTGCTTAAGGGAAGGATAACCCATTTCAACAATGATGATCACATCAACGAATGGGGCAGATATTATTATCCCTATGATTATTCGGTTCAAAGATCTCTTTACATCGATAACGTGCTTTACACCATTTCAGGCAGGTCAGTAAAAATGAACAATCTGGAGGATTTGAGCGAGATAAATGAAATAGAATTGTTGCAAGAGATTTCCTAATTTTTCCAAGGTGAGTGAAATGAAGGGAAAATTCTGGGTTCTGGCAGTTATCGGGTTAGTGGTGGTGCTGATTGTGGCTTATTCTATTTATTTCGCCCCCCTCAAGAGTTGGGATAATTACAAACCAGCAAATATTGGAAAGGAAATCCGGCTGCATGGAACAATTGTATATGTCTATCAAATATATCAAATTCGTGGCAGTTCTCCTTACGGCGGGCATGAGGTTTCTAAATTCAAATACGTTTTAGGAGAAGAATATATTTGTGGCACTTCTCGCTCGGCGGGATTCTCACGCCACGCTATATTGGACATGTTAACTCAAGATATCTCGCCGATCGAGTTCTATGGGGGTTCTGGCCCGGTTGATGTAACAGGCATCATTAGACAAGCGCCAGCGGAGTATTCAGATTACTTTGAAATCTATCTCGAAGTTACAAAAATAGAACTAGACCATCCGGAGCGACCGGCGACTTGCGTCACCCTTGGGGATGACACTTATAAAGCCGTGGCGATAGGAAGAAACTATCTGGAGAACATTCTTTCGAGAGGAGGTCCCAGCCCTTGGGTGGGCGATCTTCTTCAGGTGCAGCTAGAGATAAGGGATCCGAATTATTACTGGCACTACCTTTCGGGAGAAGAAGTGGACAAGCCCGATGTAGAAAATACCCTGTGCTGGGTCATAACTTTCGAGAAGGCGAAGCGGCCCGGGCACTTCTTCGAAGTTTGGATCGATGCAGACTCCGAAGATGTCGTCGGCGGGATGCAGTGTAGATAGGAAAGTTCCCAAACGCACGGCAAGTTTAATTATTGTGCAAAGTTGCCGCATGGACAAATACTGCAAACGTGATTGAGAACGGGGCGAAACTCACGATAAGTCTGGATAAAACGGAATTTAACCAAGGAGAAAACATCGACGTAAAACTCGTTGTGCAGAACCTTCGTGAGGAAAACGTTACTTTTACCTTTTCGAGCGGATATCAATTCGACTTTGTTGTTTACGACGAAAATTTCGAAGTGGTTTGCGCATGGTCAGACGACAGGGGGTTTATTGAAGCATTTACCAGTTTGAGCCTTGAACCCGAAGAATCCCACATTTGGGTTTGGAATTGGAATCAGATGGTATATGAGAAGCTCACAGGTGAGTACTCGCCCATCAATCCAGGAACGTATCATTTGCGAGGCATTTTAATTGGGTATATGGAGACGCCTTTCCTAAGGATAACTATTTCGTAGCCTTTATCTAAGCAGGTAATCCGTCTTCGACAAATCCTTGAGCCGCTCGACCGCCTTTATCTCCCGCATTACCCCAACCACGGCTTTCGGCACGAGTTCCTCCCACCGCCCACCCTTGATCATCCGATCGCGAATCTCGGTCCCCCAGTATTCCTTACGCTTGAACATTGGCTGTATTTTTGTCTTGAAACCCGCCTCCTTGAAGAGGCGTCTAACCAGCGGATTGCCCGAATAGACGATTTCAAAGGGCGGGGAAAGCGAAATCACGTGCGATACCCAGACCGCATTGTTGTTCACGTCTGGGATGGGAATGAGGTGCACCCGCGAGAGGTCTATCCCTGCCGCCGCTAGGGCGCGGGTGAGCATGAGCACTCGCTCGCCTGCCGTGAAGGGGTTCTCGAGCGTGTGGCTCTCCTGCGCGCTCCCTATCCCCACGATTAACTCGTCGACTTCGCGCAGGATCTGCTTCGCAACTTCGATATGTCCTTTATGGGGGGGTTGCCAGCGCCCGATGATCATGGCACGCATTAAGATACACCTTTCCATTACTTTCAATGACTCTTCGTATAAAGACGCTTAAAAATATTTTTTTGGAGGGTAGGATGGAGAATAAATGAGACTTGGTTTAACTTTTATTTGGCGAGAAGTCCACTTTTTCAGGTAGGCGAATTGCCGATTACTTTTCGGTCACCTTCTATAATGATTTTCCTTCGCCGTCAAGTTAGTAGTGATTGGCCAACGTTGGATCGATCCTGAGGGACCTGCCGGAGCTGAAGATCGAGGGGGGTGAGGTGACCTTCGAGAAGACCCCGACCATGATAATCGTCAGGTCGCCCCTGAGCAAGGCCAGGCACAAGTACTTCACGTTTCTCCCGAGCGAGGGGTGCATCCACCTGAAGGAGTACTTGGAGGGGCGGATGCGCGCGGGTGAGCGGCTCAGGCCGGAGAGCCCGCTGGTATGGCACGAGAGGCCCAAGGCGGCGATCAAGCCGTTCATGCATACGGGGAAGATAACCGACACGATCCGAGAGTGCATGCGCGCGGCCGGGATGCGCAAGCGCCCGTACGTGCTGCGCGCCTACGCGGAGACCCAGCTGATAATAGCGGAGTCGAAGGGGAAGATCTCCTACCCGTACCTCCAGTTCGTGGCCGGGCACAAGGGCGACATAGAGGCCCGCTACTCGACGAACAAGGGGATGCTGCCCCCCGACATGGTCGAGGAAATGCGCGAGGCGTACAAGCGCTGCGAGATCTTCCTCGGCACGGCGGCCCAACCGCTGGAGCAGACGAGCGTGGTCAAGGAGGCGAAGCTCGAGGCGATAAAAAGCATAGCGAAGAACCTTTTCGGGATGGACCTCTTGGAGGTCAAAACCGCGAGGGAGAAGGAGATGGGGAGGGAGCTCGAACCGGACGAGGAGATCGAGCTCCTCGAGAGCGAGATGAAGAAGTTCAGGGAAAACCCGGACCCCCAGAAGATCGTCGGGGAGGACGAGCTGGAGGCCCACCTCGCAGAGGGGTGGGAGTTCGTCTCGGTGCTGCCGTCGCGGAAGATACTGATCAGGACCGAGGGCGCGGTTCCCATCAAGACGCCTCCGGGCTAGATCACCCTTACCTTACCGCCCTTCAGATCTACCACGACCTCGCTCTTCGATAGCTTGTACACGAGCCCCCTGACGCCCGGATCGCGGTACCTCCCGACGATGCCCAAGCCGACCATCCTGTTCAACGACTTGTAAAAGCTGACCCTGTTCCTCAAAATTCGAACCCAAGAGCGTTCATCGTGCGCCAATGTATCTGTAGACGCGACTCGGTTTGCCCCGACCACCCCGACCGTTCGCTGTTAACCCCATTTTTTCGGTTTCCTGCACGAGGCCTTGCCTGATCATTTTTTGAACCAACCGCCATACCGTAAACCTTGATACGCGCACCCGACGCATAAGATCAGGTACCGTAAATTCCCTCATTTCCATCATATGCCCGACGATTTCCACATTTCCAATTGTTAGATCATGGAGCCCGTGATCGAGCAAAGTTGATGTTGCGTCCCCCCATATCCGCCTGCTCCCCACCCAAACTGCAAATATGACCACGCCCATCGCTGCCCCTATGCTCACCGCGACCGGCAAGACATCAAGGGGTTTTGTTTCAGGTGCGAACGGTTCTGCCCCATAGACACATTCCTCCGCACCATAGAGGTGATCCAAAACTATGTAAGATATGCCAGAGGCGCAACCGAACGCGATTATCGCGATTAATACGCCTAGTGATCGGTAGCGCATGTTTATCCCGGCAACATTGGATTTTTGGGTTATATAAATATTGTTGCTTAAACGAAACAAAATATAATAACACGTTCGGTGCATGTTGTCAAAAAGGAGGCCCATAAAAAATGAATATTCTGGAAATGACACCGGCACTGGCACTTGCTTTCCCCGTGAGGAGGCAAAATCCAGAATTCCGAGGGCCCCCGACCACTAATTCAGACCCCAAGTGCGATCTCAACGATCTCCTTGACTTCCATTGGAGGAGGTTGCCGTAAAATCTTCGTTGATGAAAACAAACAAATAACGGGAGAGAGCAATGGTCAGGCCATGCCTATTTTTCTTTTTATGGTTGTATTTTTACCAACTAGTTTCAATATGTTGCTTAAATGAAACAAAATTTAAATAAAATGCAAATGGCTACTAAACAAAAGGAGGGAATAAAAATGGACGAAAAACAAAAGGGGTTCGGAACAGTCATCGCAGCTTGCATAATAGTGACAATCCTCGCTGCTGGAGGGCTCGGCGTGCTAGTGGTCAGCGGCCCTGTTCAGGTACAGGAAGAGGAAGACTTGGCTCCCACCGCTGCAGAGATGCGCGACAAATTTATACCATGGCTTGCCGCCAATCACCCCGAGTTTGGCATCACGAGCGAAACCGAGTGGACCGGGACTATTGTATACCCAGGCATGGTGGGGGTATCCTACTACCTCTTCTCCTCAGAGGATTGGGAAATGGGTGTGTCATGGCATGTGATGAGACCGCCGTACGATTGGGCACGAATCTACCTCATGCATCGGATTACCGAAACGAGTCCATCGTACGCTTTTGAGATCTCGTCATTGGATGCGCAAGAGGAGCCCCACGTCATCGACCCGCCGGAATCTGTGTGGCGCTGACTGCCAGACCAAAATAGAAGGGGTTGCAAACGCCCCACAACCCCATTTTAATTTATTTGCCGGACCTCGAAGGAAAATAGCACCACATGCTTTTATCATATTCACCATGATATGAAAGGGAAAAAACGAGGAGAAAAAGTTTCCTGATCGTCTTAGTGGCGGTCGTGGCCTCTTTGCCGCTGGCAATGCAGTCGGATATCTGACATACTCACCGAAGGGGAGCCCCCCTACTTGGTCAACCTGACGACCACATCTGTCTTGCCGACCCTGACCACTACCACCTTCGCGCTCTGCCTCTTCCCCGCGATCCTCGACAGGCTCTTTTTCACCACCTGCGGGTCGAGCCCCGTGCGCTCCGCGATTTCCTCCGGGCTCACCACCAAGCACTTGGCCCTGCACTTCACCCGGAACTCCGTGAGCTCCTCCGCGAGGAAACCATTGATTTTGGATATCTCTCGGTCTTCCTCTTCAGCCATCTTAACTTCCTCAGTTGCTCCTTTGTGATTTTGGAGAAACTCTTGGTGGTATGTCGAGGTGCTCGCTGACTTCTACGCAACCATCACGCTTAGACTGCAATATATATTTTACATATATGAATATGATTCGTGAGGTAATGATATGCCGAGGAGAAAGGTGACCGAAGAAGTCTTGGAGAGGATGAAGAAGCTCAGGGAGGAGGGATTGACCTACAGGGAGATAGCCGACAAGCTGAACCTGTCCTACGAGACCGTTTTCAGGTACCTGAGGGAAGAGGGGTTTTTCGAGACGTTGAGGCGAAAGATGAGTCTGAAATAGATACACGATGGCGTGACACGTGGCATAGCTAAAGCCGATCCAAATAACTAAGGACACCCCAAGGCGATTTTTCCTACATGACCGAACTCTGTTTGGCCCCCGCCGACACGGTAGCCGAGCACCCCAGCCTCTCGGCAAGACCAAACGGGGCAACCACGCCGGCAGGTGCGACCCTACAATTTATACTCACGCGGGTCTTAAAACCTAACTTGAATATCCTGATATCAAGTGCTCGGTCGTCCCTCCGGCAACCCCAGCTTGACTATCCTCTCGGTGGCCCTCTCGACATCCCCCCTGTTTCTCGCCCCCGCGCAGACGCCCTTCCCGGATACGAAGAGCAGGACCACGACCTTCGGGTCATCGAGCCTGAACACCAGCCCGGGGAAGACCTCCGGCTCGTACTCGGTGTTTTCGAAGTTCGTGGCGATCTCCTCCAGGTCGAACCCCCTGCCGAAGTCGATGGAGGCCACGATGTTCTGGACTTTGATCTTGGGCTCCGATTTGATCTCGACGCCGGACCTCCGGAGTTTTCTGGTCAGCCTTTTGATCGCGAGCTTGGCGTCTCCCAGGCTTTTGGCGCCGACACAGTTCATCTTGCCGGAAGAGAATATCAGAAAAGACGCGCGGGGCTCCTCCAGCTTGTAAACTGCGCCGGGGAAAAGTTCGGGATCGTGATCGACGCCGTCCACGGTTCTCGCCAGCTTTTCGAGGTCGAACTCGGTGCCCTCGTACGTGACGGACACCACCACGTTCTCGATTCTGATTTTCGCCTTGGGCATGTCAACCTTATAATCAGCTCACTCACCCCACCTTGACACTTTCGGTTCGGCCGAATATCGCGAACCCGACTAATAAGATGGCAGTACATATGATACTTTTGCGGATACCATTGCGTGGCTATTGGTTCAGCTCGTGGTATTCTTGGAATTGACGTGCCCCCAATATTGAATGGATTTTTATTTGGTAGAAAGGAATCCAAACTTGGAAGGGTGATAGAACGCCACGAAAGGAAGAGAAAGTTACCTTGGCACCGATAGCTTTACTGCTTGCGGGCGGGGGCTGTGTAGAGATCCAACAGGGCGACCTCGTGGCCGGTATTGTCCTGGTGCTCATCGGTGCTGCACTGCTACTCGTAACCAAGTACGTCCGCGAATAACAAACATTAAGGTTTGACAAGTCGACATGGGGGGGATAAAATGGCGGCTCAGATGGGTCAGGTGGGGGGTATCCCCGTCTTAATCCTCAAAGAGGGGGCTCAACGCCTCGTTGGGGCGGATGCGAGGCGAAACAACATCATGGCGGCGCGCGTGATTTCGGAAGCCGTGAGATCCACCCTCGGCCCGAAGGGCATGGACAAAATGTTGGTCGATTCGCTGGGCGATGTGACGATCACGAACGACGGAAAGACCATCTTGGACGAGATGGGGGCCGAGCACCCATCGGCGAAGATGATAGTCGAGATCGGGGTCGGAGTGCTCGCGGTCGGGGGAGCTGGATACGCGCTCTGGGCGGTGCGCAGGCGGAAGGCGATGCTCCGAAGGCACGTGCTGCGTCAGCGGAAGGTGAGGAAGTACCTCAAAGAGGAGTAGGAAATGGCGAGAGTGGGCTGGCGGGAGAGTGCTGGCGAGATGCTGAAATTCCGTCCGATGTGCAGCCAGTCGCATAATTCGGGTTCCAGTCCGCCGCCAAGGTTGAAATGTCGAAGAAGGTCAAGGAGGAATGACCTTCACTCCCGAAATACTCACGCAATCCGCCGGTGCGGTTCCCCGAAGGTGAAAGCTTTTGGGTGAGGTTATCCATCCGGCCGCACCGGCGGGCGCGGATGGGGAGCGGCGAAAGGCCACGGCGGCATGGAGACCGCGCCGACAAGCGAACACGTGGCAGGGACGGGTCATTACACCCTTCACAACTCCGAGCGCGGCGGGGTCCGGTCCCGGAAATCCAACGCGACCGCCGCGGCCCGCCACAGCTTGGGAAACTTTATGGTGATACTGTACAAAACTTTTCGGGGTTAAAGTTGATGGTGGCGAAAGGCACCGAGCACGAGGAATCAGGGCTCGAGGGGTGTGTCAGGATCCTCTTGGTGATCGAGGCTTAGTGACTACTGAGGGGCCGAGAATGCCAAAATGCCCGATCTGCGGCAAAGAGCTTGATACCTCCCAGGGGCTAGCTGGCCATATGTACCTCAAACACGGAGTGAAACGGAGGTACGACTGGGACGCGATAAAACTTGATTACTTGAGCGGTATGGGCATCAATGGGCTGCGTAAAAAATACCACATTTCGAAGGGGGCGGCGTGGAATATCCTGCACAAGCTGGGCGTGATCCGATCTCCCTCTGACGCGGCCAGGTTGGCGAGAGGCGGGACTATCGGCTGGAGCAAACTCACTCTGATGCGCGGCTACCCGACCCGGATCGTGAGCGTCCCCGGGTCGAACTTGAAGAAGCTAGGCTTCGGCCCACACGAGGCGCTTGAGTACAGGTGGGTCATAAAGGATAACAAGCTGTGGATGGAAATAAGAAAAACAAAAAACAAAAAGTAAGGGGATCTATTGGCATTTTCCCCTTACCGCTTCCAAATTCTCGGTCCTCCGAATATCGCAATCGCAGCCAGTATCAGCGCGACTATCACCAAGATAATCGCGTAGATCGACCATGGTGTAACCGTTCGCTCGACAGTCGCGTGTGCCACATCGCTCGGGTTGCCGATTCCGTCGGTCGCCTGCACGATGATCGTGTTCGGACCCTCCGAGAGCGCCAAGCTGTAGCTGTAGCTACCCCCGACGCACGGCACTTCCACACTCCCTGTTCCGACCTGCACCGTCAGCGTTATCTCCGACCAGTCTTCCCACGCGTCTTTGGTCACTGTTCCGCTGATTGTGATGCTTGTCTTGTCCGTGGTATCCGACACCTCGGCCAAAGTCACCGTCGGGGCGCTAGCGTCCGCCAGCATCCACCCGTAGAGTTCTCTGGAGGCGCTCTCGTTGCCCGCCTCGTCTGTCGCTGACACCTCGATCTTGGTTGTCGATCCAGCGGTTAGTGTGAAGGTCGCTGTCCATTGCGATTCAGCGGTGGTAGTGGCCAAGACCTTCTCGGTGGTGTCGACAGTTCCGTAGACCGTGATCTTCGCTCCTGCCTCTGCAGTACCGACAATGGTGCGCGAGGCGTCCTTGACTACCACTGGGCTATCCATCGTGCTCACGATCACGTAAGCGTCGTTGATAGTTGGTGCACTAGGCAGATCTGTGTCGATCACGAATTTGATAAGTGCATTCTCCGTCTGTAGGTTGTCGCCGGCCAGCACATTTACGTAGTATGTGCCATCGTCAAGCGCGGTGGCTAGGGTGTTCTCGAACTGCAACACGTGATTGTCGTGCACTAGGGCGTTTGTCAACTCGTCATTATCCATCAGGTTCTCATTCAATATTTTTACCGTATAACCTGTATTATCGACCTCACAATCGCACGGTGAATTATCTATGCCCAAGACGGCGTCTCTGATCGTGAGCGTTATCGTTGGCGTTGGGTCGTTAATCCGCACATCGTCCTCTAGGTCCTTGGTGTATCCCACGCCTGTTATGTTTCCCCATGTGATGGATGGGGCGGTCGCGTCGTAGGTGATGTTCTCGGCGTTCTCCGAGCCCTCGTTGCCCGCGAGGTCGACGCATCGAACGCCAACCTCTTGGGTCCCTTCGGTCAGCTTTATCGACTTGCTCCAGTAACCATTTGTATCGGTAGTTACTTCGTACACCGTTGTGCCGATGCGAACCTTGACCATTCCTTCAGCTATATTCTCTGCATCTGCGGGATCCTTGTTATCTTGGGCGATCCCCTCGAGGAGCCACGTACCCACGTTTGTCGGTGTCGTTGGGAACCCTGCGATCTCGGGCGTGAGGGGCACTACTCTGTCCACTATGAATGTGCCGCCCCCATCATTCTCGAGACCTGCCAAGTCCTCTGCATTTACGACATAAACATTCGCCGTGCCGTCGCGCTCCGCGTTCTCGCCTGTTGTGTATGTGTAGTCCCAAGTCTTCTTGTCGGCGCTGACGGACTTGAACGTCGCCGCGGTGTTCTCGGGAGCGCCTTTCTCGATGACCAGCACGTTTTCGATTCCCGTTAGGGGTTCGTTTGAGGTCACCGTGATGGTAACCACTCTGTTGGCCCCGACCAGCTCCGGCGAGACGCTTACCTCGATCTTCGGTGCTGCGTTGTCGACCGTCAGGGTGATTGTCGTCTGTTCAACTGCCCCCTTGGTGTCGGTGGTCTTCACGTATATCGTGTACTCCCTGCCTTCGGTGGGTGTCGTTAGTGCGAACGGGAATTCGAGCGGTTCGCCGCTTGCGATCTGGTTGTTCTCGTCGCCGACCCACTCCACATAGGTGCCTGACGGAAGGGTGCTTGGGCCATTATCTTGTTTCCAATTGGGCTGGTTCTCCGCTGCATCTATATTTTCCACGGTCACGTTCTCGTTTGCCTCTCGGATGACGTTTTCGCCCGCGAACAGCGTCGCGCTTCCTGATGTTACTTGGAGCACCTCTCCGGGCGGGATGACAACCCCTCCATCACCTGTGCAAACCGCGATGTTCTCGTCCCCGGGTTGTACCGTGTATATGCTGTTTGTTGTCGCCTTCGATAGTGCGATGAAATTGTCTCCGCTGGGGGCCTCGAAATTATCGCAGTTGTCAAGGAAGCCGGTTATGTTGAGTTCGCCTATCGTCTTAACATTTTCACCCGACAGCTCAACTAGACCGATGTCGGTAATCAGCTGAACCAGCGTGTCCTCAGGCAACATGACCACGTTCTCCTCGCCTGTCAGCACCACCAACGTGTTCGCAACGAGCCTGACCCTCGTCCCAGTGGTATTCTCTAATTCTGCTGAGGTGTCTTCTGCCGCCTCAAAGTTTTCTGTTACGGACTCACTGGTGAAAGTCTTTGACTTTTGCATCTTGGCCTCAAGGTTCTCCAGAAGCTCCGCAGTTATCCACACGTCTCCCACGGGGTACCAGAAGATCTCTGTGCCCTTCAAGATGATTACGCGGGTGTTCTCCGGTACAATCCAGTCTATAGCAGATATCTCCACGATCGTCCCGGCTGGCAGTATCACCTTGTTGTTCTCGTCTCCCGCAATCGTGTTGTCCCCCAAGAGCACGTTGTCGCCCTTGAGCACCTTTATCAGGGCCGCGGGGCTCCAGTCGGATGGCACGATAATCCGGACGTTCTCGATCGCGTCTGCCCCCGTGTTCGTAACCTTTATGGTCAGAACCATCGGGGTGTTGTCCTTGACCAAGCCCTTGTCGATGCTGACGGTCACCTCGTGCGCTGCGTTAACGGCACTTGTCGATATCGCAAATGCCATCGAAGTTATCATTAAAGCTGCGATCACTATTGCTGCATGTTGTTTCACTTAATTCCTCCTCTTTTGTACGGGCTGAACTCTAACAGGGGCGTATATAAATCTTGCCTCTGAGGGGTGCTACGCCGAAAATAAGCTGTTTCCTGCCTCCTTTTGCCCAAAATTATCGTTCAACAACGGAGTGAATGTCGGCGATTGACGATGAAACATGTTCACCCCCGAGGGGCAAGGCTTTTTAGCAAAGGGAGAATTGGTGTTTGGGAGAACCGAGCGCCAGAAACCGGCCCACGTCCTCGTACCGTCCGGAAAAATCGCCCCGCATGCTAGTGCGGTCTTTCACCGGACGTTAAAAAGTGGGAGACGGTTGGCGAATCCCGGCCCCCCCTAGAAGGGCGGTGGGATAAATTCTCCAAAAGACTGTATGTTACATTCCGCGCGCGAGGGTCTTCCCGTTCCGTGCGTCTCGGCTCGCTCTATGCTGATCTCCTTCTTTTCCTCGACTTTTTTGGGACTTTTCTTAGGGCCGAGATCTCTTCGAGCTTCACTATCTTGATCCCCTTGTCCGTGATATCGAAGAAGCTCATGTGGTCGCTGTGCCCGGTCCCGCGCATCTTCCTCACCTCGAGCGCCCTGGTCCGGGCCAGCCCGTCCCCCTCGTAGTACAGGACGATCACCCCGTCGGCCACGTACTCCTCGACGCCCAGCCTGCTGAGTCCCCCTTTTCCCTCATCTACCTCGGAAGTCAGGATCGAGGTGCAGCCGAGCTTGTTGAGTTCCCGCTGCAGCCTCGCCAAGCCGGACCTGAACGCGAGCTTGTCCGGGAAGAGCATCGAGAACTGCGCGAGGCCGTCCAAGGCCAGCCTATCGGCCCTTTTCTCCCGCACCACCCCGACGATCTCCTCGATCAGGTCCTCCCCCTTCGCCCCGACCTTCCTTCCGAACTTGGTTATCCTGTCGAGTGTGCCCCCCATGAACTCTATGTTTCCTTGGTTCTCCAGATCCTTCAGGCGCCAGCCGAAACTCCTCATCTCCTCGTAAAGGAATTCTGGCTCGCACTCGAACGAAACGAAGACTCCCGGCTCTCCGTGTTCCGTGATCCCCTTGACCACGTACTGCATCGAGAGGATCGTCTTGCCGGTGCCGCACTTCCCGGATAGCAGGGTGCAGCTGCCCTTGGGCAATCCCCCGCCTATTAGCCTGTCGAGCCCATGTATGCCAGTCTTTACCCTCATCCGATCACCGTTCATATTCCTTCGCCCTCCCCATCCTGAACCCAACCGCGATTAATCCCGCCACCAAACCGAGGAACAGACCAAACATCAATACCGACAGCGGAGGGGCAGACGACAGGGCCCCCGTGGAGACGTTGAAAAATATGTCCGAGGGAATAGTAACGACAATAAAAACTAGGGGCGCCCGCCAGCTGGAGAAAAACGACCCGAGCAGATACCCTATCAGCCCCGCGGCGGCGAGCTCGAAGGGGACGGCGAGAACCGCGAAATCCTGCCACACCCCGAAGCGGTATTTAAAGCCGAACACGTCGATCACCAAGGCCGCCACGCAAAACGAGATGGAGACGAGGATGAGACATACGGCTCTCTTGCTTTCCATTTTCTCGCCCGGCTCAAACTACTCCCCTTCTAGGTACTTCCTCACCTTCCGCTGGCGCAGCACATGCCTGCGGAGCATAGCCTTCCGCCTGCGCAACGTCAAGAGCGCGTACCCGGCTGCCCCGGCCGCTAGCACTCCGACCCCGAGTTCGACTATCATTTTTCTCCCCTTATCCTCCTCTCTCTCAGCTAGGTAGAATCCTCTTCCTCCTCTTCCCCCTCTTTTCTCCTCTTTCTCAGCCAGATGAGGATGCCCGCCAACAGGACTACTACTATCCCCGTTACCGCGAGCGGTACTACCATCGACGGCGGCGCAGTTACCACGAACGTTCCCGTCGAGCCATCCACGCCCACGGCATAGGTGCCGGCTACTTCCTCCGTAACTTCGAATGTGACAGTTCCAGTGGCCCCCACAGCTAACGTGATGTCCTCTGTGTCCACTACGGTCCCGTTTATCTTGAGCGTTACTGAGCAAGTTCCGGCCGTGCCGCCGACGTTCATGACCTTCACTGATATTTCAACGTTCTCACCCGGCCCGACCTCCATCGGCTCGATCACCAAGTCGCTGAGCAAGAATTCCGCTGGGGCGGGGGCGAGCACCGATCCCGATACCGCGAAAATCGATAGTCCGGAAGACTCAGCGAAATAGTAAAAGTACGTGTCGTCCTCGCCAACTTTCGCGGTGGGCAGGGATACCCACGCCCCGGCGACCCATTTCCGCAGGGCTATGGTATCGGGGTCTATGTTCTCCGCGGTTATCCATACCCTCTCGACACTGAAGTTTATCAAGATGACATCTATGTCTGCATCGGTTATGTTCTGGGCGACTATGTTCAGGTATTTGTAGGATATTCCGGGGGCAGCTATCTCTATTCCCGCCGGCCTTTCCGTGAGCTGTTGCACGGTCACCCGCACGTTTTCGACCGCGTTTTTGACGCATATCGTGAGTTCGGTTATCGCCGTGTTTTCTACATCCGCCGTGGCGTTCTCCTCCGGCGTTATCGATGGGATCTCATACGTCGGGGACACGTTCTCGATGATCTCCGGTGATATCTCCGTGTAGACCCCCGTGATGGTCCGCGTCTCGTTTTCCGCGAGCGTCACGCTCTCGGACGCAGGGGTCAGGTATCCCAGAACATCTCCGAAAGAAACCGTGTATGTGCCCGCGTCCAACTCCCTTGTCTGGGGTGCCGTCCCCCATAGCGAGCCGTCCACGTAAACGCTTGCCTTTACCGGGGTCGTGTCGACGGTCAGGGTGGCTGGTGCGGGGGGCGCGGGGGGCACGAGTACCGTAAATGACCAAGTTTCAGTCGCTGGGTTTCCAACCCTGTCTTGGACGCTCACTTCGACCGTGTAGCTACCGTCCGCCAAAGCCACCGTTGGGACGTAGCTGACGCCCGATGCCGTGACGGTCGCGTCGTCGGTCACATCCGAACCACCCAGCCTTATCGTCACCGATGCTACATCGATCCCTGAAAGGACATCTGAGTAGTCCGCCCCTATCGCCGGAGTTCCAGTCGAGACCGTAGAGCCATTTGCGGGCATTAAGTTCGTTATGGTGGGCGCGACCACATCGTTCACGGTCAAGTTTAACTCCGTCACGTCTCCGCTCGTGAATTGCCAAGTCTGGTCAGCCTTCACGCCGTTGACGTAGAAGTATATCGTAGTGCCATCACCAATATCGCCCTGAACCACGAGTTTCGGGTCAAGCGCCTCCGGACCGCCGTATTTTCCCGCCTCGGTGGTTGTTATGCTTCCGCAGACATCTTCATTCACGATAGCTTGCACGATCGTGCCTCTCGGAACCTCGATCGCGCTGGGGTGTTCCGGCCCGTATACGTTCAAGCCACCGTAGAATGCGTGGGGAATTGACGGAGGCTGGGCGACGCAGACATGAGCACAGGATAGAGTTATAACCACAACTAAAGCTAGGAGGAGGATCGGCTTTGTCCTCATTCTTTCACCTCAAAAGATAAAAAGGGAAGGTTTGCTTCCTCCCCTATTCTGGTTCCCAAAATGGAAGCGGTGTGGAGCTGAACCCTGCTAGGTTGCCTGGATTTTCCATATAGACCCAGTAGGCCTCATTCTTGTTCATCAGCGGCTTCTCGGTCTGGCCAACAATCGTGTAGATCCAATGCTCTTGATTTAGGGATGGACTGACAACGATCGTGTATCCCCTTTTGCCATCGGGAGTCAGCTCTACCGACACGAGCGCTCGATCGACGGACATGTTTTCCTCTTCCCAGACGGCCAATCCGACCAAGTTCCAGCCTCTCTTCAGTTCCTTCACCGGTGGGTTTGTGATGCTTGCGCTCACCGCCAGAGGCGCGATGTCCTCTGAGTTCATCTTGATGTAGATGGCGTCGAGCGGATCCAACTTGTTGTCTGTGGTCATCAACTCCCAAGCTTGCGTCGAGGCGTTGAACCGGTAGGCTATGTTTTCGTCCAAGCAGGCGGCAATATCCCCCCAGGCATTGTTATCGAGATATATCGGTACCGAGAGGGTGTTCCATCCTTTCCCCAGATGACGCCCTTTGAAGCCGTAGTGCCCAACGTGCTTTTCCAACACAGTCTGGAAAGGCTTTGACAACCATGGGTGATAACGCACGTTCTCGCTGACTCTGTCACCGCGTCCTGCTTTGCAATTTGGGTTACCTCTGTCACGCCTTGGGCCGCTCGGGTGCCCCCACCAGTTGTGGGTGGCATCGAGGTTTATCTCTGTAACTTGGTTGTTGATGCCAAAGTTAGTACTACCCACTATGTTGTTGTAGTGAATGGCTGGATTGACAAGAACGGTTGCTTCGCCGAAAACGACTTGACCTTCATCGTAGACATTCCAGGTTCTAATCGCGTCATTACGAGCTTCTGTTATATCGTTGCCCGTAATTGTTATAGACTGATGACACCTATCCAATCTTAGGTAAACGGAGGTAGAATCGTTCTCGAAAGTATTGTTGCTGATTATCGTTGGGTACTTCGACTCTGCGTAGTCGGGGAAATAGACAGAATATGGGTCGCCTCCATGGAAAGCGATACCGTGACCGTTGCCGTGGAACGTGTTGTTGGTAATGGTTGTACCGCCCCCGTTAGTCGCGATGCCTCTGGAGTTGGATGCTATGTAGTTATGAGTGATGGTGACATCTGCAGCAGCACTATCTCTGAAGATGCCATCCTTGCCATAGGCAATTCCTAAGATGTAATTGTACGAGATGAGTATGTCGGATATACCCTCGTGTCTAATCGAGCTTCCTGTGATAGCAATTGTCCATTGTTTTGCTCTTTCGATGGTGAACCCATTAATGACTACATTCGAGTTCTGAATACGGACTAAGCAAAATGTAGAGGGGCGCTCCCGCCAATCTACCTTTCCGCGAATTACCGACTCGTCTCCTGATCGTTCGCCGTCTACGATGGGAACATCCGCTTGTGCACCCAATAGCGTCAGGCTCTTGTCCATGATTTTTATCTCTTCCTCGTAGATCCCCGGCCCCACGATTATGGTGTCGTCGGAAGAGGCAGAATCAATGGCTGATTGGATGGAGTAATAGCCGTCTTCACCTATGGTTACGGGGGCTTCGGCGGTTGCTAATGCCCAGGCTGCTTCTCCATCTGCTTCTAGGCATTCATCGTCTTCTAAAGAGTCGGGATGCACTGCCTTCCAGCCACCAAGCGTATTCTGAGTGTTGACAAGCCAATTACTGCCTTTTACTGCCGCTGTTCGTGCGTCATCGTCGCCCTGTGCAATCAGAGCCATAATCGAGTAGGCGGTGGCCTGGACACTCTCTTGGTCGCCTAGTTCGCTTTCATCCCAGAAACCAACTTCATTTTGGTAGGCTATCAATAGATCTTTCAGTTCGCTAGCCTCTTCAGAGTAAAGCTCAGCTTCAGTGAATGCCTCTATCGCCCCTGCAAGACCAAGAGTGTAAAATTGTTCTTCAGTATTGGTTATGTTTAAGGTCGGGGTATCACCATAAAGGCAATCATAGATTACTTTAGTGATATCCTGTGCTTGTACGAGGTAGCCATCCTCTGGATATTTTTCGTGAAGTGCTAGAGCAGACTTGACCGCAGGCTCAAGATCCCAAGGTACGAGTGAACCGGGCCTAGTGTTTACAATATGCTCCGCCATAGTAGTAGCCGTACCATCCACATTTGGGTAAACTCTACCGTAATGCACTTGCCTACCGTTCCACCTTTCTTTCGCCAAGGCCACTATATCGCTAACTGTAGTTCCAGAAACCTCGCTCTGTATCGCAGCAAGTAGGCTCGAATCGGATTCGGCGGCTTCGGCGAGATTTATCAGGAAGTGTATGTCTGGCCAACTGTCAACACCAGATTCCTTCCATTGAGTTGGTTTCGTCGGATGTTGTATATAGACTGGCTCATGATCTACAACAAACTTGTATGTCTTTGCTAGCGCCGTTTCATATTCAGCGTTGCCCAGAAGTTCGTGTGCCTTAAGTATTCCAATGGCGGTTACTCCAATGTTATGTGTCCTTAGATAGCTCGGTGGCTCTTCACTAATCCACATCCTAAAACCGCCATCGAGGTTCTGTTCTTCCACCAACCTGTCTGCCGCTGCGGTAATTGCCGTTGTCCTATCGCGCACAGCCCCATCTAAAGCACTCGCCGTCCCCGCCTGAAACACAGAGATCAGAGAGATAAGCATTAATGCCGAGATCGCCGTCGTCATAATTTTCTTCTTCATTTTGGTTTTCTCCTTTTTTTTGGGCTATTTAACGTGGCTCCCTGTTAGTCCACGGGTCGAGCCTGAAAAAGGTCGGAGCGCCCCCATAAGCGGTTTGCGAACCATAGGTTAGAACCCCTAGTCCTAACCCCGAGTCCTAACCGGGAGTTAGAACCACGGGTTCGACAAGGGTATTAACGGTCCAAGAATACTTGACTCGATGTCGAAGATAGACGATGTGCTCTACACGTTCGGGGACGGGAAGGCGCATAAGGTGGACGAGGTGGCGAAGGCGGTGTCCCTCCCTT
>JABUBO010000007.1_pt1 | contig 73724 bp, 73 predicted proteins | sample 7240361 | NCBI WGS metagenome assembly JABUBO01 (sample SAMN07256346, study PRJNA390944) | subsurface metagenome | isolation source: Methane hydrate marine sediment | place: Pacific Ocean: Eastern North Pacific, ODP site
CGGTGAGGTAATTTTAATTTTTTATCTTTGATTTTTGATATTTGTTAGCATTTGTTTAGGATTCAGATATTCGAATTTAGAGTTTAGATGTCAACAATTATACCTCGTAGTATTAGGCATATTGACAAAACAAACCTGGCTGATATAATAGGAACAAGGCAAAAATTAAATATAATTTAACTTTTTTCCCTTTACCTATTGACAAAATATAGGCTAAGGTGTAAGGTTTGTCTAAACCTTTTGGTTTGATATGCGTTTATGTAATTGAGCAGGAACTTTGATGGCTGTAATTCAAAAGGAAATTAAATTAGTCGGTTCCAAAGGGGAGAAGAGGATTTTAGCTATCTTTGACAGTGGGGCTACTTATTCTTGTATCCAACCAGATTTGGCAAAGATGCTAGAGCTTATCCTTAAGCTTCCTGAACCTATGGATTTCGGCACTGCCAGGGAAGGAGAAAGACTAACAGCGAGTGAATCTACTCGACTTAATTTCCACCTCAATGGCTATAGGTTCTCAGATGAGTTCATGCTTATTCCCAATCTTTCTGAGCCGGTACTCATTGGAGCTGCTACAATGCAAAAGTGGCGCCTGAAACTAAATTTCGAGACCGACGAAGTCATTATAGACCCCAGAGTGACCAAATTAAGGCTCTTGTGAACCTTAAAAATTGAATAATACCCAATTAAATAAACAAGGAAAGGGGGTGATGCTTATGAAACATTCCCAAAGTGAGTTGTTAGGTTGCTCGCTCTCCGTGTGATTGTGGGACTGGTTCCTAATGTCATTGCGAGGAGTGTAGCGACGAAGCAATCTCCAGCGGGGAGAGGAAAAAGCCCTGGTCCCGGGGTACAAATGTAGTGCGAGGCTTTAGCCTCGTGCACGACCCTGAAGGGTCGCACTACAAAGGGGCAGCCTGAAGCTAAGGCAGGCTTGAAATAAACCTTAAGCTAACTAGGAAATAAACCTGATACTGAAGGTCGGTTTCGGTTGAAGGTTTGAGATGAATCAAAATTTTGAAAGGAGAACTAAATCGAATGAGTAAAACAATAAGTTGGCCCGCTAGGGTAACTTACATATTTATTGCCCTGGCATTGGCCTTGAGCCTGGCGGCGGTAGCGGTAGCAGTACCGAAGACCGACGCCGACCCGGGCCTGACCAAGTGGACCAAGGTAACCACGCCAACGCACACTGATGGGACCATCATCCCGGGCGCTGATATCTACGACTTTGCCGTTGGCCCTGATGGCGACGTTATCTACGCCATTGGTAAGGTGCCGAAGCGCGATGTCGACGACGAACCAAACATTGATTTTGCCCTGTGGAAGTCCACCGACGGCGGCGCCACCTGGTCAGACAAGACCGCCAAGCTGCTGAAGGCTAATGTCAAGCCCAGCGGTAAACTTCTGCTTGAGTTTGACTACCTCGTCCAGGTAAGCGTGGCTCCTAACAACGCCGACTTTGTGATGGTCGCCGGTGAGCTCACTAGTGGCGATCCAGCAGTGGTTGGCTCCACTAACGGCGCTACCAAGTTCTACACCACCCTGGCTGAGTATAGCCTAGCCACGGGCGAGGTCATCCTCTGCATGGATGTCTCCCGCGGAGTAGAAGAGGTTTACGACATAGCTCTGGGCACTGACGACGGCAATGTCTGGCGCTATCAGGCTGGCACTTACTGGGGCGGCACCTGGGTAGACGCCACTGGAACTGGATACGATGGCTGGCAAGCTTCGACTCCCGGTGCGGTTACCTCGGTAGCTTTCTCTCCCAGTTGGTCTGCTGATAAAACCCTGCTGGCTATCAGCACTAACTCTAGCGCTGGTAAGACCTGGCTGCAGACAGCCAAGTGGGGCACCACCAAAGGCTGGGGCAATGCGGTAGACCGAGCCAGTAAAGTGGAGTTTTTGGTAGAAACTGAGTCCGTACAGCCCATAAGTGGACTAGCCTTGACGTTACCCACTGATTTCCACGGAGTTACCGGCATGGCTCTGCCCTCGGACTACCATGGCCGTGAGTCATCTCTGCGCCGGGTTTATGCCTATGTGGATGTGAAAACTTCGGCAAATGTCACCGCTGGTGGCTACTACTTCCGCATTGACAGCACCACGCTGAGCATCCCCTGCGGTCCTTCCGGCTTCCCCTGGCTTGGCAGCATTGCTTACCATGGCGACCACGATACTGGCGATGCCATGCTCGGTCAGCTGATGGGTGAGGGCACAACCGATGACCCTTACTTCACATCTGTCTGCGCCGGCATTCAGGTCTGGCGCACCGACGAGATAGATATCTGCTGCCCTGACTGGAAAACGGCTACCAAGAAACCTTCCGGACAGGCTTACGCCCTGGTGGCTTTCACTCCCGATGGGGACAAGGCTTATGCCATCACTGTAGGCGAGGCTGACTACAGCGCAAATTCATCTTACGCTGATGAGAGCGCTTTCTCCGTCAGCCTGGATAACGGCAAGTGCTGGAACCAGTTGGGCTTGATTGACACTGACATAGACTCTATATCCGATATGGCCGCTTCACCCGACTGCAGTGTCACTTACCTGGCTACCATGAACGACGAAGACGCGGATAAAGTGGGCGACTGCGACAGCGTCTGGATGAAGGACGACAACGCCACAGAATATGCTGGCGTGTGGCAGAGAGTTTACCACAAAGCCCTTGATACAGGCACAGATGCGAAAGGTCTTCTTCGCCTGTCGCCAGAACATGATGATGGCGATGTAGTTTACTGGGGTGACTTCGGCACTGACAACCTCTACTGGGCCGAGTCCAAGGGCATCTGCAAGTGGAGTACAAAAGATACTCCCTCGATTGATATTCAGGACTTTGCCTTGGCCGACGACGACACCCTCTTTGTCATCGCCAATGACGATGACCTGGTCAAGTGGACTGAAGCTAAAGGTGATTGGTCTTCGGCAGTAGACCACAAGGCAGTTTACGGTCACACCATTGCTGTGCTGGGCGACTATGTCCTGGTCGGCGGCTCTGCTGGCTCAGTGGGCTACTCCGACGATGCTGGCGACAGCTTCAGCCGACTGGGTGACAAAGCCGAGCTAGAGAGCACTGGCCAAGTTCATGTTGCCCTTGATACCTACTTCACCGACAATGACACTGTCTATGCCGCGGTAAGCGGTGGCGACGACAAGGGCATATGGCGGTGGGTCGTTGACGACAGCACTAGCTGGAGCGACCTCTACGCCACACCAAGCACTTTCCAGTTAATAGGTGGTACTGAGCTCAAAACAGACGCTAACGAACTGGATTATTACGGCATAGTCACTGAGCTGAGCCAGGATGGCAATCCCAAGACTAAAGCCGCCAACGGCGGCGTGCTCTATGCTGTCTACAGTGGCGTCACCGTTAGTGGCGCTCCTTATAGTGGCGTAGCTCGCTGTCTCACCCCAGCCCAGGAGACATGCTGCGGTCAATTAAGCTGGGATTACCTCTTCTGCAAGCTAAGTGAAAATGAAGAAGATTTCAGCCTTGACCCCAGTGCGCTCAAGATTTGCGGCTGTCTCACTGCCGACAGCAACAGCAACCTGTTTGCTATCGACAACCGGGCTTACTATACGGAGTATCTCTTCGGCGACGCCAACGCTAAGTTCAAAGAGAGCGCTATAGGTCGCCTCTGGACCTATGAGGACTGCTTTGCCAAGGCTGGCATCACACTTGAAAGCGTTGCCGATGGTGTTACCGTGGCTTCCGACCCCTGCTACTGCTACAACGAGAAATTCGTCCTCGAGTGGGAGCGCCTGTGCAATGCCTGTGAATACGACCTCCAGATATCTCTGGATGACGACTTCAGCCAGATAATGTTTGACACAGATGCTCTGTTCCATGAGACCACTGGACACTACACAGCAGGCGACGGAGGCTTCTATGACCCACCCAAGAACGAAACTCCCAGTGTAGTAATCTGGGAAGGGGACCTGGACTGCAACACCACCTACTACTGGAGAGTGAGATCCCGCTATGCTGAGACTCCGGAGACAATCCGCAGCTTCTGGTCTGATGTATGGAGTTTCACCGTTGAAGCTGGTCCCACTGTTGCCATTGACCTCACCGCTCCCGATTATGGCGCCACCAAGGTAGTCATAACCAGTATCGGCTTCACCTGGACATCCGTGGCTGATGCTACCAGCTATGACTGGGTGTTGTCGGCCAATGCCGACCTGTCCAGTCCGGTGGAAACCAAGACAGGGTTAACCGGCACTGCTTACACCTACACTGGAACGCTGGATTACGGCACCACCTACTTCTGGCAGGTAACGGCGATGAAGGATGGTAGTGTCTTCTCCGTGAGTGACGTTAGCACCTTCACCACGGCACCTGCGGCGGTGTTTGCTTGCCCACAATGTGGCTTGACCTTCCCCACCGAAGCAGCTCTGAAGGCACACATTGCTGAGGTACATCCACCAGTAGAACCCGTTACTCCAGCCTGGGTGTGGGTAGTTATCGGCCTCGGCGCTGTTCTGGTGATTACGATCATAGTGCTCATCTTCAGAACACGTCGGGTGTAACAGCCCTAACCCGGAAATCCCAAAGGGGGCGACTTAGAGTCGCCCCCTTTTCTTTTCCCCTATAATCGTAGTGGCGGGGTTTATCCCCGCCTCACGGCTTGGTCGGGGACAAGCCCCGACCCTACAACTCATAGACCAATGAACCAGAAAATCGATAATCCTTCCAGTCTTCAACAATACCATCTCTTACCGGGTTATGAACAATATAATCGGCAACTATCCGGCAGTCTTCGTCCTTCCGCAGGAAATGGTCGTAAAAACTTCTTTGCCAAATAGTTCCACTATAGCCATGCTGCCAAGCCATCTTAGTAGATAGGCTCTTTATTCCCCTAACAAACTCAATAATCCCTTTTCTTTCCGAGGCACTTATCAAGAGATGAACATGGTCAGGCATGACGCAATACGCATATAGTAGGATGTCGTTTCCTTCGCACGCTCTCTTCAGTAAGGCTACGAAACTGAGGGCCAAGTGTTGCTCGGAAAAGATTTTCTGTTTTCCTTTTGTGGCAATGGTGATGGAGCAAGGTATACCAACAATTCGGTATATTTCTGGGCTCAAACGAATTTTCTTACGCCGCTTCACGCACATTTACAAGCACGAGCATGATCGTAGTGGCGGGGTTTATCCCCGCCTCAGGGCACATTATGCCCCATGGCTCAGTCGGGGACAAGCCCCGACCCTACGGTTCATAGACCAATGAGCCAGAGCCTCTCCAGTGCGCCGCAGCCAAACCAGAATTCCCTCTCCCTCGAGGGAGAGGGAATTGGCTGGCAATGACATGGTAGCGGACAACCAGTAATGAGACAATAGTTCATTTGACCCTGCAGCCCAGCTATGCTAGGCTTATAGTCTATATGTCCCAGAACCTTGAGGAAGGCCGCAGTGGCTGTATCAAAAATCGTAGTGGCGGGGTTCATCCCCACCACAGGGAATATTATGCCCCATGGCTCGGTCGGGGACAAGCCCCGACCCTACAGGGTATTTATGTTAACCGAGGCTAAAGCCCCAATGGTTATTTATGTTACACTATATTAAATATATTAAATGTAAGGAGGATTGTTAAATGAAATTATTATCTCGATTGGTTATCGCCCTGGTTATCTGCTTGATGGCCATTCCCATGATGGCGACGCCGGTTCAGGCCCATAGCGGAGCCTTTTATATTTCAGAAGACGAGGGCTATGTGGAGGATGCGGTAAAAATCTCTGGGGATGCTACCTGCGTCAAGGTCTACATTTATTACGAACTATACAATGAGGATGATGAAGATGATTGGTACCAGGGCTATATATCTGGCGAGTTAGTAGAAGATTACTACGATTATTATGAGCCCTTTACCATACCAGAAAGCTGCGCCGGAAAGCACACGATAAGACTTTACAATCCAAATGACCCCGGTGATACTGATGATGTCGTTGATACCCTCTATTTCACCGTCTACCCCTCAATAGAGATAGATGAGGATGAAGGGCCGGCCGGGACCGAGGTCGAGGTGACCGGGTATGGCTGGGATGAGGATGAGTCCGAGATTGAGATAAGATTTTATCTGGAAGACCCTGATGATGACTACGATGACGATGACCTGTATGAGGTGGTGTGGAGTGGGGATATCGAGATTGATGACTATGGCACCTGGGAAGATGTTACCTTTGAAGTGGCCTCATGTAAGAAGGGAGACCACTGGATATATGCCGTGGGAGATGAGTCTGATGATATTGAGGATGATGAGATCAAGGGGGTAGAATTCAAGGTTTCGCCAGGCATAAGCCTGGATAAAGAATCCGGCGGTTTTGGTGAAACTATAACCGTGACCGGCAGCGGATTTGAAGAGGATGAGGAGGATATTGAGATACTGTTTGATGGCAACGTAGTAAAGGATAATATTGAGGCTGACGATGATGGCTGCTGGACAGGAACCTTTGCGGTGCCCGAGGCTGCCAAGGGCACATACGATGTCACCGCCCAAGGAGAGGATACCGATAAAGAAGACATTGAGGAGGTGGAATTTGAGGTAGTGCCGGGATTGGTGCTATCTCCCACTGAAGGACATGTGGGCACAAGCCTGAGCGTCAGCGGCGGCGGCTTCCCAGCTAATAAATCGGTAACCATCACCTATGATGGAGTGACCAAAGGCAGCGCCACCACTAATACTAAAGGCAGCTTTTCCGGTATTAGCTTTGAAGCTACACATACCCAGGCGACGCACACTGTAGAACATCCTGTAGTAGCCACTTATGACACCACTACACTTAGCACCAACTTCATCATGGAATCAGATGCGCCAGCTAAGCCTACGCTCAGCTCACCTGCCAACGACAGCAGAGTGGGACTCTTCGGCAAGCAAACTGTCACATTCACCTGGTCGGAAGTAACAGATGACAGCGGGGTCAGTTATAATTTACAGGTAGCTACCGGTGCCGATTTTGCTCAAGTGTTAATGGCCAAAGAGGGGGTGAGCGAGGCTAGCTATACCTTAACAAAAGAAGAGGCTCTAGCCTATGGCACCTATTACTGGAGAGTAAAAGCCATAGATGGCGCCCGGAACGATAGCGGCTGGACTACCGCTCATTCCTTTAAGTCTGCGCTCTTGCCTTTATGGGCCTTTATTGCTATTGTGGCTCTAATAGTGGTGCTCATCGGCGCCCTGGTTTACCTCTTTGTCTTTAGAAGAAGAGGAGGGTATGATTGAGAAGGCCGTTTAAAAATGTAGTTGCCTGATAAATCAGGCAACTACGAAAAGATGAACGTGAAAATCCTAAGCACTAAATACGAAATACTAAACAATACCAAAGCACTAATGACCAAAATCCAAAACAAAACGAGTTTTGGTATTTGAATTTGGAATTTAGAATTTGTTTAGAGTTTAGAAATTAGGATTTAGAATTTAAGGTTGCTGAGATGGCTGAAATTGAACAGGGAATCAAAATTAAACAGCCTGTTGAGGGATTGCTTCGCCTTCGGCTCACCGCAATGACAAAGGGTGAAGGGCTGGCAATGACCCCCTCGTTTTGTCGCCCTGAGCGTAGCGAAGGGATAATCGTAGTGGCGGGGTTCATCCCCGCCACGGTCGGGGACAAGCCCCGACCCTGCGGTGTCCACCGGGCAATAAAGGAAAGGAACGGTTAGCCAAAAAAACAAAAGAATCTGTATAATATCAGCGGCGGGGTTCATCCCCGCCTCGGTCGGGGACAAGCCCCGACCCTGCGGTGTCCACCGGACAATAAAGGAGAGGAACGGTTAGCCAAAAAAGCAAAAGAACCTGTATAATATCAGAAAAAGTGTAGATTTGAAATTAAGGAGGAAAAATGAAATTAGCAGTTATCGGACTAGGGCAATGTGGCTGTCGGATTGCTGACCATTTCGCCAGGCTCAACAGCAAGGCACAAACCGAACGCAGGGCAACCATAGCCCCCATCGTTATTGGGGTAAACACGGACCAGGCAGACTTAACCGGGCTAAGGTTTACCAAGAAGGATTACATGCACCGTATACTTATCGGCTTGCGCCAGACATTGGGACATGGAGTGGGCAAAATAAACGAGCTGGGTGCCGAGTTAGCCCGGGAGGATGGCGATAAAGTGATGGATGCCATGAAAACCGAGCCACGGTTTTATGAGACACACGCCTTTTTGCTCATCGCTGGCGCTGCCGGCGGCACAGGCTCAGGTGGCCTACCAGTAATTGCCAGGATGATTAAGGAGAGATACCTCAACAAGCCAGTTTATGCCCTTATTGTTCTTCCCTTTGAACATGAGCAATTCAGCGAGGTCAGGAGCGTGTACAATACCGCTACCTGCCTTAAATCTACCTATGACTTAGTGGATGCCATCTTTCTGGCTGATAACCAGAGATATGTCAGAAAGGATGCCAGCCTGGTTAATAACATCGAAAGAATAAACCGGATGGTCGCCGAGCCCTTCTATGACCTGATGTGCGCTGGCGAGGTAACCAAGCGTAAGTATGTCGGCGCCAGAACGGTAGATGCCGGGGATTTGATTGCCTCTCTGGAAGGCTGGACAACCATTGGCCTCGGGAGAACTGAACTCCCCTCCCTTCGCTTTCCCTGGGAGATAAGAAAGAAACATTTCCGCGAGAAGGCTGTGGAAGGCTTCAGAGGGTCGCAGGCCCTGGATGCCACTATATCTGACCTTTCCATTACCTGCAACCCTAAGGATGCCGCCAAAGCTTTGTATATTATGTCTGGCCCAGCTAAAGAAATGAATATGGACATGATCAAGAGCGTGGGCGATTACATCAAGGAAATTGCCCCCAATGCCGTAATCAGAGGTGGCGATTTCCCCGGAGAAAAGCATTTCATTGACGTCACCTTGATATTGTCCCAATTGTCTTTCGTGCCCAAGATAAAAGACTTTTACGAGACGGCCGTCCAATACGGACAGGAACACAAAGGACAGATAGAGGAAACACGGAAGAGAATTCAAGCCTTAGGTGACCTAGGCAAGGAATTGCCTAACTTGTAGTAAGCAAGCCTTTGGCGTTTCCGTTGCTTTAAATAGCCACTTTTACCCGATCCTCAACGGGAATATCCCGTCCTAACTCGTGTAGTGCTTCTATATGACCTCGAATGGCTTCTCGCACATTAGCTACAGCCTCTTCTCGAGTTTTGCCCTGACTGGTGCATCCGGGTAAACTAGGAACAAGAGCCGCATATTCTCCAATTTCCTCGTCATATTCTATAACTATTGTATATTCATATTCCTTAGCCATCTTTAATCCCCCTCTTTGCGAAGTAACCTAATAAATTGCTCATTGCTTAGCTTTGCTTGCTTCAAAATGCTCTTAAGCAGGGGCTAGGAAGTATATCATCCTGTTGCCTCATCCACAATATAAAAAACATCTGATACCTCGGCTGACTTGGGCAAGGAATTGCCTAGCTTGTAGTAAGCAAGCCTTTAGCTGTTCATTTTGTCACCCTGAGCGCAGCGAAGGGTTTAGATTCTTCGGTCGCGGAGTTTACCCTGAGATGTATTAGATTCTTCGCGGAGTTTATACTGAGCGAAGCCGAAGTGCTCAGAATAACAAGGGGAAGCCATGGTCGGGGACAAGCCCCGACCCTACACAAGATTGCTTCGGGGCTATACGCCCCTCGCAATGACATGGGAAACGGACGAGGCTTCTCTGTCATTGTCATTGCGAACGAAGTGAAGCAATCTCGTAGCGCTCAGGACAGGCTCCGCGTGGCAATCTCACTTCGTAGTGGCGGGGTTTATCCCCGCCTTAAAAGGCGAGCTTTAAGATAGAGGCTATAATCCAGCCGAGGATAGCACAGGCGGGAAAGGTCAAAATCCAGGTTAAGACAATATTTCTGGCTATCCCCCACCGCACTGCGGAAAGACGTCTTGTGGCCCCTACCCCCATGATCGCCGTGGTGATACAGTGTGTGGTGCTTACTGGAATACCGAAGTGTGAGGCAACCTCAATCACAGTAGCCGCCGAGGCCTCGGCGGCAAATCCATGGACAGGACGCAAGGTGGTCACCTTTAATCCCAGTGTTTTGATAACTCGCCACCCACCAATAAGAGTGCCAAAGCTAATTGAAGCTGCGGAAACTACCACAGCCCAGAAGGGGATATAGAATTCGCCGTATCCATGATAGACCATTAAAGCCATGGCGATTAAGCCAATAGGCATCTGCCCATCATTCTTGCCGTGACTATAAGCCAGGAAGGCTGCCGAAAGGATCTGCAGGTTGCTGAAAACACCGCGCATCTTTTCCGGCGCGGCTCTTCGGAAAAGCCACATTATAGCCACCATGACCAAAAAACCACCGCTAAGGCCTAAGAGAGGGGCGATGCCGACGGCAGAAAGCACTTTCCCCAGAACCCCCCAAACGATGATTTTACTACCCGAAGTAGCAATGCCAGCCCCTACCAATCCCGCCACCAACCCATGGGTCAAACTTATGGGCATGCCATAGCGTGTGGCAACAACAGCCCAGATAATAATTGCCCCACTTCCAGCAAGCACAATACTCGTAGTCAAGGCTTCAGAGTAAACAATCCCTTTGCCAATGGTTATCGCCACGGCAGTGCCTGTGGCTGCCCCAGCGAAATTAAGAAAGGCAGCCATAATTATGGCTGCCCGAGGAGAGAGGCTACGAGTACCGATCACTGTAGCGATGGCATTAGCAGCATCATTAACCCCGTTCACAATGCCGAAGCCAATGGCCGCTGTAATCACCAGGATTAGCAGTGCCAAGGGATCAGGCATGCTTCAATACTATACCTTCGAGAACATTGGCTACATCTTCGCCTCGATCGGTAGCGTCTTCCAAATGTTGGTAGATTTCGCGCCATTTGAGTATCTCACATGCATCCGTGGCATCATCAAATAGCTCAGCTAAAGCAGCATGAAAGACATCATCAGCCTCGTTTTCCAAACTGTTGATCTCCACACACTGCTCCAGAATCTTTTCGAACTGGTTACGGTGGCGTAAGCGAGGCATTACCTCGTTCAACTGATAGGTTACCTTAGCCACGATTAAGGTTAGCTGTCGTGCCCTTTCCGTGGGTTGGGTAATGTGGTAAAGGAAGGCAGTTCTGCCAGCAGCCTCAATGAAATCCATGACATCGTCCAAGGTTTTGGCCAGGAGAGCAATATCCTCCCTATCAATAGGAGTCACGAAAGTGCGATGCAACCTCTGTATTATCTCGTGAGTGATGATGTCACCCTGGTGCTCCAAATCCTTGAGTTGATTTGCTTTCACTTCAACATCTTCGTAGTTCTCAAAGAAGTCAACTAGCTTTTCTGCCGCCGTGACTAGATTAGCAGTGTCCTGTTCGAACAAGTCATAAAACTTGGTATCTCTGGGCGTTATTAGGAACTTAGCCAAAATATAACTCCACTCCCTCGCCAGATAAGGGGATGAGCGGACGAGGGCGCTCTTTTATTTCTACCTCGCAGTATATCATAGCACATCTTATTATGAGAAGTCGTTTGTAGTCGTCCATATGATTAGTGACACATCACCTCCTTTGTTACTATCAGGCTGTTTAATTTTGATTCCCGGTTCAATTTCAGCCATCTCAGAGGTGTTTCACCCCCAAATTTTGTAGTAGTTGCCTGATTTATCAGGCACAGTCGCCCAATAAATTGGGCAACTACTAGTCCTTCAAAAGAGGCACAGGAAAACCTTAGAATAGCCTATCAACTTTATTATAAGTATCTTCGGAACGTCTAGCTATCTTACCGACAATCACCAGTCGATCCTTATCAAACACAGCGTAAATAATACGCCAATCGCCAACACGAATTCGATAAATAGGTCCCCTGAGCTTTCTTACTCCTAAAGGGCGAGGATTAGCCTCCAGCGCACGAATAACGGCAACTATACGCTCAAACTCTACCCTGCCAAGCTTATCTAATTCATGCTGGGCCCTAAGAGTAAGCTCAACCTTGTGCACATGCCTTCTTCCGGCTCAGATACTCTTCCAGCTCTATTGCCGAGCCAGGTTGGCTTTGATATCGAGCTAATTCCTCCTCCATATCTTTAATGTCTTCAATATCCTCTCCGTAGACGATATCAATAGCCCTCCGAATGAGCTCAGCAATAGAAACATTCTTCTCAAAAGCTAATTTCTTCAGCCCCTGGTGACTCTCCTCACTAATATAAACCATAGTTTTTTTCATGCTTAACTCCTATAGCTTAATTATCTTTGCTCACTATAACAGATATATGTCATAATGTCAACCAGCCGGCTATTTGAATCTCTTCACCTCAAAACGGTAGAGGCTAACAGGTTCGTCAAAGGATATCCCGGCCTTGAGTCGGCAAATCTCGATCTGCCTCTCAACTGTGTCCACACCCTCCAGGTCAGGCAGCAAAAGCCCTCGCCGGAAATCACTCTCCACAATCACCCCATACTTTTTCGCATCCAGTTGACTTACATCCTTTACGGGCTCAGGCTTAGTAAGAATATCCACGCTATATTCCAGGTCACCCAGCTCGGAAGCCGCTATTGGGGGGAAACGAGAGTCTCTGGTAGCCGAGCTAATAGCATTGGTCATAATCTCCTCAGCTACATTGGCTTTAGTCGGCTCAAAGGTCCCAATGCAGCCTCTTAACTCGCCTTGCTTGTGAATGGAAACAAAAACGCCCGCTCGTTCTCTCATCTCAGGAGTCAGTTCTCTCGGCTGAGGTATTTTACCCTCACGGATATAGCTTTCCACTGTTTCCTTAGCCAATTTCACTATGGGATGAAGTTTCTCTGCCATAAATACCTCCCTACTATTTTAACGGCCATTTAATTTTGCCTCAGGTTCAAAACTAGATTCACCCCGCCCGGTTTAATAACCTGCAGGCCTAAGATTTTTGTAGTGCGACCCTTTAGGGTCGTGCACGAGGCTACCCCGTGTAGTAATCTTCGCTCCCCTGTGTAGTAGGCTTTGCCACTGCATGGGGGCTACTACACAGGGCTAAAGCCTCGCACTACGTTTTTAAACACTCTACTTCAGCCTTACTCTGAAATTAAGCTCACTGCCACAAAACTTGCATTTAGAATCATCCAGTCCCACTACCTGAGTATCATAACCAATGCGGCGAACGACTGTCTTGCCACAAGAATAGCAAACGGTATTCTCATACTCATGCCCGGGAACATTGCCCAGATAGACAAACTTTAACCCTGCTTTCTTGCCAATTTTGTAAGCCTTCTCCAGAGTGGATACCGGGGTGGGTGGCAGATAATTCAAATTATGCATGGGGCAAAAGCGAGTTATATGCCATGGAGTAAGCTCACCTAAGTTATCTCGAATCCAGGTAGCGATGCCACTGAGCTGCTCCTCATCATCATTCATAGTGGGAATGACATTGGTTACCACCTCAACCCACATACCCCATTTCTCCTTAGCGCGCTTGGCTACATCCAGAATGCCACGCCAGTGAGAGATTTTTGATAGCCGACGATAAAAACCATCGCTAAAGCCCTTGACATCAACCCTCCAGGCATCGAGGTAAGGACCGATAGTATCTAAAGCCTCAGTAGTGATATAGCCGTTGGTAACATAAACAGTATATAGACCATTTTCCTTAGCCAGCTTGGCGGAATCCAAAGTATACTCAAACCATACCGTAGGTTCATTATAAGTCCAGGCAATGCCGGCACAATTATACCGTTTAGTTAGCTCTATTTCCCTCTCAGGCAATAGTTGCTGTGAAGCATCAGGAATATCAACACAGGAAATCTCCCAATTCTGACAATGCTGGCAGTGGAAGTTGCATCCCCAGGTGCCCAAGGAAAAGGCATAAGTCCCGGGGAAGAAGTGAAATAAGGGCTTCTTTTCAATATGATCGGCGGCTACTGAAGAGACTGCAGCATAATTCATGGTATATAAGGTGCCATCCCGGTTAAGGCGCATGCGGCAGACGCCTATCTTGCCCGGGTTTATAATGCACCTCCATTGGCAAACGTGGCATCTCACCCTGCCACCCGAGAGTTTCTCATAAAGCATCGCTTCTCTTTCCATTATGGGCTATTATATCACCATGATGGTCGGGGACAAGCCCCGACCCTACGTCCACAATTGTAGTGGCGGGGGTTTATCCCCGCCTTGGTCGGGGACAAGCCCCGACCCTACAAGAATACTTCCCCCTGTCATTGCGAGGAGCATCAGCGGTTGCGAGGCGTAGCCGAAGCAATCTCGGAGTGGGGATTCCTCGCTTACGCTCGGAACAAGCTCCGCAATCTCCAAGAATATTCTACCACTGAGATTGCCACACTGCCCCTTCGTTACACTCAAGGCTTCGGCTCACCGCAGCTAACAAGCGCCACTTGTAGTGCGAGGCTTCCCTTTTACTCCGTAGTGCGAGGCTTTAGCCTCGCGCCAGATAAGCACGACCCTGAAGGGTCGCACCACAGGAATATCCTGGCACCGTGCACTAATTCACGCCACATACTATAATTCAGGAGAAATGACTGTCATTGGCGTGACTGGCAATATAGGCAGTGGCAAAAGCACGGTATGCCGAATTTTAGCCAAGCTTGGTGTCACCATTATTGATGCTGATGAACTGGCACACGAGACTTACAAGCCACGTAGCCAAACCTGGCAAGAGCTAATCAACACCTTTGGTAAAAATATAGTTAAGGCTAACGAAGAAATTGACCGCCAAAAATTAGGGCAAATAGTTTTTGCCAATCCTGCCGCTTTGGCTTTGCTGAACCAGATAGTGCACCCTAGGGCATATCGTATGGCTCAAGAAAAAATCGAAGATTATCATCGCCAGGGGGCTAAAGCCATTGTGGTAGAAGCTACTTTGCTCATTGAGGCAGGATGGACAGATTTGGTGGATAAGGTCTGGTTAGTAGTAACTCCAGAGGATGTAGCAATCCGAAGACTCACTCAGCACAAAGGAATCGCCAAAGCTCAGATTTTGACTCGCCTCAAGGCACAGATGCCAGCAGAGGAAAAAATGAAATATGCCGATGAAGTAATTTACAACGCTGGCAGCCTAGGTCAGCTTGAAGCCAAAGTAACTGAGCTCTGGCATAAGCTGGGCCTGGCTTAAGCCTACAGTGTGGGACTAGCGCCGCTCCAGATATACTTGGCTCAAGTCAGGAATGCCTAAAGCGTTAAGCTGATAACCTTTGACGTAAGGTTTAACCAAGATATGATTGATACCAAACCATAAGGGCAAGCAGGGAGCTTCGCCCACTATCTTCTGCTCAGCTTGCTGATACATAGATAGGCGAGTAGATCCTTCGCTATCGCTCAGGACTGTGTCTGGCTCAATGGCAGCTTGGTTAAGTAAGCTATCTATCCCAGGATTGCTGTAGCCAGAGATATTGTTCTCACTTCCAGTATAGAAAAGGTTGTCCAGGAAATTGTGGGGGTCTGGGTAATCAGCCACCCAGCCAAGCATGAACATCTCATCCCTTTCCTGCTTCAAATGATAAAGAAAGTTTTCTGGCTCCAGTTGCCTCACCTGCACCTCAACTCCAAGATTCTCCCGCCATTCCTCGATGATGGTTCCCAGGTAATCTGGAATATTATTGCCATAACCGGAAACGGTGAGAGCAATCGGTGGTAAATTTGAGACATCTCCATACTTTGAGGCGGCAATAAGCTCTTTTGCTTTCCCCACATCGTATTCAAGCCCCTCAAGTCTTTGGCTATAGCCAGGCATACCCGGAGGTAGAATCCCCTTCGCTTCAGCCAACATACCCCTCAATATCAACCTAGCAATGCGCTCCTTATCCACAGCGTGGCAAAAGGCGCGGCGGATGTTGACATCGTCGAAGGGAGGCTTGGTGGTGTCAAAGCCAATATAATAAAGGCTGAGCTCAGGCGTTACGGCTAATTCCCGATGGAATGGGCTAGCCTCATCCGCTGCCAGGTCAATATAATTCCGGAAAAGGGGAGTGACATCAATCTCGCCCTTTTCATACATAGCCATAGGATTGCCAGCCAGGATGTGGAAGACAACCTGCTTCAATTTAGCTAGCTCGCCATAATAAAACTCATTTCGCTCCAAAATCAAAAGTTGACCTTGTTCCCATTTCTTTAACTTGAAAGGACCTGTTCCATTTGGCTGACGCCACCAGTTCTTCCCAAATTCCACATTAATGCGGTCAACCATAAAGGCAGTAGGGTAAGTCAGCTTGCACAGGAAATAAGCCTTGGGCGCATCGATAGTGACTTCGAGTGTGTAATCATCAAGAACTCTGATTCCTGAAATTTCCTTCGCTCTGCCTGCCAGCATGTCCTTAGCGCCAACGATGTCGCCCAGATAAGTGGCTGCTGTCTGAGAACTGGTGGCCGGGTCACAGGCTCGCTCCCAGGAGTATTTGAAATCGTCAGCCTTAACCTCCTCGCCATCATGAAACTTTACCCCGTGGCGAAGGTAGAAGGTGTATGTTCTGCCATCCTGGCTTTTCTGCCACCGCTCAGCGATGTCAGGCACTACCTCTAATTCAGCATCAAGACGAACTAACCCACTAAAGATCTGCATCACATAGGTATGAGAGGTCATTTCGCTGGAGATCGCTGGGTCAAGTGTTATGGGACCAATATCCCAAAGGTTAAGAATATCTTGGCCGGAAGACAACCCCCAGGGCTGGCAGCCAACTGAAGGAATTAATAATGCACAAACGAGGAGAAGTAATACTATAAACCGCCAGATTTTTCTCATTAACTATTTACCAAATAACAAGGATTTCCTCTATGGTATCGTCATAGTCTGGCTTTTCACGGGAAGAGCCAGGTTTAGGTATCACGCATTGGTAGTAGCTTTCACCTATCTCGGGTTCAACCAACTCGTCACTTTGCGGTTCAATATAAATTAACCCTTCGTCAATGGTATTGAAAGCTATGATTGCGTGTCCGCCCTCAGCATAAAGAATGATTGTAAAAGCACAACGAAAACCCTCTTCTTCCGCATTGTTGCATACGTCCATGGCAAAATGCGAACACGTATATTTACCCTCGACATACCGCTTTTTATCTGTTTTATCTTCCCCTATAAAACTCATCATTCGGTTATATGTAGGGTCTTTAATTGTGTAGCCGTGCCCGGCTACTAGTCCATCATAACTTATTTTCAAGTGAGCAAGCTCCTCTTTTGTAGTTTCCAGCCCCTCTCTTGTAGTTTTCAGCTCCTCCTCTGCAATTTCAAGCTCACTTTCTGTAATTGTAAGTCCCTCTTGTGCAGAGGCTAATTCTGGCTCTATTCGGCTCAATTCAGCCCGCATCAAATTCAGTTCCGCTTTTGCTGAGTATAATTTGCCGTCGAGGCCCACTATGCTGATGAATAGGACAAGCCATAAACTTGCCAAGATAATTAACCGCCTTTTCACACTCCCACCTTTATCTAGAATAAATTCTGAGCTTTCAGGCTTAAGTAATCCCTATCGCAAACAATAATGTGCCCAAGGATGTCCTCAGCCCAAGATTAAGGCTAAAATCTCCTGAGCCGAAAGAACTTCACTACCCAGCTTAAGCAGCCTCTCCCGGGGACGCTCACTAAGAGGCAAGTCATGAACGGTAAAGGAATCTCTCATAAGCCTATTCTAGCAAAGCATCCCCCTACAATCCATCACTATCTTCAAGACTTAAGAAAGGAACTTGCCCTGTTTCGGATAATGGAAATCGGCCCTTCTTCGTTAGCTATGTAATCTATGATTGCCCGCTGGCATGACTTTCATTCGCCTCTTCAGCCCTATATAGCTCTTCTATCAGCTTTATTAGAGCTTTCTTCGCTTTAAGACTGAGCTTCTGATCAGCCTTGATTGCTGGTATGGCACCTATAACCAGCCCCACTTTGCCAGTGGCCAGGTATCCAACGGTTACCCCCAGTTCCTCAGCTAATTTTACTAGCGAGAGCAAAGATGGAATTCGTTTATCTTGCTCTATCAGTGAGATGTGTTGTGGAGTCAAACCAAGGGCATCCGCCAAGTCTTGCTGAGTAAGATTTAGTTCTTGACGCCTTTTTCTGATCCTTTGGCCTATGCTCATCAAATCATCTCGGCTAAAAAACAAGAATTTTAGCAACATTAATCATTATGAGCAAAGGCTCAACTAATAGTTGACAAAAAAACCTTTTTAAATTAAAATCTTGGCTGACACCCATTGGAAGGTGAACCTTGCTAGAAGCAAAATGTCCCAAGTGTGGCTATCACTGTTACGGCTGGGCCTTAGTCAAATCAGAGGAGCGCGTCTGCCCGAAATGCGGTAGCAAACTAGAGCTCATTCACGAGCTCAAGCCGCAGAAAGAAAAGAAACGGGCAAACGAGAACAGCAATCTACGCTAGGGTATTAACTGAAGACCAAGAAAGGAACAAGCTAACCTTTCCCAGACGACCGCCGCCAAGTCCATTCTTCTAGAGCTAAAGCACCCCATAAAGCCAGTGATGCGGCCAAAGCTGATAACACGGCAATTAAGGCAGGATGTAGCCATACCCTTTCAGCTTGGACTGTAGGGGCTATCAGTGTTTCTCGCCAGCGGCTATCAAGCCCGTCTATATCAAAACCATAAACCTGGGTTAAAGCTCCATCGTAGGTGTCACCTTCCTTGAAGAGGGTTAATAGATTGAGCATTTTATTTTCGCCATAATTGCGGAGAAGGTATTCCACCAGGCTATAACTCTGAGCATAGGAAAGATAAGCTTTTTCTGGTTCAGCGGAAAACGGACTGCACAAGCTGCGGACAGAAATTAGCTTACCCTCAGAGATAGCCTGGCCCAAGTAGGCTCGGAAATAAGGGTCGAGTTCCCCCTCGTTATACATAGCTAAGCCCTCATCAAGCCAGGTGGGCAGTTCGCCATAGGGACTGAAAGTTGCCTGGTGAACGACTAAATGCGTCAGCTCGTGAACTAAAGCTTTTTTGCCCCAATCAAGCTGGTCTGGCGAAATGCCGATGGCAATTGTGCCAAACTCAGTAAAAGCGACACCTCCGGTCCACTCCCGGGGGAAAATCATGGCTCCTTGCAGGTCTCCAGCTGAAGCATAGATATATATCCTAATAGGCTTCGAGATTGCTTCGTCACTGTGCGCCTCACAATGACTGATGGGCTTCAATCTAGCAAGCCCTTGCTCACAAGCATCTATTAATTCCCGAGCAAAGGAATCATCTCCTTCATACCAGAAAAGGGTTAAATCACTCTTATTTAGGCTTTGCCAATTATAGCGGCCATCATCAAAATGCACTTCAGCTGGAGGAGTTTCAAGCTTATTTCCAGCAGCATCTCGTATCGTCCACCAATATGATATAGCCGCCCCAGGAGGCAAGCTCGATTTTCTCATATCCCAAACCCAACTAGTTTCCACTCTGGTTGCCGGAGCAAAGTCAGGCCAACCCTCGCTGGTAACCAGGGCATAATTCATCTTATCCACCTGATAATGAAGGTGCGCATCAACAATATCAGTCTCACTCTCAGCTTCGATAGTGAAGACAAGCGCAATGGGAAAATGCACCTCCACGCTGCTATCCAAGACCGCGATGCCGCTATCAGCCTGTTTATCTGTCACCCTGAGCCGAAGCTCTGACTCTGAACGCAGTGAAGAGGAAGAGTCCAGCGAAGGGTCTTCAGACGCCGCCCTGAGCATGACGAAGGGTTCTTCGCGGAGCCTGTCCTGAGCTAGATTCTTCGGTCGCTCCGCTCCCTCAGAATGACAGATAAGATTGCCCAGAATGTCGTTATCAGCTTGGACAAGGGAGGGGCTCAGTAGTAAGAAAAGAAGTAGAGTTACTAAGCCAATACGCTTAATCATTTCTCTTCGCCTACTTTGGAACGAAGATAGGCAGTGATAAATCCATCCAAATCTCCATCTAATACAGCCTCAGCATTGGCTACCTCATAGTTAGTGCGATGGTCTTTTACCATTTTATAGGGATGAAGGACATAGCTTCTAATCTGACTCCCCCACTCAGCCTCGATACGCTTACCCTTAAGTTTGGCCTTTTCTTCCTCTTTCTTCACGCGCTCTAGCTCGAGGAGGCGAGTATAAAGGATTCTCAAGGCAGTCTCCTTATTCTGATGTTGAGACCTCTGACTCTGACAGGCAGCTACTAACCCAGTAGGCAAGTGAGTTATCCTAACAGCGCTACTTGTCTTCTGCATATGTTGCCCACCAGGGCCACTGGACCTAAAGGTATCTATTCTTAAATCTTCTGGGCTGATTTGGATATCCAGTTCCTTCTTTGCTTCAGGAAGAACTTCTACTAAGGCAAAAGAGGTATGCCGAGCATGGTCAGCATCAAAGGGGGAAAGGCGAACTAACCGATGAACTCCATGCTCACATTTAAGATAGCCATAGGCGTAATCCCCTTTAACTTCCACGATGGCACTTTTGATGCCAGCCTCCTCACCAGGAGAGACATCCAATATTTCAGCTTGATAATCATGCCGCTCTGCCCACTTGAGGTACATCCGGAGTAACATATTTACCCAATCCTGAGACTCCGTGCCACCAGCGCCACTATGAAGGGCAAGCATGGCATTTCTGGCATCGTAATCACCACTGAAAATCAACTGGCTCTCCAATCGCTCAAACTGAGAGGTCATTTTCTTCAGCTCCCGCTGTATCTCCGCCTTAAGGGAATAATCACCTTCCTCGACAGCTAGAGTTGCCATATCATAAAGGTCAGCGACTTCCCTCTCCAGCTGGCGCCAATTATGGACTAAATTTTTCTTCACCCCGAGCTGACGCATAATGGCTTGAGCTTTAGCCGAGTAGCGCCAAAAATCAGGACTAGCTGATTCGGCCTCTACTCTGGCAATTTCCTTCTCTTTACCAGGGATGTCAAAGATGCACCATTATCTCTGAGACTCGGCGGCGTAAAGCTTCTAAATTTTCCCTTTCTTCCTCCATTTATCCTCCTTATATCAAGTAAATAGCTTCCCTTGATAACTTGGCTCAAAGACTAGGTTGCCACCAGCAGCGAGGTGAGCTAAACGAGTAGGCTCAGGAAGACGATAGCTACGACAACACTTCATCACCCAGCATAGAGCCGAGGCAAGGTCAATCTTGTGACCCACAGAGACGTATATCGGTTTCGTTCCAATTTTAGTTCTTAATGCTGCTCCAACAGTCTCTCCATTATCAACCAGCTCAGCATGAGAACCAACTTCCTCCCCTACAGGCTCATGCCTGCCGCAAAGGATAGATTTAGCACAACCTATGGTGGGCACATCGAGAAAAAGTCCCAAATGTGAGGCAAGCCCTAACCGCCTGGGATGAGCTATCCCTTGACCATCAACTAGAACAAAGTCAGGGGTATTACATAGCTTTTCACAAGCAGCCAGTATTAAAGGGCACTCCCGGAAGGATAATAGGCCTGGTATGTAGGGGAAAGTAATCTTGCTTTCAGCAGTTTTAATTTCCACTACACTAAACTCAGGATAGCTAAGGACCACCACTGCTCCTCGAGCTATGCCTTGAGAGTTGGGAGAGGATATATCAACGCCGGCAACAAGATGTGGATTAATGCCCTGGTTCTTAGTCACTACTTTTCTTGCCAAGCTCAATTGTATCTCCTTAGCTTGAGCAAAGTTCATATCCCACCCATGCAATTTGTTTACTTTCATAATCTTAGTCAAATTATAAAGCATTCTTCCCCAATGGCAAACCTTAAAGCCACAAAACACAAAACCATTGACAATTACAATTGCTTAAGGGATAATAGTTAAGTGGTTAAAATCAGATTACGCCGGGTAGGAAGGAAACATAAACCAATCTACCGAGTGGTAGTAGCTAATAGCCGGTCACCTCGTGATGGCAAATTTATCGAGACCATCGGACATTACAATCCTTTAACCGACCCTGCTACTGTTGATATTAACGAGGAAAAAGCATTAAAATGGCTTAACTGTGGGGCTCAGCCCACAGATACTGTTTATAGCTTATTGCGCAAATTAGGTATTATGGATAAATTTAAGCAACAGCAAACCTCAAACCAAAATTAGCTGTTAAGGAGACAAAATGAAGGAGTTAGTAGAATACATTGTTAAATCCATCGTGGCAGAGCCAGACAAGGTAAACATTACTGAAGAAAATAGTGATATAGGCTTATTGATCAAATTGGAAGTCGCTCCGGAGGATAAAGGCAGGGTTATCGGTAGACAAGGTCGGGTAGCCGAAGCGATACGCACTTTACTCCGAGTAAAGGCAGCCAGGGCTGATACTAGAGTCAGATTAGAAATATTGTAACAAAACTGGCTTTCTGTGCTTTCCTCCACCTGTGGCTCCTTCTCTCAGCTATCTTTAACCTGACTAAGGAGCTGCTCATGAATCTTCAAGATTTGCGCTTCTTAAAATCTTCTAGATCAAGTGTACTTATGAAGTCTTTATACGCCGACAACTTCTTCAGTTCCTCCTCGCTGACCTTGCCTTTAGAAATAGGCTTACCTGTTTCCTCTTCAAGTGTAATGCCAGCTTTATCCAGTACCGATTCTTCAGCATATATCGGCGCCCCGGTTCTTACCGCTAAAGCTAAAGCATCGCTAGGCCGAGAATCAATCTCGACCTCCGTGCCATCAACGCTAAGAAAAAGCTTGGCATAAAAGGTATCGTTTTTAAGCTCATTAACCACAATAAAATTAACCGAAGCTCCTAAAGCACTAATGACAGATTGTAACAAATCGTGTGTCAGGGGGCGGGACAGCTCGATATTCGCCAGTTTTACCGCAATAGCATCTGCCACGTCAGGACCAATCCAGATAGGCAAATACCGGTTAGCCACTTTCTCCTTCAAAATGACCACGCACTGATTCCTCATTGCCGTGGCCCGGAGTTGATTAATTTCCATCTCTATCATGGTAACACCCCCTTTAGCCAAGCTTTTATTTTACCCCTATAAATCCTACTGAATAAATAAACTTAAGTCAACTATTTTAGCCGATTGAGCCAAAATTGGCTCCTTTTCAATTACTACGATTTGGAATTGTTTAGAAACAACTATTACCTGTCATTCTGAGTCCTTCATTCCTTGTCATTCTGAGGGATTAGCCGAAGCCCTGAGCAAAGCGAAGGGACAGCGACCGAAGAGTCTCATATCGCTCAGTGTAAGCATTTGTTTGACCCCACCCCACATGATACAATTCAACCATCACGGCAAAGGGAGACGTAGAAGCAAAACTAAGGCTTTGATGGTTCACGAATTGGGCATACGGCAGCAAATAGAGGAGCGGGAGGAAAGCCTTTCCCCTTATGCCGTTAAGAGCAAATTCAGCCGGGGCAGGCTGAGATGGGAGGAGCCATGTCCTATAAGAACTTGCTTTCAGCGCGATCGTGATCGTATCATCCACTCCAAAGCTTTTCGCCGCCTCAAGCATAAGACACAGGTCTTTATTGCCCCTTTAGGTGACCATTATGTCACCAGGCTTACTCATACCTTGGAGGTCTCCCAAATTGCCAGAACTATATCACGAGCCTTGAATCTTAACGAGGATTTAAGCGAAGCTATCGCCTTAGGACATGACTTGGGGCATACCCCTTTTGGTCATATAGGTGAAGAGGTTTTAAACGAACTTTACCCCGGTGGCTTCAGACATAATGAGCAAAGCTTGCGAGTAGTTGACCTGCTGGAGAAAGATGGGCAGGGACTTAATCTTACCTGGGAAGTGCGAGACGGCATCCTTAAACATTCCAAAGGGGAAGCAGCTATCTTAGGAGAAGAATGGGAAGATATGAGCACCCTAGAAGGTCAAGTATGCAAATTAGCAGATATAATTGCTTATGTTAACCACGATATTGGTGACGCTATAAGGGCTGGCATCATTAGCGAAAACGACTTGCCTGAGCAAGCAGTGAAAATCCTAGGCCATACACATTCCCAACGAATTAATACCCTGGTCTGCGATGTTGTGAACTGCTCTTGGGCAAAACCAATTATCTCTATGAGCCCGGAAGTTATCAGGGCAACTAATGGCCTCCGCCAGTTCCTATTTGAAAAAGTATATAAACCCAGCCTAGCCACCAAAGAAGCAGCCAAGGCAAGAAAAACGCTGCACCTCCTCTACTCCTATTTCCTGAAACATGAAGATAAATTACCCCCAGAATTTGCCTCTCTGGACGATACCGGGGAACGCAAAGTTGCCGATTACATTGCTGGAATGACTGACCAATATGCGCTACGATTAGCCGAGGAGATATTTAAATGAGCGTCATCAGCGAAGTAAAACAAAAAATGGACATTGTAGAAGTCATCTCTGATTACGTTCCTTTACAAAAAGCAGGGCGTAATTTTAAAGCTTTATGTCCCTTTCACAGCGAGAAACACCCCTCCTTTTTTGTCTTCCCAGAACAACAGACCTGGCACTGCTTTGGCGCCTGTGGCACCGGAGGCGATGTCTTCTCCTTCGTCATGAAGAAGGAAGGAATTGATTTTGGTCAAGCTCTCCGCCTCTTAGCTCAAAGAGCAGGTATAACTCTAAGTTCACCCGAGATATCAAAAAGCGCTGAAGATAAAAAGAGGGAGAGATTATTCCAGATTAATGAGGCAGCAGCCGAATACTACCGCCACTTACTTTTCAATACTAAAGCCGGTGAGCCAGCTAGAGCTTATCTCAGCAAAAGAAAAATCACACCCGAAACTATGGAGAAATTCCGATTAGGTTTTAGCCCCGATAGTTGGGAAGCACTAAAGAAATTCTTAATGAGCAAAGGATATGAAGAAAGGGAACTATTTGAGGCTGGCTTGATAATAGAGAAGGAGGGGGGAGGTAATTATGATAGGTTTCGCAACCGATTGATGTTCCCCATATGTGATATTCAAGGCCGGGTCACTGGCTTTGGAGCAAGGGTATTAGATGAATCTTTACCTAAATACATTAACTCGCCTCAGACACCAATTTTTGATAAGAGCGGCAACCTTTACGGCATTGACCAGGCTAAGCTCGCTGCTAGACAAAAAAACTTGGTAATAATCGTCGAGGGTTATATGGATGTCCTTAGAGCCCATCAACATGGCTGGCAAAATGTAGTTGCCTCAATGGGAACCTCCGTGACTGAAAAACAAGTAGCCATTGTTAAGAGGTCAAGCAAAAATATAGCTCTATCTCTTGATGCCGATGCTGCTGGGGAGGAAGCTACTTTGCGAAGTGCCGAGGTATTAATTGATTCCCTGGAAAAAAAGGTAACGCCAATCCCTACCTGGTCTGGATTAGTAAAATACGAAAATATTCTTAATGCTGAGATAAAGGTTATTCCTTTGCCTCAGGGCAAAGACCCCGATAAAGTGATAGATGAGAGTCCCGACCTTTGGCAAAACCTGGTGGAACAAGCCCTACCTATGCTGGATTTTGCCTTTGAGACTATAATAAGTAAGATTGATTTCAATAAAGCCAAGGATAAGTCTCTAGCGATACAGAAATTGCTGCCCTTAGTTTATGAAATAAAAGACCCCGTACGGCAAGCTCACTATGTGCAAAAATTAGCCCGCCGACTAACCATTAGCGAATCTATACTGGCAACCACTTTGAGAAAATCACCCGCCGCTAAGAAAAGACAACGATTAAGCGAGGCAATAGAACAATCTCGCTTCACTCAGCAACTCGTGTCCAATCCTATTGAGGAATATTGCTTGGCTCTGCTGCTCCAATATCCAGAACTTCGCCAGGAGGCTCGAGGGTTGTCAACAGAGCATTTTGAAAGCACCGAGAATCGCGAGATTTTCATCAAGTGGCAACGCACCGAAGACATTGCTAAGCTTAAAGAGAAACTTGACGCCAATCTATTAGAACACCTAAACTACTTAATGAATAAGCCAATTCTGGATGAAAATGACTGGGAGCGGCAACACGCTCTGAACGATTGCATTCTTAGTTTGCAAGAGAGATTCTCAAGAAGGTTGGAGGCTGGTAGAGAACTAATGTTCAATCTTACCCGGGAGAAAGAGGGCCTGAATGCCGAGCTAGCTAAACTGGATGAAGAGGGAATAAGTTCCAGTGAGCAACTCAAGGAGATCTTCATTAAACGAGGGAAACCAGCGAGAACAAAAGAGGTTAGATGATGGATTTAATTAAAGGCAGAACTCCTGGCATAAATGAGGATGAGGAATCACCTCTAGAAGAGACTCCCGCCGACGATGGTGAAGCTGAGGTTAGTGGTGCCGCACTTGAGGAAGAGACTGCGGAGGAAGTGACCACCAAAGAAGCTAAGCCACTAGTAGTAGCGGCGGAGGAACAGGAGATAATTGATGACTTAGCTCGCATGTACCTTCGCGACATCGGCAGGGTGCCACTTCTCACAGCTGCTGAAGAGAAGGAACTATCCAGCAAAATAGAGCAAAGAAACCACTTGAGGAAAATTGAAGACGCACACTTCAAGAAGCACAGGAAATTTCCTTCAGCAGTTGACATAGTAGTTGATCTAATTTCTCAACTATCCCGGGCTTACCCTATCATGGAAGTCGTCAAAGAGCACTGTGGCATCGAGATCTCTTGTAGTCTAGCAGAGACAAGCACAAATCCTAAATTTCGCGCTGCTATCGATAATGAGCTAGCCTTAGAATTGGTAACAGCCATTGCCCAAAAGACAGGCAAAGAAGCTGCCGCAGCAGAGGAAGCCATAATAAACCTTTCTTTGAACAGCCGCCTCTTGCCACCACAATCGTTGGTCCTTATTGGAGATAAAACTTCAGGGCAAGAGATAAAGGCTCTCCTGGCTAGCAACAAATTCCTCTCCCAGCTTCACTCCTATAACGAGCAGTTTAAAACCCACTTTGAAGAGGTAAGGGCTGAGGCAAAAAGGGCAGAAGAACACCTCACTGAGGCAAACCTGCGCCTAGTGGTTAGCATAGCCAGGAAATACATCGGACATGGTATGTCCCTCCTCGACCTTATCCAAGAGGGGAATATTGGCCTTATGCGAGCGGTAGACAAGTTTCGGCATAGAAAAGGTTACAAGTTCAGCACTTACGCCACTTGGTGGATCAGACAAGGCACCACTCGATCCATAGCTGACCAATCTCGCACTATTCGCATCCCAGTGCATATGGTAGAAACAATCAATAAGTTACTGCGGACGATGCGACAGCTAACTCAGGAACTTGGGCGCGAACCAAGCTATAAAGAAATTGGCGACCAATTAAATATGACTCCCGAAAGGGTAGAGGAAATTATAGACCTATTTCACCATGAGCCGATATCGCTGGAGACACCTATCGGCGCAGAGGAGAACAGTCGCTTGGGGGACTTTGTCGAAGACCGTACTAGCCTGGCGCCAATCGAAGCTGCTTCACAGCAGTTACTCAAAGAACAGATAGATAGGGTGCTTGATGAGCTTACCCCAAGGGAGAAAAGGGTGCTACAGCTCAGATTCGGCCTCAAGGATGGGCATACCCGAACCTTGGAAGAAGTGGGGCACGAATTCAATGTAACTCGAGAGAGGATTCGCCAGATTGAAGCTAAAGCTTTGCGCAAGTTGCGCCACCCTAGCAAGAGTCGAAAACTCAGGGATTATTTAGAGTAAGCGCTACCAAATTGGTTAGCTCTTGTATCTGATAAATCGATTATGGAACAGCTTTGGGCACCATGGCGAATGCAATATGTTACTAGGCCGAAAGAGACTGGCTGCATCCTGTGCCAAAAATCTAAAGAAAATAAGGACGAGACGAACTTCATCCTTCACCGCAGCCAAAATAACTTCATAATCTTGAATGCCTTCCCCTATAACCCGGGACACCTAATGATAGCCCCTTATCGCCATATAGCAAATCTGCAGGACTTATCAGATGCCGAGATAACAGACCACTTCAATCTTGTGAAGAAAAGCTTGGCTCTTTTAAAAGAGATGCTTAATCCCGATGGCTTCAACATAGGTTTAAACATAGGCAAGGTCGCTGGAGCTGGAATAGAAGAACATCTCCATACTCATATAGTGCCCCGATGGCAAGGTGATGTTAACTTTATGCCCGTATTGTCCAATACCAGGGTAATATCAGAGGAGTTAGCTGCCACTTATAAAAAGCTAAGGGTCGCTATTGAGTAAATTGCTACTCAGCTTGAGGATAAGAGCCTAGAACTTTGACAAAGGTGGTTACCTGTTCAAGCTCTTTTATAGCCTCTTGATAAACTTCACTATCTATGTGCCCTTCAAAATCGGTATAAAAAACATACTCCCATGGTTTGCTTTTACTTGGCCTGGACTCTAATTTCGTCAGATTTATATTCCTAATGGCGAATATGCCCAGGACTTTATATAGGGCACCAGGCACATTTTCCGTGGCAACGACGAGAGAGGTCTTGTTTTTTAATGCTGGCTTAGTTTTCTCCCTTGAGATAGCAAAAAACCTGGTGTAATTATTAACATTAGTTTCAATTTCGGGTGCCAAGATCTCTAAAACATAAATATTAGCCGCTCTCTTACTAGCTATAGCAGCACATCCCTTCAGTTCTCTCTCCTTTATCATTTTGGCGCTGCCGGCAGTATCATAACTAGGCACAACTTCGACCTTCAATTTGGTTAGAAATTCCCCACATTGAGCCAAAGCTTGGGGATGAGAGTAAATCGTTCTTATACTAGTCAGATTTTCCCCAGGCAAAGCCATTAGGCAGTGGCTTACTCTGAGAATGACCTCAGCAAATATATTAAGAGGATATGCTAGTAACAAATCATAGGTCTCAGCTAATGTACCAGCTTGAGAGTTCTCCACAGGGACTACGCCAAAATCAACGCTGACTTCCAACACAGCCTGGAAAACGTCTCGGAGGTGGATACAAGGCAAAAAATCGATGCCCTCACCAAAAAGCTTCACCGCAGCATCCTCACTAAAAGCACCCCTTTCTCCCTGAAAAGCAACCTTAATCATTGTTCCACTAAGTATAGCTTGGTTGTTTCCGCTTTTCCATTATAAATTATCTTTGCCAGAAGCGGGGCAAAAATATCATCAAAACTGTAAATAACTCCAACCTCCCCAACCACATACAGATAATTAAAAGGATCTTCCCCGCCCCAGGAAGCCAAGCATAATTTAAAGCTGGACCCACCCCACCCAAGCCAGGTCCTACATTCCCTAAAGTAGCTGCCACCGCTGAGAGCGATGTCTCCAAATCAAGCCCTAAGAAACCAAGCGTTATGGAAGCGACAACTGCCACAAGGAGGTAGAGAAAAAAGAAGGAGATTATATCTCGGATTATTCCCTCTGAGAGAGGTTTTTGGTTATATTTCACCGGAATCACAGCTTTGGGAGAAATAGCCTTTCTCATCATCACCCAGCTATGTTTCAGCAAGGTCAAAGTTCGCACCACCTTTATTGCTCCACCGGTAGAACCACCACAGCCTCCAATGAACATCAAAGCTAAAAGCACCATTCTGGCGCCAAAGTGCCAGGAGCCAAAATCGCAGGTGACAAAGCCGGTAGTAGTCATGATCGAGATTGCCTGAAAGAGACTGTCCCGATATGAGCCAAGTCCTTGAGAGAGGATTAACAGTAGCGCAGCTACCATCAAAAGAATTAAGTAAAGCCTGAATTCCTCATTTTTAAATATTTTGAGGTTTCCCCTTAAAACGTGGTAATGGACAAGAAAATTTGCGCCAGCTAGGAACATAAAGACCATGATGATATATTCAGCTGAGGGATTAGCATAAGCTCCAATGCTTCCAGTAGTGGGGGTAAATCCACCAGTAGGGAGAGTGCAGAGAGAGACACAAATTGAGTCAAAGAGGTGAAGCTTAGCCAGGAAATAGAGTAGCGCTATCTCAGCAGCGGTGAAAGCGACATAAATCGTCCAAAGAATCCTTGCCGTGGTTTTAATTCTGGGACGGAGCCTTTCAGGCAAAGGACCAGGAAATTCTCGTTCAAAGAGCTGAGAGCCTCCTACTCCTAGTCTGGGTAAAATAGCAATAAAAAGAGCTATTACCCCCATCCCACCCAACCATTGAGTAAGGCTACGCCATAAGAGCATACTTCTAGGTAGTTCTTCTATCTCCTCAAGGATAGTAGCACCGGTGGTAGTAAAGCCTGACATGGCTTCAAAAAAGGCATTGAGGAAATTCCATCCCAGAAAGATATACGGGACGGCGCCAAGGAGGGGCATAAGAAGCCAGGTGAAAGCCACTATGGTAAAACCATCGGCACGCTCTATTTCCTTGTCGGTTTTAAGTCCAAATTCAAGAAATAGCCCGATAGCTAAAGTAAGCGATAGCGAATATAAAAAAATCCGCCAATCCTCGCCATAATAAACAGCGACTAATAAGGGAAAAACTTGGATTAAAGCGAGGTATTTTAGAAATGAACCAAGGATATGGAGGGTTAACCTTAGCCTTTGGTGAACCATCTATTCATAAAATCGACTCCCTTTTTGGTAGATTTCCAATCTACAATGAGAGTCAGCCAATCTTTGGGCTCCATCTTAGTATCTTCATCCAAATATTTTCCCGCTCGCTCCAGCACAAGTATTTTCATACCATTTGGAGTCCCTGTTTCGGAGGCTTTCTTGCCCACACACTTCATGCCTTCCTCAACCTCTATTTCGAAGATCTCAGCCCTTTCAAAAGAGAGAAAATCCTTCACATAGGGCTGCAAAATCGTGCGATAAATATGCTTGGCTACCACAGCATGGGGCTTAACCTGGAAGCCAATCCCAGCTTGCTTAAAAGTTTCTACATGCACTGCGTCATTCACTAGAGAAATCACTTTCCTTGCTCCCATTTCTTTGGCTAACATACAAATCATTAAATTATCTGAGTCATCATTAGTTAAGGCAACCAAAGCGTCTGCTCTCTTGACCCTCGCCTCCTCCAGAACTGACTTGTTAGTAGCATCCCCGGTTATCACCATCACGTCAGAGGATGTTGCCATTTCAGTGCACCTTGCCTCATCTGAGTCTACAACCACCACCTCATTCCCTTCTTTAACAAGAAGCTCAGCAAGGCTTTTCCCTATGCCGCTTAAGCCGGCTATTATAAGATACATTTCGTTACCTCCGTCACAAAATTTTGGCTCATCCCTTCGAAGGATGAGCTTTAGCTCGAGGACGGCGAGCAAATTTATCGCCAGGTTTGGAATGCCAATTCGTATCCAAAATTAATCCATCCCATAATTAATTTCACTTGCTGGGCGATTTTAATTCCTCCCACAATTGTTGTCAACTATTGACTCTTTCCTTAACTCCCGTAGCCAAGCTATCGATTTAACTTCTCGCTGCAAAAGATATTTTATATACCCCGGCATCACTTGTTCTAACTCTGACCTCAACTCTGATCTTACTTTCACCCGCCTTGCCGTGGCATAATCAAAACTTTGCCACAAACGAAGAATTTTCAAAGCACCAACCGATAGAGGACGTGAATCAGGCTCTTTTTGACCACAATGGGAACACAGAATGCCACCCTGGCTAGAACTGAAAAAGTTAACCACTGGTTTGATAGGTGAATTACAACCAACGCATCGGTGCAACTGAGGACGATAGCCAAGATAATCAAGAAGATGAAGTTCAAAATAACGTAACACAGTTTCACTATCGTCTCCTTGACACAGTCGCTGTAAGGTATCAAGTAGTAAATCAAACAAGGGGTGATTCCCACTATTCTCTAAAGTAAAGGAATCAATGAGTTCTAAGACGTAAAGGCCACAAGCCATGCGCCATAAATCACTTTTCAAAACTAGAAAACCATCAATGGTTTGGCTTTGGGTAACGATGTCTAGGTTACGTCCCCGGGCTAACATCAGCAAGCTGTGAGTCAAAAGTTCCACATTGCCACCCAACTTGCTTCCCGGGCGGCAAACCCCCTTAGCTACCGCCTTCAGCTTGCCAAACTCGGGGGTATAAATAGTAAGAATTTTGTCAACTTCTCCAAGCTTGGTTTGTTTGATAATGATAGCTTGAGTTTGATAACTTCGAGGTGCTCCCATCCATACCCTTTTAGAATTCCTGTCTGTCTTCCAAGGCTTGACTCAGGGTCATGTCATCAGCGTATTCTAGATCAGCACCAAATGGCAAGCCACGAGCTAAACGGGTAATGCGAATGCCTAAAGGCAGGATCATGCGCCGAAGATACATAGCAGTGGTTTCACCCTCTAGATTAGGATTGGTTGCCAAGATCACTTCAGTTACCGAACCATCCTGAAGACGGGATAAAAACTCTTTTGCCTTTAGCTCCCCAGGTCCTATTCCCTGCGCTGGGCTAATGGGCCCATGGAGCACGTGGTAAACACCATTATACTTCCCAGTTCGCTCCAAAGGAGGAATATCTGAAGGTCTCTCAACAACACAAATTTTAGAATGGTCACGCTCTCTATCCTGGCAAATGCGGCAAGGGTCACAATCAGTGATATAAAAACAAACTGAACACAGCCTTGTCTTTTCCTTCAGAGCCAAAATAGCTTCAGCTAAAGCTTTGGCTTCTTCCCCTGGCCGGCTCAATAAATAATAAGTTAATCTCTGTGCACTCTTGGGCCCAATCCCAGGTAGTTTATTAAATGCCTCAACTAGCTTAGTTACAGGCTCAGCAGTGGTTACCATTTTTATTCCTCTCTTATTTCAGCTCCCATTTCCAGCGCAGCCTTAATCAAAGGATTTTGCTCCTTCTCTTGAGGTGGGATTTTCCTTTTGTAGTCAACTAAGATACACTTCAGCTTGTAAGGCTGACCAAAAACCTCTTTAAGCTTTCTCTCCACCAGATGTTGATATTTGGGGTCTTCGATCTTCTCTTTATGGAAAGAATAGTAAAACCCTAATACTAAAGTATCATCCTCCAGAGCTACTGGCTCACAGGCACTACGCAAAAAGGCATCCAAATTGCCGCTGGAGCCCTCCCCCCGCAAAGACTGAATGAATTCCTTCCACCGACTACGCAAGTAGTCAATATCTTGAGAAACCTCTGTGCTTGCCCCGTGAGATAGTAAATATCTCACGGGGCTTGAAGTCTCAATATTGTTTGCCACTACAGGAAATTCAGCTTCTTGAGTGGGCTGGATTGACTCCCGAGACGTCTCTGGAAGTTCCGTCATTGTTGACTCATCTCGTCCAGTCACCAGAGATAAGGCACAGTCCATTAAAGCTAACTCTAAAGGCAAAGTGGAATAATTATCACTGCGAAAATCTACACTGGAGAAAAGTTTGACCGCCTTGAGTAGATATTCAAAAGTGGCATTAGCCGCAAGCCCATTCATCTCAGCTAAATCTTCCGCAGTAACATCCAAAGCCTCATTACATTGGGACTTAGCCAGCAACAACCCTCGGAGATATTCCACTAGCCCCAGATTAAACTGGCGAAGGTCAACGCCATCGCTATTGACGCTATTTATAACTTGAAGACCAGCAGAAACATCCTTATTGACAATATGCTTTGCCAGTTGCCTAACCCGAGGGTCACTGCTGACACCAAGCGCTGTCTGAACTTGTTCCAAATCAATTTGATTGCCATGGTAAGCAATTAGCTGCTGCAATATATTTTCCGCGTCTCGGAGACTTCCTGTAGCTGCCCGAGCAATAAGCTTCAAGGATTCAACTCCAATATGAATACCCTCTTTTTGACATATTAACTCCAGCTTACCGATTATCGCTGTTTGGGACAGGCGACGAAAGTTAAAGCGCTGACACCTCGACATAATAGTAGGTATCACCTTGTGAGGTTCTGTAGTAGCCAAGACGAAAATGACATGAGGAGGTGGTTCCTCTAAAGTCTTAAGCAAGGCATTGGAAGCCGCCTCAGTAAGCATATGGACTTCATCTATAATATATACCTTATAGCGAGCACGGCTGGGGGCATAGTTAACCTTTTCCCTGAGGCTACGAACTTCATCAATACCACGATTACTAGCAGCATCTATCTCTATTACGTCTAAAGCTTTGCCTTCAGTGATTGAGTGACATATATCGCAAGCATCACATGGCTCACCATCTACCTGATTAAGGCAGTTAACCGCTTTAGCTAGGATACGCCCGGTGCTAGTCTTCCCCGTGCCTCGAGGACCACAAAAAAGATAAGCATGAGCTACTTTCCCATTCTCCACAGCATGGCGTAAAGTTTGAGTCACCGGCTCCTGCCCCACCACCTCAGCTAAGGTTTGCGGACGCCACTTACGATAAAAAACCTCCGAGCCCATATGCTAACCTTATTATACTCCTCACCGCCTAATGAAGGAAGATTTTTAACAAAATTACTGACTTGAGCCACTTTCTATGATGGAAATTGTTTTATTGTAATCCTCTTCCATGTCCTCAATAGCCTGCTGTAAAACTGGTTTTAGCTCTTCAGGGGCTTTGTCTAAGGCATTCCTTAATGCAGCTAAGCTCTTTGCCCGGCTTTGGCTTAGCACTATCTCCAGTTCCTCAGCATCTTTTCCTTTACTATAAGCTTCAGCTCCACCGGGTAGGGCTGGAGTCAGAGTGGGAGCCGATGCTCTTGGCCCTTTTTCCTCGACTTCGACTTCCGGCGTTTTCTCCATCACATACACCTTGTCCAAATGATTGGCAACTTGCTCGGTTAGCATAAAAATCTCATCGGATTTGCCCTGGCACGCCATCTCAACCATCTCACCTGCTCTACACTCAGCAAATTGGATATGAAGCTTTGCCTTGTCTATATCAGAAAAAGCTAATGCCACCTTCACCTGCTCCCCAGCTAACTTGACAGGATAAAGAGACCCATCGGGCAAAGCATATGCTGAAGCAGCAAGTGTTCCCACACCAATAAGCAGAAACCCTAGAATAGCAGCCATAGCCAAAGCCCACCTCCTCTGCCAAATAGGAATCCTTGCTCTCCTTTCCTCTTTCTTCTGTTTGGCATAAAGCATTGCTTGAAGCTGAGAATGAACTCTTGCCTTAAACTCAGGGTCGGGTTGAATAGCAGAGGACCGTTGCATAAAAACAAGGCTAACTTTGAGTAAAGGCTCTAGTTCAGGGGCTTGCTTAGGATAAGCCTTGAGGCAATCCTCAATGCTTTCACTCTTAAATATGCGCTCCAAACAATTGTCAAGAATATCTTCTATCTTTCGAGTCATCTCTACCTATCACCCAACATTAATTTCCTTAATGCCACTATGCCATTATATTGCAAAGCCTTTACCGTGCCTTCGTTTTTCCCCAAAACTTTAGCTGCCTCTGCGACTGAAAGCTCACTTCCAAAACGGAGTGAGATTACCTCCCGCTGCGCCGGAGATAATTTCTTTACATTGTTAATCAATTCCTCAATTTCAAGCTCCCGTTCAGCCATAAGCGCTGGATTTGACCCACTAACTAAGGTTATATCGTCCTCCAAAGCTACCTTTCCCACTCTACCTTGCTTTCTTAAATAATCTATTACCTGATTATGGGCAATGCGAAATAGCCAAGCCACGAAAGGTAAATTCCGCCACTTGTAAGAGCCAATCGCCTCCAAAGCTTTAACAAATACCTCCTGAGTTAAATCCTCAGCTTCGGCTTGATTCCCCACTTTGAGGTAAACATAGCGATAAATCCTATCGAAATGTTCCTCGTAAAGTTGAGCAAAGGCTCCTCCATCGCCCTTTACTGCTCGGGAAACTACATCCTTCTCAATAGACATCAGATTGATGTCTATTATATATGAAAACGAAAAGAGAGAGAAAAAGTTTATAGTGGGCGCAGAAACCTTAAGCCATCGACTTCACACTAAAGAAAGTTCAAAATTTAGATAAAGCAGGGAAGGTCTGCCAATGAGCAAAGTAAAGCAGATCTTCAATAATGCAGCTTGATTCGTAAAGAAGCGCTGGCAGAGCTTGAGCTCCTCTATGGCGACTACTTCTATTCCGGAACTCTAGAGCCCAGAGACCAAACAGAACGAAAGATTAGAGAAACAAGCCTCTATATTAACGACGCTAAGAAGCTGGCTGGAGTTCAAAAAGGGCAACGAAGCCTAAGAAGCTTTGCTAGCCTGCCTCTCAGCCCAGTTACCCACCCAGGGCAGTTTCCACATCTTGCCAGTCCCCGCTTGAATCATCAAGACAATCCATAAAACAAGGCCCAGAATTCCAATAATCCAGTCAAAAACCAAACCAATGATGGGAATCCAGCCCAAGACCAAGCTTGCTACGGTCAATACGCCAAAGGTCATGATGGATTGCCAGGCGTGGAATTTGACGAACTTGTTCCTTTTTTCAATCACCAGGAAAACTATTCCTGAAATCCAACCGAGAACATAACACAGAAGCCCTGCTACGTTAGCTGACAGCCCTACGCTGGTTTCCGAGGGCTTAGCAGAAACACCAAGCTCGGCACCACACTTAGAGCAAAACTTAGCCCCCTCGGGATTTTCAGCGCCACATTTGGGACAAAACATATCTCACCTCCTATATCCAATTTAGTCCATATCACAGTTTTGCCAATACATTATAAGCCTTTGCCAGCAATATAACTAGCAAGGTCAGCGAGGCGGCAGCTATAGCCCCATTCATTATCATACCAAGCCAACACCTTTACCATGTTGCCACCCATGACCATAGTGCTCAAGGCATCAAAAATAGCGCTGGCTGAATTGCCTTTAAAATCTGAGCTCACCAGAGGTTCATCACAATATTCTACAATTCCCTTGAGTTCCCCTTCAGCAGCTCTCTGAAAGGCATGGTTAACTTCCTCGGCAGTTACCTCCCTATCTAAATCAGCCACAAAGTCAACGATAGACACTACGGAAGTAGGCACCCTTATAGCGATGCCATGTATTTTCCCTTTAAGCTCAGGAATGACTACGCCTACAACACGAGCAGCACCAGTAGTAGTAGGTATGATATTCATAGCAGCGGCTCTTGCCCGACGTAGGTCACGGTGAAACACATCCAGAATCCTTTGATCATTAGTGTAAGAGTGGATGGTGGTCATTAGCCCGCGACTGACTCCAAAATTTTGCTGGAGAATTTTGACCACAGGAGCAATACAGTTAGTGGTGCAAGAACCATTGGATATGATGTAATGCTTAGCTGGGTCATATTGCCCTTCATTAACACCAAGGACAACAGTTATATCCTCCTCCCGGGCTGGCGCCGAAATAATCACTTTTTTCGCTCCGCCCTGAAGATGGCTAGCTGCCCTGGCAGCCTCACGAAAGAGACCTGTCGATTCAATCACAATATCCACCCCATAGTCCCGCCAAGGAATTTTGGCTGGGTCACGTTCAGCTAAGACTTTTATCTCCCTGTCATCAACTATGATGGAATCATCTTTAGCCTCCACCTTGCCAGGATAGGCACCATAATTGCTATCATATTTGAAAAGGTGAGCATTAGTCTTAGCATCAGTAAGGTCATTCACCACCACCACCTCTAATTTATTAGCTGCACGCTGTTTTATTGCCTTAAGAGCCAATCTCCCAATACGCCCAAAGCCATTAATACCTACTTTCGTTGCCATTTCTACCCTCCTCTCTGAGCATAACATTATGAGATTGCTTCGCCTTCGGCTCGCAATGACAAAGAGGATTAGTCTTTAGATAAGTATAAAGAAATGCCCTCCTGGTCAATCTTGCCTACTTTACCCTCAACCATTAATAACCTAAGGTGAGCAATAGTTTCCAATATAGCTAATCGCCTGTCCCAAGGCGCTAAATCTTTAAAGGCAATACCACCTGCTTCAGGTTTCCAGGGAATCTCAGTAGCCACTCGATAGGCTGTTCTGAAACCGCTACTCATGGCCTTTATAATGGCTCTTTCTCTCTGCTCATGATGATGGAGTATTTCCGCTGCTCTCAGCTTCAGGCTATTGAACACTGGCCCATGCCCCGGAAAGATGAAATTAGCCTTAAGAGCCTCTAACCTCTCCAAAGAATCGATGTAGTCTCCCAGGGGATTATCTCCCGATTGGGGGTGGAAGCCCACATGAGGAGTAGTTTTAAACAAAACATGGTCTCCGCAAAAGAGCCACTTTTTCCTCGGCTCATAAAGACATATATGACCTGGTGAATGCCCTGGCGTTCGTAATACTTCGAATTCAAATGAACCATTAGAAAGCCTATCACCATCATCTAACATAACATCAGGTAAATCAGGCGAAACGAATTGCCTCATCCATATCGAGGCCTCAGTCAACTTAGACAGTTCAAATTGAGGAACGCCATTTCTACTGAGTTCCTCCTCTATCTGCTTGAGCAGTCCAGCAAAATCTTTATACCTTGAATTGATAAGTCCCGCTTCAACTCTATGCATAACCACTTCAGCCCCACAAAATTCTTTTAGCTTGCTTGCCAAACCGTAATGGTCGGGATGGATGTGAGTGATAACAATCCAATTAATGTCCTGGAACTTAAGATGATTCTCTCTTAGCCCCTCCCTAAAAGCCCAGAGCACTTCTGAGCTGCCCCAGCCACTATCAACCAGTATATTGCCCCGGCTTCCCTCCACTACATACACATTGGTATACTCTGGAATGCCCTCAGGAAAGGGAAGCTTTATCCGATGCACACCACTTACTACTTCCACGACTTCATCTTCTCCAGATTATAAAAAGCCTTTTTGCCCGCGTAGCGAGCACTATCCCCTAACTCCTGCTCTATCTTAAGAAGGCGATTATATTTAACCAGTCTCTCACCACGGCACGGAGCACCAGCCTTAATAAATCCAGCATCACTTGCTACCGATAAATCAGCTATGGTAGTATCTTCAGTCTCACCAGAGCGGTGACTAATGACAGTCGTCCATCCCGCTTTCTGTGCCCTTTTGATAACCGTTAAGGTTTCACTAAGCGTGCCTATTTGATTTGGCTTAATAAGGATTGAGTTGGAGGCTTTTTCTGCCATGCCTCTCTCAAGACGCTCAATGTTGGTAACATAAAGGTCATCGCCCACAAGCTGAATCTCCTTGCCCAATTTAGCCATAAACAGTATCCAGCCAGACCAGTCATCCTCCGCCAAGCCGTCCTCTATGCTGATAATAGGATAATTAGATACCCAGTTAGCATAATAGTTCAGCATCTCTACTGAAGTAAGGGTAACGCCCTCTCGAGACAAGACATATTTACCATCTTGATAGAAACTGCTCGCTGCCGGGTCAAGAGCAAGAAATAAATCTTCACCAGCTTTATAACCAGCTAAGTCAATAGCTGCCAGGATTAGCTCTAGTGCTTCTTTATTACAAGAAAGTTTGGGGGCAAAACCACCTTCATCACCTACGTTGGTATTTAAACCCTTATCTTTAAGAACTTTATGCAAACAATGGTATGCCTCACTGCCCATTTGCATAGCTCTAGCAAACGTGTCTGCGCCCAGAGGCACTATCATAAACTCCTGAAAGTCAGTAGAGTCCAAAGCATGCTTCCCACCATTCAGGATATTCAACATAGGAATAGGCAAAAGATTGGCTTCTACTCCGCCCAAATAACGATACAGTGGAATACCCAGAAAATTAGCCCCAGCTTTTGCTACTGCTAAAGACACCCCCAGGATAGCGTTGGCTCCGAGACGAGATTTGTTCGCCGTGCCATCAAACTGAATCAGCTTCTGATCTATAGCCGCCTGTTCCAAAGCCGGCATTCTCTCTATTTCTGGAGCTATATCAGCGTTAACATGACTCACCGCTTTAAGAACTCCAAGCCCACCATACCTGCTCTTATCCCCATCACGCAGCTCCACAGCTTCATACTTACCAGTGCTTGCCCCCGAAGGAACGGAAGCTACACCAACGGTGCCATCAACCAACATCACCTCTACCTCTATCGTAGGATTGCCCCGCGAATCGAGAATCTCCCTGGCCCTAATACGCTCGATAGTAGCCATTTCTATGTTGTCCATCTTAAACTCGACCCACCTTTCTTTTTAGCCAAAGAAATAGCTTTATCTACCGCCTCTACAGCGCTATGGGCTCTGATTATAGGATCATCCTCTTTACCATTTCGAGACAGCGCCCAGGTGTTTAAGCCGATAACTGGGATGTTTCTCTTTAAGGCATAAGCAATCTCGCTGAGTGTTCCATAATTACCCCCAATGGCAATCACTGCCTGAGCTGATTTCACCACCGCCATATTTCTGGCATAGCCTACGCCGGTGGCTATCGGAATATCTACCCACGTGTTGGCCATGCTTGAATCTTCGCCAGGCAAAATGCCAACAGTCAAGCCACCCTTTGATTTAGCCCCACGACAGACTGCTTCCATCACACCACCCAAACCACCACAAATTATAGTGGCACCCCGCTGTGCCAGTAGCTCACCCACAGTTTCAGCTACCTTAGCTTCTTCTGTGGAACAGGAAGAATCTCCAATAATAGCAATGATCATTTTTCAACTCACAAATTATACCATACTATCAACTAGAGCCTTGATTCGCTAATTGAACCTGCTCATCGCCACTTCCATCCCTTGATTAAGGAAACAATCAATAGCTTCAGCTACACTAGCAATTACTGACTTGATTAGTTCTTCCTCTTGAGGAGTAAAGTCGCTGAGCACATAACTGACTATAACATCTTCACCAGTATTAGATAATCCCCCTACTTGAGGACGTCCAATACCAACTCTGATTCGAGGAAAATCCTCGTTTTTCAGGACAGAAATGATAGATTCCATCCCCTTATGCCCACCCGAACCACCACCGGGACGCAGACGAATCTTGCCCAGAGGCAAATCGAGGTCATCATGAATTACTAAAAGGTCACCTAGAGGAACATTATGCTTACTCACCAAGCGACTTACTGCTTTGCCGCTGAGGTTAACGAATGTTCTTGGCTTGGCAAGCAGTAGTTTCTCGCCTCCTAATTCGCCGGTGCCTACCCTAGCCTGGCACTGCCTGCGGTCAAAACGAATAGAATGAAGCTTGGCAAAATAATTCAAGCAGCGAAAGCCAACGTTATGACGATTACGCGCATAAGCCTTACCAGGATTGCCCAAGCCAACAACGAGTTTCATTAGCACCGGTCTTACTTCATGATATATTATAGACTAAAAGAAGATATGTTTTACTCTTATTGGGAAAATAGATGAAAGAATATAACTACTGCCCAATTTGTGGAACTCCTCTTCAAGTAGGAATGATTGAAGGAAGGGAGAGAAAATATTGCCCTAAATGTGATTTTATTGATTACAAAAATCCTTTGCCAGTGGCATTAGCGGTTGCAGTAAAAGATAAGAGGTTTTTATTGATTAAAAGAGGAATGCCACCCAGAAAGGGTATGTGGGGGGCTCCTTCAGGTTTTATCGAAAGTGGAGAAACGCCAGAAGAAGCTTGTCTGAGAGAGCTAAAGGAAGAGACTGGAATATCCGGGAAGATAGTAAAATTAATCGGAGCAGTTAGACGAGAAGACAAGGAGATTTATGGAGATATGCTGGTAGTGAAATATCTAGTTAAAGTAAAGAGTGGAAAACTAATTCCTGGGGACGAAGTAGAGGATGCGAGATTCTTTGATATAGCTGAATTGCCTGTTTATTATGTCAACCTACTTAAAGATGTCATCGAAGAGATTCAAAATGAGGAAGTATTTTGATTTAGCAATTTTATAAACTCAGCCTCGCTGAGTGTCTTTATCCCCAATTTTTGCGCCTTAGCTAGCTTAGAGCCAGGGTCAACACCAACCACAAGATATGAGGTTTTCTTGGTGACATCTGAGACTGTCTTGCCTTCTAAAGCCTTTATCTTAGCTTCTGCCTCTGGACGGGTAAAAGATTCCAACTTCCCCGTTAGAACAAATTCTAATCCAGCTAAAGGTAATTCTTCAGGCTTGGCCTCCTCGACTTTCTCCCTTTCCAGCCTCACAGCGGCCTTCCTTAATTTCTCAATAATTTGCCTGTTCCTTTCCTGCCTGAAGAAAGTCACAATGCTATCAGCTATCTTGGGTCCGATTGATGGAAGAGATAGAAGGTCTTCCTGACTAGCTTTAGCTAAATCACCTATGCTACTAAAGTTTTCCGCTAGTAACTCAGCATACTCCTCGCCCACATGGAGAATTCCCAAGGCAAAGATAATCCGAGATAAAGGCCTATTCTTGCTTCCTTCAATAGAATTAAGCACGTTAGACACACTCTTATCAGCCATCCTCTCCAAGCCTAACAACTGCTCCTTAGTAAGATAGTATAAGTCGGCAACGTCTTTGACCAGGCCAGCTTCAAATAAAGCTTGGCATAGTTTTTCACCCACGCCATCTATGTCCATAGTTCCACGGCTGACAAAGTGCTTAATTCGCTCCAGAGCTTGAGAGGGGCAGGCAGCATTGGTGCACCTGTGCATAGCCTCACCTTCAGGCTTTATCACCTCACTTCCGCATACCGGGCAGCGGCTAGGCATGACAAAAATCTTCTCTTCTCCAGTGCGGCGACTTTTCACCGGGCCAACTATCTCAGGAATAACCTCGCCAGCACGCTGCACAACAACAACATCGCCAATGCGAATATCTTTGCGGTGGATGTCTTCCTCATTGTGTAACGCTGCCTGGCTAATAACCACTCCACCTACTTGAACTGGCTCCAAAATAGCATAAGGATTGAGACTTCCAGTCCTTCCCACATTTACACCAATATCAACAAGGCGTGTGGTGCCTTGGATGGCAGGGAACTTATAAGCAATGGCCCACCTGGGCTCGTGAGCTACCGTGCCAAGTTCTCGCTGAAAGGCAATTGGATTAACCTTCACCACCATACCATCAGCCTCGTAAGGCAAATCATTCCGCTTTTCCACCCAGTTCTGATGACATTCTTCCACTTCATCCACAGTGTGATATAGAGCAATGTTAGGATTCACTTTGAAGCCCAAAGACTTGAGGTATTCCATAATCCCCCAATGGGTATCAGGCACCGCCTTTCCTTCCACTGGGCCTAAGCCGTAGATAAATATATCCAGAGGACGCTTGGCGGTAACACTAGAATCAAGCTGCCTTACTGACCCGGCAGCGGCATTCCTAGGATTAGCAAAAAGGGGCAAATCCTCTTTAGCTCTCTCTTCGTTAAGCTTCTTAAAACCAGCCTTGGGGAGATAAACTTCACCTCTTACCTCAAATCTGGGGGGTGCTTCCTTTGGTACAGAGAGAGGAATACTTCTAACAGTTCTTAGGTTCTGAGTGATGTTCTCACCCCGGTAGCCATCCCCCCTAGTTGCGCCAGTGACCAGCAAGCCATCAACATAAGTCAAAGCTACCGCTAGCCCATCAATTTTAGGTTCACAAACAAGGTCAAAGCTACGCCCAGCTAAAAGATTACTAGCTCTCTTATGCCAAGCCGCTAATTCCTCATAAGAAAAGGCATTAGCCAAACTCAACAAAGGCTCAGGATGCTCCACCACTCCAAACTCTTCTACAGGTGGGGCACCAATCCTCTGCGTAGGCGAATCAAGCGTGATAAGCTCAGGATGCTCAGACTCGAGTTGTTTAAGCTCCCTCATCAGTTCATCATATTCAGCATCACTGATTTCGGGGCTATCCAGCACATAATAACGGTAATTGTGGTAGTTGATTAAACCCCGTAGCTCCTCTATTCGCTGCCTTACGTTAGTTATATCTCCCATAAGACCCCCATTAATTATAATATACCATAGCTAAAATAGGCAGACAGAAATGCCGTTTACCGAACGCAGACCTGAAAAGCAAACTACAGGCATTGCCAAGGAAAGTTTTTAGTTAATTCTTTTGCCCGAACGGGCAGATATAAATACACATACCACAGGCGCGTGCACCAATGGTCTGCTCTTGGTCACTAACATAGCGGTCGCATGCTTCAGCAGCAAATATCTCGCTCCTTGGTCGGGGCCTATCAAAAGCCTGTCCAGTAAAAGCATGCACGGGACAAGCTTCCACGCATACGCGGCAGTCTTGGCACATCTCATCCATAGGCATTCCAGCTTCCAACGGAGCATCCGTGAGCACGGTACCCCACCTCACGCGGGGACCATGTTTTGGCGTAATGAGCAAAGCGCTCTTGCCAATCCATCCCAGTCCGGCTAAATGAGCTGCTAATTTGTGGGAGAACACACCAGCAAGTCTAGTTTTACCCACCCTTTGAGAAGATGGGACAATGAAAGCTTGAAAACCGGCTTTATCCAGGGATTGGGCTAACATCAAAGAAATCGAGTCTATGCGGGGATTTACAATTTGATGCGCGTGATACCAATAGGTATGTATGGCAGCAGCATCGCTATGATATCTCAGCGCATTTACAATGCTATCCATAAGAACGAAACCATGAGAAACAGCTCGCGGAAACTGAGCTAGAAATTCTCCGCCTTGCTCTGAAATACACTGCCTGGCAGGAGTAAGGTCAGCTATGCCGAAGTAAGTTGCCCCCACATTCTTGGCCAAAGATTCTAGCTTGCCTCCAAGATTTACCTTATCCCTATCTTTCATAGCTAACTCCTATCTATCTATAAGTATAGCACAGCAAAGCTTCCCAACCTCAATTTTACTCTCAACCGATACCGAAACTACTAACTCTGAGAGCGTTTCTTTTGTCACCCTGAGCGATAGCGAAGGGTCTAGATTCTTCGCTTTGCTCAGAATGACAGGAGGGGGGTGCTAAACGACCTCCTAACTCCACGATATTTGCTATAATCAGAGCAGGTACATAGAAATGGCTTTCCTCTACTTCATCTAATCAGATGTTAGCCGCAATATGCAGGAGGTTTTAAAATGAAATTCCTTCTATTCTCAAAAATACCATTCGAAGTTTTTGACCCCGTTGCTTTAATTGAGTCCTACTGTTTCCAAAGCGATTTTTATGAGAACTACGACCTTCTGCTTTTGAAAGGTAAAAGGAAAGTTGAGGATGCAAATAAAATAGGCGCACGTATAGGGGAAGAGGTACTTCCAGAATGCAAGATTGTAACTGAAGGCGCAACGGATTTGCGCATATTTCAATATGATAATAAATATGGCCTCGATAGTTTTTTGGAACTGGATGATGAAGCTATTAATGATTATGTTAATGAACTCAATGAGAGGGTTATTAAGAAACTGTTGAAAATCAAAACAATCGGGTTGTCAAAAGCTACGAAGGTTCTACATACACTTTATCCAGAGATCATTCCAATACTTGATAATGCACTTCAGGAAGAATATTGTAAGGAAATCAATCCTCACTGGACGGAAGAGCAATCCAATCGAATCTTCATTGATTATTATAAGAATCTAGGCGAGGGCGATAATATGCAAAATCTAACTCTGATTTTGAAAACCATTTCTGGAAATAACCTTGTATGCCTAACAAAGGTGATGATTTTTGACATTCTCTGGTGGTCATATCTAAAAGCTAAGAAACTAAGCCAAGAAAAGAAGATTAATTGGTCTACGATAAAATAATGAAACTATGAATGAGATAAAGTACAAGCCAATCGGAGTCATCCATTCTCCGTTCAAAGAACCCAAAGGAACACCTATACAACCTGCGGGTGGCAAGGGTATCGATGGAATGGTTGAGGTATTCCCAGAATATGCCGAAGGCTTAAAAGATGTTGAAGGCTTTTCTCACATTATTTTGATATACCACTTCCATTTATCCAAAGAATCGCTCTTAAAAGTAAAACCGTATATGGATAACGAAGCGCATGGAGTCTTTGCCATGCGAGGTCCAAGTAGACCGAACTCGATTGGCATCTCGGTAGTGCGTCTTATCAAGATTAGAGAGAATATACTCCATATTCAAGATATAGACATCGTAGATGGAACTCCCCTTCTGGATATCAAGCCTTATGTGCCAGAATTCGACATTAGAAAAGTAGAGAAAATAGGATGGCTGGAGAAAAAGGTGCATAAACTTTCAACCTCAAAAGATGATGGGAGGTTCACCATATGTTAAACAACATCAGCGTTATTTTAAGGAGGAGACAAACATGGCTACGAAACTAGTGGTAATTAAGTTCTTCGCCCCTGTCATAGATGCTACAGTCAACGCTCTTATGAATGCTATTGACCAGAAAATGAAGCAGGGAGTAAGGGATTTTATCATCCTTATCTCCTCACCTGGCGGCTCTGTTATTCACGGTTTGAGCACGTATAATTACCTGAAAGGGGTGCCCGCCACGATAACTACGCACAACTTCGGTAGCGTGGATTCAATAGGCATCGTCCTATATTGTGCTGGCTCAAGGAGGCTGTCAGTGCCCCAAGCGAGATTCTTGCTTCACGGTGTTAACGCCCAATTTAAGGGAAACCAGAATTTAGAAGAAAAACAGCTAGAAGAAAGGTTAAAAGGATTAAGAATTGACATCGAGAACATCGCAAAAGTAATTGCGGCAAACACGGGCAAAAGTGTAAAGGATGTAACGAATGCCATGCTTGAAAGGACGACATTGAACCCAGAGGAGGCACAATCCTGGGGTTTAGTGCATGAAATCAAGTCACAGTTATTTGAAGCGGGAAGCGAAGTGATCTCCATACAATTTCAGCAACCGCAAAAACCATGACATTGCCTATAAGCATGGTTAACCAAATATGGGGCTCATAAGGAGGAGAGTATGGTAAAACATATTTTTAAAGGGCTGGCTGCCATTCTTATAGTCACGCTACTGATGATATTCACTGCAGAGCCAGTTTTAGCATTTGATACTCGCAGTGGAGCAACTGTCACCATAGTTAGTGGAGAGGTAGTTGACGATGACCTTTATGTGGCTGCTGAGACCATTACCATTAGTGGCACTATTAATGGCGACCTCTGGGCTGCTGGTAGCACAATCACCGTCACTGGCGTAGTTAACGGCAGCATTATGGCTGCTGGCAGGACAGTCAACATCGATGGTGATATTAGCCATGCTGTGCGGGCAGCAGGCGAAACTATCAACATTAACGGCGATGTTAGCGGTGATGTGATGGTTGGTTGTAGCGAGGTGAATATAGCCAGTACAGCTAAAATTGGTGGTGACCTCCTTTTCGGCGCTGGAATTGCACGCATTGCTGGACTTATTGAGGGTGACATCAAGGGTGGAGGAAGCAAGGTCACCATAAGCAACGGGGTAAAGGGAAACGTTGCTCTCAAAGTTGAGAGCCTGACAATATTGCCTACGGCAAATATTCAAGGCGACCTAACCTACACCTGTGAGGAAGAAGCTGATATCCAATCCGGTGCCCAAATTGGTGGCATGACCACTCATAACCTGCCTGAAGTAAAGGAAAAACGAGCTAAACCCTTCCCCTTCGTCCTTTTCTCTGGCATAGGAGGTAAGGTAACAGGCTTCATAATGGCTTTGATAGCAGGGCTAGTTATCATTCTCCTTGCCCCAAGACGATTGACATCTATCGCTGAGTCTATACGAAGTAGACCTGGGGCCAGCGCTGGCTGGGGAACTCTTATCCTGTTTGTTACTCCTATCGCCGCTATAATAGTGTGCATCACTATTATCGGTATCCCCGTGGGATTAATTGCCTTGGCTCTCTGGGGGATAGCTATTTACCTGGCCCAAATCCCTGTGGGCTTATTTATCGGGCGGTGGATTATTGGCCGCTTCAGAAGGGTGGAGAGTAAAGCCATCATGGTCGGAGCCCTAGCTTTGGGACTTGTCATCCTTAGGCTCTTGAGGCTAATCCCCTACTTAGGCTTCTTCATTGGACTGGCTGCCATCCTCTTTGGCTTGGGAGCAGTAGTAGTCTCAGAAAGGGGGCGACGAGCCAGGGCCCGGGAGGCAGAGTCAACCTAGTTACAATGGAAACTGAATGAAGAAATCGAAACTGGCAGTAGCTTATTCGGCTAGATAGAAGGTGACCACTTGGTTAGGGTGGCCAGAATCCACACATCGCAATGACCAAAAAGCTAAATAAACATTCACCACCAAACATGACTAACTTAATAGTTAAGAAGGTTGAGACTTCACAAGAATTAAAAGACGCCCAGGAAGTAAGACGCCAAGTCTTTACCGAAGAACAAGGAATAAAACGAGAGGTGGACATTAATGGGCTGGACCAGAATTCAGACCATGTTATTGCCTATGATAACGACATTCCAATTGGAACTGCGAGAATTAGGTACAAAATTGGTATCCAAGCGAAGCTTGAGAGGATTGCTGTGTTAAAACCCTATCGAGGCCAAGGAATCGGTAAAAGAATAATCGCAGCATCCTTAGGATTGGCTAAGACAAAAGGGGCATTAGAAGTAATATTGGATTCGCAGCAGTCCGCTGCAGGGTTTTATGAAAAGCTCGGCTTCCGACAAGAAGGAGCGCCATTTGAAGAAGTGGGAATCCCACATATAGCAATGACCAAAAAACTGTAAAAATGATTCGCAGTCTATCGCCCTCAGACTTTGACGCTATCCTAAAGGTCATAAATGATGCTGCACAGGCTTACAAAGGTGTAATTCCGAGTGATAGGTGGAAGGAACCTTATATGTCAGCCAAGGAACTAAAAGAGGAAATTGAAGCTGGTGTTAGATTCTTCGGATGGATAGAAGATGACCATTTACTTGGAGTAGCAGGAATCCAACCTGTCAAAGATACTACGTTGATCAGGCATACCTATGTAGCTACAAAATGCCAGGGAAGAGGAATCGGCAGTAAGTTACTTGAACACCTAATAAGCTTAGCCGAAACTCCCGAAACCCTGGTGGGAACCTGGGCCGATGCCACCTGGGCCACCCGATTTTATGAGAAACACAGCTTCAAGCTAGTACCACTCGAGGAAAAGGATAGACTCCTGCGAACATATTGGAACATCCCTGAGAGGCAGATTGAAACCTCAGTTGTGCTAAAGTTTACCAAGTAAATTTGGGCCTTAAGCCGATGTTACCCAAGGGCGGCTGAGGTCAACACCCGCTCCATAAGCGATAGAAAACTCCACTTGAATACGCAAAATCAGAGCTAAAATGCAGATAGTGCAAACAAAACGCTATACTTATATAAGAAAGGAGGTATTCACATGGTGCCAAAGAAATCGATTTCCACAAAGGAGCCACAAATCCTTGAAACGCCATCGCGGAAGATGGCCGTGGTCTATATGAAGGGTGACCCAAACAAGGTAATGCCAGAATTCCTGCCAGCGCTCTATGGTTCAGTCTACAAACTGAAGTTCGAACTCAAAAAGAAAGGCATCGAATTTAAAATAGACAAGCTGCGAGCAAGGTGGCCCAATGCCCACCTTGTCCCTAAGGATGAATGGCTTGGAATCTGTGGTCTGCCTATTCCCGAAGATACGACTTCTCTGCCACAAAAAGTCCTCGACATCGAAGTCAAGATTGAAAAATGGGACTACGGCACAGTGGCACAGATTCTCCACATCGGGCCTTATAGTGAAGAGGGAGCCACGGTTGAGCGCCTGCATAAATTCATCGAGGAAAACGGTTACGAGATAGCCGGCGTTCATGAGGAGGAATACCTCACGAGCCCTGATGCAAAAGTCCAGAAGACCATCATCCGCTACCCCATTAAGAAGAAATAGGCGAACTTGTTATAATCATAGAGAGTGGGCAGTTACCGAGATACCTTTACCACACGGCTTTTCAGCCAACGAATCCTGTAGACAACTGGTGTGGCTTTTGCCCTAAGCTAAAATGAGCGTAATGGAAGAACTTAATCTCGCAGGTTGCTGCGGAATATTTTGTGGTTTGTGTAGCAAATATCAGTCGAAAGCGCCAAGCAGGTGTATCGGCTGTCGATTAGGTGAGCAGCATTCATGGTGTAGCATCTACCGATGCTGCGTGATGAAGAAAGGATTCACTACCTGCGCTGAGTGTCAGGAATATCCTTGTGAAAGGTATTCTCGAAGGGGTTGGGGAGCAGACCAATGGAGCCAAACTGCCGTGCAGAACCTGGAAAGGATTAAGGGAACTGGGATGAAGGATTGGCTGAAAGAGCAAAGAAAGCGGCGACTACTACTGGAGAATCTGCTCACCAACTACAATGAAGGCAGGTCAATGAGCTTCTATTGCCTGGCTGTGGCACTTATGCCTTCTGGACTGATTGATAAAGCGATAAGTGAGTTAAAGGAAAAGCTGGCTATCAATCAGATCGATAACTCGGACATAAAAGCCAAGGCAACCACACTCAGGGGAATTATTCAAGGCTTGGCTCGAGAAGCGGGCATCGAACTAAAACTTAGAAAGAAGGGAGGATAAAAGTGGTTACTAAAGTAGAAGAGGTCAAAAATCTGGTTGAGCTGGGAATTAAACAACCCCAAGAAGCATTTCCTAGAATTAAGCAGTTGGCCCAAAGTGATGACTGGAAAGTGCGGGAGGTAGCCGCCACTTGCTTGGTTGAAATTAGTAAGAAGAAAACCGATGAAATGATTCAAGAGATGTTACACTGGGCCAATGATAGTAACCCGAATGTTAGAAGAACTTCAAGTGAGGGCTTAAGAGAGGCTGCTAGAAGAAATCCTGACAAAGTGCTCCCTGTTATTGAGAAATTAAAGAAGGATGATAACCTTTATGTCAAGAAATCCGTGGCCAATGTGCTCAGAAATGCCTCAAGATACAATCCAAACCTAGTATTTGAGCTATGCCAGAAATGGGCACTCCTTGGAAATCCCAATACCAACTGGATAATCAAAGACGGCATTAAAAAGTTATCCTCTGAGCAACAAAAGGAGATTCTATCTCTTATCAAAAGAGCATAACTAAATGAAGTGCTCGATCAAATCCCGATCAAATCAATCCTAAATAAGCACGGAATCAAACATAGCATTATTTAGCCGCAGCTTGGGGCGGGATACTTTACATTTATCGCCTATTTGCCATCTCCTCTCAAACTGAAAACCACCCAACTAGCATAAAATTGGCTTTGTTATAATTGTGATATATTAAAAGATATGGCATGAGATAATGCAGGCTAGGCCGAGACACGCACAGAGTTCGTATATTTCGATGTTAAACGAAATCGAAAGACCTAAAAACCAGAATATCCATATCTTAATTTATTAATCCACCAAATAGAGGAAATATTATGAAAGAAGAAGCAAAAATATCTCTTTCCCGCAATGCTGTAATAATATTTTTTGCCATTGTAATTATCACAGTGATTCTGATTGAAGATATAGCTAAAACCTCCTTATCAAAGCTATATATAATGCTACCGGCATTATTTATCTTGGGTGAATGCATTAAGGCAGGTGATACAAAAAAGATAGTTCCAACAACAATTAATGCTTAATGTTTTTGCCAGTGCACGAACTTCCCTTATCTGCAAAACGTGATATGAAATCATGGACATTGGGCCTGGAAAATGATAAAACATTAAGAAGGGTCGAATTTATAACAAACAAGTAGGAGGTGGGAAAATGCTATCAACAATACCGATAAATCTTGACAAGGTAAGAAAAGAGGATTTGGATAGAGAGACACTGAGAGTCGGAATAATAGCTGAATTAGATGCTGTAAATCTCTACGAGCAATTGGCAGTCATGACTGAAAATAGAAATATTAAGAAGCTTCTTTTGGATATAGCAAAAGAGGAAAAGACCCATGTAGGAGAATTTCAAGCTCTGTTGCTAAAACAAGATGAAGAGCAAAAAAGGGAATTAGAAGAGGGCAAGAAAGAGATTGATGAGTTAATAAAATAAAGGGGGGGAAATATGGAAACAACCAAGTTTTACTCTTTGCCAAAACTGCCCTATGAATACAAGGACCTAGAGCCATATATATCTGAAGAGCAATTGAAGATTCACCACAGTAAACATCATCAAGCATACGTTAATGGCGCGAATGCAATACTTGAGAAGCTCGACAAAGCACGAAAAGAGGATACCACCCTAGATATTAGAGCCACTTTAAAGGAACTGTCCTTCAACATAGGAGGGCATTTACTTCACTCATTGTTCTGGGGCAACTTAGCGCCAACTGGCAAAGGCGGTGGAAAACCAGGCGGGGTTTTCGGCGAGATGGTAGAGAAAGAGTTTGGTAGCTTTGAGAGATTCAAAAAGGAATTCACTCAAGCCGCTATTGGCGTAGAAGGCTCCGGATGGGCAGCACTAACTTTCTGCAAGCAAACCAATAGACCGATAATAATGCAGATAGAGAAGCACAACACTAACATCTACCCTATGTTTCGAATTCTAATGGTTCTCGATGTCTTTGAACATGCATACTACCTTGATTACAAGAATGAAAGAGCCAAATTTATCGATGCATTCTGGAATATCGTTAACTGGGGTGAGGTAAACAAAAGGCTTGAAGGATTATTGAAGTAGTATATTGCAACGTTGATGCCTTGTGGTAAACTGGTTAGAAATTAGAGCGCACCGTTGGCCTATAACTTCATGGTTGCTTCGCTCTACTGTTTTTGCGCCTATAACTCAGGCTTTGCCACCACTTCGTTCGCCCAGGTGCTTCGCAAAGCTTGGGGATGTTGTGCGGCAATGATTACTGCATCACATAAAGGAAGGGATGATGCCACATGAAACGCTTAAGTTGGCAGATTCGCTTGGGTTTATTGCTGCTTGCATTATCTGCGATTGTTTATCTCATCCATTACGCAATCTTTAGAGATCCCCACCATATCTTCCTTTGGAGTATAACGAGCTTTGCATTTCTCCCTATTTCGGTTCTGTTTGTTACTCTGATAATAAATCAGTTGTTGAGTGGGAGGGAAAAGCGAGTCCGGCTAGAAAAGCTAGAGATGGTCATAGGAACCTTCTTTAGTGAAGTTGGAACAAGACTGCTAGCTTTCCTTTCCGACTCTGACCCTAAATTGGATGAGATTAGAAAAGAACTTATTGTAACCAACGATTGGTCTGAGCAAGAATTTTCTGGTGTTAGCAACCGCCTCAAGAATTACGATTACGGGGTTGAGATGGAGAAGATCGACTTAGAAGATTTACGAAGTTTCCTTGGAGGAAAAAACAACTTCTTACTGAGGCTACTGGAAAACCCGACTTTATTGGAGCACGAGGCCTTTGCAGAGCTACTTCGAGCGGTGTTTCATTTGACTGAGGAATTATCCGCCCGGAAAGATACAAGGCGGTTGCCCACTTCCGATCGTGAGCATCTCGCTGGTGACATAAAAAGAGTATATGTCTTGCTTGTCCGTCAGTGGTTGGATTATATGAGATATTTGAAGGATAACTATCCCTATCTCTTTTCTCTTGTCGTGAGAACCAATCCTTTTGATCAAAATGCATCACCGATAGTGAAATGAATGGCTTTAGCCCTTCTTGTATTTGCAAGTCATCGTCTCTGTTGATATCTCCTCTCAAAGTGAACCCCCCAACAAAGGAAAATTAACTCTTATGATTGTGATATATTAAAGATGTGGCCTGAAACAAAACAGGCTAGACCAAGACACGCACAGAGTTCGTATATTTCGATGGTGAGGAAATGGTGGGCGGCGCACACAAATGAATCGTATGTGGTAAGCAACAGAATCAGGTTAACAGGATGATAAAGATTAAAAAAGTTGGACTTGGAATAATAGCGGTAATAGTGGTGCTTGTTGGCTTATGGATGTACCATGCTCACGGACTCTATGAGAAAAGTTATAGAAGCGAATATCACTACGGAATTAGGATACAACCTGATTCAGTCCTGCACAACATTACATTATTCGTGCCGTTGCCTGTATTTGAGGAAGAATCGAAAATAGGTGATGAGATTATAGTCGGAAACTATTTTATCATGGGTGGAAAGTTCTCAAAACCAGATGATTGGGATTGCCGCATTGTCGAAACAGAGCACGGAAAGATGCTTAAAATCAATGCAGAGAAGATAGCCCCAGAGTTTCATTCTCTTCCTGTGCCTATAGAAGATGCCGCCGAGCAAATTGTTATTGCCAAATGGATGTTAAGGATGATGGGATATAAGTATGGGGTAACCATCAGCTTTGCCCCCAAGATTTTGGTTGGACATGCCGGTAGTGGTCTTCATATTCACACAAGATTGGTCAGAAATGGGAAGAATATGATGATTGAAGGAAGTGGGTTAAGTAGTATAGCCAAAAAGGCTATTGCTGGCTATTTAGCGCTGGCTCCCTCTCTGACTGCCTTCGGTAATACTATCCCTACCTCTTATCTGAGATTAGTCTCCCATCAGGAAGCACCAACAAATATATGCTGGGGTGATAGAAACCGATCTGTGTTAGTAAGGGTTCCTTTAGGATGGATAAATGTTAAGAATATGGCCAGAGATGCCAATCCACAGGAGAGGACAGAATCTTCAGGATTTATTGATAGGCAGACGGTAGAATTTCGCTGTCCTGATGGTTCGGCTAACATTTATCTTCTACTAGCTGGACTAGCTGTGGCCGCTCGACATGGATTGGAGATGCGAGGTGCGTTGGAAGTGGCTAATAAATTCTATGTGGATATAAACATCTTTTCCTCTGAACATAAGGGGATTCAGGAGAAACTGCCTCAGCTACCTGCCTCATGCTGGGAATCAGCCAAAAGTCTTTTGAGAGATCGTGAAATATACCAGAGGAACGGTGTCTTTTCTTCTACGGTAATTGATGGGATAGTGAAAAAGCTTAAGAGCTACAACGATAAAGACCTGAGTGAGAAATTATATGGTAGGGAAGATGAGATTAAAAAGTTGCTCGATGAATAGCTCCATTGTTCGTAACATTGAAAGCCATCGCCGTGCAGTATTGAGAGCTACCACAGCGGATGGTAGAATTCCACAAGTCGAAGCGGATTAGACGAACTCTGAGCTCGTCTATATACCTGTTATCGGCTATTTGTGCGGCTCGTATTAAGGGAATGTGCTCATGTTGGAACACGAACCTGGATATCTGAGGGAAGAAGATCTTGGATATCTGAGGGAAGAAGATTTTAGATATCTAACGAAACTATTGCTGTATCCTGTAGAATCAAAAGAGGTGGATTATAAGTCTGCCATGAAATTTGAGGAAGGAAAAGATTTTGCTGACAAGTTGGTAAAGCATATTTTAGCATTTGCAAATTCGGGTGGGGGACACCTGGTTATTGGCTATAAAGAGCAGGCTGATGGTAGCCTTGCTCCTGACCCAGGTATTACAGATGAAATTGTAGCCTCATATGAAGTTACCAGGTTGTGTCAGTATGTTGAAAAATACTTGGACGGGCAGGATAGAATTAAAATTATAATTTTTAAGGTAGAATTTGCAGGAATTAAGTATCCTGTAATACGTATCTATCGATTTCAAGAGTGTCCGTTTGTTTGCACTAAAGATTGTGCTTCTACAGGAGCTAGGGGAGCTATTCTTAAAGCAGGTCGGGTATATATAAGGACTGAGGGTGCAAGGACACTTGAGGTTGCGATAGTCAAAGCATCTCCTGAATGGAGACAATTAATAAGTGAATGTAGAAAGCGTGGTAAGGAGTAGAGGTCATGAAGAGTGTATCAAAGCAAATATTCTTGAATGCTCTCGTATGCCCCACATTGGGATGGCTATTGAGGTCTGGGGAAGTTGCTAAGCAAATTACCAAGACAGAACTGACCCTGGGCGAGAGGTTTCGGATAGAGCAGGGAATTGAGATTGGAAGGAGGGCAAGAGAACTCTACCCAGGTGGCTTATTAATAGATGACACGGATTTGGTGTCTGCTTCAAGGAAGACAGAAAGGTTGATGAATGACCAAAATGTTTCGATAATCTTGGAGGGAGCCTTCCTTATTGACGGGTTTGTAGCTAGAGCAGATATATTGAGACGAAAAGGTAAAGGCTGGCATCTTGTTGAAGTAAAATCCAGCGTGAACGACAGAGAGGAATTCATAGATGACATGGCGTATACAGCTATGGTTGTTGACCGCTGTGGTTTTAATATCTCTAGTGTCTCGCTGTTATTAGTCTCCAAAGATTTTCGGTTAGGAATGGAAAACGAAGAACTTTTCGCGCAAATAGACCATACAGATAAAGTTCTGGTTCGAGTTGAGGAATTCAAACCTTTTTGGCAGCAAATCGAGGAAATAACCAGGACACCGGTAAAGCCAGAGCCCCGACTTCTATTTGAGTGCCGCAAATGCGAACTTTTCAAAGAGTGTCTAGGTAAAGATATTGATAATCATATATTCGACATTCCACGACTAAGTCAATCCAAATTCGACCAATTAGCAGAATTGGGAATAGTTTGTATTAAGGCTATCCCAGATGGCTTTCCCTTGACCGAAAATCAAGCCAGGGTGAGGGAGTGTGTACAAACAAAGAATCCATTCGTTGGAGATAGACTTAAAAGTGAATTGACATCTATTTCATGGCCTGCTTATTATCTGGATTTCGAAACAGTTATGACAGCAATACCGTTATATCCCGATATCGCGCCTTATACTCAGATACCAACACAATACTCTATACATAAATGTTCTGATGTTGACCTTATCATTGATAACTTAGAATATTTAGCTGACCCAAGTAAGGACTGCAGAAGGGAACTTACTGAGAATTTGATCAACAACCTTGGAGAAAATGGTAGTATAATTATTTATTCTAATTTTGAAAAGGCTGTTGTTAACAGCCTCGGGAGATTATATCCTGACCTTTCAGAAAGACTGAATTCCTTGGTAGGACGGATGATAGACCTTGGAGCAATCATTGGAAGGAATTATTATCACCCGGATTTTCACGGAAGCACATCAATAAAGGTAACCCTTCCTGTTCTAGTGCCTGAGATGTCATATGATAATTTGGAAATTGCAGATGGCGATTCGGCTATGGCAGCTTTCGCCTATTTGGCACTTGGCAAATATGAAGATGAGAAAGTCGAAGCAATAAAAAGGAACCTTTTGGAATATTGCAAACAAGATACACTAGCTATGGTTAAGTTACATCAACGATTGACTGACTATGTATGATCCTGCAAGTGATAGCAAAATTTATTTGGCTGCTTGCCTTCGGCACTCCGCAAGCATACAAAACAGTGATTAAGGAGAGTAAACCATGTCCAGAATAGCCATCCTTAGCGATGCACATCTTTTAATCCAAGCTGAGCGCTTTAGGGACGAGAACTACCGGTCTCCACGGGGAGAAATCTCGCTCAAAAATTTTAGCCAAGTTATCCGGCAAGTAATAGCGGAGGAACCTGAAGCGGTCATCCTTGCCGGTGATATGTTTGACGAGAGGGAAAAAGGAGGAGAGTGGATAGCGGATTCAGAAGCAGCCAAATACTGGCCCACTATTCGCAATGAACTAAAGCGCTTAACGGAATGCACTAAATATGGCATTTACGCCCTGAGAGGAAATCATGACTCTGCACCAGTGTTGAAAGAGCTTCAAGATTACCTGGGAGACAGATTCTGCTTTGTTAGAGATGAAGACAAGGAAATCGGCGACCAGCACCTGTATTTCATGGAAACCCGCTATCGGCAGGGCACTTATAGAATCCCCGAGGAAGACCTTCCCAGGGAAGGGGAGTTGCTCATCATGCATGAAACCATACCCTGGGGTATGCCTGGACTGGAGGAGAAGGTGTTTCAGGAGTTGGGCAAAAGGTTCTCTCTTCTATTTAACGGTCACATGCATCATTATGCCCAGGGTCCACTCGATATACCCCATCTTTATTCCCTGCCAGCCTTGATCCCATCGCAGGAGCTGAAAAATAATTTCACCATCAAATACCAATGGCCCGGCGATTTAGACCACCCCGAAGTCAAAAACTCCCCCTTTGGCTATCTAATACTGGACGGTCATGAGATTTCATTCCAAAGATATACCCCTATACAGAACATAGTTAATGTTCGCATCGAAGGGAAAACTCCTCGCGATGTCGTCGCTGGAATCAACGAGGTCTATTCCAGACTGATGGAGCGGGAGGACAGGGATAATCTCTGGATATGGGTTTCCGCTCAAGGGGTCACTTTCAAGGACACTGTTCAAAAGGAAACCAATAAGTATTCCGAAATAAACACCATGAACATAGAGATCAAAGCGAGGAAAGAGCCTACCACGCATGCCGAATTAAAGGGACTGGAGAAGATGATAAGCCTGTCCGACCTGGAGGCAAAGGTGTTAACTTCCCTGCCCTGGCCCGATAGAGATTTAGCCCAGAAGCTATTCGAGGAAATCTTCACCGCCGACAATTTATCCAGGAGAGCAGATAGCAACCTGGGAAGGTCTCTCTTTCAAAGGCTTCTGGAATTATCCGCTCCTCATTACGGCGTGTCACCAGAACATGTAATTGACTTTCTTAAGACAGTAGACCCGCTGTGGAAGAGAAGGTAAGGGAAAATGAAACTGGCTAAGGTTGCTTTTGAAAACGTGATGGAACTGGAAGGCTCCATCGCCTTTCCCGAGGGGAGAGCTGTCGTTATCTATGGCGAAAACAAAGCCGGGAAGTCCAATATAATCCATGCTCTTAGGTATGCTTTCCTCAGCAAAGTAATAAGGCCCAGGAAAAGCCCGGGATACGATGAATTGAAGCTGGTGACAGGAAAAGAGATAGCTCCTGCTGAGGGTGTGGGAAGGATACTGATAGAGTTCGAGCATAATGGTGAGCAATTTGAAATCCGCCGAGAAATCGACCGGTATAAGGATAACAATAGAATTCTGAAAAAAGAGGCTGGAGGACTTCGAGAGCTTGATTTCAATAAGACCATAGGTAAGGAACTGAAGGCGGGATTGCTTGATGCTCTTTTCGCTCCGGATAGTGCTATGGGTTTCAATCACCTTAACGAGAAAAATATTGATGCCGTTATTCGGGAGTTATTCAAAGAGATTGGGAATGCCAAGGTGCTGGTTAAAGATTTCAAGCAGCGCGTGGAGAGACTGACGGAAGAGGCACAGGCAAAAGTCACCGGCATAGAAAGAGATTATAGCTCCTTCATAGGCGAATTGAAGGGAAATCTGAGAGAGTTACCCCTTGATTTGAGCAGCTTTGAAAGATATCAGCCTGGCAAGACAGCAGAGAAAATAAGCTGTGTCGGCGAGGAGTTGAAAAGGTACATTGATAGCATCGAGAAAGGCGAGCTCAAGGAATGGCTAAACGAAATGAGAAACCGGGCTAAGGTAGCAGAGGATGTGGAAGGGCTGCTTACTGATAGCTATCAGCTGACAGCTGACGGCTTTCGTAAGATGAAGGAGATTTCACAGGATGAGGAACGCTTGAGTCTGCTGTTGGCTGAACTTGGGGCGGTGAAGCTCGGTAGTCCTATGCCACAAGAACCGGGCAGGTTCTATGATGGCGAGTTAGATAATCGTGCCAGAATTTTTTATCAAAAACTTAGAGAGGCACAAACTCGTTATTCTAACGCCCTGTCTCTGGCTCAAGAGGAGAGAATTGACTTCAAGATTGATAATCCGGCGAGGGTTAGAAGCGACAAGGAGAAAGTGCTGCGGCTGTTGACCATGGACGTTGCCATCCCGGATGCACCCAGAGTCAAAGTTGACCTGGTCAAAATTGGTTCTGAGAGTGGTGAAGAATCTGTGCATGGACTTGTTCCCCTAAAACTCATGGACGAGGACCCTGCTTTCACCAAGCTGAGCTCAGAGCCAATTCCCGATGCACCCGAAGAGCACAAGAGGCAATATGCCGAAGCCCTCGGGAAAAGAATAGAGAAGTTAAGAATCATATGCGAGGATAAGGATAGGGCTGAGAGCTTCTTTAACAATGAGTTTACGCCCAGGCTTACTGACCTCAGCAGTTATGGCACTACCTTGATGGAAAGGGAAAAGGAGGAGAGAGAAAGGATTTCAAACCTGGCTAAGGACATATATAACAGACTGCTTCTATTCGCCCGGGAGGAAATTACAGTGCCTGCGTTGGAGTACGAGGGAGATGTAGAGCCATTCACGCTGGCCGTAAGACAAATTCTATCCCGTAAGAAGTCAGACTACACAGGGGATGTCAATGCCAAGGTGAAGTCTCTGGGCATACAGACAGAGGAGTTTAATACCCATGAGATGGATAGTCTTTTATGTCAACTTGCCGAGATGGAAAAAGGCATACCGCAATATAGCAGCACCTGGACTGACCTCACGAGGCAGAAAAGAAACGAGTGGGAAAACAACGATGCTGAATATGCCGATTTAGCCTATGTGCCTGCAGTGGTAGAGGGACTTAATAGAACCCTCGATACCATCTTACTTAACGCTTTTGATGAGCAGGAGGTAATACAGGGAATAAAAGAGATCATAGCTGAGATAAATGACAAACTCATAGAAGAAGGGTTAGTAAATTCCTGTATTGAAATGGGCGAAGATAGCCTGCAGCTCAGCAGGACGACTTATAAAGATAGAGAGATAACCCACCCCTGCGGAGCAGAAAGGTCCTTCTTTAGCCTGGCGGCACTGACTGCCCTGGCAATATATTTCAGGCTTCCTGTTATCATAGATGAAGCGGCGAATAACCTTGATAAGAAGCGCTTGCGAGACTTCATCTCGCTGATAAAGGAGTTTGCCGCTAGTTACGATGTTCAGTATATTCTCTCAATAAAAGAAACCGATGACTTTCCCCTTGATGGCTGGGTTCAGGAATTTGCCGATGACCTGCAAATATACCGCGTAGATTACGACGGCCACAAGAAACATATCAAGCCCATTGAGCTATATGTCTAGTGTCATCTTGTCGTTGCGAGGCATAGCCGAAGCAATCCCCTCTCCCTTGACCCCATAATGTCACTACGAGCCCCCTTTTCTGTCATTGCGAGCCGCAGGCGAAGCAATCCCCCTCTCCCTTGACGGGAGAGGAATAAGGTGAGGGTGAAAAATAGTGAGGCGTCTCCCACCATCATTACGAGCCCCCTCTCGTCATTGCGAGCCAAAGCGAAGCAATCTCTTTTACAATTAAAAATGTAGTGCGAGGCTTTAGCCTCGTGCACGACCCTAAAGGGTCGCACTACGAAAATCTTGGAGGCGAAGATTATTAAAACAGGAGAGGAGTCCTTCCAAATTTGTGCCAACTGTCATTCTGAGCGCGGCGAAGAATCTCCCCGTCCCAAGCCCTTCACTCTCTGTCATTCTGAGGGAGAGAAGCGACCGAAGAATCTCGCTCAGGACAGGCTCCGCGAGGGAACTCGACAAAACAATCTCAAAACTGAACCCCACCCCACAAATGAAAACTGGCTTCGCTGTAACGGTGATATAATAGATATATTAAAGATACAGGATGATACAAAGCAGGCCAGACCAAGCAAGCACGGAGTTCCTATATTTCAGCGTCAGGTGATCTCTTTTTGAGCAGTTTGAAGGGGGGTGATGAGGATGAGACGCTGCTAGATGTAGGACGAGGATAAGTTCTTGTATCCTTTGGCAGAAAACGGCTATGGCGGAGGAAAAGTTAGCATAAGGAGGTGCGGATATGTCGGCGAAAGTTATCGTTGTTTATGACTCAAAGTATGGTAACACTAAACTCGTAGCAGAAACAATCGCAGCAGGTACGAGACAAGTTGAAGGAATGGAAACTGTCGTCAGTGGAGTCAAAGAGGTTGACCTTAACAGAATCCCCGATTATGACGTGATTTTAGTAGGCTCTCCGAATCATATAGGTGGGCCAACCAGGGGTATCAAGAAGTTTATTGACAAACTTGGCAAGCTTCCCTTAGAGGGGAAAATGTTTGCTGTTTTTGACACATACCTTGGAAAAGACTTCGAAAAGGTAGTGAAGAAAATGGAGAGGAGGATAAGCGAGAAGATCCCTGGACTGAAACCAGTGGCTCCCGGCTTATCAATAAGAGTTGAGGGGATGAAGGGTCCGATTTCAGAGGGCGAGCTTCCCAAGTGCAGGGAGTTTGGAAAGAAAATAGCAACTCAAATAAAAGCTTGACTTATTTCCATAGGTGGCTAACACTGAATAAAAGAGAAATGGAAACATTCCCCCAACTCTCGACAATTCAGGACCTCTTTTATCCTCAAAATGGTTAGTAAGATGGACAACACTCCATCGGGGGGCAGAAAAATGGGACAGAAGTCAATAATTATCGTTGGTGCTGGTGTCGCCGGCCTATCAGCGGGGTGCTATGGCCAGATGAACGGCTACCACACCCAGATCTTCGAGCTACAGAATAAACCAGGCGGCCTGTGCACCTCCTGGCAGCGCAAGGGATACACCATTGATGGCTGCCTGCACTGGCTAGTTGGCTCTAGCCCGGCAAACAACTTCTACCGCATTTGGGAAGAGTTGGGCGCGGTGCAGGGGCGGCGTATGATTGACCATGATGAGTTTATGCGGATTGAGGGCGCTGGTGGCAAAGTCTTTATCCTCTATACAGACATTGACCGCTTAGAGCAGCACATGAAGGAGCTTGCTCCGACGGACAAGGAGGTGATCGAAGAGTTCATTGAAAGCATACGTGCCTGCACTCGCTTTGACCTACCAATCGGAAAAGCGCCTGAGTTATATGGTCCCCTTGATGGGCTTAAGCTGCTATCTAAAATGTTCCCTTCCCTGAAAGTTATGAGGAAATGGAAAAAGATTCCTGTCCAAGAATTTGCCCAGCGGTTCAGCGACCCCTTCCTGCGCGAAGCTTTCCCTCTTTCCTTTGACCTTCCTGATTTTCCCATGATGGGTATGCTGATGACTCTGGCCTGGATGCACAAGAAGTCGGCTGGCTATCCCATAGGCGGCTCACTGGAGTTTTCCCGTGCCATCGAACGGCGCTACCTCGACCTAGGAGGCGCGATTCACTACCGTTCACCGGTAAGCAAAATCCTGGTAGAAAAGGATCAAGCTGTAGGTGTGCGATTGGCTGATGGCACGGAGCACCGTGGTGATATCATTATCTCTGCCGCCGATGGTCACTCAACTATTTTTGACATGCTGGAGGGAAAGTACATCAATGACAAAATTCGGGGGTACTACGATAAACTGCCCATCTTCCCTCCACTTGTTCACGTAGCGCTAGGTGTGGCGCGGTCTTTCGAGGGATTGCCACATTCTATAATCTACCCTCTTGAGGAACCAGTGACTATTGCCGGGCAGGAATACAAGTCGGTAGGTGTGGAGATTCACAACTTTGACCCCACCCTAGCCCCGCCAGACAAGACGGTGCTCAAAGTCATGTTCCTTTCCGATTATGACTACTGGAAAGAGCTGAGACAGAACTCTGCTCGCTACCAGGCGGAGAAGGATAATATTGCTGATAAGGTGACTGCTATACTCGATCAGCGTTTCCCTGGGCTGGCTGGTCAGGTTGAGATGTGTGATGTAGCTACGCCCATGACCTGGGAGCGCTATACCGGCAACTGGCGAGCCAGCTTTGAGGGCTGGCTAATCACCACGAAAACCTTTGGCATGCGCATGAGCAAAACTTTGCCCGGGCTCAAGAATTTCTACATGGCCGGGCAGTGGGTTATGCCAGGGGGTGGTGTGCCCACGGCAGCTATGTCAGGCCGCAATGTAGTTCAGATCATCTGCAGCCAAGATAAGAAGCCATTTGTGGTAAGCATTCCATAAATCTGATCCGAGATTTAGGGATAAAGGCTTGTCCCCCTCCGCAGAGTTTATCTCGAGCGAGATTCTTCGGTCGCTCTGCTCCCTCAGAATGACAGGAGGCGAAGGGCTCAGGGCTTAGACTCACCCTTGCAATGACATAGTGATGGCAGTCCCGTGGTTATATTCCTGGCTTTTATGAGCTATAATTCAGTTTATGTAGGAGGTACCATAGTTCAAGGGTTAAGCTAAACCAATTTTCACGGAGGGTGTTTATTTGGTACTCTAAATTAAGTGGAGAGTGTTGAGATTCTTCCCCTTCATTTCGTTCAGGGCTCTGGCTCACACGCTCAGAATGACAGGGGGGCGAAGGACTCACAATGACAAGTAGCATTAGTAAACGCTTTCCGTCATAGGAGGTAAAAATGAAAGTAAGCACAGTGGCTCAGATGGGAAATTTGGACAAGTCTGCCACAGAGGAATTTAGCATCTCACAAGATCTTTTGATGGAGAATGCTGGCCAAGCGGTATATTTCGTCATATTGAAGGAATTTGGAGTAAAGAATAAGAGGTTCGTCGTTTTTTGTGGCATAGGTAATAACGGTGGAGATGGGCTGGTTGTTGCCCGGAAGATTCACTCCAATGGCGGAGAGGCGAAGGTCCTTCTTTTAGATGACGAAACTAAATTTAAAGGGATAGCAAAAAGGAACTTCGAGATAGTATCAAAGATGCCAATAGAGATTTCTAAGGTCAGTTCAAATGAATCCATAAGAGCCGCCATTCATAACTCCGATGCCATTGTGGATGCCATATTTGGCACAGGCCTTACCAAGAAGGTCAGCGGAACATACAAGGATGTCATTCAAATGATAAACGAGAGCGAAAAAACAGTGTTCAGCGTTGACATTCCTTCAGGAATAAATGGCGATACAGGAGAAGCGATGGGTATAGCCGTTAAGGCGAATTACACCATAACATTTGGGCTTCCCAAGATAGGAAACATGCTTTATCCCGGCTATGAGTACTGTGGGAAATTGTATCTCTCACACATCTCTTTCCCACCTTCGCTCTATAATGCTGACTCCATAAAAGTAGAAATAAACAATCCCGTAGAGCTTCCTAAAAGAGATAAGAATGCTCATAAAGGAGATTTTGGTGAGGTTCTCTTCATTGCCGGTGCTTCAAGTTACTTTGGGGCACCGTATTTCTCCGCTTTGTCTTTTCTTAAAGCAGGAGGAGGATATTCCCGCCTGGCTACGCCTATATCCATCTCGTCATTCCTGGCAAATAAAGGGAGTGAAATCGTCTTCATTCCTCAAAGGGAGACACCATCAGGAAGCATAGCATTAAAAAATAAGGATGAATTGCTCAAACTTTCGGAGAAGGTAGATATGGTGGTTATGGGCCCAGGCATTTCCCTAAATAAGGAGACTCAGGAATTGGTAAGGCAATTGGCACAAGAGATAAAGAGGCCTTTGCTTATAGACGGCGACGGAATTACCGCTATCTCAAAAGATATAGAAATAATTAAGAACAGGAAGGCAGAAACGATTCTTACACCTCATATGGGCGAGATGTCGAGAATTACAAAAATGGAGATAAGTGAGGTAAATAAAAACAAGATAGGCTTTTTGCAGCGCACAGCAAAGGAACTCAATGCCATGATTGTCTTAAAGGGGGCTCATTCGCTTATAGGCTATCCAGACGAGACTGTTTTTATCAATATGAGCGGGAATCCTGGTATGGCGACAGCTGGGAGCGGCGATGTCTTGACAGGAACGATCGCTGCTATGTTTGGTCTGGGGTTATCCCTTAGAGATGCGGTAAGAATGGGTGTGTTTCTCCACGGATTTTCTGGAGACCTGGCCGCAGCGGATAAAGGTGAGGATGGAATAACTGCCCAGGATATACTGGATTATCTCCCTGCCACGCTAAAGCGTTATAGACAGGATTTCGATGAAATCTCCGGAAATTTCTACGAGAGCATCTTTCTAGTATGAAAAGGGGGCTGAAAAAATGAAGGCGATGGTACTTAAGAAAATCTCCTTGGTTGAGGAAAAGCCTTTAGAGTTAGTAGATTTACCAAATCCTGCTCCCAACTCTAAGCAAATCTCAGTCAAGGTTTCCGCCTGCGGGGTCTGTCACACTGAGCTAGATGAAATTGAAGGCAGGGTCCCTCCCTCAAAGTTTCCCATGGTTCTGGGGCATGAAATCGTTGGCAGGGTAGAAAGTTTAGGGCCAGGGGTAACTAAATTTAAGGAAAGAGACAGAGTGGGGATTGCCTGGATTAACTGGGCCTGTGGAGAGTGTTCCTTTTGTCTTAAAGGTGAGGAAAATTTGTGTGATAAAGCGAAATGGACAGGGAAGGATGTCAATGGAGGCTATGGCCAATATACTGTGGTTTCGGAGGACTTCGCTTACCCCATTCCGGAAAGATTTACCGACCTACAAGCAGCTCCACTTTTATGTGCTGGGGTGATCGGCTATAGAGCCTTAAGGCTCTCAGGAATGGAAGATGGCAAAGTTCTTGGCCTTTATGGATTTGGAGCCTCGGCCCATATTGTCATTCAAATTGCTAAATATAAATACCCCAGTAGTAAGGTCTTCGTCTTTACTCGACCAAACCAGAAGGAGCATCAAGATCTAGCCCGAAAATTGGGGGCTAATTGGGTTGGAGCCACAGGAGATACTCCACCAGAAAAGCTTAACTGCGCCATTGACTTTACTCCGGTGGGGGTACCGGTGCGTGAAGCTCTAAGGAACTTAGAAAAAGGGGGGAGAGTGGTTATAAACGCAATTCGCAAGATAACACCCATTCCGGAGTTAGATTATGCCGAACATCTCTGGCATGAAAAGGAAGTAAAAAGTGTGGCCAATGTAACCAGAAGGGATGCCCAGGAATTTCTACCTTTGGCCGCTGAAATTCCCATCGTGCCTGAAGTTCGAGAATTCAGGTTAGAAGAGGCAAACGAAGCTTTAATTCTGCTTAAAGAGGGAAAAATCCGTGGTGCCGGGGTCTTGAGCATCCCAGAATAGAAGGTTAGTAAACTATGATAACTCAGATTTTGCTGGCAGTTGTTGTAATACTCCTGGTCATATTGATTTTCCTTGTTATCAAAGGGAGGAGTGTCAAGCCAAGAGATATTGAAAATGCCGTATCAAGCACCTGGACGAAGCTGGGCCTGGATGAAAAGATAGGTAAGCTGGCAATTCACGCCCAGGATATTAGAGATAGCCACAGGTCAATTGAACAAATGCTCCGAGTGCCTATGGAGCGAGCGGCGCTCGGTGAAATGAGTTTGGAAACAATCCTTTCAGACCAGCTCCCTCCAGATATGTTTGGTATCAGGAAGATGATTCTCGACGGGAAAATTCCCGATGCACATATTAGGTCAACCGTGGGGCTTATTTGCATAGATTCTAAATTCCCCTTAGATAACTATAGAAAAATGGCAGAGGTTGAAGATTCCAAAGAAAAGGAGGACTTCAAAAACGATTTCCGCAAAGATGTCCGAAGTCACCTTAACAAAATAGCTGAAGATTACGTGTGTCCAGAGAAGGGCTCAGCAGAGTTTGCTTTCGCTTACATCCCCTCTGAGGCTGTTTATTATTTCTTAGTAAACGAGGAATTCGAAATGTTGCGGGACTACACTAAAAGGGGAATTCAGGTTGTATCCCCGTTGACGCTTTCCCACAAGATTGAGCTTATCAAAGCTGGCGTTCATGCCAAAAAGCTTTCCGAAGAGGCGGAAAGTGTGAGAAAAGACCTTAATGTAATTTCCCAAAGGTTTAACGAAATTGACGAGCTATGGCGGGTATTTTACAACACACATTTAAGAAATGCCGGGGATAGGGCAGAGGAATTGGATACAGCCTATAGGAAACTAAGGGAAGAATTTGATAAGATTTCAAGAATGTCGAAGGAATAACAACTCTAAAACAAGGCTATTGACATTGCTGTATCGGGCTGTTTACAATAAGCCATATGAAATTATTAGTTATAGGTCTAGGTCAATGTGGCGGCAGAATTGCCGATAGGTTCGCTCGGCTAAATAAGAGGGCGCGTGCTCTGCGGAAAATCAATATCATTGCCGATGCCTTTGCTGTTAACACAGATGTTGCTGATTTAAGTGGATTACGCACTATCAAATCTGATTACAAACACAGAATTCTTATCGGGGGGCAACGGACCAATGGTCATGGAGTAGGTAAGGTAAGTGAACTTGGCGCCGAGATAGCGAGGGAAGATACTGATAAGATCATAGATGCTATAAGAAGGTCAGAGCAGTTCTATGAGACAGACGCCTTCTTGTTGGTTGCTGCTGCTGCCGGTGGCACTGGTTCTGGATCAATAGCAGTGCTAACGCAGTATTTGAAACAGCGCTATATAGGAAAGCCGGTCTACAATGTTATCGTTTTGCCATTTAGGCAAGAAGAAACAACAGAATCAAGAGCTGTTTACAACACGGCTATGTGCCTCAAGTCTACCTACTTAGTGGCTGATGCGATAATTCTTATTGACAACCAAAGGTATGTCAAAAAAGATTCTCCGGCCGGAAACAACCTGGCGGTGATTAATGCCCGAGTAGTTGAACCATTTTACAATTTGCTTTGCGCTGGTGAAGAGAGGAACAAAAAATACATTGGGGCAAGAACGCTTGACGCTGGAGACATAATACAGACTCTGGCAGGATGGACAATAATTGGCGAAGGTAAATCGCCAATCCCACGAAGGATACCCCTATTTGGACCAAAACGTGATTTCAGAGCCAAGATGGATGAAACCAGCAAAGCAGCTCACGCTATGGATCAAGCCCTAGGTGAGTTATCGCTCACATGCGATCCTAAAAATGCTGGGAGGGCTTTATACCTTGTCACCGCACCGCCCAAAGAAATGCATATGGAGATAATCAAGGAACTTGGGGACAATTTAAGCACTGTGGCTCCAGATGCTTTAATACGGAGCGGTGATTACCCTAGACAGAAAGGTTCGCTGTATGTCACTGTAATCCTATCTGAAATTAGCAGTGTCAGGAAAATCACGAACTACTTTACCAGAGCAATTGACTTAATTTCTGTTATCAAAGCTAAGCGTGGAGTAGAGTACTCAAACAGAAAACTCGCAGAAACCTTCGCTGATATCCCTCTATTACTATAATTAGTTCACTGAGCTGGCGCAAAAGAATTGGTATTTCTACTCTTCGGCAAAAGCCAGGCCATCAAGAAATATAGCTAGAGAGGCAGTTTGACTTGTTTCTCCCTTACTTTCTAGCTTTAGTAAAGACTGCCCATGTCCGCTCAATGGTCTCATTGCGGGCTTCCCTGGCTTTTCGTTCAGCCTCATCACGGGTTCTTAATATCTGAGCCACTCTTCCTTCATAAGCCTTTCTAGCCTGGGCTATGTTTTCCTCACAAGCCTTTCTAGCTTGCTCTACAGCCTCATTATAGGCCTTATCTGCCTGTCGTTCCTGCCCCTTATAGGCTCCTTCTAGTTGGCGTTCAGCTTCTATGTAGGCTGCATAAGCTGCCGCAGCTCGCTGTTGAGTTTCATCAAGGAAGCCAACAACTTGCTCCGCTTTCTTAGGGACCTTCTTGGCTTCCTCTTCTTCCTTCCCCGCAACAAAGACTTTCTCTGCATCTGGCATGGTATACCTCCTTTGCTCCTTAGATTTTTATTTTACTCTTTTATTTACATTCATACAAGGGTGAGATAAGCAAAAAAGAATTACACCTTCATCTTTGCCTCCTTCTAGCCTTGCTCCACTTCATCATTCTCGGTAGCTTCTTCCTCAGCATGTTCAGCTTTATGAGCGGCATACATTTGAGCCAGGAAATCCAACCTTGCTTGAATTTCCCTTCTAGACTCTTTTGGCTCCCTCTTTTCTTCTGCAACAGCTTCAGCCTTACTTAAAGGCTCCTCAATCCCCTTGCTTACCTTTTCAGCTCCACCCATCGCTTGCTCAAATACTCGTATTGATGCCTTTGCCGCCTTTCTAGCTGATTTAGTTGTTTCCTCAGTCCTATTGATCGCCTCTTCGAACGCCCTTACCGCTGTTATAACGGCCTCCTTGGCTTCCCTTACCGCTCTCTCAGTAACTTCCCTGGCTACTTGTGTTGCTTCCTCAGCGGCCTTCATGGCCGCCTGGCCTATCTCCTCAGCTCTGGCTATGGCCTCTTGGGAGGCTTTCTTTGCCTCCTCGGCAGTTTCCTTAGCCGCTTGATCTGTCTCCTCAAGCCTACCTACAGCTTCCTGGGATGCTTTTCTTGATCCCTCGGCATCCCCCATGACTGCCTGGCCTATCTCCTCAGCTCTGGCTATGGCCTCTTGAGAGGCTTTCTTTGCCTCCTCGGCAGCCTCCTTAGCCGCTTGACCTATCCCTTCAACCCTGCTTATAGCTTCTTGGGATGAGTTTCTTGATTCCTCAGCAGCCTCCACGGCCACCTGGTTCATCTCCTCAGCTCTGGCTATAGCCTCTTGGGAAGCCTTCATTGATGCTTCAGCAGATTCCTTGACCCATCTGACCGATGCCTCAGTTCTGCTTATAGCTTTCTGAGATGCTTTTATCACTGTTTTAGCCTCTTTCTTGGTTGTTTTGCTTATTTCACTGGCCCTGCTTATTACTTCCTCAAATGCCCTTGCGGACTCTTCGGTAGACTCCTTAGCCGATATGCTCACTTTATTGGCTCTGCTTATTGCCTCCTCGAATGCCCTGGCAGACTCCTCGGCAGACTTCGTGGCTGCTTGGCTTGTCCTTTCAGCTTTGCTTACTGCTTCCTGTGATGCTTTCTGCGCTTCCTTGGCAGCTTTGGCGGCTGCCTTGCCTCCCTCCTCAGCTCTGGTTATAGCTTCTCGGGAGGCCCACATCGCTTCCTGAGCGGTTCCCATGACCGCCTGGCCTACTTCCTTAGCTCTGGTTATAGCCTCTTGGGAGACTTTCGTCGCCTCCTGAGCGGTTTCCATGGCCGCCTGGCCTATCTCCTCAGTTCTGGCTATAGCCTCTTGGGAGGCTTTCATCGATGCTTCAGCAGCCTCCCTGGCCCATTTGACCAATGCCTCAGTTCTGCTCACCGCTTCCTTAAATTCCTTTGCTGATGACTCAGCAGAGTCCGTGACTGATTTGATCGATGCCTCAGCCTTGCTTATCGCCTCCTGTGATGCTTTTATCGATGCTTCAGTAACCTCCTTGGATGCTTGGCTTATCCTTTCAGCTCTGCTTACTGCTTCCTGTGATGCTCTCTTTGCCTCCTCAGCAGCCTTCATGGCTGCCAGGCTTATCTCCTCAACCCTGCTTATAGCTTCTTGAGATGCCCTCTTTGATTCCTCAGCAGCCTGCCTGGCCGCTTGACTTAGCTTCTCAGCTCTTGCTACTGCCTGCTCAAATGTCGCAACACTACTTTTCATATTCCCTGAGGACTTTTGGAAAACCTCGCTTGGCTCCGCAAAGTCCAGCGGTTTTCCTTACCCCTTATATTTCTTATTTTAATAGGAGTTACTAAAATTTTCAATGCCTAGCCCGTCAGGGGCAGGGTTATTAAATCTCCCTTGGCAACTTCCCGTAGGTGTTCTAGCGCTAGAATGTCCACGTTATCGAACCAGGCAAAGGCAAAAAGCCACCTCAAGTAAAGGACTTCAAAAAATCTTCACAGAGGCGGTGAGTATGAAGGGCCAACAGCCCTTAAGCAGCAAGGTTGATAGCTACCATAGTAAATGTTAGAGTTTGCTAGACCAAAGCGGATTAGATGAACTGTGGGTTCGTATACACTGCTGTTGTCTGCCATTTTCAATGAGATGTGAGTTAGATGGATATTGATCGTAGTATAAAGATGAGGTTGGTGTTTGAGGATCAAAAGAAGCCATATTTTTGGATGTTTCATCATTGTTTTATGACTTTGAGTTGCTGTACGATCTCTCTTTCCTCCTATATGCAAAGGATTATTATGATTATCGATTTTCACAGTATTTTTGGTACAGACGGGGGCGGCCATTAAAAGATGAACATAGACTTCGTGCATTCCGGATAATCAAGGAATCTCCACTTACAGTGGAGCTGATATTAAGTATTGTTGCCGTTTCTTCTGGAGCCATTTGGCTAATAGCACAAGCAATCAAGAAAATAGGCAATTGGAAATTAAATAGAGAGAAACTAAAATTAGAAATTGAAAAGCTTAGACGAGAAAGTAATCTTCTATCTTACGATGAGAAACGGGCAAGAATTGAGATGGAAAGGAAATTACAAGAAAGGGAATGTTTAATGATTTTTAATTCATTACTTAGAAGACTTGAAAGGAATTCAATTAAGCTTAAAGATATAGATTTAACTTTGGAAGAATTTAATGATCAAAACAGCAGATAACAGAGCGTACCTGGCTTCGTGCCTTCGGCGCTCCGCCAAAATTCCCCTTCGGGGAACTTCAGAGACACTCGAAACGTTAGCTGAAATACTTATTCAAGAGGGACACAGATGTTTAGAACTAATCTCCAAAATGTTGTAGATAAATATTTGCCCGTTCCTGCTTTCCAAGATAAATGGAAAAAGGACCAGCAAATAGGAGGTGGTTACTACTATGCATTGACATACCCTTCTATCCTCTCTTTTTTCAAAGAACATCAGCCCTTATCCGATGCCTTAAATCTAAAGGTGGCCTTAATCTTCTCATGGAACCCAACAATTTGTAAGGTAACCTCAACCCGATTCGAACAAGCGGAACGTGAATTGGCCGCCTTAGAATCTACCAGGGAAGAACTTGATACTAAAGGCATTTCAAATGTTGATATAAATGAGGTCATTCGTGAACTTTGGGGCCCGGTAAAAAAGGCTACTTCTTCCTGGGACTCGACTCCCGGGGTGAGCGTCACAAAATTCTTACATTTTAGTTTCCCCCATATCTTTCCAATGATTGATTTGAATACGATGAAGAATCTTGGAGGTACAACTGTCAACCTGAAGTGGTACTCCATTTTCCTTTCAGAATGGAAAGACCTGTATAAGCATTTGAAAGCATCTTTCGACCAAATCTCCAATGCTGTCGATATGCCAGTGACACGGGTACTAGATATAATGATTTTTACCCCACGGTAGGATGTTTAGTATGAGTACTTCAGCTAACAGCGTGTTCGCGGTTCGCTTCGCTCGCCCAAATTGCCTTCGGCAACTTCTTCTATCAGCGGAACCGTTAAGCGGAGGCATGTGTTACCGTTATGGGGCGCAAAAATGCAATACAGCCATATTCTTAAGAGGCTGAAATCCCTATCTAATCCCAAAGCAGTAGAGGGCATGGCAAAATATGGAATTACACCAGAGAAGACCTACGGTGTGTCAATCCCAAACTTAAGAAAGATTGCTGAAGAAATAAGAACAGACCACGAGCTTGCTCAACAACATTGAAAACCTAAACCTCTGAAGGTTTTTCTCGTTTATAGTGTTAAAATGAAGGAAAATGCTCAAAATTTGCAAAGGACCGAGATTGCTATTAAGGAGGCGGACAAATGACTAAGTGGCTCAAATTTTCAATTCCAATGCTGCTAATTCTGGGGTTAATGCTAGCCAGCGCTTGTGCACCAGCAGGTTCCCCGCCAACGCCGGCACCAGCACCTCCTGAAGAATTTCGTGATGAGGATAAAGAATACCCGAGCACGGCAGTGCCTGGCGAGGCAGCCGTAGAGCGTAAAATCGTAAAAACTGGCCACATAACTTTGGAGGTAGCGGATATAGCCGAGACTATGGGCAAGGTTGCCGAAGTAGCTGATGAGCTAGGCGGCTATGTGGTTTCCTCCCATAAGTATGAAGAGGAAAAAGAGACTTCAGGTAGCATTCGCATCCGCGTTCCTGCTGACAGATTTGACGAAGCCTTCGACAGGCTCCGCCAACTGGCGATAGCCATACCCTACGAGAGCACCGAGGCAAGAGACGTGACCGAAGAGTATGTCGACCTACAAGCTCGGTTACACAACCTGGAGGCAACTGAGACTCAGTATTTGGCATTATTGGAGAAGGCTGAAACTGTGGAGGAAATGCTAATGGTGCAGCAAGCGCTTTCCAATGTGCGAGGGGAGATTGAGCGAATTGAAGGTCGGATAAAATACCTGGAGCGAACCTCAGATATGGCGCTTATTGAGGTAAGCCTAAAGGAGACCAGGGGGTTGGCTGAGCCCTGGAGTATCTCTGACGCCTTCAAGTCAGCAGTGCGTGGCTTAACTACCTTCGGGAGGGGTCTGGCAACAGGGCTTATCTGGCTTGGCGTTTTCTGCTGGGTCTGGATTCCCATCCTGGTAATCTGGCTCAGGCGGAGGGGGAAAATCTAATTTCGGGATAAAAGCCACGGTGGCTATCCCATCACACATCTGTCATTCTGAGGAAGCGACTGAAGAATCCCGCTTAGGGCAGGTCCGGCGAAAAACCCTTCGTCATGCTCAGGGCGGCGTCTCGAGACCCTTCGCTAGCCCCTTCCTCTTCACTTTGTTCAGAGTCAGAGCTTCGGCTCAGGGTGACACTAATTACCTTCTATTGTTTTGCCTGAATAGCTTTGCTATGATGTGAGTATGTTTAAAAACGTAGCGCGAGGCTTTAGCCCTGTGTAGTAGCGGAGATTACTACACAGGGTAGCCTCGTGCATGACCCTAAAGGGTCACACTACAGAAATTTTGGGGGTGAATGGGTATTAAAACTGCGTGGGGCAAATCTAGTTTTGAAT
>JABUBO010000008.1_pt1 | contig 70795 bp, 71 predicted proteins | sample 7240361 | NCBI WGS metagenome assembly JABUBO01 (sample SAMN07256346, study PRJNA390944) | subsurface metagenome | isolation source: Methane hydrate marine sediment | place: Pacific Ocean: Eastern North Pacific, ODP site
TTTTAATACGCTCATTGTTAAATACTTCTTCAGCAGCCCCTTCTAATACTATAGAGCCATTCTCCAAGATATAGGCCCTGTCAGCTATTTGTAAGACTTGAGGAATATGTTGTTCGACGATTAACATAGTCAATCCTTCGTCATTTAAGGACTTAATAGTGTGAAACAGAAAGACAACTAGGTTTGGAGCTAAGCCAAGGGATGGCTTGTCTGTAGAAAACAAAGGGCTTTTGTCAGCAAAGCACCCCAGCTACTGGTCGCATCACTGAAATCAACCAATGCTCAGGTCTACTGGCACTGTCTGAGGGGTATTTGGTACCTTTTCAGCCGTGATAGTAATGGTGGCGGAATAATCGCCAGTGCTCATTCCTGAGATATCTACTGTTACGGTTACCTTATCAATTTCGCTAGACGAAGTTCCAATAGGTGGACTAAGGCTGAGCCATGCGGCATCACTACTCAATGCTACTGCCCAAAGCATAGCTCCTATGCCAGCGTTCCTGATTTCTAAAGTCTGGCTTGGTGGATTTTGCCCTCCTTCTTCAGCAACGAAGCTAAGGCTCGATGGGTCGAAGCCTATAACAGGTCCCTGTATAGCCTCACTACAAGCCACAAGCGAGCTCATTAGTATAAGAATTAATCCTAGCAATAAAAATAGCTGCCAGCTCAATTTACTTTTCATACGGACCTCCTATTTACCGCAAAATGAATTAAAGGATTATTGCTCAATCAATCTCAACTGTCAAGGGCGATGACAAAATAAGCAAAATAAACAATATAGCCAAAGGTGAAATGGGGTAACTGCAAAAAAATCATAATAAAGTCCACAAAACTATTGACAAAATCTAACCCTTGTTGATAACATAGTATTACATAGTAAAACAAAAGGAGGTGTTTATATGGAAGCCATAATGGCGGCATTAGGCTGGTTTAATGGAATTGTGTGGGGACCACCAATGATGGTCATGATAGTGGGGACAGGCCTGTATATCACGGCTAGAATCTCCGGAAGGCAGTTTAGCAAGCTTGGTTATTCAATAAAGATGTTCTTTAGTGGTTGGAGAGGGAAGGAAAAAGGTGAAGTGACAAAAGGAGATATTACTCCTTTTCAATCGTTAACAGTAGCTATAACCGGTACGGTGGGAAATGGTAACATTGCTGGTGTAGCCACGGCCCTAGCTATGGGTGGTCCCGGAGCGGTATTTTGGATGTGGATCACCGCCCTTGTTGGAATGGCGACTAAATTCGCTGAAGCCTCATTAGCAGTTAAAAGTAGAGTAGTAGATGCAGATGGCACTATTCTTGGCGGTCCATTTCTGACCATAGAAAGGCTAATAGGAGCAAAGTGGAAATGGTTAGCCATATTGTTTGCTCTTTTTGGGGCAATAGCTGCTTTTGGAATTGGTAACGCAGTTCAGACTAATAGTATGGCTCTGGTTTTGAACGAGTACTATCATGTCCCCTTTATGGCCACTGGCACTACTTTAGCTATTCTTATTGGCCTGGTAGTTGTCGGCGGAATTAAGAGAATTGGAAGAGTGGCTGAATACTTGGCTCCCTGGATGTGCGTCGTTTATATAATTGGAGCCGTAATTATACTGCTTATTAATATTACTGCAATACCGGCAGCAATTGGAGAGATATTTAAACATGCTTTCACTCCTCGTGCTGGCTTTGGTGCATTTGCCGGTGCTACGGTAATGATGTCAATGAGATACGGTGTGGCTCGGGGTATATTCTCTAATGAGGCTGGTTTAGGCACCGGTGGTCTTTCTCATAGCCCAACTACAATACCTATACCAGCTCGCCAGGGAACCTTTGGCTTCTTTGAAGTTTTTCTTGATACCATACTAGTTTGTACCATGACCGCTTTGGTAATTCTAACGACCGGCGCTCTGGGAACAGGCTATACCAGCACGGCTTTAACTGCCTGGGGTTTCCAATCAGTCCTTGGTGGTGCTGGTGTCGCTGTAACAGCTATGGGTTCCCTTCTCTTTGGTTATTCCACCCTGCTTGCCTGGTATTATTATGGTTCACAGTGTGGTCGTTATTTATTTGGCAAAAAGATTTCGCCAGGGGCTGTAAAGAAGTTTAAGTTGGGATATGGAGTGGCATGGATAGTATTCGCCTTTATGGGTGGAATATGGAAGGTTGACTTCGTCTGGCTGCTCACCGATACTCTCAATGGTGCCATGGCCATACCTAGCCTGATAGCGCTTCTTATCCTGGGTGGTCTGGTAGGCAAAATGGCCAGAGATTACTTCGTAGAAGGCAAGGAAGAGTATACGCCTGAGGTACATATAGAAGAGTTGTGATTAAGTAGAGGAAAAATCATGGCCTAATTAAATAAGCCCCTTCTTTTAAGAAGGGGCTTATTTAATTTAAGACTGGGGCCGGTTTTACCCGGCATAAAGATTTTGATAAATAGCAAACTAAAGGCTAATCTGAATAATGGAAAGTATAATATAAAAAGGAGGAGAAATGGCAGCTAAGGTTATCGAAGGTTTTTATTATACTCAAACTGATGAGTGGCTGAAGGTGGAAGATAACGTAGGGACGGTAGGAATTACTGATTATGCCCAGGATAAGCTTGGCGATATTGTCTACCTTGAGAAAACGGAGAGGGGGAAGAAAGTAAAACAAACTGAAACGCTTACGGCCATTGAATCGGTAAAAGCGGCATCTGACATCTACGCCCCTATCTCAGGAGAGGTAATCGAGGTAAATGAAAAAGTTATTGCGGATAGTTCCATTATCAATAAAGAGCCCTACGGAGAAGGATGGATTGCCAAGATAAGGATTGAGAATGCTGATGAATTGAAGAATCTTATGGGAGCTAAAGAATACTCACAGTATAGAGAAGAGTAGAGGTGCAGTATGAGATATATTCCAAGTACTGAAGAGCAGAAAAAAGAGATGCTGAAAGAGATTGGCGTCTCTTCTTTTGAAGAGTTAATTGAAGCTATTCCCGCTGGTTTTCGGTTTAAAGGAAGGTTAAATGTCCCGGAGGCAATTTCAGAAGCTGAGCTGGAAGAAAAGATTTACCAGATTGCCAAGAAAAACTCAGATTTTTTCTTAATGAAACCCCTTATTGGAGCGGGTGCTTACAGGCATCATGTTCCTGAGGCAGGAAAATTTCTCTTGCAAAGAGAAGAATTTTGGACCTGTTATACACCATATCAACCTGAACTTAGTCAAGGCACCCTGCAGTCAATATTTGAGTTTCAGACATATATTGCCAGACTTACCAAAATGGATGTCGTAATACCTTCTATCTATGATGGTGCTTCGGCAACTGCCGAAGCGGCATTAATGTCCTTCAGGTTAACGCATAGAAATAAAATTATTATTTCAGCATTACTTCATCCTCATTATAAAGAAACTGTTAAGACATACATAGCACCACACGAGCCAGAAATTGTCGAATTGCCACATAAGGATGGTTTAGTTGATATTGATGGGCTGAAGAAATTAGTTGATGATGATGTTGCTTCTGTTATCGTTCAAAATCCTAATTTCTTTGGTGGCATAGAGAAGCTAGCTGAAATCTGCGAGCTTGTTCATTCTAAGAATGCTTTATTAATAAATGCCATTGCTGAAAGCATGTCGCTGGGGGTTTTAAAAGCTCCTGGGGAAGTGGGGGCTGATATCGTAGCCGGGGAGGCTCAATCATTTGGCATGGACTTGAATTACGGCGGTCCTTATAATGCTTACCTGGCAACTAGGAAACAATTCCTCAGGCAGCTTCCCGGAAGAATTATTGGTGAAACAAGAGATTTAGATGGTAAGCGTGTTTTCGTGATGACCATGCGCGCCAGAGAGCAAGATATAAGGAGAGAGAAGGCGACTTCTAATATTTGTACTAACCATTTTTTAAACGCTACCGCAGCCAATATTTATCTTTCTCTTATGGGAACAGAAGGGCTTTACAAAGTTTCTCTTCTTAACACCAAGGCTGCTCACTATTTGGAAAACTTGTTATTGAAATCGGGGAAATTTGAAAAGGTTTTCGACTATCCCTTCTATAATGAGTTTTTGCTAAAGAGCAAAGACAGTGTGCCTACTTTAAATAAAAAACTGCTAGAGAACAATTTCATTCCTCCTCTGGAAGTAAGCAAATTCTATAAAGAGGAAAGGTTTAAGGATGTTTTGCTTTTTGCCGTAACCGAAGTATTGTGTAGAGAAGATTTGAACCGTGTGGTTGAAATTCTTGCGGAATAAGGAGGAATAAAGATGAAATTAATATTTGAGAAAAGCGTAAAGGCTAGAGATGGTTATTCCCTGCCCAAAGATTTATTCGACGAGGTAAACACTAAAGATTGCATACCTGAGTATGCAGTTAGCGATAGCAAAAAGGTGCTTAGTGAAGTTTCCGAGGTTGATGTTATTCGGCACTTCACCAAGCTTTCCAAGTTTAATTACGGCGTTGATGATGGCTTATACCCATTGGGGTCATGTACCATGAAATATAACCCTAAAGTTACCGAGAAACTAGCATCGCTAGATAACTTTATCTACGCCCATCCATTAGCTCCTGAAGAGACTGTTCAAGGTTGTTTAGAGCTAATGTACGATTTAAACAAGCTACTTTGTGAAGTAACGGGCGTCGACCAATATACTATGGCTCCTGCTGCTGGTGCACATGGTGAATTAACTGGTGTTCTCATTATGAGGCAGCATTTTGTCGATCATGATGATAAAAGGCATAAGCTATTAGTGCCTGATTCTGCCCATGGTACCAATCCAGCTTCTGCTACAATGGGTGGTTTTAAAATGATAGAACTAAAGTCAAACGAAAGGGGGACGGTTGACATCAGACGGCTTGAGGAGCTAATGGATGAAGATACCGCAGGATTAATGCTGAACGATCCTAATACAGTTGGGTTATATGATGAAGGGATGCAGGATATTGAAAGCATTGTGCATGGTAAGGGCGGATTGCTTTATTATGATGGTGCCAACCTGAATGCCTCATTTGAAATTGTCAGACCTGGAGATGCCGGTTTTGATATAGTCCATCTCAATCTGCACAAAACATTTTCTACCCCACACGGAGGTGGTGGCCCAGGTTCAGGAATTATCGGAGTAAAGGAATTTCTTATTCCGTATCTTCCTACACCTATAGTTGCTTTTGACGGGGAGAAATATTACTTCTCGGACGTGGGAGAAAAAAGCATCGGTAGGGTGAGGGCATTTTGGGGTAATTTTCTCGTGCTGATTAAGAGTTATGCCTGGATTCTTTCTATGGGGCCAGACGGGCTTCGTAATGTCTCAGAAACAAGTGTTATCAATGCCAACTATGTGCTGGCTAAGTTAAAGAAATATTATCGACCGGCATATGATCGCTATTGTGGGCACGAATGTGTGCTTACAGGAAGAGACTATAAGAAGTATGGGATAAAAACTTTGGATATTGCCAAGAGATTAATGGATTATGGTTTTCACCCACCAACAATCTATTTCCCTCACTTTGAGCCTTACGCTGAGGAAACAATAATGGTAGAACCACCCGAATCCGAAAGTAAGGAAGTGATTGATGAATTCATTGATGCCATGATCAAAATTTCTAACGAGGCGAAGACAAATCCTGATTTATTAACAGGTGCACCGCATAACACCCGTATAAGGAGAGTAGATGACGTACTGGCAGTAAAGAGACCAATCTTGAATTACGGCGATGAGCTGAAACTTAAAGATGAATTGAAATATAAAGATGAAGATATTAATTTTTAGTTAGGAGGCGGATATGGAAGAGTTGTTATTGACCCCTCTTCATGAGGAACACCTAAAGTTAAAGGCGAGGATGATCCCATTTGATGGTTTTGATATGCCGGTGCAATATACAAGCATTATTGAAGAGCACTTTGCTGTAAGAGAAAAAGTAGGCATCTTTGATGTCTCCCATATGGGGGAGATTGAATTACGGGGCAAAGATGCGCTTCCTTTCACCGACTACATTGTAACGAATTCAGTAATGAAGATGAGAGATGGAGATATAAAGTACTCTCCATTGTGTTATCCCGATGGTGGCCAGGTGGACGATCTTTTTGTCTACAAAGTAGAGGATGATTTCGTATTATTGGTTGTCAATGCATCTCCTAACTATTCCGTGAAGGATTTCACTTGGATTTCACAGCAAAAGGGAGGCTTTGATGTAGAAATTTCGAATAAGAGCCCAGACTACGGAGAAGTAGCAGTACAGGGACCTATATCAGAAAAATTGATGGGGCCTTTGGTAAAAGGAGATATGCCCCTTAAAGAACTGAAGCGTTTTAAATTTATGTATGGGGAGTTGTTTGGTAAAAAGATTCTTATTTCGCATACAGGTTACACGGGAGAGGATGGCTTCGAAGTTTACTCTAAGGCAAAAGACATTGTAGACATCTGGAATGGTATTCTTGAAGAAGGTGAAAGGTTTGGCATAAAACCTGCAGGATTAGGAGCAAGAGACACAACAAGGTTTGAGGTTTGCTACTGGCTTTATGGCAATGATATTGATGAAACAATAAATCCGCTCGAAACAGGTCAGGGGTGGGCAGTAAAATTTGACAAGGATAAGTTCATCGGCAAAAAGGCGCTTCTTAAAGTAAAAGAGAGGGGAATTAGCCGGAATCTTGCTGGTCTTTATATTCCCGCAGGTGGTATTCCCAGACATAAGATGGAAGTGAGGAAAGACGGAAAGAAGATTGGATACATCACCTCAGGGAGTTACTGTCCTTCTCTAAAGAAGGTATATGCGTGGGCCATCATTGATCTGCCTTATACCGAGAAAGGCAGTAAAGTAAATGTTGTTATCAGGGATAAAGAAGTGGAAGCTGAGGTTGTTGATACGCCTTTTGTCAAACCAGTTAATAAAAGGTAAAGGAATTGCAGAACCAAAAGAAGCTGTTTAGAAACTAGTGATTGAGGTTTGTCCTGAGCGAAGCGAAGGATTGAGGAGCTTTTCGGAAGTTTTTCAAGCTGAGAAAATTTAATCTTTATTTAGTTTGCCTTACCTTAAACGAGATAGCTAACCTAGGTAAGAAACCAATTCTTTAGGCAAAGCAGTAAGCGATGGAAACTGAATATGATGTCACCATAATCGGCGGCGGCCCGGGGGGATACGTAGCAGCTATTTATGCCTCCCAGCTAGGAGCGAGGGTAGCTTTGGTGGAAAAGGATCGCCTCGGTGGTACATGCCTCAATCGTGGTTGTATCCCGACAAAGTCATTGCTTAGAAGTGCCGAGGTACTACAGCAGGCTAGGAGAGCGAGTGAGTTTGGCCTGGAGATTGACCATGTTGAGGTGAATTTGTCCCAGATTATTGCTCGCAAGAATAATATAGTAGATGGGCTGTTAGCTGGAATTAACCACCTAACGCTGGCTGGTAACATAAGTATTTACAAGGGTGCGGGGTGCATTGTGTCTCCCACGTTAGTGAAGGTAAACGATGAGGAGATTCCAACCAAGAGGATCATTATCGCCACAGGCTCGGAGACTGCTTCACTTCCTATCCCCGGTTTAGACCTCCCAGGGGTGGTTACTACTGATGAGATACTAGACGTGATCAAACTCCCCAAAAGCCTGATAGTCATCGGGGGAAACGTCGTGGGCGTGGAATTTGCCACCATTTTCAATGCCTTTGGCACTAAGGTGACTATCCTCGAGATGCGACCCTTCCTCCTGGAGTCAGTTGACCTGGAGATCAGCCAACGTTTTGCCCAAATCCTAAGGAGACAAGGCATTACGATCATAACTAGCGCTACAGTCAAGGCAATAAGGCAGGAAGGGACAATGACTAAAGTGGTCTGGGACACACTGGAGGGAGAACGAGGAATCGAGGCGCAAATGGTTCTCATGGCTACTGGGCGTTCCCCCTATACTGAAGGACTGGACTTAACTGAACTAGGGATGAAGATGAAAAGACGAGCTATCGCGGTGAACGATAGACTGGAAACAAATATCCCTAATATTTACGCTATCGGAGACGTAATTGGCGGGCATATGCTAGCTCATGTTGCCTCCTACGAGGGGAAGATTGCTGTAGAGAATGCTCTTGGTCACTCTCGCCAGGTAGACTACCAAGCTGTTCCTATTTGTGTCTTCACCCAGCCTGAGATAGCAGGTGTTGGCTTGACCGAAAATGAAGCCAAAACTAGGGAGCTTTCTTATAAAGTGAGTAGCTTCCCTTTTAGCGCCTGTGGCCGTGCTCATACTATGAGGGAAACGATGGGCATTGTTAAGATGGTTTGCGAAGCAGAAAGTGGAAGGGTACTGGGGATGCACATCATGGGGCCTCATGCTGACGATCTGATAGCAGAAGGCGTGCTGGCAGTCAAATGTGGCCTCACAGCCAAAGATATCGCCGACACCATGCATGCTCACCCCACACTGCCTGAGGCAGTGCTGGAAGCGGCTTTAGGACAGTTGGATGGCTCGGTTCACTTTCAAACTAAACAGGCTGGCTAAACTCGAATTCGTAGGGGATTTTGGAATCAAAGAAGTCTTACCAAGCTTATTACTTGGGGGTGGTGGCATACCCGGTTGCCTTCAAATTGCAGCAAAGGTTGGTAGAGGCGCGAGCTAAGGGAATCAATCCTGATGTGCTGCTGCTCCTCCAGCACCCCCCAGTTTTCACCATAGGACGCTTTAGAGGAGAAGAGGACATAATTGTTCCCCCAGAGAGGCTGGCTCAAGAGGGGATAGATGTCTTTCACATCGGTAGGGGAGGAGGCATCAGCTACCATGGCCCAGGACAGCTTATAGGCTATCCTATTCTCAGTCTTGAAGAAAACGGGCTTGGTGTGCGTCAATATGTCTGGAAACTAGAGTCAGTTATCATTAACTTGCTACATTCTCTTGGTATCCGAGGTCATCGGATTAGCAAGTATCCTGGCGTCTGGGTGAATGTGAAAAAAGTTTGTTCTATAGGGGTGAGGGTTAACCATGGTATTACTATGCATGGTTTTGCTCTTAATGTAGATACGGACCTACGGTATTTCGAATATATAAACCCTTGTGGCATGAAAAAGGCGGAAATAATGACCTCTATTTCAAAAATATTGGGGTATCCTATAGAGGTCGAATCCATCATAGGGGGGTTGCTTCATTCCTTTTCAGATATATTTGGTTTCGAATATAAACAGGAGGTCGATAGATGTCCAGTTATGCTAGATGCCCTGAGTGGCTAAAGCTAAAACCTCTGGATTCCACCATACTGACCAAAATGAGGAAGCTCACTCAGGGGCTAAAGCTGCATACCATCTGCGAAAGTGCTCGCTGCCCCAACCGGACAGAATGCTTTGCTCAAGGCACAGCCACATTTATGATCTTGGGGGATATTTGTACTCGCAACTGCACCTTTTGTGCCGTAAAGCACGGAAAGCCTGAAGCTCCCGACCCAGAAGAACCAGAGCATATCGTGTCAGCAGTCAAGAAATTGGGGCTACGCTATGTAGTCATTACTTCTGTTTGCCGCGATGACCTCCCTGACGGAGGTGCAGTGCAGTTTGCTCAGGCTATAAGAGCCCTACACCGCCATAACTCAGGTATAGGGGTTGAGGTGCTCATTCCCGATTTTCGAGGTTCCCTATCGGCGCTGGAGAAAGTGATTGCTGCCCAGCCTACCGTCTTGAACCATAATGTAGAGACAGTCCCCCGGCTCTATGCAGAGGTGCGACCTCAGGCGAAATATCACCGTTCCTTGGAGCTTTTAAAGAGGGCGAAATCCTTGGATAGGGGACTTTTGACCAAATCAGGGCTCATGTTAGGGTTGGGGGAAAGGGAGAATGAGGTGATAGAGGTTATGGAGGATCTAAGGGAAGTTGGGTGCGATTCTATCACTCTGGGGCAGTACCTGAGGCCTTCCCTGAAACATCACGGGGTGGTAAGATATGTTACTCCTGATGAGTTTGCCCAATATGAGGCTATCGCGAGGAAAATGGGGTTCTTAGGCGTGGCGTCGGGGCCGCTGGTGCGTAGCTCCTTCAATGCTACTGCCCTTTTTAATGAGGTAAGATTATGTGGAAGCACAAACCATTCCATATGAGTTATCTGTTTACTCATGGTAAGCCTTGCCCACCGATGAAACTTGTCTTAAACTGAGGGGGAGGCTTTATATGGGGCAGTTATAAACATGAAAGTGTTATAATATAAGTAAAGGAGGATAATTCTTTCTGGAGGCTGAAGAGCTAGCGAAGTTAGCTATGGAAGCTGCTTCTGAGAAGCAGGCAAGTGATATTGTGATGCTTGACGTGAGAGGGTTATGCTCCTTTGCCGATTATTTCGTTATTTGTAGTGGAGAAAGTGACCGTCAGATAGAGGCCATTTGGCGAGGCATTGATGAAGTACTGAGGAGCAAAGGCGTTATACCCCATCATAAAGAGGGCGCTCCCGATTCAGGTTGGCTCCTTGGTGATTTTGAGGCGGTTATTGTTCATATATTTGGTTCTGCTGAGCGGGATTATTATCAACTAGATAAGCTGTGGGACAAAGCAATTCCCGTGGTTAGAATCCAATAAATAGTGACTATTAGCCAGCCCATCTATCAATATCTTTGTGATAGTCAAAAATTTCTTCCGCTGAGAAGAAGAGATTTATTTCCTTAGAGGCATTCTCTACTGAGTCGGAGCCGTGGATTAGATTATGCTCAATATCGAGGCCGAAGTCACCCCTGATGGTGCCAGGGAGAGCTTTAGCTGGATCAGTTTCACCCATTGTTTGCCTTATTATCTCCACAGCATCTTTTCCCTGAAAAACAAGGGCGATGATAGGGCTAGAGGTAATGAAATTAACCAATTCATTAAAGAAGGCTTTGTCTTTATGAATGGCGTAGTGACGTTGAGCCAGGGTTTTATCCATTTGTAACATTTTCATAGCTACAATTTTGAGCCCCCTTCTTTCAAGGCGGGAAATTATTTCCCCGGCTAATCCTCTTTGTATGGCATCGGGTTTAATGAGCACCAAGCTTCTCTGTTCGTTGGGATTGCTTTGCTTCGCTTGCAATGTCAGTTCCTCTTTACACCCTTCGGATTAGGGTAATTAAATCTATATCTTCCAGAGAATTAACTATTTTATCAGCCTCCCCAAGGTTTTGTTTGGGATGGGTGTTGGTTACCGCTAGACATCTCATTCCAGCAGCTTTAGCTGCTTTAACGCCGAAGGGGGAGTCTTCAATTACAATGCAATCCTTGGGCTCCGCCCCCAACTTCTCCGCAGCTAAAAGAGATATCTGGGGACTGGGCTTACTTTCCGCTACTTCCCTACCAGAAACAATACAATCGAAAATTCCCTCGAGGTTAAGTTCGCTATTGAGCAAATCGATGTTTTCCTTTGGCGCTGAAGAAACGAGGACTTGCTTGAAGTTTCCCTTCTTAATCGTATTTAGTAGCTTGATTACCCCGGGAAATGGCTTGATATTTCCCTTTGCCTTCTCTCGAAAACTTGCCTCCTTTTCCTGCACTATGCTTTCAACATTTTCCTCTGACAATCCTTCTCCGAGAACGTTACGAATTATGAAGTCATTTCTAATGCCAAAAAACTTGGTAAAATCTTTTTTGGTAAAGTTTACTCCCCTCTTGGCGAAGGTTTCCTGCCAGGCAGCAAAGTGAAATGAACCAGAATTAGCAATAACCCCATCCATGTCCCAGAGGACTGTCTTTTTTGATCGCCTCCATACGTAGAACAAAGAGCTGCCTTCAGCTATAACTGTGTTATCTTTAAGGGCAAGCACTCCCTTGGTTTCCACTAGTCTTCTTGTCAATTTGGTGACCCAGGCGGAGATTTGGATTGGCTCATTGATGAGGGCTACTTGTTTGAATCTCACCTCGCTTTTAGCAGTAACGCCAAAATCAATGCCGCAGCAGAGGATGACGTAAGCAGTTACTTCATCAAGGAGGGTATAGAGAATACCCGCATGAGTTACATTATCCCAGCCTTGGTGGTATTCTCCCGGGGTGAACTCTGCCCTGACCCTTTCTCCATCGTAAACAGGTTTCAGCTTTAACCCTATGGGATTATCTTCGCCACAGCCAAAGCAAAGCCTGGTTGAATACGCCACATCTAATTTTGGAATTTGCACTTCCCTTTCTCCTTTCGTTCGGTTTCGTTAGCTAAAGCCCATTGTCATTCTGAGCCCTTCGCTTCACTCAGGGTGACAGAGGGATACCTTTTTTTGGGTTTCGTTATATGGGGAGGGCGAAGATATAAAGGTTGCAAGGTAGCCAGGTCATCTTGCTCTCCTTTGCTTAATCTTTGCCAACCTAGCATGGCTAAAGAGCCAGCTCGAGACAATGTAGAAGTTTGCGGTATTATAGCTCGCTGGCCCAACTTCTGTTGTATTTCATTTACCATATCAGGCGGGATTTCACCACAAAAAAGCGTCTTTTGGCGTATCCGTCGGCATAAAGTATCGAGCGTAGTTAAATGTTCCTCTTCTAAACATCGCCACTCGTTATTCTTTTGTTGATAGAAGGCAGTAGCAATTTCCTCACGACCGGCCTTATGGATAGGAGACAATGGCAAGCCGGTATAAGCAAAAGGATAAGCTTCGGCTTCCAAGGTACTTATACCAAGCAAAGGAATGGCTAAGGAGAAGGCTAGCCCCTTGGCTGTGCCTATCCCCACCCGTAGCCCGTTGAAGCTCCCCGGACCTTTAGCTACGATGATGGCTTCTATAGAGTTCGGCTTTGCCTTAGCTTGTTTTAGCAGATGAACCAAATTGGGCAGCAATTCTACAGTGTGGTTTTGGGCTGATTCCCAGGTTAGCTCGGTTAGAATTTCACCCTTATGAGATAAAGCAATGCTAGCGGTATTAGAAGAAGTATCTATAGCTAACTCCATACCTTTTCCTTATTTAGAGCAATTATTTAACACTCCCTTCTGTCATTCTGAGCCCTTCGCTCCTTGTCGTTCTAAGGGAGCGAAGCGACCCAAGAATCTCCTCTTCACTTCGTTCAAAGCTTCGGCTCACCAGGATAAACTCCACGAAGAATCTCACACCACTCAGGACAGGCTCCGCGAAGAATCTAGAGACCCTTCACTTTGTTCAGGGTGACAGTTAAACACCTTACTTAAAGTCGATTTAAGCTGTTTTACTAATTCTAAGTAGTGCTCACCCCTAGGTTTAAGGCTAATAGCGCGTTGTGTTTCACAATTGGAGACGTAGTTTAATTCTATAAGCAAATTGTTCTGGGGTAGTACTTGTAGCCCCTTTTCTGCCCATTCAACTACGGAGACTCCATCGCCATAGAAGTATTCCTCTAGCCCCAGGTCAGCAATTTCGCCAATATGGTCGAGGCGATAGAAATCAACATGGTATAGGGGAAGCCTACCATGGTACTCCCTGACTATGACGAAAGATGGACTGAAAGCGTACTCCTTTGTGCCTAATCCATATGCCATGCCCTGGACAAGGCAAGTTTTGCCTGTTCCTAAATCACCCACAAGAAGAAAAATATCGCCTCTTTGAGCTAGCTTGCCTAGGTAGTTTCCTAGAAGCTGAGTTTGCTCTGGGCTATGCGATTTCACCTTTAGGAGATTCATCCCGGAAGTGCTCCCAGCCCCCCTTTTTAAGGGGGATAACATTTCCTTTGCTATTTAGCAAAGTCACTCGATTTGGCAACGTTTCTTCTACTATGTCACCGATTACAGTCACGGGACAATTTAGAGCCTGTCTGACTTTGTCCATAATAGTCTTGTTAGCGGTAAAAAGCAGTTCATAGTCCTCTCCCCCATATAGAGCTAACTCACGATAGGTTGGGAAATTAACCTTGACTAGTGGATGTGTGGGCACTTGCTCCATTCTTATTTTGGCACTGACCTTGCTAGCTTGGCAAATGTGGTCAAGGTCAGCAATCAATCCGTCGCTTATATCTATGGTAGTCTTGACTCTCTGCTCGACTAAGATCTGTCCCTCTTTTACTCTAGGCGTAGGTTGAAGATGACCACGTCTCAAGATACTGGTTGTTTCAGGGTCTAAGCTCATTTTCCCCTTAAACATTTCCAGGCCAGCTGCTGATAATCCTAGCCATCCTGTGACAGCTATTTGCTCACCGGGTGTTGCTGTTGACCTCTTAAGTATCGATTTGCCTTTTGAGTGGCCTAGGACAGCGATAGTGATAACTATATTAGGGGCGGCAGCAAGGTTGCCACCGACTATAGCTACCCCAAATTCTGTGGCGAGACATGCCATGCTATAGCAAAATTTGGTGATATTTTCTACCTCAAGTTCACCAGGTGCTGCTAGAGAGATTAAGGCATATTTGGGAATGCCACCCATAGCGGCTATATCGCTTAAATTTACCGCCAGCGCCTTCCAACCTAATTCCTCCCATGTAACGGTGTTTAGGTCGAAGTGTATACCTTGGACTAAACTATCTGTGGTAGCCAACTGGATGCGGTTATCACTTTGCCACGCCGCCGCATCATCACCAATGCCAACCAAGAGTTGCTGCCAGGAAGCTTGTTGAGGATTCTTGAATTTATTAGTGATGTTACGTATGAGGTTGATTATACCGAATTCTCCCAGCTCCAATAGCTTCATCCTTGAAATTATAGCACTGGCTTTATCGTGACCTCAACTTTAACAATTTGGCTGGTAAATGCTATAGTTTGCTCCCATGAAGTATGCCATTCTTGGTGATATTCATGCTAATTTAGCTGCTTTCGAAGCTGTGCTTGAGGACATTGAAGCTAAAGGGGGATTTGATGAGATATGGTGTCTAGGAGACATAGTGGGATATGGTCCTGAACCTCATGCTTGCATTGCGCTTTTGCGGCGGTGCAAACATATCTCTGTTGCTGGCAATCACGATTGGGCTGCTATTGGCAAGATTGATACCTTAGATTTTAACCTGGACGCTGCCCAAGCTTGCCAGTGGACAGCACAGCAGCTAACTGCCGAGGATGTAAATTACTTACAGAACCTCGCTATTAAATTAAGGCGAGACGACTTTACTCTGGTTCACGGGAGTCCCCGTCAGCCCGTCTGGGAATATCTGCTATCGGTGAATGCCGCTCGTGATAATTTTGGCTATTTTGATACCAATTTCTGCCTCGTGGCGCACTCTCACGTGCCATTAATTTTTGGGCAGAATAAAGATGGCAAATGTTTTGCGGCAAAAACTCCTAGTGTACTAAGATTGAGATCTGAAAACCGTCGCTTAATTATTAATCCTGGTGGTGTGGGACAGCCTCGCGATGGCGACCCCAGAGCGAGTTATGCTCTCTATGACAGTGAGGCTCAAATCATGTATCATTGGCGTGTTAGTTATGATATAACTGTTACCCAAAAGAAAATGATGGAGCACAAATTGCCTTTACCACTGGTTCTTCGCTTAAATTATGGTTATTAGCATGCTATAATGGGGTGAATCTAACAATGCGTAATTACGAATTAGTGATTGTAATTAGCCCTGAGGTTGACGGAGAAGAGTTGCCCAAGGTGGTGGAAAAAGTGAATCGGTTTATTAGCGACAGAAATGGGATTGTGGAGGAGACAGAGCAGCGGGGGAGAAGGAAGTTAGCTTATCCGATAAAGAAATTTATGGAAGGTGATTACATTTTGACTCGCTTCAAGTTAGAGCCGAAATTGGTTAAGGCACTCGAAGCAGATCTTGCAGCTTCCGAAGAAATTCTACGGCAGCTTATAGTGAAAGTGGGTGATTGATATGGCAAGCTTAAGCAAAGTAATACTCATTGGCAATTTAGGTAGTGATCCTGAGATGAGGTTTACACCTAATGGCAAAGCGGTTACCTCTTTTCGCCTAGCTACTAATTATCGTTACACTACTTCTGCAGGGGAGAGCAGGGAGGAAACCGATTGGTTTAGAATTAGTGTTTTTGGCAAGCAAGCTGAGCAATGCAATCAATTCTTAACTAAAGGAAGGCAGGTTTATGTCGAAGGAAGATTGCACGCGCGCAACTGGCAAGGCCAAGATGGGCAGATGCGCACTAGCCTTGAGGTAACTGCAAATCGGGTGCTTTTTCTTGGTCAGCGAGCTTTGGCTCCTCTTCCAGAAGAGGGCGAGCTTGAACCTGAGGACATACCTTTTGAGCAGAGTGAAGGAATTGGAAGTTGATTAATCGTAGGAGAGCGAGAAAACCAAGAAATTATATTCCCAGGCCAGCAATTTGCCCCTTTTGTACTGAAAAAATAAATATAGATTACAAGAATGTTTCTATGCTGTCTCAATATATTTCCGGTCGTGGCAAGATTGAATCACGGCGGAGAACCAGGGCTTGTGCTAAGCACCAGCGCCGTTTGGCACATGCTATAAAGAGGGCTCGATTTTTAGCTCTATTACCTTATGCCCCGAGCCATATTTGGAAGACGGGTGGTGTAGGTCTACGTTAATAGGTGTCATGAAGGAACTGCATGCCAAAACGTACTTACCAGCCAAAGAAAATTTCTCGCAGACGTAAATTGGGCTTCCGTGCCCGAATGGCTTCTCGTGGTGGGCGGGAGGTGCTTAAGGCGAGACGTCTTAAGGGGCGATGGAGGTTGACTCCAGTTTAGTTACATTTCATGAGGGGGCCTTGGGCTTTAACTAAGCGAGCACAGTATGCTCTAGTTTACCAGCAAGGGAGCACATATATAGATAGTTTAATTGTGATGAAAGCACTGCCTAACGGATTGAACTTGAGTAGATATGGCTTTTCTGTAACTAAGAAGGTGGGTAAGGCAGTACAACGCAATCGTTTGAAGAGGTTGCTTAGAGAAATAATACATTTGCAATTGGTAAAGCCGGGATGGGACATCGTCTTTGTCGTTCGTCGAGAGGCAGTTACTGCTGACTACCATCAACTGGAAAAGGCAGTAATTAAGTTGCTAACCCAAGCAAAGCTAATTACAAAGGGTGATGAAACAGCTAGCGCTAAAGTTAATTAAATTATATCAGGCGACGATATCAGAGGTTACCCCTCATTCTTGCCGCTTCCAGCCAACATGCTCGCACTACGCCTGCGAGGCGATTAAGAGGTATGGATTTATCAAAGGTAGCTGGCTAGTAGTTAAGAGGTTAGCTCGATGCAATCCTTTCTCTAAAGGTGGTTATGACCCTGTGCCTTAGTTATGGGTTCTAATGTATTGCAATGAGGATTAAAATATTAATTTTCCTTGGCATTTTTTGTTTCCTTGCCTTAAGCGCTGGTGGTTGTCTGGGAGGACAACAAAAGCCTCTAGGATTCTCTGGAGTTATTTCTTATGATGGAATTCTCTATTTAGGTTCCACAGATGGCAAAATAGTGGCAGTAAACCCCTCAGCTCGAAATCAGGAAATGTCGTTCCCCTCTTCCGATGGGGAGTGGTCTTTTGCTATTACTATGCCCTCTAAAGGCATATCATGTGGCCCCTCATCTGTGCCAGTCAATATATATGGCACACCTGTTGTAGTTGATGGCTTGGTCTGTATTGGCACCTATAATGGTAAGGTCTTGATGATGAGCCCTTCAGCCAGGAGCCAGAATTTAGACTTTCCCCAGCTGAGGAGTAGTGAGTGGGCTTACCCTAGGACCGAGGATGGAATTGAGCCTATTGTAGGTAGTCCTGTGGCAGCCGATGATACTGTCTATGTGTGCAGTTCAGATGGCAGGGTCTATGCTTTGGATATGACCTATGGTGATGAAAAGTGGAAATCTGACCCATTGGGTGACAAGTTGTGGATAACGCCAGTGGTAGAAGAGGAAACTGTGTATGTGAGTACCTTTGACGGGCATATTTATGCTTTATCAGCTAAGGATGGTAGCCTATTGCCTTGGGCTTTCGAAGCGGAAGCGGGATTTGTCTCTTCTCCAGTGCTTTATGAAAACACTATATTTGCTGGTTCATTTGACCGTAATCTATATGCGGTAAGGGTAGGCGATAATGAGCCATTGTGGAAATTCCCTGGAGATAATTGGTTTTGGGCTGCTCCCGTGGTAGCCAATGGTGTTGTTTATGCTGGCTGCCTCGATGGCAAAGTTTATGCTATTGACTCGAAGACGGGTAACGAATTGTGGGAATTTGATGCTGGAAGTCCCATTGTTTCTTCACCAGCCTTAGCAGATGATTTGCTGGTGGTAGCTTGTGACTCAGGCGAGGTGTATGCGCTTGATATATTTAATGGTAAGCTGATTAATGAAGTATCCATCGATGCTCCCATTCAGGGGGCTCTTTGCATCCAGGAAGGCATAGTCTATATCCGTGCCCAGGATAACTGTCTATACGCTATGGATGTGGGCAAGGGGAAAACAAACTGGAGATTCCCTCTGACAATTAAGTAAGATTTGCAATTATGACATACTTGTGGAATTTAATTATAGTTGACCCAATGCTTAATGGCTTGATTGCTTTATCAAGCCTTCTACCTAAAGCAGTGGAGTTTGGTTTGGCCATTATTATCCTTACTATTGTGGTTCGTTTGATACTCACGCCGCTTACCTTAAGACAACTCAAGTCTACTAAAGCTATGCAAAGCATGCAGCCCAAGATTCAGGAGCTGCAAAAGAAATATGCCAAGAATAAACAGAAACTTCAGCAAGAGATGATGAAAGTCTATAAAGAGGCGGGAGTGAACCCTATAAGTTGTATGTGGCCTATGCTAGTTCAGCTTCCTTTCTGGATTGCTCTTTATCAATCTATTATGAGAGCCCTGGCTACCACGCCGGAGAACTTACTGGATCTATCTCGACATCTTTATTTCTGGCAGATAGCGAATCAGGCACTTCCCTTAAATAGTCATTTTTTGTGGCTTGATTTAGGTCAGACTGACAATTATTTAATCCTACCCATTCTAGTTGGCGTCTCGATGTGGGTGCAGCAGAAAATGACCACTGCACCATCTACTGACCCAAGCCAGCAATCCATGAGTCGTATGATGACATTAATGATGCCGTTTATGTTTGGTATACTTTGCATGATGTTTCCCAGTGGTTTAGCTCTCTTTTGGCTGGTTTCCACTGTGATTGGTATTGCGACTCAATATTTCATTGGTGGTGGCTGGGGTTACTTAAGATCTTCCACCGCTAGGCAATCAATGCCAAGGCAGAGAGACAAGTGGTGAGCAAGGTAAAAACGACATTAAGTTGCATGGAAGCAAATTGCTAAAGTGAGAACTTAAAAGATGGAAGAGTTGGAGATAACTGCCAAGACAGTAGAGCAGGCAACTGAGGAGGCAGAAAAGCGGCTGGGGATAGGGCGTGATCAATTTGAAACAGTGGTTGTTAAAGAGGGCAAATCGGGAATTTTTAGGGGCGAAGGAGCCTTAATCAGAGTAAAACCACTAGTTCCGCTGGAAAAAGATATAGTCAGAGTAGCTATAGAGGTGTTGGAGAACTTGCTGGGGTTAATGGAGGTAACAGGTGCTATTAAAGCCTCATCTGGTGAGATACCAATAGCTTTGGATATTGAGGGTGATGATTTAGGTATTTTGATTGGGCGACGAGGTCAGACTTTAGCTTGCTTGCAATACATCGTTAGGCTCATAGTAGCGGGACGGTTAGAGGCTTGGTTGCCATTAAGTATTGATATTTGTGGGTATAAAAAACACCGCCGTGATTCTTTGCAAAAGCTGGCCTTAAGGTTGGCAGAGCAGGTAAAATTAAGACACCGAGCTATGACTTTGGAGCCAATGCCTTCTGATGAGCGTCGTGTCATTCATCTAGCTTTGGCTGATCATCCTGATGTTGTCACTCACAGTGTAGGAGAGGGCGAAGATAGAAAAGTAGTTATTCTGCTGAAACGAGGCTAGCCCGTGTTCCGCAAAGTAAGTAGTAAGGTAAATTTTCCTCGAATGGAGCAAGACATTCTTCGTTTTTGGAAGGAGCAGGGCATTTCTGACAAAAGCATCGAGGCAAGAAGAGGGAACCAGCATTATGTTTTCTACGAAGGTCCGCCTACAGCTAATGGCAGTCCTGGGATTCATCATGTGCTATCCCGGTTATTTAAGGACATCATTTGTCGCTACAAGACAATGAAAGGGTATCATGTGCCACGTAAGGCAGGGTGGGATACCCATGGATTGCCTGTAGAACTGGAAGTAGAGAGTTCTCTTGGTTTCAGCAACAAGGCTCAAATTGAGCAATATGGGGTGGCTCAGTTCAACCAGAAGTGTCGGGAAAGTGTCTTTAACTACATTAAGGAATGGGAAGCCATGACTGAGCGCATTGGTCATTGGCTGGATATGAAGCATCCCTATATAACTTTGGACAATGGCTATATTGAGTCTTGCTGGTGGATAGTGAAAAAACTATGGGACAAAGGCTTGATTTATCAGGGCTATAAGGTAACGCCGCATTGTCCTAGATGTGGCACCTCACTTAGCTCTCATGAGGTGGCTCTGGGTTACCGAGATGATGCTGAGGATCCTTCAGTTTACATAAAGTTCAAACTCTTCATCCCTTCATTATTGAAGCGAGATTCAGTTCTTCGCTCTATTCTTAAGCCCGCGGCTTTAAGTGAGAAGCCTGCTTACTTTCTTGCCTGGACAACTACCCCTTGGACTTTGCCTGGCAACACTGCCTTAGCAGTAGCTCCTGGCGCTGAATATAGTGTGATGGAAGGGGAGCAGGATTATCTTATTCTAGCTATGCAGCTTACGGGGCGAGTTAAGTTGGAGGGCTATAAGGAAGCGGGCGTTATATTAGGTGAAGACCTCGCCCACCTTCAATATGAGCCTTTGTTTAATCCCCATGATTTTGGTGTGCACCGTGTGAGCTTGCCTTCCCTGTATGTGCAGGAAGCCAGGAAGGATTTAACCTACCCAGTAATCAGCGCCGATTTTGTCTCCCTGGAGGAAGGCACAGGCATTGTCCATATTGCTCCCGCTTTTGGGGAGGTTGACTTCGATGCGGGAATGGATAGGGGGCTTGATTTCGTTCAACCGGTGGACTTAGAGGGAAAAGTGACTGGCACTTATCTCTTTGCTGGTAAGTTTGTTAAGGATGCTGATCCTCTTATTCTCGACGATCTTAAATCACATGACTTACTCTACCTCAGTGAGAGAATTATTCATACTTATCCCTTTTGCTGGAGATGTGAGACAGCACTTCTCTACTATGCTAAAAAGGCGTGGTATATCAGAACAACAGCAGCGAAGGATAGGCTTATTTCTGGCAATGCAGAGATAAACTGGTATCCCAGCCATATTAAGTATGGTCGTTTTGGTGATTGGCTGGAGAACAATGTCGATTGGGCCTTCTCCAGAGAGCGCTATTGGGGGACTCCACTTAATATTTGGTGTTGTTCTTCCTGTGGCAACTATGAATGTGTAGGTAGCGTTGATGAACTGAAAGCAATGCCTAATCTTAGAGGCTTAGATGAGCCTTTAGATTTGCATCGTCCCTTTGTTGACAGGATAACCTTTAATTGCTCTCGGTGCGGTGGTGATATGCGGCGTATTCCGGAGGTAATTGATTGCTGGTTTGATTCCGGAGCTATGCCTATTGCCCAGTGGCATTATCCCTTTGAAAATAGGGACAAGTTTGAGCAAAACTTCCCCGCTGATTTTATTTGCGAGGCTGTTGACCAAACCCGAGGTTGGTTTTATAGCTTACATGCTATATCCACCTTGCTCTTTGAGCAGCCTTGCTTTAAGAATGTTATCTGCTTGGGACATGTTGTTGATGCCCAGGGTGAGAAGATGAGCAAGGCCAAGGGCAATGTAATTGATCCCTGGGCAGTGGTTAATGATTATGGCGCTGATGTCCTCAGGTGGTATTTGTTAGCTTCTGGGCCAGCGGAAAATATTCATCGCTTCTCTATTCAAATGGTTGCCGAGACCATGCGGAAAGTTTTGCTTACTTTATGGAATACTTATTCCTTTTTTGTCCTCTATGCTAACATTGACCGTTTTGTTCCTCAGCCCTCAGTCCCAGCTATCTTTGCTGAGCTGGATAATTGGATTATCTCGGAGCTTAATCGGCTTGTAGCCGAGGTAACTAAGGCGATGGATAGCTATGAGCCCACATCGGCGGCGAGGTATATTCAGAGCTTTATTGACGATCTTTCCAATTGGTATGTGAGACGAAGTCGGCGCCGATTCTGGAAAAGCGAGAACGATGCCGACAAGTTAGCAGCCTATACTACGCTGTATCAATGTCTGGTGACCTTGTCTCAGCTTTTGGCCCCTTTCATACCGTTTATTAGTGAGGAGCTTTATCAAAATTTAGTTTGCTCTATTAATCCTGAAGCCAAAGAGAGCGTGCACCTGACTGATTTCCCTGTAGCTGATAAAGCTAAAATCAATGATAAGCTAGATAGCGATGTCAGGTTAGCCATGAAAATAGCAAGCTTGGGTAGGGCAGCACGGGCAAAGGTAGGGATTAAAGTGCGCCAGCCTTTAGCAAAAGCCATGGTCAAGGTGGAATCTGAAGAGGAAGGTGAAGCTTTAGGCAAGTTAGCCACTGAAATAGAAGAAGAGATAAATGTCAAGGAACTCGTCATTCTGAGCCCTTCGCTTCCTGTCATCCCGAGCGAAGCGAAGAATCTTGAAGAATTTTCTTTAGACCTGCCTGGCTATAGCATAGCTAGCGATGGTAGGTATACGGTAGCTATAAGCACTGAATTGACCCCTGAACTGGCTGCGGAGGGGATAAGTAGAGAGATTGTGCGCCGTCTTCAGAATATGCGCCGTGCGGCTAATTTCGATGTTGCTGACTATATCACCAGTTATTATCAGGCAGAAGAATCAATTGAGCGAGTAATAGCCGCTTTTGGTGATTATATTAAGCTGGAGACATTATCTCGGGAACTTATCGCTGGTTTCCCTCCCAATGGGGCTTATACCGAGAAATATCGCATCTCAAATAGCGATGTTTTATTAGCAATTAAGCGAAGCCCTGAACGAAGTGAAGGAAGTGCGAGCTAACTCCAGGGTGGTGGGCTTTCTTGTAGTTGTGCCCAAGTAGTTTTGGTGTCTTTGCCTTGGACAAAGGTTATTTCGACCCTCTGGCCAATTTGGCAGTCATGGATAGCTAGGATAAGGTCATCTGCATTAATTATTTCCTTGTCTTGAAACCAAATGATGACGTCTCCCTCTTTTAGTCCAGCAACATCGGCAGGACTATCTGCAACTGCCTCTACAATAAGTGCCCCTTTGTTAACGGAAAGATTGTTCACTGCAGCTACAAAAGAGTCCACGGTGTATAATCCCACTCCTAGCCAAGGGCGGGTGACATAACCCTGGTGGATTAAAGCTTGGATAATGGCCCCGGCTTCGTTGATGCTTATGGCATAGCCCATGCCTTCTACTCCAACTGCAGCCACCTTAACGCTGGTTATACCCACCACTTCGCCTGATATATTTACCAATGGTCCACCGCTGTTGCCTGGATTGATAGGCGCATCAGTCTGGATTAAACCACGAAGGGTATTCCCCGAAACGGCAACTGAGACATTCAGGCGGCTGACAATACCGTGGGTCGCTGTTATCCCCTCTCCTAAAGCATTGCCGATAGCCACTACCCAATCACCTACAGCAAGCAGGTCCGAATCGCCCAAGTAAGCATAAGGCAAATCTGTTGCCTCTATCTTCAACAGTGCCAAATCAGTTAAAGCATCAGTGCCTACTATGTTAGCCGGAAAAGTTCTGCCATCAGCTAATTCCACTTGTACCTTTTCGGCATTTTGCACCACATGGTTGTTGGTAACAATATACCCTTCATATCCCTCTTCACTACGAATTAGGAATCCAGAGCCAGCGGCAGACTGCGCATACTCTCGCTGAAAAATATCATAAACTACCATCTTGGTGGTGACAGAGACCACAGAGGGCATTGCCTCGCTAACGACACTGCGGATATCGGGCAGTGGCTGAGCTGTTTGGCTGCTCCCTGAGGGAAATGTCCAATCAGGGTTAGTGTATTCACTCGAGTTAGCGGGTGGAGATGGAGTGGGTGGAGACTGAGCGGGTGACCATGGTAAGGGTATGGAACATCCGCTAGCACCCAAGATTAGGCTTATCAATATTAATGCTATAAAAATATGGTTAATCTTCTTTAGCATCTTGCGCTGTGATTTATTATAGCAACTACTATCCTTGTGGTAAAAATTTTGTATCGGGGTTCATAGTTAGCGTGACTTAATTTACTACTGATGGTATACTATAAAGCGATGGCTCAATCTCATCTAGAGCAGCTACTAAGAGGTGTAGTAGAGCCTTTAATGCTCTTTATTATTGGCGAGTTGCCTATGCATGGTTATCGCATTGCCAAGGAACTAGAGAAAAGAAGCAGTGGCTATTTTAAGCTTACGGAAAGCACCGTTTATTCTGCCTTGCGCCGTTTGGAGAGGGAGGGGTTGGTGTTAAGCTCGTGGCAACTGGTAGCCAAGAAACAGAAGCGGCGATGCTATGAGCTAACTGAGAAGGGGCGTCAAATTCTGGCTAAGAAATTAGCTGAGTGGCAAAGATTCTCTAATGCTACCAGCAAGGTTATAAGTTATTAGCTAAAGTGGAAGTGCACATTCTGGGTGCCCATAATATTGAAACTAAGAAAACGCGCCTCACCTCTTTGCTAATCGATGGATGTCTAGCTATAGATGCTGGTGGACTTACCTCCACTCTTTCCTTATCACAGCAAGAAAAAATCAAAACAGTGTTGCTCACTCACCATCATTTTGACCATATTCGGGATTTGCTTACTCTAGGTTTCAACACTGCCCTATGGAAAGGTCAAATTGAGGTTTATGCCTTGCGTTATACTCTTGATGTTATCATTCCTTGCCTTCTTGATGGCAAAATATATGTCAACCTCCTTGAATCTCCATCTACAGAGAAGCCGCTTATAAGGCTCAATACTATTAAGCCTTATAAAAAAGAAGTTATTGCTGGATATGAGGTTTTACCGCTGCCGGTAAAACATAGCGTGCCCACAGTAGGTTATCAGATCACCTCTTCGCAGAGCAGAAGCCTATTTTATACCGGTGATACAGGTCCGGGGCTAACTGATTGCTGGCAGCATGTTTCCCCTAAACTACTTATTACTGAGGTTACGGCACCCAATGAATTTAGTGGTGAGCTTACAAGAAGCGGCCATCTTTCCCCGCAGTCTCTAAAAGAGGAGCTTACTCAGTTTCGCCAGCTCAAGGGATATTTACCACGAGTCATCATCATTCATATTGCGCCTCCATATGAGCAGAAGGTGAAAGAAGAAGTAGCCCAGGTAGCTGAAGAGCTGAGAGCAGACATAAGCTTGGGCTATGAAGGCCTGAAGGTTACCTTGTAATTAGGGAGTTTGCTTATAATCGTAGCTAGATCTGACCTTGAAGCTCCAATTAAGTCAATTTCGACAGTGTGTTTTGTTTTTGCTATTGCCTTGCTTACCTGTTGTGCTTGGCTATTCCCATGCATTAAATGAACAACTCCATTAACTCCCCACAGCAGACCTCCGTCGTCGCTTTCATCCTTCGTCATTTTGGTAAACGAACTCATCTGGTCAAGCAATTTCTTAACCGAACCAGCTAATGGCAAACTACCTAACCTGCCTTTTAGCCACCTGACAATATAATGCCCTAAGCTTTCATAAAACTTCATTAGTATGTTGCCTACGATGCCATCACAGACAATGACGTTAGCCCGCTCACTGAGAACATCATTGCCTTCTATGGTGCCAATAAAATCCAAACCACTATCTCTAAGGAGTGAATAGCTCTCCTGAATCAACTTGTTGCCTTTACCCTCTTCTTGCCCAATGCTTAGGAGAGCTACCCTGGGTTGGTTAATATTAAGTAATCTCTTGGCATAGACAGAACCTATGACTGCGAAGGAAAGCAAGTGATGTGGCTTACAATCGATATTAGCTCCACCATCTACAAGCACTGTGTTGGGAGCAAAACCAACAAGAGGTACGCAGAGTACGGGGCGTTCTATTCCTGGCATCAGGCCGAGGGACCTAATAGCACTAACAGATGCTGCTCCAGTAGGGCCAGCGCTGATTATAGCATCTGCCTCTCCTGTTCTTACCAGCTCTATTGCCACCGCTACAGAGGCATTAGGCTTGCGATGAATGGCGAAAGCTGGGTGCTCGCCTTCTTTGACGACTTCGTCAGCCCTAACACAACTAATAGGGAGATAAGAAACTTCGTACTTGGCTAGCTCTCTTTTCAAGATATCTACTGGCCCAACCAGTATGATTCCTACATCTCCCTTTCTGGCAGCCGTAACTGTCCCTTTGATTATCTCCTCAGGGGCGTAATCACCCCCCATAGTATCCACTGCTATCCTTACTGCTTTACTAGTGGTTGACATAAAAATATATAGCTCCTTTGCAATTCCAAGACTATGGCAAGAACTCGGCTACTGCTTCAGCTATAAATGTTTTCCTCCTCTTTTTGTAGCCGTTGGTAGAATATTATACACCCTCTTTACAAATTTAGGAGAGGCAATAAAGCATATCGAAGAAATTTTTATTGAACGCAGCGAACTCAACATTTGCAAGAGCATTCCGCCGGTTGATTAATTCTATTTGCCTTGATTTTGTTGTAACTATGTTGATGATTGGTGCCATAGCAGTTAATTGCTATGGCACCAATAGTTTACTTTAGCCTACTTTCGGCAGCTGAGCCAGAGCCTCCTTTATCTTCTCGTCAGGATACTCGTAGTCCTCGAGTTTGCCAGAAAGATAGGCATCGTAGGCAGCCATATCAACATGTCCATGTCCGCTATGAGCTAGCAGGATGGTCTTTGACTCACCAGCCTCCCTGCACTTCAGGGCTTCGTCAATGACTACCTTGATGGCGTGGTTTGGCTCTGGGGCGCTGATGATGCCCTCAGTGCGGGCGAAGGTTATGCCAGCCTGGAAGGTGGCAAGCTGATGTTCAGCTCTGGCTTCAACTAAGCCTAGTCTCAGAAGGTGGCATATGATTGGTGCCATCCCATGATAGCGTAAGCCACCAGCGTGAATTGGAGGTGGAATAAAGCCATGTCCCAGGGTAAACATCTTGATTAGGGGGGTGAGGCCAGCTTCATCGCCAAAGTCATAGGCATAGGGCCCCTTGGTAGTGGTAGGGCAGCTTGCCGGCTCTACATTGATGATGCGCAGGTCTGGTTTTATCCCGTCAATTTTGTCTTTTACAAAGGGCAAAAACAGGCCGGCGAAGTTTGAGCCACCGCCGATGCAGCCCACGATAATGTCCGGATAGGCATCTACCTTCTCCATCAGCCTTTTTGCTTCTAGGCCATTAACGGTTTGATGCAGTAGGACATGGTTAAGCACGCTGCCTAAGGCATAGTGAGTATCATCGCGAGAGACGGCATCCTCTACTGCCTCACTGATAGCCAGCCCCAGGCTACCGGGACAATCAGGGTCTTTTGCCAGCATAGCTCGTCCTGCCTTGGTATCCGAACTGGGACTGGGGATACATTTAGCTCCCCAGGTCTCCATCATGATGCGGCGATATGGCTTTTGGTTGTAACTAATCCTGACCATGTAGACCTTGCACTCCAGACCAAAGGTAGCACAGCCAAAGGAGAGAGCGCTGCCCCATTGACCAGCTCCAGTCTCGGTGGTGATACGCTTGGCTCCTTCTATCTTGCTATAGTAGGCCTGAGCTACAGCAGTGTTAGGTTTGTGACTCCCAGGAGGACTTGTCCCCTCATATTTATAGAAAATCTTGGCCGGCGTATCCAGGGCCTTCTCCAACCTATGTGCCCGAAATAGAGTTGTGGGCCTCCATAGCTTATAGATCTCTCGCACCTCCTCAGGGATTTCAATCCACCTTTCAGTGCTTACCTCTTGCTTGATTAATTCCATAGGGAATAGAGGAGCCAGATCATCGGGGGTTACCGGCTTTCCTGTGCCTGGGTGCAAAACTGGTGGCAGTGGCTCGGGCAAATCTGCCTGGATGTTATACCAATGAGTAGGTATTTCTTTTTCGTCGAGGGTAAACTTTGTTCTCTTATCCATTTTTATCTCCTTTCTTTGTTAATTTGATTGCTTTTTAAGTTTTGCTGTTTCGGCGCCGCTGGCCGGCGCCAGAGCTGCAATGTGATAAACATGGTCAAAACCTCCTACCAATAAAATAAAAAGCCTCTCGCCTAAGGGGCGAGAGGCTCAACCTTCGCGGTGCCACCCTATTTCGGTCTTACGACCATCTCTCTTTGAGTACAGCTAAAAATACTAGCGATACCCTGGGCTGTGATAACGCTACCCTTTGCGACAAAGCCTACTAAGTGTAATAGCCTTTCGGTTTGCGGCTCCCAGGTCCATTCCAACTTTGCGAAAGTATCGGCTCACACCTAACCCGACTCTCTGAACTCCGCCTCAAGCTGTACTAGTCCTGTTCTCAGCCTTTCCCCTATTTAATTTGATGGCTTATTTTTGCACAGGGTGTCTAAATTTGTCAATAGTGAAATTTGCCCTTAATTGTTGTCACACCTCTAATAGTCAAAGTGTTCGCTGTCGGCATCAAATTTGCAGCCTAGTTAGGCAACAATTCTGCAGTAATCTGGAACATTTTTTAACTAATTCAAATCAAGGCATCCTTATCCCGGGACAGATAGAGACAGGGCAATCAGAACAGTGGAAGGTTCTTACTTCAGGAAGCTTTGCTTCCTTTGCTAATTTGACATAATTCATAGCTTGCTCAAGCTTTGCATCTTCTCCAAATGTGTTAAAATTGTCTCAGGACAAGGGATTTTTAATATTTAAATAGAGGTGGAATATGCCCACAATCAAAAATATGTTAGCAAGAAAAGTTTTCGATAGTAGAGGAGTAGAGACTTTAGAAATTGATATTATTACAGAAAATGGTTTTGGAAGAGTAGCTGCTCCATTTGGTGCACCGGGGAGCAGGGGGAAATTTGAAGTGCCTGCTTATTCACCAGAAGGACTTAACAAATCAATAGAAATTATTGAGACCGAAATTAAACCAAAAATATTGGGATTATCTTCAACTGACCAAGAGAGAATTGATTCAATTTTGAGGGAAATTGATGGTACGAATAATTTTAAACGAATCGGGGGAAATACCTCCTCATCCATATCCTTGGCAGTTGCCAAAGCTGCAGCTTCAGCATTAAGGATACCTTTATATAAATACCTTGCTTTAAATAATAATTTTACCTATCCATATCCTTTGGGCAACATGATTGGTGGTGGGGCACATGGTATGGGATCAGCCCCTGACATGCAAGAACATCTTGTGGCTCCTATTGGTGCTCGGAATATTGAAGAGGCAGTAACAGCTAATATTAAGGTTCATGAAAAGATAGGTAAAGTTTTGGAAGTGAAGGATTTGAGTTTTGCCGGTGGCATGGATGACGAAAGGGCGTGGGTAGCTAATTTAACAGATGTTGAAGCCTTGGATATTATTTATGATGTTTGCCATGAAGCAACAGAAAAAACGGGTATTAGATTTGGAATTGGGCTTGATCTGGCTGCAGACCGACTCTGGAATCCTGAAACAAAGGAATATGAATATCAGCGTGAAGGCAAAAGTAGGACTACTGAAGAACAAATAAATTTTTTATCTTCATTGATAGAAAGGTATAGTTTATTTTATGTTGAGGACGCTTTTCACAGTGATGATTATCTTTCGTTTGCAGTCTTAAATAAAAAATATGGAAAACGCTGTTTTATCTGTGCAGATGATCTTTTTGCCAGTAATCCAGAAAGGACTAAAAGGGGCATAAAGCTTAACTCTGCAAATGCGATGATTTTAAAACCTAATCAGGTTGGAACACTTACCGCTACATTGGAAACTTTTAAAATCGCTCAAGAAAATAAAGTGAAAGTTGTAGTTTCTCATCGTTCAGGCGAAACATATGATGCATCTATTGCCCATATTGCCGTAGGGTGGCAGTTAAGCATGATTAAAACTGGAGTGTTGGGAGGTGAGAGATTAGCAAAATTAAATGAGTTATTGAGAATTAGTGAGGATTATGGCATGGCTGATTTAAGACCTTCCCCTTATTTTTAAAAGTTGGAAATTCCCTTGGTTTGCATGACAGGTTTCGTTTTCACTGTGATTTGTTTGTTTTCTAATTGAAAGACGATGTTTTTCGACCACCCCTCGTCTAATTCAGGATAATCTTCCCTACGGTGTGCTCCGCGTGTTTCTGTTCTCATCCTCGCAGCTAATGTAACAAATCGCCCAATCATTAGGAGATTCACAACCTCTAAAAGCTTAGCAAGTGTTTTAAACGACCGTTCGCCCACAAGGCATAGGTTACCTATTTTGTTTTCCCTAGTCTTATCAAACGTTTGAATAGCCTTTCGAAGTCCATCTTCGTTTCTAATAACTCCCACATACTTCCCCACGATCCCTGTGATTTCTTCCTTTACCTCGAGAGGATCAAAACCTTTGTCTCGCTTGAAAATTTCCACGATGAGATTTCTGACTAAGTTAATTTGACTTGGAGGTATAGGTGTGCTCGAGACTGAAAGTGCCCTTTTTGCTGCCCACTTACCTGCTATTGTTCCAAAGACCTGGGTTTCTGTTAAGGCATTTCCTGCCAGACGATTGGCACCATGGATTCCAGACGCCACTTCACCGGCAGCGTAGAGCCCATGTATTCCTGTCTCACACTTCTCATTGATGACAATCCCTCCCATAAAGTGATGGGCTCCAGGGGCCCACTCATATGGCTGCCACGTAGGATCAAAATTTTCTCCAGCGCAGGCCTTCATAAATTCCCTAAACTTATATAATTCCTCTTTTGGAACACCTGATAAATCACCAAACATTCCTCCATGTGGGGTACGCCGCCCGGCCTCTATTTCTTTCTGGGCACATATCGCCATTGCGTCGCGGGTAACAAGCTCCAATTTCTCAGGATAATATTTCCTCATGTAACGTTCACACAATCCGTTATAAAATCTTCCCCCAAAGGTCACCAGCCCGTCTGCTGGAGGGGGTGTCCCTCGCATCGCTTTAGGATAAATCATACATACCCTGCTCTGTATAAATTCCATGTCCGATAACTGGGCGCACACCTTATATGCCAGAGCATATCCATCTCCGGCGATATCAGATGGATTGGTTGTAAACGGATATAAATTCCCAGCTCCCCCGGTAGCAAGAATTACCGCTTTAGCATTTATTATTAAAATGGTATCTGTTTCGAGTTCTAAACCTACAGCACCCACAACTGCATTTTTCTCTTTGATCAAATCAGTTATCATCACGTGACTAAGGAAATCAATACCGAGCCTCTTCACCTCCTCAATCAGCCCCTTGATATATCCTCCATGGTAAGGCTCAAGCGCTAAAACACCCCGCGGGACCGAATTGCCAGTAAACGGAAAAGGCTTGTAACACTCACCCTCCTTTTCGAATTCAGTCCTGTACCGCTCAAGATCCTTAACTCTTTCGGGTGCATGATTTACAAGTATTCTCACTAATTTTTGGTTATTCAGATAACAACCTGCACGGATCGTGTCCCTAAAGTGGCGGTCCACACTATCTTGCTTAGCAAAAGCCGCTGACATCGCCCCCATCGCAACAGTCGTACAACCAGAGGGAAAGTCTCCCTTCGAGACAATCAGAACTTTGGCACCCACATTCTGGGCTTCGATGGCAGCTCTCAACCCTGCACCACCAGCGCCCATGACTAAAACATCTGTTTCTAAGAGCCTTTCCTTTATTTCTGGCATTTTTTACCTTTTCTCGAATTTTTCATTAAAAATATTCTTCGGAATATACGCATAACCCTTCATCAAACATCGAGCCGTTCTGTCCACGGTCGCTTTCTTAAGCACAAAAGCTCCATTTTCATTATCCACCTTACCCTCACTGATAATAATACCTGCAGGATGACCGATATGGAGCTCGCCTTTCTCAATGATTCCGCGCCGAGCTACCTGGTTTGCTATAGTGCCGGGAATCATTGCAGCTGCTACTGTGCAAATTGTTCCTGTGACAGGGTAAGTCTTATGCATTTTTTGCATGAAAAGTAGTCGAATAGATAAGTCCATGGAATTTTCATTCACCAGTTTGCCAGTAGTCCAATCTCTATAAGATATGGGAGGAGCACAGATAGCAAAAAATGGTATATAAGGCCGTTTGCTTGTTGCCTTCCTCCAATCATCCACAAGACCGATTTTTTGTGCTGCAAAACTCCTTATCTTTTCAATTCTTGCTAGCAATTCTGCATTAGAGTCTATTTCTTGAGGCGTTTCGACACCAGTAAGGCCTAGATCTTTCGCTCGGATAAAGACCAAAGGATTAGCTGCATCAACAAGAGAAACCTCAATATCTCCTTCGTCCTCTACGTGTAGAACATCGGTAACATTTCCTGTGGGGAGAAGTTTACCCGTGATAGCCCCGGCACTATCTGAGAAATCTAAAACTATTTTTGCACCAGTTCCGGGAACTCCTGGAATAGCGTGGCTACCTTCGACTTCAGCTTTATTGCCTTTCACTGGGACCTTGGCAATAATAACGCTGTTGGTGTTTACCTGATGTATCCTAACTGTCGTTATTGGCTCTATAGCATCCACAAGCCCTTCATCAATGGCAAAGGGGCCTACAGCCGATGAGATATTTCCGCAGTTTCCCACGTAATCAATCATGGGCTCCACCATATTCACCTGGCCAAAAAGGTAGTCGACATTGCAATCTTCTCGGCTTGACGGTCCGATTATGGCTAACTTACTCGTTAATGGGTCGGCTCCCCCCAATCCATCGATTTCGCGGATATCGGGAGCCCCAAATATCCGTCGGATAATACGATCCCTAAGCTCCTCGTCTTTCGGAAGATCGTTTCTCATTAAAAAAATGGCCTTACTAGTACCACCACGCATAATACAACATTTGATTAACTCTTGATTTTCCATTTTATTGCCTCCTTACTTTCAAAAATGGTACCTGCTCATCAAAGCCCATTTGGGCCATTATGGCTGCAATGATTCCGCTTCCATCCGGCTTACTGCCATGGCTATAAACTTCTTGGAATGGGTAGGGGTAAGAGTAATTATCGCTTTTGCCATTCTTAGCCTCCCTCTAGAATTTCAGGGTGTTTAATTTTGCCTCAATCAGATTTTCGTAGTGCGACCTTTTAAGGTCGTGCACGAGGCTAAAGCCTCGCACTACATTTGTAAACAGTCGCCCAATAAATTGGGCAACTACATTTTTAAACGGCCTAGAATCTTACACACAACGTAAGCCGCAGGTTCTTGTAGTAGGCCGTACAGGGCTCGAACCTGTGACCCTGCCCAAAATGTGCGAAGCGCAAAAGATAAACTTACCTTTTCCCTCAAAGAGGGGGAAATTAAGGGAATTCGTATACCCCTTGAACTTTATGAGCTATTGCATTATTATAATATGAGGCTAATTGAAGTTGCTAGGGCTAAATTAAGTTTATGGCAGGAGATTAAATGAATAGGCCGTGAGGGATTCGAACCCACGACACCCTGATTAAAAGTCAGGTGCTCTGCCATCTGAGCTAACGGCCCATTGAGTGCGATTAAAAGAATATGGCTCTTTTACTCCGATGTCAAAAGATGGGAAATATAACACGCGAAAGCGGGATGAACATCACAAATATAACCGCCATCAGTTGCTTCAACGGAGAAAGCTACTCTGTATGGTTTTTTGATCGGGTCACCAAATTTGCTTAAACCTGTTTCATTCCAAGGCATATTATGTCCTAATATTTCCAGGAAACCTCTTACGTCCCTCGGTTGCTCTAACACTACTTCAAAGGGAAGCTGTTGAGATAGTCCTTTTAATTGCTTTGTCTTTAGCTTTATCCGCATCGCTACTAAGAATTATACTTTGCCACGTATCCAGTGTCAACAAACTGTACTCGTCCACGTGATTAGCGACACATTGCCCTTTCTCCTTCCCATCACGAGGGTAATCCCAAGCAAGCTTGGAACAAGGGCCGCAAGCCCTGAGATTGCCACACCACCATACCCTGGTCGGGGACAAGCCCCGACCCTACAAAATGTAACCGTAGTGGCGGGGTTCATCCCCGCCTTTTTCTCACAATGGCATAAAAAAACTGCCCCAGGTGTCACCCATCTATCTGAACGAGATCACAAACGCCTTGTAGCCGACTTATGTTCTCCGCCAACCAAGGATAGCTAAGGCCCCCAATCCTACGCCAGCGATTACCGCTCCCAGCCAGCCAAGCAGACACAGGCTGGTGACAATTGCTCCGGCAATGACAACCCCTATAACAATGGATAGGAAGGCATACCGTAATCTTAAGCCGAGCAGGAAGGCAGCGATTGACCCAGTCCAGGCGCCAGTTATAGGGAGGGGGATGGCTACGAACAATGTCAAGCCAATTTTTTCATACTTTTCAATGGTCTTCCCTTGTCGCCTGGTGTGGCTAAAAACCCAGTTGATCACCCTTCGGCCTACCTCCACGCGGCTGACAGCCTTAGCCAACGAGTCTAAAAACAGTAAAAGGATTGGCACAGGTAGCAGATTGCCGATAACGGCTAAGCAAAAGGCTTTATACCATGGCATATGGAACAAGTTTATAGCTATGGGCAAAGCTCCTCGCAACTCCACCACCGGCAAAGCCGATACAATTACAATTATCAGCTCCCGAGAAATATTCCAGCTCAGGAATTCCTCAATCATAGCTCCTCGGCTATTATATCACCGAGGTCATCAGAATGGTCTAACGAGTCGTTAGTCACTAGTCCCCCTCCTGACTGCTGACTCGTAAGACTAGCGGCTGTGGTTGGAGTGCTCAGGACAGGCTCCGTGAAGGGGAAGAATCTTTAGACCCTTCGCTATCGCTCAGGGTGACAAGATAAATAGTTCTATATCACCAGGTATTGTTTGCCTAGCCCTTTTACTTTATAATTCCTTACCTAAACAGTGGACTTAGACTAGCATGCACGTCAGCAATCAGAAGGTTTTAATTGCCATTATTGCCATTACCTTGCTTTTATTCCCCTTGGTTGCCTTTACCAGTGGGGTCTTACGCATTATTTTTGGTCTTTGCCTTATCCTCTTCTTTCCTGGTTATACCTTACTCTCAGCGATTTTCCCCAGGAAAGGCGACCTCAGCGGCATTGAACGGGTAGCCCTGAGCTTCGGCTTGAGCATTGCTATAGTGCCGCTTATGGGGCTGATACTCAATTATACCCCCTGGGGCATCCGGCTCTATCCTATCCTTATCGCTATTACCATTTTTATCTTTGCTGCTGCTGCCATTGCCTGGCAGCGGCAAAAGAGATTGCCATCACAGGAGCGTTTCGAAGTTATTTTCACCGTTGCATTGCCACAATGGGCCGGAATGAGCAAATTGGATAAAGGTCTCTCCATTAGCTTGGTAGTGGCCATCGTGGCCGCTCTGGGTTGTCTGGGATATGTCATAGCCAATCCCAAGCAAGGTGAGAAATTCACTGAGTTCTATATCCTCGGTTTGGAGGGTAAGGCGGAGAATTATCCCCAACAAGTCACAGTTGGTGAGGAAGCCAGAGTAATCCTGGGCATTGTCAACCATGAGTATCAGCCGACAAGCTACCGTGTGGAGATAGAGATAAATGGAGTCAAGGATAAGGAAATATGCACCGGTATATTGGCTCACGAGGAGAAGTGGGAGCAAGTGGTGGGATTCACTCCAGAAGAAATGGGGGTAAAGCAGAAGGTGGAATTCTGGCTATATAAGGATGATGCTCTACAGCCCCATCTTGAACAGCCACTTCATCTTTATATTAATGTTAACAGTAGTTAAATCTCAATATTGTGTCAGAACGCTTTAGATTGCTTCGCTTTGCTCGCAATGACAAAAAGCCAATCGTAGTGGCGGGGTTCATCCCCGCCTCACCCCTTGGTCGGGGACCAGCCCCGACCCTACGAAGCTCATTTGCTCCACTATGTCATTGCGAGGGTGAGCCAAAGCCCCGAGCCGAAGTTGCGAGCCTAAGGCGTGGCGAACAGCGAAGGGGGAGCGACGAAGCAATCTCATGGCGGCCTAATTCAGGCGAAATGTTATAATCTTTGCCATGTACGATGTTATTGTAGTCGGCGCTGGCCCAATAGGAAGCTTCATCGCCTCCAGATTAGCTGAGCTTGGCTATAGAGTAATCGTCTTGGAGCAAAAAGAAGGTGTGGGCGAAAACGTCTGCTGCACAGGCATCATCAGTGTTGAATGCTTTAATACCTTTAACCTCGATGCTACTATTCTTAGAGAGATGAGTTCGGCTAAGTTCTTTGCTCCATGTGGTGAATTTATCAGACTTGAGAGAGGAACCCCGCAAGCTTACATAATCGACCGTGCTAGTCTGGACAAAAGCCTGAGGGAGCGTGCTCAGCGACATAGTGCTAACTACCTTTTCTCTGCCTCGGTGGTAACTGTTACTCCTGAAACAGATTGCGTTTCGGCCACAGTTGATTATCACGGCAAACAGAGGACATTTACTGCTCAGGCAATCATCCTGGCCTGTGGCTCTAACACCAGGCTCCCTGAAAAACTTGGATTGGGGAAAATTACTAACTTTGCTTTTGGCGCCCAGGCTGAGGTAGATACAGATATAGATGAGGTAGAGGTTCATTTTGACCAGAATCTTTCTCCCGGTTTTTTTGGCTGGCTTGTGCCCACCAACCATGATAAGGGACTGGCGGGATTACTCGTCCCTAATGCCCCAGCTTTATATCTGAAAAATTTTCTCCATCACCTCCGGGCTCAGGGCAAGATAGCCTCAACCGAAGCCGAAATGAAGTTTGGCACAATTCCTTTAAGCACTCTACCTCGAACCTATGGTGACCGCATAATAGCAGTTGGCGACGCTGCCGGCCAGGTCAAACCTACCACTGGTGGCGGGATATACTACGGATTGTTATGCGTTGATATAGCTGCTGAATGCCTGCACCAGGCCTTTCTGGCTAATGACTTCTCCGCAGCCAGGCTTTCTTCATACGATAAGCAATGGCGAGCCAAACTTAACCGCGAGCTTCAAAGCGGCTACCGGGTGCAGCGCCTCTACAAAAAGCTCAGTAACCGACGCATTGACTATTTATTTCGAGTAGCCCAGGATAATGGCATCCCCAGGCTTATAGCTGAGTGGCCAGACTTCTCCTTTGACTGGCACGGGCCATTCATTGCCAAAGTATTGAAATCTCTTGCTATAGCAGCACCTCTCCAGCCAATCACACGTTTGTCAAAGCACGGCAATTAAGTTAAAGTATGGCTCATAATATGAAAGAACAAAGTAAGAGCTACCAGAAACTTGTCATAATGCTTCCCACACTCAATGAAGAGGGAACTATTGGCAAGGTTATTGATGAAATCCCCAGGGCAATGCTGGAGGAAAGAGGCTACCTAGTTAGGGTTCTAAAGGAGAGAGAATGATTGTGGTGCAAACTCCCCTTCGGATAAGTTTTGTAGGAGGAGGGACTGACTTTGAGGACTTCTATGCAAACTTCGGTGGTGCTGTCCTCAGCACTGCCATCGATAAGTGCGTCTTCGTCATCGTCAAGGAAAGATTCGATGATATGATTTATGTGAATTACTCCAGGAAAGAAATCGTAGATAGGTTTGACAAACTGGAGCATGAATTGGTAAGAGAGGCAATGAGAATAACTGGCGTAACAAAGGGAATAGAGATCACCACTCTTGCTGATGTCCCTGCCGAGGGAACTGGGCTTGGTTCATCAAGCAGCATCACAGTTGGGTTGCTTCAGGCTCTCTTTGCCTACGGGGGAGAAATTGTGACCGCGAAAACTTTAGCTGAAGAGGCGTGCCACATAGAGATCGATATTCTTGGAAAACCTATCGGTAGGCAGGATCAATATATCGCCTCTTACGGCAACATGCGATTTATTACCTTCGGCAAGAGTGGTGTTGCGGTTGAGAAGATTGAGCCTTCGTCTGAAGACAAGAAGAGACTAAATGATAACCTTCTTCTTTTTTATACTGGTGTAACCAGGAAGTCAAGCGAAATCCTGTTAGAGCAGAAGGCAAATATAAACAGCCGCGTTGAAGTGCTCTCTGAAATGCGGAAACTAGCATTCGAGGCAAAGGATGCTATTCTCGAGAATGAGTTTGACGCATTCGGTGAGATACTGCATAAAGGTTGGGAACTAAAAAAACAGATGGCAAGCAAGGTGAGTAATTCGCTAATCGACGATATTTATGAGACGGCATGCAGAGCCGGCGCAATCGGTGGTAAGGTCACTGGAGCTGGGGGTGGTGGTTTCATACTCTTCTATTGTCCCAAAGATAAACAGGACGACGTTACGAGAGCGCTTAAGGGACTCAGGCAACTCCCCTTCCGTTTCCAGCAGGATGGGAGCAAGGCCATCTTCAACTACAGGAGAAGCTGGTGAAGGTTTTGGTTACTGGTGGCGCCGGCTTTATCGGCTCTCACACTGTCGATTTGCTTCTTGAAAAAGGCTATGAGGTTCGTGTTCTAGATAGCCTTGAGCCGCCAGTGCATCCTGATAAAGAGAAGCCTGATTACCTGCCCGACGATGTGGAATTTATCCTTGGTGATGTTCGAAACAAGGGTGACGTCGAGAAGGCGCTTCAAGGGATAGACTACATCTTTCACCTTGCTGCTTATCAGGGCTACCTTATTGACTTTAGCAAATTTGCCTTTACCAATGATGGCGGCACCGCTCTGATATATGAAGCTATCGTGGAGAAAAAGCTTCCGGTAAAGAAAATAATACTGGGAAGCTCTCAATCGGTTTACGGAGAAGGGAAATACCGCTGTGCCCGACATGGCATCCGATATCCTTTTCCCCGCTCTTTAGAGCAATTGGAAAGAGGAGATTGGGAGCTAAAATGCCCCACCTGTCAACAACCGATGCAGCCTCTCCCCACCGATGAATCCAGGGCTAGCCCCCATAATCAATATGCTGTTTCCAAATATTGCCAAGAGCTTTATGCCTTAACCCTGGGAAAAAGATTTGGCATTCCCACTGTGGTGCTTCGCTACAGCATCACCCAGGGCCCACGCCAGAGCTTCTACAATGCTTACTCCGGTATCCTGCGCATCTTTGCCACCAGGTTGCTCCACAACCTTCCCCCTATTATTTATGAAGATGGTGAGCAACTTAGGGATTATGTTTATGTTGGAGATGTGGTGGTAGCGAATATTTTAGCCATGGAAAGCGAGACCGCAAATTACGAGGTTTACAATATTGGTGGAAGTGAAATCCTTTCTGTGTCAGAGTATGCTAAGCTTGTTTCGAATGTTATGGGTAAAAATGTCACGCCTCGAGTACCTGGCGAGTTCCGCTTTGGCGATGTAAGGCATATTATCTCTGACATCTCTAAGATAAAGAAGCTGGGCTGGCAGCCACAAACCTCCGTTGAGCAAGTTGCCCGGGAATATATTGATTGGGCAAGGAAACAACCTGAGGTCTCAGATTACTATGCTGAGGCTGAGAAAGTGATGAAGCAAGAAGGTGTGCTCAAAGCCGTTAGGAGTTAGGGATTGGAGACTAGGGACTAGGGATTAGGAGCTAGGGATTAGGAGCTAGGGATTAGGGACTAGGGATTAGGAGCTAGGGACTAGGACACAGGACATAAAAGCGATGAATCAAGAATATGTCGAGATTATAAAAAAATATCTTTCCGCAGTTAGTGCTACTTTGGCCAAGCTCCCCGTGGAGGGAATCGCCCAGCTTGTTGAACTACTTGAGCAAGCGCGGGTGAACAGGAAGAGAATCTATACCTTCGGCAACGGTGGCTCAGCCGCTACCGCCTCGCATTTTGCCTCCGACCTGGCAAAGGGGGCAATCTCTAAAGGAAAGCCCAGAATAAAAGCCTTTGCCTTGACTGATAATGTCCCCCTTCTCTCTGCTTGGGCAAATGATACTGCCTATGAAAACGTCTTTGCTGAGCAACTGGAGAATTTCATTGAGATGGGAGACATTGCTATAGGCATATCAGGCAGCGGCAATTCTCAAAATGTGCTTAATGGTGTGAAAGTGGCAAAGGCTAAAGGCGCTACCACCATTGGGTTTATCGGCTTTGATGGGGGGGAACTCAAGGACCTGGTTGACTTAGCCATTATCGTTCCCAACCACAATATGGAACAAGTCGAGGACATCCACCTTCTCATGGAACATGTTATCACCACTTGCTTAAGAAATTCGAGTCAGACATAGGACTTATGACGTAGGACATAAAATAATGAACATTTTGGTCACCGGCGGCGCAGGATATGTAGGAAGCGTGGTAGCTGAGGAACTGCTTCAGCAGGGCTATCAGGTCATTATTTTAGATAACCTTCAGCAGGGGCACAAGGAAGCAATTCTCCCCGGAGCTGAGTTTGTCATCGCCGATATTTGCGGAGCTCAGCATCTTGAGGATGTTTTTCACCGATTTAAAATTGGTGCTGTAATGCACATGGCGGCCGAGACTGTGGTGGAATATTCTATGACTGACCCCAAAAGGTATTTCCAGAATAACGTCGTCGGCGGACTAAACCTTCTTGATGCTATGCTGAAGCACGGGGTCTACAAATTTGTCTTTTCCTCGAGTGCCGCGGTTTACGGAGACCCTAAGAGCATTCCTATCGAGGAAGACCACCCCAAGCTTCCTGTAAATAGCTATGGTGAATCCAAGCTCATGTTTGAGCATATCTTAGAATGGTATGGCAGGGCGTATGGGCTCAAGTATGTTTCTTTGAGATACTTCAATGCTGCCGGAGCAACCGAGCTTCTGGGGGAAGACCACCGCCCTGAAACTCACCTGATCCCCAATGTCCTCAAAGCTGCTCTCCTCCAACCCCCAATCTCCAATCCCCAGCCCCAGGGGCTAGGGACTAGGGGTTCGGGATTTGTCTCCATATTCGGCACAGATTATCCCACAAAAGATGGAAGCTGCATTCGGGATTATGTTCATGTAATAGACATCGCTCAGGCACACATCCTGGCACTGCAAAAACTCAATCAGGTCGAGGAGTCCTCAGTCCTCAGTCCTAAGTCAGGGAGGGGATGCGGGACATCGGATGTAGGACCTAGGACGTCGGACATAGGACATAGGACTACGGGGTTGGGCTGGAAGGCTGGGGTTTACAACCTGGGTAATGGAGAAGGGTACTCTGTGCTTGAGGTAGTAGAAGCAGCGAGAAAGGTCACCCACGCAGAAATCCCTGTCAAAATCTCTCCCAAGCGAGCAGGAGACCCGGCAGTTCTGGTGGCAAGCTCACACAGGGCTAAAGAGGAGCTTGGATGGAGGCCTAAATTCCCTCAGCTTGAGGCTATAATTGAAAGCGCCTGGAAATGGATGAGGAAGCACCCAGAGGGGTATTCTGGGGTCTAGGGTCTAGGGACTAGGGTTAGGATGTCATGTTAGAATGGCAAAATCTGGAGGTTTGGAAGGAGGCACATAGGCTGACGCTGGAAGTGTACCACTTGGCTCAAGAGCTCCCTGATAAAGAGCGCTTTAGATTGAGTGACCAGATGTGTCGTTGTGCTTCCTCGGTGGCGGCGAACATTGTAGAGGGGCATGCCAGGCACAGTAGGCGAGAGTACATCCAGTTCCTTTACGTAGCTAGGGGCTCGGCTGAGGAATTACGCTACCACCTGTTACTTGCCAAAGACCTGGGCTACCTCAAAGATGGGAGGTATAGCGAGTTGGATAAGGCATACATCCAAGTATCTAAGATGCTTAATGCCCTTATCTCGTCACTCAGGAGTAAGGATGCCAACTCTTAACCCCCAGTCCCCAATCCCCAATCTCCAATCCCCAATCTCCAGTCCCCAGTCCCCAATGAAAGCCATGATATTAGCTGCCGGCGAGGGCATGAGACTCCGCCCCCTCACACTGGAGACCCCAAAGATTCTTTTGCCTATTGAGGGGACTCCCCTAATTCAATACACTTTAGCTTGGCTTAAGAGCCATGGCATCTCTGAGGTGGCCATAAATCTTCATCACCTGGGAGAGAAGATAAAAGATTTTCTCGGCGATGGTTCTAAGTTTGGAGTCAGAATTTGTTACTCACCTGAGGAAAAGCTTCTAGGCACTGCTGGAGGTGTAAAGAAAATGGAGAAGTTCTTTGACGGCACCTTTGCTGTTGTCTATGGCGATGTTCTCACTGATTTCAATCTTTCAGCTATGGCTAATTACCATAAAGAAAAGAAAGCTCTAGGCACGCTTGCCCTGTTTCAAGCTCCCAACCCCTGGCAGGCAGGCATCGTGGAGATAGATAAACAGGGAAGGCTCTTAAGATTCAGGGAGAAGCCGCCTCGTGGCTCGGAGTCAGGGAATCTATCAAGTGGCGGTGTATATATTCTGGAAAAGGACATCCTTAGCTACATTCTGGGTGAAGGCTTTTGCGACTTTGGCTATGACGTCTTTCCCAAGCTCGTAGAACTCGCTCTCCCTCTTTATGGCTACATCTTGGAGCCGCAGGATTACCTTATTGACATCGGCACCCCTGAAAAATATCATAAAGCACAAGAAATTTGGCAGCGAGTCCTAAGTCCAAAGTCAGTAAGTCAATAAGTCAAGGGAAGCTGCGACATAAACATGAAGATAGAGAGGTTTGAAGATATCGATGCCTGGAAAGAGTCCAGAAAGCTCGTGAACATGGTTTACGATATTTCAAGCAATGGGGAATTCTCAAAAAATTTCTATCTGCGGGACCAGATTCGCAGTGCTTCTGTCTCTGTAATGTCCAACATTGCTGAGGGCTTCGATCGAAGCTCTGACAAAGAATTTACCCAGTTTCTTGTGATGGCGAGAGCTTCAGCTTCTGAAGTCAAAAGCCAGCTATATGTAGCTCTAGATAGAGGTTATATAGAGAATGAGGAGTTCAAGACAATCTACGAACAGGCAACCAATGTGATAAATTTAATCAACGGCTTCATTCGTTATCTTAAAAAACCTCGAACGACACACGACACAGGACATAGGACATAGGACGATGACCAAAGCAGTCTTCCTTGACCGTGACGGCACCACTGCCAGGGATGTCCACTACTGTCGCAAGCCGGAGGACTTCGAGCTCCTCCCCACTGTCCCTGAAGCTATAAGGCTCCTAAATGAAAATGGCTTCAAAGTTGTGGTAATCACTAACCAGTCAGGAATTGCCCGAGGTTATTTTACTGAGGAGACCCTGGCTCAGATTCATCAAAAGATGACGGGTGAGCTGGCAAAATATGGCGCCTGGGTGGATGCCATCTACTATTGCCCTCATCATCCTGACGATGGCTGTGAGTGCCGCAAGCCGAAGACAGCTCTTTTCCACAAGGCAGCAGAGGAACTCAATATTGATTTCAAGCTTTCCTATGTGGTCGGTGACATGCAGATGGATATAGATGCTGGCAAAGCCCTGGGCTGCAAAACAGTTCTGGTAACCACCGGTCCCCAGCCCCTAGTCTCTAGTCCTAAGTCTCCAGTCTCTAGTCCCCAGCCCCCAATCGCCTCTCCCGACTACACTGCCCGAAATCTTCTTGAATCAGCACGATGGATAGTAGATAATAGGGGATAGAGCTAACGTAGGACGTAGGACTTTGAACATGAAAACAATCAGCATTGTAATCCCTGCCCGAAATGAGAAGGATGGAATTGAAAAAACAATACGAGCTATCCCCAAGGGCGAGCTTGAAAAGATGGGCTATGAAGTCCAAATCCTGGTGGTGGACAATGACTCGAACGACGGAACCGGAGAGCTGGCAAAGAAAGCTGGTGCAGATGTTGTTTTTGAGCCGAGGCTAGGTTATGGAAGTGCTTATAAAGCCGGCTTTGCTCACGCCAAAGGGGATATTATCGCCACTGCCGATGCTGACATGACCTACCCGGTAGAAGATATTCCCAAGTTCATTAAACTTAGCGAGGAACAGAATTTAGACTTCATCACTACTGATCGATATGCTTACATGGAAAAAGGTGCTATGTCATCCCAGCATAGACTGGGCAATGCCATCTTGAATCTTGCTGCAAGACTTCTTTTCCAAATAGGTTTAAAGGATTCTCAATCTGGCATGTGGGTTTTTAGGAAAGATCTCCTAAATAAAGCAGTGTTGAAGGCTAATTCTATGGCTCTATCCGAGGAGCTTAAAATTGAAGCTATCTATTTCCTCCGATGCAATTGGAGGGAATTTCCCATTCAATACCGGGTCCGAGTGGGTAAAGCTAAATTAAAAACCTGGAAAGACGGCTTTGGAAATCTGTTTTATTTGATAAAGAAGAGAATAGTTCGCTAAAATTTGGAGATATTGAGTAGGCCAAAAACTTCCTAGAATATCGTGGAAACAGTGTGAAAAGGCTTTCAAAAGGGCTGGCTGGTATGAAGTTAAGCGGACTGGTGACCACCATCATTACGCCCATCCTACAAAGCTAGGATTGGTTACCATTCTGGAGCGTTCTACTCTGGCGATGCCTTTACTCAAGAGCATTCTGAGGCAAGCTGACTTGAGTAACGAAGAATTTATCAAGCTACTTCACAAGAGGAGGTGAAAAAATGCCGAGAGAATATGAATACACGGTCATTTTAGAGTATGATGAAGAAATTGACGAGTACGCTGCCTTAGTACCTGCCTTACCCGGATGCACCAGCCAGGGTAAGACCTCGGAGGAGGCCTTAGCCAATGTGCGGGAAGCTATCCGAGGTCATATAGAAGCACTGCGCCAGCTAGGACGTGAGGTACCCGTTGAAGACCGTGTAAAAGTGGCCGTATGAAACAAACTTGAAGAAATTCGATGAACTTTAGAACCTGGAACCATGAACCAAACTCAAAAAACTCAAACAACTCTCATTGTTCCCGCCTATAACGAAGAGGATGGGCTTCCCATTGTGATGGAGAAGATATTCAAAGTCATTAATGGAAGCTATGAGGTGATAGTTGTGGATGATGGCTCAACCGACAGAACCTCAGAGGTTGCCTCCCAATTCTCCTGCCGGGCTATAAGACACGAAGTAAATCGAGGCAAAGGTGAAGCTCTTAAAACTGGCATCAAAAATGCCGTAAGCGACAATATCATCTGGACAGATGCCGACGATACCTATCCCGTGGAACTTATCCCTCAGATGGTAGAAGCCTTAGATAGCTATGATGTGGTAGTCTGCTCCAGAAAATATGGCCGGGGGAATATCCCCCGCTTTAACCGCCTTGGCAATTGGCTCTTTCGCACCCTAATAAGGAATATTTATGGCTTCAAGCCTTATGACCCCTGCACCGGGCTCTATGGAGCCAAAAAGTGCCATCTTGAGAGGATGAACCTCTCGTCCAAACGCTTTGCCATTGAGCCTGAAATCTCCATCAAAGGAAGCCGCATGAAACTTAGAATGCTGGAAATTCCCATAGAATATAAAGCCAGGGTCGGGAGTGCCAAACTCAACGCTATAAAAGTAGGCTTTGAAGACCTCTGGACCATTTTAAAATTTATCTTCTGGAGAGAGAATAGATACTCATAGATACTTGTAGAGATTAAGAGATTGGAGATTGGGTGATTAAATGGAGATTAACAGAAACTTATAGAGATTAGGAGATTGATAGAAATCGGGAAATGCCATGACTTACGATAAATCTCAGCCAACTACAACAAGTCTCAAGGGGATAAACTCGTTTGAAGACCTTGAAGTCTGGCAAATGGGCAAGGATATTGTTATGAAGATTTACCACTTAACCAAAGACTTTCCTAAACAAGAATCATTTGGGCTAACTTCACAGATGAGAGAGTCAGCTCTTTCTGTTCCTGCCAACATTGCTGAAGGTTTCGGCCGTTATCATTATATGGACAAGGCTAAGTTTTACCTTAATGCCAGAGGCTCGCTCTATGAGCTTAAAAGCCATCTCCTCATTGCCCAGGAGCTTGGATACTTTAATGAATCTCTACCAGTCTCAACTAATATCAGTAAATCTCAGTCAATTACCAGTCTCTTTAACATGATTGACAACCTAAGCCTAAAGCTTAACAATCTCATCACCGCAACTAGAAAATTAAGCAAGGGGGCTCAGTGAGCCAATGAATCTCAATGAATCTCCACCAATCTCAATTAATCTCGAATCTCTAAAGGTTTCGGTCATCATCTGCTGCTACACTATGGAGCGCCTTAACGACATAAAAGAGGCAGTGGAATCAGTCCTTAACCAGACATTAAAGCCACACGAGGTAATATTAGCCATAGACCACAACAAAGAACTTTTTAGGAAACTTGTAGAGACTTATAGAGATTCAATAGAGATTCGTAGAAAGTTTCCCAATCTCAATGGGTCTCAACCAATTTCAATTAAAATCGTCCTCAACACTGGCGCTCCCGGTATTTCAGTAACAAGGAATTTAGGAATTCGCACAGCTACCGGACACTTCATTGCCTTTATGGATGATGATGCCATAGCTGATAAAAACTGGTTGGAGATTCTTATAAGAAACCTTTCGCAAAATCCTTCAGCGGCGGTAATAGGGGGTAAGTGCATCCTTATTTGGCCTAAAGAGAAGCGCCCTCTCTGGTTTGCTGAGGAGCTTGATTGGATTGTAGGGGGGACTTATAAGGGGATGCCTGTATCTTCAAATGGGCAAATACGAAACGTCTCAGGCTGTAATATGCTTGCCACAAAGGAGCTTTTTGAAAAAGCAGGCCTTTTCAGCACCAGGATAGGAGCAGTAGCTGGGTTTCTTAGAGGAGCGGAAGAGGCAGAGATGTGCTTGAGACTCAAAAAGGCTTTTCCTGAGAAGCCCATTTTGTATGAGCCGGAAGCCATCGTACATCACAAAGTTCACCTTCATCGCTTAACTTTAGGGTATATCATCAGGCGTTCCTTCGATGAAGGTTTCAGCAAAGCCAAAGTCCAAAAACTCCACCGACGAACTCTGTCAACCCAACAAACTCTAGACTCTCGACTCAGGACTTTCGACTCAGGACTTTCGACTGAACATTCCTACCTCCGCTACCTCTTCTTCACCTCCATCCCCGAAAGGCTGAGGCACTTTTACCAAAAAAGTAGCTTTCTTCAAGCAGCCACCATTATAATAAGCATAGCTGCCACAGGCGCTGGTTATCTCATAGGAAAGATAAAAACCCAGAACTTAGAACCTTGAACGTAGAACATAGAAAGAGGAACAATTATAATAAGCATAATAGGCACCGGGACAGGTTATCTAGTAGGAAAGGCAAACATGATTGGATTTTTGAAGGCGGGTAACGCTAGAGAATCAGGCCTGGAAATTGTTTTAAACCAACTGGAAGCATTGTCTATATCAAGTGGGTTGCACACTAAGAAAGAAAAGCGATTACTGTGGGATTTAGCTAAGTGCAAAGGGGCGGGTGCCATCGTAGAAATAGGAAGCTTTGAAGGTTATTCTACCATTATCTTGGCTAAAAGCTTAAATGGCTTTGGTTGTGTATATGCCATTGACCCACATACAGGCAAACTATGTGATAGCGATGAAATTAAGTCGTCCCTTAGGTGCGATACCTGGACTCGGTTCAATCAAAACATTCAAGATACTGAGGTTTTTTCGATGGTTCGTCCTATAAAATTAAAAAGTGAAGAGGCTGTAGTAGGTTGGGATAATCCGTTAAAACTCCTTTGGATTGATGGCTCTCATAGATATGAGGATGTGAAGAAGGATTTCTTGCTTTGGTATCCTTATCTGTTACTTGGTGGAGTAGTTGTTTTCCACGATTGTTGGATTGCGGGTGTGCGTAGAGTCATAGTTAATCATCTCCTTCGGAACCGTCTCTTTGGCGAGTTTGAATTTACTCCGTGTTGTATGTTCCGTGCGACTTATCTAGGCAAGGAGCATGGATTATATCTACAGAGAAGCTTCTGGCGCTTAGTTTTTTGGTTAAGAGGCGCTATTGAGGAGAAGTACGCATTAAGGAAGTGGCTGTTACACTTGCTAAGGTGGTTAAGCTGATGTTTAACTAGCTATATCAATGTTTAACCGCCAAACTGTTGCTACTGGTGCAGGCTATTTCATGGGAAAGATAAAAACCTAGAACTTAGAACATTGGATATGGAATTCAGGCAACTAACATCGCACTGGTCGGCAAAGCAAATTTCAATCTTGTTGACCATAATTGCCTTGATACTCTGGGCTCATAGCATCACTCAAGCCAAGCTCAACATTGGTTTCTATGGCCTTATCCATAGTTTTCCTCTTACCTTCTTTGTAGCTCTGGGTATTCTTACCATCGCCTCAGCTATTCTCTGGGTCTCTAAAGAAAGTCACCAAAAGCTGCTGTTATTGCAACTATTGCTATTAATTACAGCTCTTTGGTTAGTCCCCTTGCTAATAGGCACGCGCCCTTTCTGCGGCGATGCATATAGAAATTTGTGGCTAATCACTGAGATTACAGAACGAGGAAAACTTTTTGATTACATGTATCTTTTTTGGCCAGGAGCTTTCCTCCTTTTCCCTACGATGGCCAAGCTGGCCTCTATAAGCTTTGGCTCAATAATGAATATTTCTTCATTTTTTATGCAACTGCTTTATCTTTTGCCCCTATATGTCTTCTTGAGGAACATCCTTGGCGAAGCCCGAATTAATTATTGCTGGGCTGGGCTCTGGATTTTCTCTCTTGCTAATTGGATTGAAGAAGGATATTTTAGCCCAAGTGGCACCGCTTACTTCTTACTGCTAGTACTACTCGCCTTGGTAACCGCTCCTTCCTTTTGGGAAAGAAGCGCTAAATCTGTTGTGCTTCTATCATTGGCGATCGTCACTTTTGCTGCACTAGCAATCACCCATTTGCTTACCTCCCTTGCCGCCTTATGCATTCTTGCTGTCCTATGTGCTGTAAAGAGAAATAAAAGAGTAGCACCTGTTGTAGCAGTTTGTTTTCTTCTTGTAATATCCTGGGACATTATTGGCACTGGAGGTTATATGACCAAGCAAATCACATCTCAGCCTCTTGTCACTACTGTTAGCACAACACCACCGGGCGAGACAACACCACCGGGCGAGACAACACCACCGGGCGAGACAACACCACCAAGCGAGGTAACACCTGGGATACTTACCTTCGACCCTAGACCGCTAGTAGAGCAGCAAGTCACCGGACATATAGCAGGTAGTGAGTCCCACATCACCGTGGTTAGGCTAAGGATATTATTTTCAGCGCTAATTGCTGCATTAGCACTTGGTGGTGCTATCCTTCTTTTAGTTAGAAAAAAATTTCGTGCTGCTATTCCCATCATAGCTATTGCCTTAGCCCCTATACTGCTTTTTCCTATTAGTGGTTATTGTTATCAGCCCCATTTTACTCTGCGCCTTTATTTCTTCTTGCTACCACCTATGGCATATTTTGCCACAAACCTTTTGGATACAAGGAGAAAAGCAGTTGCTGCCATCCTGTGCCTCATATTAATTACCGCTATCCCGCTGCATATTGTAAGCCACTATGGAAACCAAGCCTTCGACTACTGGTCTCCGAGTTATATAGCTGGCTTCCGCTATGTTGACGGAGTAAAAAAGGATAGCGACTATCCCTTCGCCAAACTCAGCCAGCTTAGCTGGGAAGATAACCAATTGGTTTTTGATGACAATTTTCCAAATCAAGAGCATTACTTTGCCATCAGCCAGCATGACGACGCCTCCTATGATTTTTTATTTAACCAGCCCCAACTTGTCGACGAAGTCTGGAATTGGCTATACAACTCAGGGGATTATGATTGTATCTATGCCAACCCAGATTTTGACCTTTATGTGAGAGAAATCGGAAGTTAGAGATGCAAATCTTACAAGTAGGAACCGGTTTTGCGCCGATACCACCCAGGGGGGCCTCTGGAACGGAGAGAACCATTCATTTCCTCTCCGTTGCTTTAGCTGCCTTGGAGCATGAGGTCACGGTGCTTGATATTGTCACGGAAGACCGTGCCCCAACTCCTTATCAATTGGCTGAAGTTCCGTTGCGGTGGCAAAAAGACATTAACTTAATGACTCACATTTTGCGAGGGTTTAGTTTTCGATTGGCTTCGGGACGTGGATTAAAGGATTTGTTAAGCAAGAACAATTTTGACATTATTAACTTCCATAATCAGTTCTCGGCTCATCATATTGATTTAGCTCACCAATATAATATACCGACAGTTTATTCTTTACACAACGCCCTGTGGTATAACGATTGGGCTTGCCGTTCACAATGGCAAAGGCTTAAATTCTTCCAAGATATAAGAGCAATGCAAAAGGCAGATGCCATCATTTGCTTCAATAACGCCACGCGTTCAAACCTGGCACGTTATTTTGGCATTGCTCCAAACAAGATAGCAGTGATATCCAACGGAATCGACGAAAAGTGGCTGACCAATGGGGAAGTGTCAGAGGAGATAAAAACTCAATATACTCCCAGCAATGAACCTATCGTCCTTAACGTAGGTCGCATTGCTCCTTATAAAAATCAGCTCACCTTAGCCCAAGCTATTCCCCTAGTGGTGCAAAAAATACCTGAAGTGCGTTTTCTCTTTATAGGTCCAATAGCCGATAGAAGTTATTTTCACAAAGTGCAAAGAGCTATTGCTGATGCTGAAGTGGGGAACCATATAAGCTTTCTTGGGGAGATCTCATATGTTGAGCTTCCTGAATTCTACTCTCTGTGCAAAGTATTTGTTTGTCCATCAGCTTCCGAAGGAATGCCCACAGTGATACTAGAGGCGATGGCAAAAGGTAAGCCAGTAGTGGCGTCAGATATTGAGCCATTTCGTGAAGCACTGCCTGAAGGGGTTGGTATAACCGTGCCCACTTTTGACCACGAGGCTTTAGCAAAGGTTATCATAAATTTATTGAAAAATGAGCAACTTCGGAAAGAAATGGGGCAGCGGGCAAAAGAGCATGTTCGGCTTAATTATACCTGGCAGAATGTAGCAAGGATAACAGCACAAGTTTACCAAGGGGTAATATGAAGAATTTTCGTATAAAGACATTGAAAGATGGTAGGACAATGTTAAATTTAGGTTGTGGACCTAAGACAAACTGGGAGTGGAACAACATAGATTTCTCTCCTTATGCCACTTTAGCACGCCACAGAACGTTCGCAAGAATCCTACTAAAGGTTAGTATTTTAGATAAGGAAAGATACCTTATGTCGGTCAAAATCGACCCCGATATAATCCGTTGGGATTTACGCAATGGGATTCCATTTGAAGATGAGACATTTGATGTTGTTTATCATTCCCACTTCTTAGAGCATCTTGATAGAGGGTTAGCTCTTCCATTCTTAAGGGAGTGCTATCGGGTTCTGAAGAGAAATAGCATTATCAGGGTAGTTGTACCTAGTCTTGAAGCTATGGTTAATGACTATATTGCTTCCATCTCTGCTTTAGAAAGTGGGGATGAAACTAGCTTTACTGCACACGAAGAAGCAGTTCGAGAGCTTATCGAACCAATGGTTTATCGGGAGCATCCTACCACGAGGCAGCAGTCGGTTTTGCAAAGAATAGTGGAGCGAGTTGTAAGAGGGAATGCAAGAAAGGCTGGTGAATTACATCGGTGGATATATGATTCTTATACCCTAGGAGCACTGCTACTGAGTGTCGGTTTCTCCGACGTTGAAGCTGAAGATGCATTTACGAGTAGGATTGAGAACTTCAATTCTTTTTGCCTTGATTTAAATGAAGACGGTAGTGTATACAAATCGGGTTCACTTTGGATGGAAGCTGTGAAAAAGTGAGGAGAACAGCCCAAGTTTATAATACTCTCAAGAAGAGAATTACTTAGAACAATGAAACATAATCAGCAGAGGAACACAAATATCCTTCTTATCGGGACTGCTTTATCATATAATCAAGGAACAGCAGCCCAAGCTTTAAGTGCATACAGGTCTCTAAAGGAGTTTAATCCCAGTTCAAGGTTCACATTGATATCTCCTTATCCATCATCTGACTCTAAGCAATGTGCCAAATATGGCATTAACATGATTAATGGCTCACTGGCAAGATTGCTATTTCATTTTCCTTCCATATTACGAGAATATAAGAGAGCCGATGTTATTATATCGCTTCATGGCGATTCTTATAGCGACGATTATCATGCTTTTGATATTCCATGGTTGCCTTCATCTTTCCTCCCCTGGGCTCAGATCTTCTGGGGTATTCTACTAAGAAAACCAGTAGTAATCTATCCCCAATCTATAGGACCTTTCAAAACTAGGTTGACTAGGTTCTTGGCAAGGGTTGCACTTAATAAAACTAGAGTCATAATGGCAAGAGGACAAATAACTTATGAATATCTTAGAGGGATTGGCATTGATGAAGCACGAATGCATTTAGTTGTGGATTCAGCTTTTCTCCTGGAGCCATCTCCTCCCGAAAGAGTAGAGGAAATATTATCAACTGAGAATATCAATAAGAACACTGCCCCTCTCATTGGGATGTCAATTAGTCAATCAATTATTCAATTTTCTGGGTTTAAGGAAAGGGGGGAAAGAAGGGGTTCGTATATAACATTGATGGCGCAGGTAGTGGATTACTTGGTTAATAAGCTAGACGCTACAATAGTATTTGTGCCTTCCGTTATAGGTCCGTCAAAGGAGCTGGATGATAGAATCATAGGGCATGAGGTATTTAGCAAAGTGAAACACAAAGACAGAGTTATTAAAATTACTAATGAATATACACCCGAGGAGTTTAGGGGGGTAGTTGGGCATTGTGATTTATTCATTGGCGCTAGGATGCATGCCAATATTGCTGCTCTTTCAATGCATGTTCCCACTATAGCAATTGGGTTTAGTCATAAAACACCTGAAATCATGATGTCTGTGGGCCAGGACAAGTACATTTGTGACATTAAGGGCGTAACATTTGAAGAATTGGTGTCAAAAATTGATGATGCTTGGCATAATAGAGAAAAGATAAGAGAAGATTTAGAATCTAGTGTAAAGGTAATGCGTGAAAATTTGATATCTACCATTGGTCTAATTAAACAGCTCTTGTCTGATTGATAAAGTTAAGGGAAGCAGACAGCCTGTTACTTTTCAGCGAGGATCTCTACTTGAGGGGCAAGGAGGCTGGCTAAATGGGGAATATGCAACCACTGGAAAACTTTGGCTATGAAACGTCTCTTTTTCGGTAAAATTACATCGGAGTTTTTTATCTTTTCTGTCGTGAGATTTCTGACGTTTTTGATATTTGCTTCCTTTAGCACCCTTAGGATTGAATATAGTGTTGTATAATTGAGGCTATAAAGGTATGAGCTTTCTTTCCTTCTAATTCTTAGGATTAGCTTACCAAGTTTCTTAGGGCACAAGGGGATCCACATGATCCGATAATGTCCCTCATAAGGAAAAAGATAATTTGGCGTGGTTATATACAGCAAGCCTCGTGATTTCAAAACCCTGACCATCTCTTTAATAATAGCAGCAGGGTTTTGTGTATGCTCTAAAACTTGATGACAAGTCACAATGTCAAAAACATCATCCCTAAAGGGCAGTTTTTCACCTGTACCTACGCACAACATTTTTCTCATTCCATTCAGTTTGAGATATATTTTGCAAAGCTCAATCCGTGACTGGTCAGGTTCTATTCCTAATGTCGTTGCTCCTGCCTTATTAGCAAATACGATAAACCCCCCAAAACCACTGCCCACATCCAATATCCTTTTGTGCCTTAGCTGGGTATACCTCTCTAGTTCTTCTACTCTATCTTTTCCATCTTTCCCCACTATTTTCTCTTTAATCACTTGTTTTTTAATCAAACTTGACCACCCCAATTGATCCCCAAGCTCTTCATAGTATCTTTCGATTCTCTCTTTAAATTCCAACTTCAAAGCTTCAATGCTCACAGCTCATATCTAACCTAATATCCTTTCTCGTAGTCTTGGCGGCAGTATGCGATATACCACAAATCTCAGGAGACTCATGAAAAGGGATTTTATTGAGTCTGCAATATGCAACAATCCCCACAGATGTCGCTTCGAGCTGAAATACGCTCCTATGTAGCACAGCGCGCCTTGTGGGTAAGCCACAGCCCTTGGCTTTGGTACCACTGGATTATAAGCAGGAGTTTCCTTCCTAAGCAATTCGAACAGAGACATCCGTGCCTTTACGGACTTCTTCCGGTACAAACTTCCTCGTTGAGCTTGTATCACCTGATTTTCAGTTATTATGGTTATCTCTATCCTCTTCTTTGCTAATGCTTTTTGGAGGAGCTTCTCCCCTACTTTAGTCCTAGACCCAATCAATGATTTGCCTATCTGCTCGCCTTTCAGTTCCCGCAACCAAGCATCGCCAAACGAAATATCTGCTAATTCACAATTTTGATCATAACACAGCATACAGCGCTTCGGATAAAAAAGAGACCCAAAGCTACTGCTATTCCAATATTCAGGAATAGAAAGGCAATTACCATCTTTCAGATTGATTCTCATCGTCACCCCGACACCTCCACCTCGGTAATTGAGTACTTCAATATCTTCCGTTTTAACCTTCATTTTATGGAGGATATACTTAGTGGCTATAAAGGAAGGGGTATGATTACAGAAAAGTCCGAGATGCAAAACTACTTTGCTTTCTAACTTTTTATTGACCGCTTCAGCCTTCCTCACTCCATGAATATGACAGGGAAGCCCGACAACGGCAAATTTTTCGCCCTCTTTAGCCTTAAGGATTTCCTTTAATGCAACGTTAGCTGGCACCGGGCAATACTTGGATTTGGAGGCAGAGACAACCTCCTCTCTGGTTCTAGCAATGAAGGGCTCTGGTTCTAAAGGTTTATCTTTCTTCATTCTGGTAACCAAAGCACCATCAATTATCCCTTCCTCTAGGGCAAAAATCAGTAGCGCAGTTACCAAGCCACCAGAGGCAGAGTTGTACCTAATATCATAGTCAGTGGCGTGCCCAATATAGCAATTAAGGTAGGTTCCCAGAAGGATATCCTCGGGCTCCTTGCCAAAGATATTCAGGTTTAACTGTTTAAAATCAACGCTATGTCCCGGGCAGACGTCAAAGCAGAGTCCGCATTCAGTGCACCTTTCTTTATCTAGTTTAGGAACATAAATCCCCTTACGATGGTCTATGGCCAATTCAATAGCATCTTGCGGGCAAATACCGACACAGGTGCCGCAACCTGTACAGAGGCTAGCTTTAACTACCGATTCAATGGTCTTTTCGGTTTCAGTTTCTGACATGGCTAATCCTCCGTAAAAGTCTCAGTGAGTTTCAATTTGTCGTCTCCAAAGCTTGCAACCCGTTACGACTGCCACCACTGCCTGACTCACAAGCCAGGCAATGCCCGCCCCTATAATTCCCATTCGGGGTAGCAAAACATGACTTAATGCCAAAGTAGCGACTGCTATAAAGGCGCTTAAACCTATGACGCCTTTCATCTTCATCTCTACCCTTTTTATGCTGAAGTAAATATAATTTAAACTTACCGGAAGGGCAGAGATGGCTAAAATCCTGAGAAGCCTGGTGGCATTCTCAGAGTAGACGGCGCCAAAGAAAAGAAGAATCTTGTCTCCTAAAAAGAAGATTATAATTATCGCCGGGATGAGGAGAAAAAGGATAAGCCTTAAACTTCTTTTGATATCACTAGCTAACCTTTCCTCATTATGTGAACCCTCGGCAAGTAGTGAAAATGATGCAGCCAGGGGAATCATAAACAATACACTTGCAATGGCCCGAGCGATGTAAAAGTAGGCATTTTGCTCAGCTCCAAGTAGGTTTACCACCATGAGAGGAAGAACATAAGTGGGAATTGCCCAAAGTATATTGGCGGCATAGTTGACAAAGGAAAAGTGCATCATATCGTTTATTGCCTGTCTCCTTATAGTAGGCACAGGGCGATAGCCAGCCTGAACTTTAGGGAGGAAAAGAAAAATGCCAATTGCTACCGCTACTGATGCAGCAATTCCCCAGGAGGCAAAGATGCCGAAGGTATGGAAGAGCGCTGCTAGAGCTACAAGCGGGATAAATCTCAAAAGACCAAAGGTTAAGCCCTGTGCCAGGGCAAAGCCTGCTTTGCGTTTAGCGACAAACGTTTGCTGCGTAAAGCTCTGAAAAGTAATGGCACCAGCAAAGATTATAAAGGCAGCAAAAAATACCGGGTGCTCTCGAATCGGAAGCAGCGCTGGCGACCAGAAAGGAAGTCCAGCGAGGAAGATGAGGGATAGGGCTATCGAGGTAAGCCCGCCTATGGTAAAGCAGGAATTTATCATGTCTCTGCTCTTCTCGCCGGCTTTAGGCAAAAAGCGAATAAGCCCATAGGTAAGCCCCAAGGTAGAGAGCACAGCCAGCAAACTCATTGCTGAGATAGCTGCCGAGGCGAGCCCAACACCTTCCACGGGATAAAGCCTGGCGGCTACTGCCCAGAAGAAGAAGCCGGTGAGGGCGAGGATGGCGGAGTTGAGCATAAGGTAGACCGCATTGCGGTAAAGGGAAATGCCATAAAGCGACTTAAGCCCTTCCCTGGGGGAGCGGACAATTCCTAAGGCATCAAGGAAGGTTGCCCTGATGAACGAAAGCGGTTTCATCGTCCTAAATCCTATGTCCTAGGTTCAATGTTCTAGGGTTGGGCTCTAACCTCAACCTCGCTATGCTAGGTCTTCCACACTGCCTATGTCAATCCAGGATTCAGTGAAGGGGTAGGCGTGGACTTCATCCTTATCTATCAGGTAAGCAATAAAACTGCCCAGGTTATCTCTTTTGCCCCGCTGGCAATATTGGTGGAGGAGGGGAAATATCCGCTGAGGGAAGATGTAGCAGGCGGTAGCAACAAGGCTTGACTTGGGCTTGGCTGGCTTTTCCTGGAATTCAGCTATCCTGTGCCCATCTAGTTGCACCACGCCAAACTGGCTGGCCTTACCTTTGTTGCCTATATCGTAAACAGCTACCAGAGTATGTTTGCCATCATATCTGGCTATGAATTGAGCCAAAGCGAACTCAAAATAGTTATCCCCGGCGATAACCAAGAGGTCTTCGACTATTGGCTTATTTTCAATCCAGAAGTTAAGCGAGCCAACAGCGCCTAGCTTCTGGTCCTCGCTTAAAACTTCCTCTACCAAGATTTCCACCTTTCTGTTTATTGTTCGTTGCCATTGATGAAAATCAGCCTCAAACTTCTTGTTGGTGTTAACCATGATGTCTATATTTTTGGGAATCTTATCCACGATATGGCTTATTATCAGTTTGCCTTTATATCCCAGTAAGGCTTTTGCCCGGTTGATGGTCAAGGGATATAACCTGGTGCCAAAGCCGCCGGCAAGGATTAAACACTTCATTGGACATACTCAAATATTTTTACCGCTGGCTTGCCTTGCCATTTCTGTGCTGAGGTATAAACCAGCTGGTAATGCGTCATTTCTTCCAGGGGCACAGGGCTGGTAAAGGGGTCTGTGCCTACTATTTTATAATTTCCCAATTCCTGGCTTGAGATGTAAGCTTCGGCCTCTTCATAGGTAGAAAAGGATTCTGAGCCGGTGATTTCTTTATACCACACTCCCTCCCGGCTCAGCTTTTCCTCATAGGAAATTACTAATGTTTCTTCGGGAACCACAGCTTTGCCATCGAAGTTATAAAGCCTGACAACCATAGAACGATAGTAAGCGGGATAAAAGAGGTTTAGTGGCTTTAACTCGCCGCCTTGAACTGGCTGGTAGTAAGTTTCGTAGAACTCATCCTGGCTGCTGCCAGCCCATGTTGGCATGGCATAGAATTTCGTGGTGGGCATGGCATCATCGATTATGACATATTTTGAGTCTAGCTGGTCTATTATCTGGCTGGACGCATCCTCATCCTGAGAGAGGAAGTAGTAACTAGTTTGCTCGGCACGCCAGCCCCCGCCTGGGTTTTGATTGGCTGGGCGGTAGGCAACACGGGCTATCCAGTGACCATAATCCCACCAGGATAGGACACCATAGGCAGTTTCAGGATATTTAAAGCTATGTCTTGGCGGATATAGCTCATAATAGAAATCAGGGTCACCGAAGGGCTCGGGGCTGTTATCCTTGAGCCACTCAAGCGAGCTATACCAGGCACGGTCGATGAGAGATGGCTCCTGGGCAAGGGCCTTAGCTTTTCCAATATTCGGAAAAAAGACCAAGAAGAAGACAACCACTCCGGCCACAATCACCCTTATCCAGGTGGCTCTGCGCTGCCGCAGTGTCTTTTCTCTTGCCCTCGCTTCAGTTTTTCTTTTTTTCTTGACTTTCTTGACCACTTCGACTACCGCTGCAGGCGGGGCAAGCAATTCTTTTAAGCCAGCAAAGTCCAGGATTCTCCAAGAGAAATATCCGGTGAGCAAGGCAGCATTTATGGCGAAATAGTAACTGAAGCGGCGCTGACTCAAAACTGCTGCCAGCATGATGATGCTCCACACCAGGAATAGCGTTTTATCAGTGCTTTCTTCTTTGATATTGCGGTAAATGAGCCAGCCGAGTGAAATGAAGGAGATGAAGAAGGCGGTGGTAAAGTTGAACCAGGCTATCTGAAAAGAGAAACTGCCATAGGGAAAGAGAAGAGGATGCACCTCCAGAACAGTCAGCATGGCTCCGCCCGGGATGAAGACGCCAAAAAATATGCTGAACATGGAATGAAACAAAGAGGGATTGATGGCATAGAAAACAGCAAAGCCAATTCCAGCAAGTCCAAATAGTACTAAGGGGTAGTAGGCAGGCTTTATGGCTTTATATGTCAGAAGATAGGAAATACCTCTCAAGGCTATGGGTGACAGTATGGCAACCAGGAACGAGGCATGATAGATAGAAGTTAGTCCGCCTCTAGATAGAAAGGGGAGAACCATTATGAAAGAGATAAGGAAAGTCAGGAAGCCGATGATACAGAGGTAATCAGTTGATTTATGCCTCAGATGGTCTATGATGAATTGAATTACCAGCCAGGTGAAGATAATAAAGACAACCAATAGACCACCTACCCAGGTGAGAAGATAGATGCCGAGGAAGATGCCAGCTAATAAAGTGTAAATGAGGGGCTTGGTAATGACTGACCAGTTTCTGTTTACCAGATGACCAAATGATATATTCCTTTCCCTGGCTTGTTTAAGGGCTAGAATCAAAAACAATATGGTCACAGTGGTAAACAAACTCTCGGCTACGTGGTGGTCGGTGAAGCCAAGGAGGGAGCGATTCAAAAACTCGCCGGGCAAGAGGGCAAGCAAGGCAGCCGATAGCAAGCCCACCCAGCGGTTAAACAGTTCCTTGCCAATGAAATACACCGGAATGAGTGTCAGGGTGCCCAGGACAGGCGGGATATAGGCGCCAACGACATCTATAGTATGCTGGGTTGGCGAACCCAGGCCAACCAGCCAGGCACTGCCAGCAACAAGCCAGTCAAAAAATGGCATGGATGCCCAGGCACCACCGTCAGGATAATAGATATATGGGTCGTAATGTATCAAGTGAGGGAAATGGTGGACTAGATTATCCACCAATCTCATGTGATACCAGGGGTCAACACCTTTGAACCAGACTGAGCCATTGACGAAAACCTGGTCGTAGGGCAGAGCTATGCGTATGTATAATGAGATGCCACAGAGAATGAGCAGGACTATGCCAGCTATGGCTGCAGGAGGGAGTTTGCCTTTCTGACTTAGTTGCGCACTCACTTAACTACCTCTCAAACAAGATTTTACCACTTCTTAACGCTGTCTTGGCCAATTGAAGGTCGTTTATGCATATATGAGCTTGCCTTTAGGAATTGGTATTTCTCGCCCCAGTGTTCTTGCAGTTTCTATCCATTCAGAAATAGTCACCTGAATATTTTTCAGCGCTTTTTCATAAGTCGCCCCATCGGCCATGCATCCCGGGAGTTCAGGGACCTCAGCTATATATGCTTCATCCTCCTCACTCCAATAAACAATCACCTCATACTTATACATCATCGCCCTCCTTATGAAGTTTATATCTTAGGATTATACTCCTTACTTGTTTAACCTGGTATGCCTTGGCTCTGCCATCTTTTAAAGGTTGTAAGTTTATGATTTCTACAACGCCAGCCTTGGTAAAAATATGATGGTCACCTTTGATTCGCTCGTTAAATCCCAGGCTCAAAATGAGGTTTCTTAACTCGCTAAATCTAATGTTTTTATCAGAAAGACCGGTTAGTACTTTGTCTAAAATCCTCTTGTCCATTGCCTTTCCTTAGTCAGCTAGCAAGCCAACATAGCCAGCGCCGATAACGATGATATCCATTATTCACATTATAGGCAAGCTAATAGGGATAAAGCAATCTTTGGTAGAGGCGGGGATGAACCCCGCCACTACGAAGGGAGATTGCCACGCGGAGCCTGTCCTGAGCTAGATTCTTCGATCGCTCCGCTCCCTCAGAATGACACAAAGTGGAGGGCTCAGAATGACAGGAAGCGAAGGGCTCGCAATGACAAGAAGCCATCTGGCGGGGATGAACCCCACCACTACTATGAGGGTAAAAACAAGAAAGCGGGTGATGGGATTCGAACCCACGACGTCTTGCTTGGGAAGCAAGCACTCTACCGCTGAGTTACACCCGCAATTAAATATATTATCAAACTAGAGGGGTGTCGGTGTCAAGGATGGCAAAAAAATTGGCTTATTGACCACCATTCAACATATAGTATAATAGGATTTGCTATGACACAAATAAAAGCCGGCATTATAAATGTTAGCGGATATGTGGGAAGTGAGTTAGCTCGCTTGCTCCATCAACATCCTCAAGTAGAGCTCAAGTCGGTTACCGGGCGAGGTGCCGCAGGTCAAAAGCTGGGTGATGTTTTCCCGCATCTTGCCGATACTGGCCATTTAATAAAAACTGAGCTCGATAGCGATATCGACATTGCCTTCTCAGCGATGCCGCATAAAGCCAGTGTCGGTGTAGTGCCATCTTTGCTAAGGCAAGGCATCAAGGTTATCGATGTTAGCGCTGATTTCAGGCTAAAGAGTGCCGCTGAATATCCCAAATGGTATGGTTTCGACCATCCATCACCTGGACTACTACAGGAGGCAGTTTATGGCTTGCCTGAGCTGCACGGAGGGGAGATTGCCTCAGCATCTCTGGTGGCTAATCCTGGTTGCTATAGCACCGGCGCTATCCTGGCATTAGCACCAGTGGTTAAGGAGGGGCTCATTTACACTGATGTGATAATTGACAGCAAATCGGGTATCTCCGGTGCTGGTAGAACCCCGAGCCTGGCTACCCACTATTCTGAAGCCAATGAGAATACATGTGCTTATTCCCTTGAGGGTCATCGCCACCTACCTGAAATAGAACAAGAACTGAGAGGATTAAATCCTGGGCTTTCCTTATTGATAACCTTTGTGCCTCACCTGGTGCCAATGACCCGAGGGATATTAAGTTCTTGCTATGCCAAATTAAAAGGTGGTAAACTAGCTGAGAGTGTCAAGGCTGAAGAAGAGCTGCAGCAGCTCTATCAGGAATTTTATAAAAATGCCCCCTTTGTTCGGGTAACAGATAAGCCTCCGCAGACCAAACATGCTTGGGGAAATAACTTTTGCCTTATTTACCCTACTATCGATTTAAAGACCGGGAGGCTCATAGTTATTAGCTGCCTTGATAATCTAGTGAAGGGTGGGGCAGGGCAAGCTGTTCAGAATATGAATTTGATGTTTAATTTACCTGAGACAACTGGCCTTGAAGCTCTAGCTATTTGCCCTTAGAATGTTCTTGCCCCCATCGTCTAGTGGACTAGGACGTCAGCCTTTCAAGCTGAAGACAGGGGTTCGAATTCCCTTGGGGGCAGTTTAACCTTTAGCGGTAACTTTCACGAAATACTAGTTCAGAGAGTTCCTTCCTGGGCGGTGTTTTTGCCTCTTTTGCAGGGTAACCTAAGGGAGTCATCTCAACTACGACTATATTATGAGATCGGGTTTATAATGCCGAATGCTACGCCTTGTTTTTATTGCTTCAAGCACCTCCATTAGCCTTTTACCTACTTCCCAAGATTCTCGTAGTGCGACCCTTTAGGGTCGTGCACGAGGCTAAAGCCTCGCACTACATTTTTAAACACCCGCTATTTAAGTCATTCCTTCCAAGCGCCTTCACCGATAAGTGGCACAAAATAACAGGCACCAAGGTTCTCCACTTTGTTTCCTTCCTTGTCTTTGCTAATCTTCATCAGTTCTTGTTGCCAGTGAGAGCCTACCGGAATTATCAATCGGCCACCCCATGATAGTTGTCCCAACAGGATTTGAGGAATGGAAGGAGCACCAGCAGAAACTATAATAGCATCATAGGGCGCATCTTCCAGCCAACCCAGGGGCTTACCAGCGCTGTGAACTTCAACATTGGAGTAGCCAAGTTTTTCCAAAACTCGCTTAGCCGATTCTGCTAGCGCAGGTATAATTTCTACAGTAACTACTTGCTTGGCTAGCTCGGCTAATACAGCCGCTTCGTAGCCACTTCCTGTACCTAGCTCCAAGACCTTTTCGTCACCTTTAAGCTCTAGGGCCTGTATCATCAGAGCTACAATGAAAGGTTGGGAAATGGTTTGCCCAAAACCAATGCTTAACGGCCTATCCTCATAAGCGGCATGATAATACTCTTGAGGCACGAAGGCTTCACGTGGAACACGCTTCATGGCTTCAACCACACGCTTATCGGCAATCTCCCAAGTGAGATGTTTGATTAGCGCGGCTTTGGCTTTCTCTAAGTCCATGCCGGTCATGACAAAAAAATTAGCCAAGGATAAAGGATAGCACTACAAGGACCAGAATTATCGCTCCGGCAAGGATACCGATGCGTCGTAGCTCAGGCATCAAGTATTGATAGTGTTTTGCAGGATCTTTGACCTCAGGAGATACCTTACCGGCTAATTGAACTTGGGCAGTTACTGGCTTGAGTGGTTGGGAATACTTCCTCTGTGTTTCTTGTGCTAACTTGGCACGGTGTTTCGCTTTAGCACGACGCGATTTCTTAGGCATTATTCACTACCTCGGTGAGGACGAGGACTGCTTGTAGATTCTAGTACTGGAAATATAGGCATGGCCTAAAGCTCGCTGGATGGATTGAAGGTCAGCACCACTTTGTAGTTTGCGTGCCGCGAAGCTATGACGCAAGGTCTGCGGCGTAATCTTAGCACTAAGCCCAGCTTTAGAAGCATGGTTTTTAACAATCTGCCAAAATCCCTGCCGGGTAAGCCGACCACCACGCCGATTGAGAAATAGCGCCTTTTCCTTTTCATCATATAATAAATCAAGTCTATCATTCTCAAGGAAATTTCTTAATATCTGGTTTATATGGTGGTCAAAGGGGATCCGCCTTTTGGAGCTACCATGGGCACAGTGTACACAAGAGCGCTCCAAGTCAATATCCTTCACGTTTAGAGATACTAGCTCACTAGCACGTAAACCAGTAGCGTAAAGCAATTCTAGCATCACCACATCTCTCTTGGCTTCTGGAGTGGATAGTTTTTTTGGCTCTGCCAGCAAACAGCGATACTCAGACGAAGACAAAAATTTAGGCGGATGCTTGCTAACTCGGGGAGAAATTAAATTCTGTGTTGGATTCTCTCTTAGCTTGCCTGAATCAACCATAAATTTAAAAAAAGACTTGGCCGAGGCTACCTTGCGAGCTACTGTAGCCGTGGAGTAGCTCCTTTCCCTGAGGTTAAGCAGATAGCTCTTTAAAAGCTCGCCAGTTGACTTAATTATTCCTTTTGCCCTCTCTGCTTCAGTGTAAGCCATTAGCTGGTTCAAATCATTACGATAAGCAGCCAGGGTACTCTGTGAGCATTTTTTCTTCTTAGCTAGATACTCAAGGAAAGCCTTAATATCTTCCTTCATTAAATATTATTTTAGCATAACTGAGACTTTTTTTGTCTGCATCCAAGTCTCCTGTTACAATAAATTTACTGTGAAAATACAATTAGAAGAACAACTAAAGGCTTTACCGACAAGCCCGGGAGTTTACTTATTCAAGGATGACCTGGGTAAGGTTATTTATGTAGGTAAGGCGGCCAATATTAGCAATCGAGTAAAAAGTTATTTTGGTGCCTTTGGTAGCTTGTCATCAAAAATTCAGCAGTTGGTGTTGAAGGTAAATGACCTCGAGTTTATGGTTACGGACTCTGAGCAAGAAGCACTTATCTTAGAATGCAATCTGATAAAGAAATATCACCCGAGGTACAATGTGCGCCTTAAAGACGATAAGACCTTCCCCTACCTTAAGATAGATATTAGTGAAGATTGGCCAAGTGTTTACATCACCCGCCGTTTTAAAAATGATGGAGCCAGGTACTTTGGGCCTTTTGCTAGTGCTGGGTCAGTACGTAAAACCTTGCGGCTGGTAAAGAAAATCTTTCCCTTTCGCTCTTGTACCAGGTCCATCGATGGCACAGATAAGCGACCTTGTCTCGACTATTATATTCACCGCTGCCTTGGGCCATGCATTGGCGCGGTGAATAAACAGGAATACCGGGAGGTAATAAACCAAGTTATTTTATTTTTGCAAGGTAAACAGGAGCTGGTGCTTCATGAACTAAGCAACAAGATGAGAGCATCGGCCCAGCAACTTCAATTTGAAAAGGCGGCTTTGCTCCGTGACCAAATTCTGGCAATAGAGAGAGTCATAGAGGGGCAGAGGATTGCTATCGCATTGAAGGGCGAGCAAGATGTCATTGCTATGGTGCAAAATGGGGGGCAGGCTTACGTGGAAGTCTTTTTTGTTCGCAATAACAAGCTTATTGGCCGTGACTATTTCATCATGGAAGGCATCCATGATGAAATGCCCGGTCAAATAATGGCAAGTTTCGTAAAGCAATATTATGCCTCAGCTTCCTATATACCATCAGTAATATTACTTCAATATCCCGTGGACGAAATGTCAGTACTGGCTGAATGGCTTAAGGAACGAAGGGGAGGAAGCGTGAAACTTCAAGTGCCACAGCGAGGAGCTAAAAAACGGCTAGTAAGTATGGTAGCTGAAAACGCCGATAAAGGTTTGCTATTGGCTAAGGCTAAGCAAATAAATTTAGCGGCTATAACTTCAGGCTTGCAAGAGCTAAAAGATAGGCTTTGCTTGCCAAGAACCCCGCTGAGGATAGAGGGTTATGATATTTCTGATATTCGAGGCACTTTGGCTGTGGGCAGCATGGTTGTTCTGGAAAAGGGCTTACCCAAACCAAGTCTCTATCGTCGTTTTCGAGTGAAAATGGTAGCCGGGGCTGATGATTATGCCATGATTCAAGAGATATTAAGACGACGCTTCAAGAGAGGCATAGCTGGTGAGGGTAGCTGGGCAGTTACGCCTGACCTTATCCTTATTGACGGTGGTAAGGGACACCTCAATGCTGCTTTAGAAGTAAGGCAAGGGTTAGGAGTTGATTCTATTCCCATGGCTAGTCTGGCTAAAGAAAATGAGGATGTCTTCATACCAGGCGAGTCTGACCCAGTTAATATACCTAAAGGTTCTCCTGCTCTTCACATACTGCAAAGGGCAAGGGATGAGGCACATCGCTTCGCTATAAGTTATCATCAAAAATTGCGGAGTAAGAGAGGCACAGCCTCCATCCTAGATGACATTCCTGGTATTGGGCCGAAGCGGAAGAAAGCCTTGCTGAAGAAATTCGGCTCAATCGAAGCTATCAAAAAGGCTTCGGTTGAGGAAATCAGCCAAGTGGAAAGAATACCCCCAGCTCTAGCTCAGAGGATCAAGCAATATTTATAAGTTTTGTTAAAGTCAAAGCATTTTTAACTGCAAAGGCTTCAGCATCGTTATTAAAGTAAATATAAACGGCTTTAACTTTTTCGCCTAATCGAGCAATTTTTTGTGCCCAGTGGGAAAGCTCCTCATCAGAATAGCAGCTTGAATATAAGCTAGCACTGCCATGAAAACGGATGTAGGCGAAGTCGCTAGTAGCTACAAGAGGGCAAGTAAAGCCAGGCATATCAAAGACACACAAGCCAGCATTGTATTGTTGTAAGATGTGAAAGATAGAATCATCAAGCCAGGATTCGTGGCGAAATTCAAATACATGCCGATATTTTTGAGGTAGTGAAGATAGGAAGCTTCCCAATACCTCAGCATTGCGTTTCATGTTAGGTGGTAGTTGGTACAGAAGGGGGCCTAGCTTATCTTGGAGCAAACGAGCCCGTGATAAGAAGTTTTCCACCGCTGAGCCCAAATTTTTCAATCTTTTAATGTGAGTAATGAAGCGGCTTACCTTAACGGCAAAGACGAAGTTTTCAGGTGCAGATTCCCGCCAGGTGGCGAAAGCCTTCTCAGAAGGGAGATGGTAAAAACTGTTGTTAAGCTCTACAGTGTTAAATTGCTTGACATAAAATTGCAGCCATTTCGACTTGGGTAATCCTTCGGGGTAATAAAGGCTACGCCAGTGGTCATAATGCCAGCCGCTGCAGCCAATATGATATTTGAGTGGCGTCTTATTCTTCACTTTCCACTATGGCTTGAATATCCTCCCCGGGTATATTATACTCCTTAATCAGAGGGGCTTCTTGGTGACTAGAGCGGAGTGGAACCACCCGTTCCCATCCCGAATACGGAAGTGAAACGCTCCAGCGCAGACGATACTTAAGGGGCAACCTTTTGGGAAAATAGGCCGTTGCCAGGAAGCCTCTCTTTATTTCAATTGCGCCAAATCGAAGCGCATTCCATCCCGAGCAGCTATAACTGTAATTCCAGTTTCCATGGTTAATTTTTGGGCTAATTCCCAGGGCTTAGCTCGCCATATAGTCATGCCAAAATGAGTAAGTATGGCTGTCTTTGGTTTTATTTCTTCGATTATTCCCTTGGCCTCGGGAAGAGATAAGTGATCAATGGGAGCTCCGGGAGTTAACCTGACAACATTGATAATCAGTAACTCTCCCACATAATAACTAGATAACTCATCAAAGTACCTAGTATCAGTGATCCAGGAGAAGGTATGTCGTGGCGTTCGAAAGATAAAGCCATATGTTTCCACAAGATGCCGATGCCTAATTGGCGTTTCAAAAGAAATGTTAGCTAATTTGTAGGAGCCCCCTCAGTCAAAATTTCTACCCTTTCGGGGTAGGAGCGCAAATAAGATAAGATAACAGGCTCTTGATTTAAAGTATCAGCAGGAGTAAAGACTATGCCCCGCTTTTTTTGCCACCGTTGGTCATAGCTTCGATCATAATATTGATATCCCCACTGTGGTCTAGATGCTTATGAGATAAAATAATAGCTTCTAGCTTAGAGGGGTCAAGTTTTCTCTTAGCAGCTTGAACTAAACTGCCAGGGCCGGGATCGAGAAGTATTTGGGTGTTGCCAAGGCTAAGCCAGGCACCGCCGGAAGCTAGAAATTGGCGGGTAACTACAAATCTAGCGCCGGCAGTGCCAAGAAAAGTTATCACATCAGATAATTCAGCCATTTGTAGGCCAAATTATAGCAGGAAAACTCAGGCTCTATTGTGTAACTGTGTTAAAATAAGCCAAGGTTCTTAAGTAATAGGTGGCATATGAAAAAACCGGAAATAGAGATTGCAGACCTGATAAAAGAATGCCAAGCCAGAACAGGAAAGTTAGTTACCATTGGTACAGCCGAGTCAGCTACTGGTGGCAGGATAGCTGATAGGTTAACCAACGTGCCCGGTAGCTCCGACTATTTTAAAGGCTCTTTGGTAGCATATAGCAATGAGGTAAAAATCAATGTTCTCGGAGTGAGAAAGGAAACTATAGAAAATTATGGGGCGGTTAGTTCGCAAACAGCCATAGAGATGGCTGAAGGTGGTAGAAGGCTATTAGATGTAGATATGTGTGTTTCTAATACTGGGATCGCTGGACCTTCAGGTGGTAGCTCTGAGAAACCTGTGGGGCTATTTCACATTGGCATAGCAGCTAAAGACGGTAGCCTGAGCCAAAAATATATCTTTCAGGGAAATCGAGAGGAAAACAAGAGAGAGGTTGCCGAGGCAGCGTTAAGTATATTGAGGCAATACCTAGTACAATGCATCAGCAAGCTGAAAAAGGGCTAGTTCTAGTTAGGGAGAAGCAAAGTCCGGCTGGTTGCAAACAATAAGGGATAGTATTTATAGTAAAGTGGAGGCCTGAACATGGCAAGGTTTGATTTAAACGAAATAAAGGCGCAAGCAAAAAAGAATTTTACCGAGGCTTGGGTATCAACAGAAAAACTTATTCCAAAGGGTACCAAAATCTCTCTAGAAAGGAAAGGGAAACCTCATCTTGTGCGCCAATTGATTCAACAATCGAGGGAAATCCTGTTAAATCTTGGCTTTGATGAAGTTGAGAATCCTACAATTTTGCCCGATTACGATGTCTCTAAACAGTATGGCCCAGAGGCTCGAGTTATCCTTGACAGAGTTTTTTATTTGGCTGAATTACCTCGCCCTGAGATTGGGTTGAGCGCCCAAAAAATAGCTCAAATAAAGGAGATAGCAGGAGAAATTGAAACTGAGAAATTGAGGTCAATTCTTAGAAGGTATAAGAAGGGGGAAATCGAGGCCGATAACCTCATTGAGGAACTCATTGCTGGACTGGATATCACTGATAACCAAGCTACAGGGCTTCTAGACAAGGTTTTTCCTGAGCTAAGAAAGCTACGACCGTTACCTTCTAATAAGACTCTGAGAAGCCATATGACAGCTACATGGTTTCACACTTTAGCAGCGTTGCAGGACAAAGCTGAATTTCCACTGGCCTTATTTTCGGTAGGGCCTCGATATCGCAATGAGCAAAGGGAAGATGCTCACCATCTACGTGTTCATCATTCAGCATCGGTCGTAGTGATGGCCCCCGAAGTGTCCTTGGATGCCGGAAGGGAAATAACCAAAGACATCATACAGCAATATGGCTTTGTAGATATCAAATTTGAGACAAAGATAGCAACATCTAAGTATTATGCGCCCGGCCAGGAGCAAGAGGTTTTCATTAACTACAAAGGGGATTGGCTTGAAGTTGCCGATATTGGCATGTACTCTCCAATATCCTTGGCGAACTTTGACATTAGGTATCCGGTATTTAATGCTGGCTTGGGAATTGAGCGACTAGCGATGATTCTATACGAAGTAGATGATATGAGGAAACTGGCATATCCTCAATTTTCTGTAGCTGAATATGCGGATGAAGATATAGCCGGGGCCATTACCTATATAACAAGTCCCAAGACTGCCAGAGGGAAAAAGATAGCCAAGGCAATCGAGGAAAGGGCCCAAAAGTGTAAAGATGAGATTGCCCCATGTGAATTTTTGGCCTGGGAGGATGACTCCATACAGGTAAAAGTCGTGGAAAAAGAAGCAGGCAAGAGGCTGATTGGCCCTGCTGGGTTTAACGAGATTTGCGTAGCCAATGGCAACATTTATAGCGATGTTATCCCCTCAGGAACATACACAGGCATAAATTACATGCGTGCTATAGCAATGGGAGCAGCAGCTTTAATAGAAAGCAGCGACGAAAGCTTAACCTACCAGGTGAAAACAATAAAGCATCTCTCTGATCTCAATCTGCAAATTCCAGAAGCTATCCGGGAGTATATCGAAGGGCAGCAGAAGAAGATAGGGGTTAGTGGGGCTGTATTTGTAGCCATAAAATCACAGCCCATAAGAGAGTGTTAGCTTCATTTTGTCACCCTGAGCGAAGCGAAGGGTCTAAAAACCCCGGAGATTCTTCGCTCCGCTCAGAATGACAGAGGGCAAAGAATTTTGAACGAGGGGTGAACTGTTGCAAAAGGAAAAGCTGGCGAAGCAAGCAAAGAACAAACCATTACAGAAACTTGGTGCATTACACAGATTACACAAAGGTCTTATAAATATCATGCCTCTACAAACGGGAGGCATTCTCACTGATGCTGCTAAAGAGGCTTTAATAGAGTTTGGAGATGGATATTCCGTGTGTGATTTTTGCCTCGGCAACCTGTGTAACATAACAAATCCTCCTGTCCAAGACTTTGTGCACGAACTTTTACCCCAATTCTTAGGTTGTGAGGTTGCTACCATAACTCATGGGGCAAGAGAAGCTAAATTCATGGTAATGCATTCTTTGGCCAAGCCAGGTGATTCAATCATTGTTGACGGTAACAGGCATTACACTACAATTGTTGCCGCTGAAAGGGTAGGGTTGAATGTTATCGAGGTACCTCACTCTGGCTATCCAGAATTCAGGATTGACGTTAACGATTATATACCACTTATGGAGAAGCATAATCCGAAGCTAATTTTATTAACCTACCCCGATGGCAATTATGGAAATCTTCCTGATGCCACAAAGCTGGGGAAAATTGCTCAAGAATATGGTATCCCTTATATCCTTAATGGTGCATATGCAGTGGGCAGAATGCCTGTAAAGTTGAGTGATGTTGGTGCTGATTTCATTATTGGCAGTGGTCACAAAAGTATGGCTTCTGCCGGGCCTTGCGGTGTATTGGGAATGAAAAAGAGGTGGGAAGAAATTATATTGAGGAAATCCGAACTATTTGATAACAAAGAAGTTGAGCCTCTCGGTTGTACTTTGAGGGGTGTCCCACTGATTACGCTCATGGCTTCCTTTCCTTATGTAAAAGAAAGGATTAACCATTGGGATGAGCAAGTAGCAAAAGCACAATGGTTTTCCGGTGAACTGGAGAAATTGGGATTCAAGCAATTGGGGGAAAGGCCGCATAGACATGACTTACTGCACTTTGAAGCTCCGATGCTCTATGACATCTCCAAGCGTGTTCGAGAGAGGGGATATTTCCTGTACAAGGAGCTTAAGGGCAGAGGCATTTGGGGGCTGCAGCCAGGTCTGACAAAAGCTTTTAAACTCTCTACCTTTGCCGCTGATAAAGAACAGCTAGTTTTTGTCATAGATTCCTTCAAGGCTATCCTGAGCAAGTATAGTTGACATAAGACGGCTGCGAAGATTCAGATGTCATTAGTAGAGTCGTAAAGCAGGGGAGCAGAATTTAGTAACCTATTTCGATTCAAGCTAATTGAGTTGTGAAGATTTTTTCCCACCTCTGGCTATGAGCTTCTTTCAGTCGCTGGAAGTGAGCTTGGAAGGGGGCCAAAGTAATAGTACCTGTGCTCATAAACACAGCGTCTTCGCCGTTATCTGAATAATACCTTGGGCGATTGCCCGCTACTCGAAATCCATATTTCTTATAAAGTGCTATGGG